>Ga0247813_10000198_pt1 | contig 70029 bp, 58 predicted proteins | sample UWRJL169409C1_FD_180719 | JGI IMG/M metagenome (GOLD analysis project Ga0247813, IMG submission 180719) | Plant litter microbial communities from Arlington Agricultural Research Station in Wisconsin, United States - UWRJ-L169-409C-1 | ecosystem: Environmental > Terrestrial > Plant litter >... | reverse complement strand
GTGGGCGAGCCGATCGGCATTGTCGGCGGTTTCCTCCGACAGCCAGGCGGCGTCGGGCAGCAGCGCCGAAAGCCGCGCCTTCAGCATCGCGTCGACGTCCAGGTCGACTTCGCACACCGGGCTGCCCGGCGTCTTTTCCCAGCGGCGGAAATCGGTGTCGAACCGCGCGAACGCCATCTGCCCCGCCTCGGCAGCGATCTCGGCGACGGCGTCGAGCAGCGCGGGGTCGACCATGCTGTCAGCCACTCGCCACCGTCATCCCCTCGACCCGCAGCGTCGGCACGTTGACGCCGTAGCGGAATTCCAGGTCGTTGGCGGGGGTCAGCGCCAGGAACATGTCCTTGACGTTGCCGGCGATGGTGAACTCGGCGACCGGCCCGGTGATCTCGCCATTCTCGATGCGGAACCCGGCCGCGCCGCGGCTGTAATCGCCGGTGACGCCGTTCGCGCCGCCGCCCATCAGTTCGGTGATGTAGACGCCCGAGACGATGTCCTCGATCAGCGTCGCGGGCGGGACGTGACCCGCTTCCATGAAGACGTTGCTGGTCGAAACGCCCGGACCGCCGCCGACGCCGCGCGCCGCATGACCGGTCGGCGACAGCCCCAGCTGCCGTGCCGATGCCGAATCGAGCAGCCAGCTTTCGAGCATCCCCGCCTCGATGATCGCGGTCGGCGATACCGGCAGGCCTTCGCCGTCGAACGGCCGCGAGCGCAAACCGTGCGGCCGGTGCGGATCGTCGCGCACCGTCACGCCGGTCGCGAACACCTGCGTGCCGAGCGACTCGAGCAGGAAGCTCGTTTTCCGGGTGATCGACGAACCCGAGATCGCCCCGATCAGGTGACCGAGCAGCGATCCGCCGACGCGGGGATCATAGACCACGGTCATCGGCCCGCTCGCCAGCCGGCCCGGGTTGAGGCGGGCGACGGCCTGTTCACCGGCGCGGCGTCCGATCGCCTCGGGCGATTCGAGATGCGCACGACGGCGGGTACTGCTGTACGCATAATCGCGCTGCATGCCGCCGCCTTCGCCAGCGAGCACGCTGGCGGAAATGCCGTGGCCGGTCGCGGCATAGGCGCCGGCGAAGCCGTGGCTGGTCGCGAGCGCCCAGACGCTGCGCGACACGCTGGCGCCGCCGCCTTCGCTGTTGGTGACGCCAGCGACGGCGCGCGCGGCATCCTCTGCGGCGAGCGCCGCGTCGCGAAGCTGTGTGGGGCTGACATCGCCGCCATCGTCGAGATCGAGCAGCGGCGGCGCGCCGTGCAGCAGCCGCTCCTGCGGCGCGAGCCCGGCCCATTCGTCCTCGGGCGCCTCGCGCGCCATCGCCACCGCGCGCTCGACCAGCGCATCCATCGCCTCGGTCGACAGGTCGGAGGTCGACACGCTCGCCGATCGCTTGCCGACGAACACGCGCAGGCCGAGTTCCTCGCTCTCCGAGCGGCCGACATCCTCGAGCTTGCCGAGGCGGATCGAGACATCGAGGGCGGCGTCGGCGGCGAAGACGGCATCGGCGGCATCGGCGCCCGCGGCGGTGGCGCGCGCCACGATATCGGTGGCGCGGTCGCGGGCTTGGTCAGGTGTCAGCATCGATCCGACTTAGGGTCACAGACTCGTGCCGACAACCACGCAGGCGAGGAACATCAACAGTCCGGCGAACCGGTTGCTGCGGAACCGCGCGAGCGCACCCGTGCCGTCGTCGGGGGCGAGCGTCGCGACCTGCCAGCCGAGGTGCAGCGCGACCGGCAGCAACGTCGCGATCGCGAGCGAGTCGGGTCGCATCAGCCAGAACGCGGCAGCCCAGAATGCCAGCGCGGCGAGATAGAAGGCGGCGACACCGCCCTTCACATGGCGACCCATCCGCAGCGCGGACGAGCGCACGCCGATCATCGCATCATCTTCACGGTCCTGCAGCGCATAGATCGTGTCGTAGCCGATCACCCAGGCGATCGACCCCGCATAGAGCAGCCACATCGGCAGCGAGAGCGCACCCGTTATGTCGCTCCATCCGACCAGTAGCGCCCAGGAGAAGACCAGCCCGAGCCATGCCTGCGGCCACCACGTGATCCGCTTCATGAACGGGTAGGCGGCGACCGGCGCGAGGCTGGCCAGCGCGACCACCGCGGCGAACGGCGTCAGTTGCAGCAGCACGACGAGGCCGATCAGGCACAATGCGACGAGCCAGACCCAGGCGAGCCGGATCGACACCAGCCCGCTCGGGATCGGCCGGGCGCGGGTGCGCGCGACCTGCGCATCGAGGTCGCGGTCGACGATGTCGTTGAACACGCAGCCGGCGCCGCGCATCGCGATACTGCCGAGGAGGAGCCAGAGGATCAGGTCCCAGCGCGTGACCGCACCACCGGCAAGGGCAACACCCCATGCGCCGGGCCAGAACAACAGCCACCAGCCGATCGGCCGATCGAACCGCGCGAGCAGCGCGAGTCCCCGAAGCGTCGGGGGCAAGCGGCCGACGAGACCCCCATATTCACTATCAGGAACGCGCTCGCTGTCTGGGACGATCTCTGGCTGCATCGCCGCGGCGTAGGAACAGCGGGTTTGGCGCGCAAGCCCGGAGCGTCTAGGCTCGTGCGGGTGTTCCGTCCTGTATCCCTGTCATGATCAGCCTGTCGGTCGCGGTCGGCCGTTTCGTCGAAGCGCTGTTCTGGGGCATTTTCCGCGTCGCCGGTGCGGTCGCGGGCGGGTTGATCGCCGTGGTGGTAGTGCTGGTGGTTCTGTTCGTGGTGGGACGGAAGATCTGGGCGCGGCGTAGTTCATAATCCTCCCCTACAAGGGGAGGTGGCTGGCGCAGCCAGACGGAGGGGTGTCACCCTCTCGATAGCGCGACACCCCTCCGTCAGTCCTTCGGACTGCCACCTCCCCTTGCAGGGGAGGATTTTTCGCGCACCGTGTCCTACGCCTGCTACAGCCACCCCATGCCCGCCACCCCAGCCTGGCCGCCGCAATCCACGCCGCGGCTGTTCGTCGATACGCCTCTCACCCCCGGTGCCCGCTCGATTGACGGCCCCGCCGCGCATTACCTCGTCGGCGTCATGCGGATGAAAATCGGCGATCCGGTCAAGCTGTTCGATGATTCGACCGGCGAATGGCTGGGAGTCGCGACCAGCGTCGGCCGCCGCGACCTGACCCTCGACGTCACCGAGATGCTGCGCCCGCGCGAGGACGTGCCCGACCTGTGGCTCTGCGCCGCGCCGCTCAAGAAAGGTCGCGTCGACTGGATGGCGGAGAAGGCGTGCGAACTCGGCGTCGCGCGGCTCATCCCGGTGGTCACGCGACGGACGGTGGTCGACAAGCCCAACACCGAACGATTGCGCGCGCATATGATCGAGGCCGCGGAGCAATGCGGGCGGACCGCGCTGCCGCAGGTCGCGGAACCAGTGAAGCTGGCCGCGCTGCTGCGCGACTGGCCGGCTGATCGCACGCTGTTCTTCGCCGACGAGACCGGCGGCGTCCCCGCGTTGGAGGCGATGCGTTCGCATCCCGGACCGGCGGCGGTGCTGATCGGTCCCGAAGGCGGGTTCGACGCCGACGAACGCGAGGCAATCCGTGCGCATCCCCAGGCCGTCGGTATCGGTCTCGGCCCCCGCATTTTGCGTGCCGATACCGCGGCGGCGGCGGCGGTCGCGTTGTGGATGGCGGCGGCGGGCGACTGGCAGTAACGACATTGCTACCGAGCGGTCCGAAATCCCTCTAGCGGCCATGTTCATCGGCGCGTAAGGCGCGGCGATGACGACCGATACCAAGCGCCCGAGCCCGATCATCGAATCGCGCGACCAGCTGATCCAGAGCTTCGCGCGCGGTGAGAAACCGAAGGACGCCTGGCGGATCGGCACCGAGCACGAGAAGTTCGTCTATGCGAACGGCGATCATCATGCGCCGTCCTATGACGAGCCGTCGGGGATTCGCGCGCTGCTCGGCGAGCTCGAGCAATATGGCTGGAAGCCGGTGCTCGAGAACGGCAAGCCGATCGCAATGAGCGGTGCCGATGGCAGCATCAGCCTGGAGCCCGCCGGTCAGTTCGAGCTGTCGGGCGCGCCGCTCGAAAACCTGCACGAGACCTGTGCCGAAACCGGCCGGCATCTCGAACAGGTGAAGGCGGCGGGCGAGAAGCTCGGCATCGGTTTTCTCGGCCTCGGCATGTGGCCCGACAAGACCCGCGCGGAGCTGCCGACGATGCCAAAGGGGCGCTATGCGATCATGTTGCGGCACATGCCGCGCGTCGGCAGCATGGGCCTCGACATGATGCTGCGGACCTGCACGATCCAGGTGAACCTGGATTACGCGTCCGAGGCGGACATGGCGAAGAAGTTCCGCGTCGGGCTCGCGCTGCAGCCGCTGGCGACCGCGCTGTTCGCCAATTCGCCGTTCACCGAGGGCAAGCCGAACGGCATGCTGTCGTATCGCAGCCATATCTGGTCCGACACCGACCCGCACCGCACCGGCATGCTGCCGTTCGTGTTCGAGGACGGCTTCGGCTACGAACGCTATGCCGAGTACGCGCTCGATGTGCCGATGTACTTCGTCTACCGCGACGGCAAATATCTCGACGCCGCCGGGCTGTCGTTCCGCGACTTCCTGAAGGGCGAACTGTCGATCCTGCCGGGCGAGAAGCCGACGCTGGACGACTGGACCGATCATCTGTCGACCGCGTTCCCCGAAGTGCGGCTGAAGACCTTCCTCGAGATGCGCGGCGCCGATGGTGGCCCTTGGAACCGGATCTGCGCGCTGCCGGCTCTGTGGGTCGGACTGCTGTACGATCAGGGTGCGCTCGATGCGGCATGGGACCTGGTCAAGGACTGGACCATCGACGAGCGGCAGGCGTTACGCGACGCGGTGCCGAAACTGGGGCTCGATGCGCCGATCGCGGGTGGCGGGCGCCTGCGTGACATCGCCGGCGCGGCGCTCGATATCGCAAGTGCAGGGCTGTCGGCGCGGGCGCGCTTCAACCGGGCCGGCGACAACGAGACCGGCTTCCTCGATCCACTGCGCGAGATCGTCCGTAGCGGGAAAGTGCCGGCGCAGGTCCTGCTCGACCGCTACTACGGGGTCTGGGGCGGCGACGTGTCGAAGGTGTACGACGAGCTGAGCTTCTGACGTCTCACGTCATCCCAGCGTAGGCTGGGATCTCAATCGGCAGGGGCAACGGCAGCGTCGTCCTCGCCGTATGAGACCCCAGCCTTCGCTGGGGTGACGGACCTTTGGTTCAGCAGCCGCGCGAACAGCCGCGGCACCAGCCCATGGCGCGTCATCCACGCGCTGTACGCCTGGTAGGCCGGGTCCATCCCCAGATGGCGTTCCTCGGTCTTCGCGCGCCAGTAATACACCCCGCTGACCGCCATCATTAGCAGCGTAGCGCGCACAGCGTCGGTCGCCGTCCCCATCGTCAGCACGGGGATCGTCGACAACCACCAGAACAGATTCTTGGACAGATACGCCGGATGCCGCGAGAACGCGTAGGGGCCGTGCGTCAGGATGCCGCGGTGGGTGAGGTTCGAGAAGCGCATGCCGAACGCCATCGTCGCCCAGGCATAGATCGCGGTCAGCGCGACCAGCACCGACCCGAGCAGCGCTAGGATGACCGGATGATACTGGAACCAGAAATCCCAGTAGCGCGTGCCCTGGTGGTAATCGAGCGGCCCGCCGGTGCTCATCAGGATGAACGGCGGATAGCACATCAGCGCGGCCAGCCACGCGACGGCGAACGGGTTGGCACTGCGGATATGCGAATCGAGCGGGCGGAAGGTGAGCAGGTAGCCGACCGTCGCAAACGCCACGTCGATCGTGAACATGAAGGTGATCAGCCAGTTCGCGAGCGCCGCCGGGTCGTGCAGGATCGTACTGGTGTCGCCGCGGATGAAGTCGCCGAAGCCGGGGGGCACGATCGCCAGCATGAAGGCCAGGAAGAAGGTTTTCACCCCCCAGGCGCGCAAATGGCCGTAGATCGCGTCGGGGTGCACGCCCGCCTGCCCGGTCAGCCAGGCGCCGAGATGCCACGCGCCATCCTTCGGCTCGACCAGATAGCGGTCGAGCCACAGCACATAGGGGATCGAGGCGACGAACAGGATCGGCGCGGCGTTGGTGAAGCACCACATCGCGAACGCGAAATTGCCGGTCCAGTAGAACCGCCCCATGAAATAGATCGTCGCGATCGCAAGCCACGTCACCCAGAATGCGGCGAGCTTGGTCAGGCTGACGTCGAGCGTGTCGCGCCAGGACCGGGGGGACGACCAGTCGATCCCGGTGCTCGGGCTGCGATGCACCTTGTCGAACAGCAGCGACCAGGCGACCATCGGCAGTCCGCAGGCGAGCAGATTGACCAGGGCCGAATAGGGGCCGTCCATCCCGTAGGTCCGCGCGACGCCGACCCAGGTCAGCACGCCAATCAGACCAGCGATCCCGGCGCCGTTGCTGACCGCGGATTTGGGGCGGGGATCGGCCTTCGCTTGGGCCGCGAGCGCAGGGTCGTGATACATCGCGCCGCTCTTAATCGATATTGGTAAGCAAGCCGTGAAGCATTCCGCCGCTTGCGTGGAGGCGGACGCGCCGCTAACCCGGCTCACACCGATGCTTCTGCAACCCGGGGGCAACCGGGCGGGTATAGTACAATGGTAGTACAGCAGCCTTCCAAGCTGAATACACGGGTTCGATTCCCGTTACCCGCTCCAAATCGTCACGGCAGTGCCAGGATCGCGAGCAGATTGGTCATTCGCCGCCGCCCGAGCCCGGTCAGCGTCACGTGCGAACGGCGTCCGTCGGTCGCATCGCGGATCCGTTCGACCAGCCCTGCGTCCTGCAGCAGCGTGAGATAGCGCAGCGCGGTCGCCGAGGGGGCCCGCGCGCCGATGCAGACCGCCGACACGCTCAACTGGCGGTCGTCATAGTCCGAGATGAACAGGTCGAGCAGAATGTCCCAGGCGGGCTCCGAAAACAGCAGCGCGCCGAGTTCGGAATCGCGCCGCTTGCGCAGCCGATAAAGCCGGCGGGCGACCTCGACCAGCGTCCCGCCGGGTTTGGCGGCGGGCACAGGGCTGCGGCTATAGGCCGCGGTGTCGATGAGTGCGTGGTGCATTGAACCATATCCGAGCAGGGATGCTATCGGACGGTCGGGTCTTGCCTGCTCCAATCGAGATCCCGGCCGTTGGACCGGATTCGCGACGCATGCCTGACCGTGCCGATCACGAGCAGCAACACGATGGGGTAGCTCCACGCCGCCGACAGCACCGCATAGGTCAATCGGATGACGTCGGGACTGAGGGCCCGGGCTAAATGGGCGCCGGTGCCGAGAAGGTGGAGTGCGGTGGCCCAGGCTGGCCAGAAGCGGTCGGCGTGGAGCGTGATCGTCAGCATCACGCCGAGAAGCGTGAGGTCGACCAGCAGGACGTTGAGTTCGACGCCCGCGAACCGGACCGCCATTTCATCCTGCAGCAGCTGGGTCGATACGGCTGCGATCAGCATCGCAAGACCCAGCAACCGCTCCGGCGCGCCACCCCGCAACAGTGCGTAGGCGAAGGCGGCGAGCAGGACCGCGTAGAATATCCAGACGCGGTCCATTCCGCCTCCCTATCGCCAAACTACCATCAGCGCCGTGATCAGGCGACCGCGGCCAACCGCGGTGCCCCGTTCTGCGCTTCGCGCAGTGCGCCTTCGTTCGGCGGGCATTCGGATACGTCGCCAAAGCCGTAGAACTGGCCGAGACCGATATCGCGACGCACCTCGACCAGCGCACGATGCGCATCGACGAAGCGCTGCCGCGCCTTGATGATGTCCATCGAGGCCTCGGCGACCATTTGCAGGGCGGCGCTGCCCGTGCCGACCGGCAGGTTCGCGGCGACGCGCTGTTGCAGCAGCGTTGATACGCAGGCGGCGGCGAGTTGTGCCGCTTCGTCGACCGCGGCTTCGGCCCTCAGAAAATCCGCGGTTACCATGTCGGTCGCGTGGCGTCGTTCCTTCAGCATCGTCATTCTCCCACCTTCCGGCGTCGCATACGCGATGCCTTGTGTCGGAGCGACGGCCGCCCGGCTGGACCTGAACAGGCTGGTCAGCGTCATGGCCATGTTCACGATGGCCATCGATGCGACGGCGATCATGACCGTGAGGCCGATGAGCCGGACCAGTCTTGCCCCCCGCGTCAGCCGGTTGCGCGCCGCTCCTTCGAAGCCGCCGGTCGGAGCTATTCCGATGAAGCGGCGAACGAGCCCCCATGGCTCGGTCGCCCCATCGTCTGCAGCGCCGAATGGGGGCAGGGGAATGTCGATTGGTTCGGATGGCAGCCGTTCGTACGTCGTGGCGCCCCCGCTTTCAGCCCAGCTTTGCGCCCCGCCTTCGTGGTGCTGCAACCGACGTGCAGCCTCGAACCGCGACCCGGCGCCGAGGACCTGGATGGCGCGCTCGATCCGCTTGTCGATCGCGGACGGCGACACACCGACGATCGCGGCGATCTCCTTGGAGTTGTGATGCGTCAGGACGAGCCGCAAACAGGCGCGTTGCGCTTCAGTCAACTGATCGATCCGTCCTGCGGCCATGGCCAACAGTACCCGTATCGTGTGACGGTTGCACCATTTCTGTTGGATTATACCGACGCGTATCAGGACGCTGCGTAAACCGCCGCGAAGGGGCGGTGGTGGACAGGGTAGGGTTCGAACCTACGTAGGAGAAACTCCGGCAGATTTACAGTCTGCTGCCTTTAACCACTCGGCCACCTGTCCAGGTGTCGCTTTCTTCAAGCGAGGCGGCTCCATGGCGAAGCTTGCCGGGCCTGTCAACGCGACTTGCGTCGTTCGACCGGCGCGCATAGCGGTTCGCCGGCAATAAATTCGCGCGACCGGCGCATCAGATGGAAGATCGACGATGACCCAGACATATCCAGGCGGACCGCGCTGATGGCCGCGCGGAAAGGCCATCGGCCGAGCAAGGCGCCTGCGGGGCGTCCGCGGTTCTGGGGCCGCCACGCAGTCGCCGCGGCATTCGCCAACCCGGAGCGGGTGGTGCGGAAGATCATGGGCACGCGCGAGGCGCTGGCTGGGCTCGACCTGCCGGCGAACATTCCCGTCACCTTCGCCGAAGCGACTGACCTTGCGCGGCTGGTGCCCGGCGACGCGCCGCACCAGGGCGTGGTGATCGAGGTCGAGCCGCTCGAGGACATGTGGCTCGCCGATCTGCTGGAGCATGGCAAGGACGACAACCGGCCGCTGGTGATCCTGGACGGCGTAACCGATCCGCACAATGTCGGCGCGATCCTGCGTTCGGCGGCGGCGTTCGACGCGCTCGGCATCGTCACGCCCGATCGCAACGCGCCACCCGAATCGGGTACGATCGCGCGGGCGGCATCGGGCGCGCTGGAGACGGTGCCGTGGATCCGCGTGGTCAATCTGGCGCGCGCGCTGGAGGAGATCGCCGCGGCGGGGTTCTGGCGAATCGGCCTGACCGGTCATGCGACGCAGACGCTCGGCGAGGCGATGGGCACCCAGCGCATCGCCATCGTGCTGGGCGCCGAGGGCGAGGGCATGCGGCAGAATACCGAGCAGCATTGCGACGAGCTGGCCAAGCTGCCGATCTCGGAAAAGGTCGAGAGTTTGAACGTGTCGAACGCGGCGGCGATCGCGCTGTACGCGGTGACGACTCGGTAACCACTGTCCCTCTCCCTTTGGGAGAGGGAGGGAGGCGCGCAGCGCCGGAAGGGTGAGGGTGATGCGGGGCTCGCCCTCACCCTTCCCACGGCTTCGCCGCGGGCCCCTTCCCTCTCCCGCAGGGAGAGGGAGTTAGGATCAATCCTCTGCGGCGATTCGCACCTTCAGCCCGTCGAGCGCGTCGGTCATGTCGATCTGGCACGACAGACGCGAGAAGGCGTCGCGGTGGCTGGTCGAATCGAGCAAATCGTCCTCGTCCGCGCTGACCGGCGGCAGTTTGGCCGCAAACTCCGGGTCGACATGGACGTGGCAGGTGGCGCAACTGCAGCAACCGCCGCACAGCGCCAGGATCTCGTCGATCCCGGCGTCGCGGATCACTTCCATGACCGAGAGGCCAGCCTCGCCCATGATCTCGCGTTCTTCCCCTTCGCGCGTCACGACGATAAGCTTGGGCATGCTGTCCTCCGAAAAATCCGCCCATGCCGGTCTGCCATCGCCGGAGCAAGCGTCATGGGGCTGAGCGCCGAACAACTGGACGCATCGATGGCGGCGTTGTGCGCGGTCGAGCCCGCGTTCGCCGCGGCGGTGGCGGAGGCTGGCCACCCCGCGCCGCGGCTCAGCGAGCGCGGATTCGCGACTCTGCTCAGGACGATCGTCGGCCAGCAGGTCAGCGTCGCCTCGGCCGCCGCGGTCTGGCGCAAGCTCGACGATGTCGTCGGCGGTGCCGCCGATCCCGCCAACATCGCCGCCGCCAGCGACGAGACGCTGCGCAGCGCGGGCCTGTCGCGCCAGAAGCTCGGCTATGCGCGCAGCCTGGCGGACGAGGTGACGAGCGGGCGGCTCGATCTCGATCATCTGCCGGAGGACGACGAGGAAGCGATCGCCGCGCTGGTCCGCGTCAAGGGCATCGGCCGCTGGTCGGCGGAAATCTACCTGCTGTTCGCGGAAGGTCGCACCGACATCTGGCCGGCGGGCGACCTGGCCGTGCAGATCGCAGTCGGGCGAATCCTGGGCCACGAGGCCCGCCCGAGCGAGAAGCTGACCCGTGAGGTCGCCGAAGCCTGGCGCCCCCATCGCGGCGCGGCGGCGATCTTTGCCTGGCACCATTACCAGGCGGACATGAAGGTCATCTGACGTATCTTGAGACGCGCCGATGCTACCGTGAGGCTTTTCCGAATTTGGCCACGCGTCGCATGGGATGGTCGTCGCGCGTGCGGGGCCTGACGGTGTTCAGGACAATATCCCGCATGCCGTCGTTGCAACGCCCAGACCGATCGCCAACGGTATCCGCAATGCCATCCAGCCGTGGGGCGTCATCCCGCAAGCCGAAAATCGGCGATCGACGATCAGGGTCGTCATGATCGTCGAGCCGAGGGTCACGAGCGCCCAGCGCATCGGCAGGATGTGTGTCACCGACAGGAAAACGAGCGCCGTCGCCGCCAACGAGGGCACCACGGCGATTGCTGCCACGCTACCCTGTCGCGGGCGGGACTCGTCTCCGGCGGGTAGCCTCATGCCGAAACCCCACCAGATGCCGCCGATGAAGCTCAGGATCAGCACGCCATAGCCAAAGGCGAACATCGCGGCGAGGTCGCTCGTACCGTCGAACACGCAGGTTGCCATTGCAGCGACCTGCGGCATCAATCCGGCAAAACCGAGGATGACCGCGATTTCGCCTACCGCACCGTCAGCCTCGCGCACGGCGCCGCTCTGAAGATCGCAGATCGTCGGTCGTATTCTTGGTATCCACTACGTGTCCTTCGGCGATTGGCCAGGGGACAGCGTGCGGTGGACGATTACGTTCCGATTCCCGGCGCCGACATGGCCGGTTCGCGACCGATCAGGCGGCGCCGTCGTCCTTGTACTTGAGTTCGAGGAACCGGCCACGGGTCGACAGCGTGTCGAGGTCGGCTTGCGCGAGCCGCGCGGTCATGTCGGCGATCTCCTGTTCGATCAACGACAGGCCGGCGACGAGCTCGGCGTCGGGCGAGCGGCCGTTGCGCGGCGTCGTGCGGAGCGAGGCCGGCACCCGCGCGTAATCCTTGACGAAGGCGGGCAGCTGCTCGCCGATCAGTTTGCGCACCTCCTGCGCCGCCTCGCCATCGTTATCGACCGCGGCGAGCTGCGGCGACAGCGTCTCGAGGCGCAGGCCGATCCGGTCGACCAGCGTCACCGCGGGCGCGGGCAAGGCGGGGCGTTGCGCGTCGAGCCAGCGTTCGGTCTGCGCGGGCAGTGCCTTGATGTCGACCGACGCCAACCGCTCCGGCGTCGGCGCGGTCTCGGCCGGCCAGATCGCGAACGTCACCGTCGCGGCGATGAGCAGCGTCATCACCAGCAGCGCGCCCATGATCCCGAGCGGCACGATCATGCCGATCACCACCGCGGCGATCAGGATCACGGCGTCGGCGACGGCGATGCGCGTCAGCCGCTTGCCGATCGCCTGCGTCTGGCGGCGGCGGACGCGGGTGTCGCGGACGTAGCCGGGCGCATGGTCCCCGGAAATCCGTGCCCAGGAACTGCGCGCGCTGGCGATCGCGTCGTCGACTTCGCTCATCGGATCAAAGCGCCTCGAGCTTGAACTGCGGACCCGGGCCGTTCAGCGACCCCTGAGTCGCGCCCTCGGCGCGCGCGATATAGCCGCGCGACTTGTCGACCTCGTTCGACAGCGCGCCGACCGTGGTCTTCATGCTGTCGAGCGCCTTCAGCTTGAACGTGTCGATCGCATCCATCGTGTCGTAGATGTTCTGGAACGCGCGCTGCAGCGTCTCCAGCGGGATGGTCGATGCGGCGGCCTGTTCGTGGATCGTCGCGGTCTGGCTCTTCAGCAGCTTGCCGGTCGAATCGATGATGTTCGCGGTGGTGGTGTTGAGCGCGGTGATCTGTTCGAGCACGAGCCGCTGGTTGGTCAGCGCCTGCGCCACCGTCACCGCTGTCCGCAGTGCCGACACGGTGGTCGTCGAGGCGCGGTCGACCCCCTTCACCAGCTCGACATTGTTCTTCTTGACCAGGTCGAGCGCGAGATAGCCCTGCACCGTCACCGCCATCTGCGTCAGCAGGTCCTGCGTGCGCTGGCGCGTGTAGAACAGCGCGGTTTCGCGGATTGCCTTGGCCTTGGCGGGGTCGGTGTGGTCAAGGTCGTTGGCGACGTCCTCCAGCTTCGCGTCCATCGTCTGCGACAGATGGATCATCTGCTCGAGCCGGCCCATCGCCGCCCACAGGTTGCTGCGTTCGGTATCGATCGCGGCATTGTCCATCAGCAGCTCGTCCTTGCCCGACGACAGGCTCTTCAGGATCTGCGCGATGTGGGTCTGCGACGATTTGTAACCGTCGAAATAATTGCGCATCTTGCTGCCGAACGGGATGATCCCGAACAGTTTCTGCGGCGCGGTGAGGTTGCCCTTCTTGCCGGGATCGAGATCCTCGACGACGCGGCGCAGCGCGGCGAGGTCCTTGCCGACCCCGGTCTCCTGATCCATCGCCTTCACCGGGCGGTCGAGGAAACGGTTCGACTGGCCGGCCGCCTCGCGGATTTCCTTCGCACCCATCGCGGTGATCGCATCGACGCGCTTGCCGAACTCGGGCGAGTTGACGTCCTGCGCGACCAGATCGGTGACGAACCCCTCGACGCGCTCGTCGAGCTTCGACTTCACCCCGGCATCGACCGGCACGAGCCCGGCCGCCTTCTCCGCGGACACCGTGGGAACGGGATCGGGGGGCGTGAGAACCAGGTTCGGCTCAGTCAGCGTTTCCGGGGTCGTCGCCATGTCACTAATCTCCAACGCAAGCGATCACGACTCTGGTCGCGAACGCCGCAAGCATCAAGTGTATTGTGCACATAGCACGGTTGTCGAGAGTGCGGGTATGATGTATACCGCCGATATATATCGGGAGTCGCGCGATGAACGAGCAGGCCAGGATCGTCGGTACGGCCAAGATATTCTGGACCGGACGCAGCCAGGCCGTCCGCCTGCCGAAGGAATTTCGTTTCGAGGCGAGCGAAGTCCGCATCGTCCGCGACGGCGACAAAGTGATCCTGGAGCCGATCGAAACGGCGACGGAATGGGTCAACCGACTGGCAGGAACAATGGACGAGGAGTTTGCCGCCGGGGCGCTCGACAGGCCCGGGCCGGAGACGATGCCAGACGGCCCCAGCTTCGAGTGATGCGGTACCTGCTGGATACGAATATCGTCATCGCATGGCGCGTCCGAGGTAATCCTCAGGTGGTTCAAAGGCTCGGGGTGCACAGGGCGGACATCGCGCTGCCGGTCGTGGTCATGCACGAACTGATCTTCGGAGCGTACAACAGCAGTCGGGTGGCCGAGAACCTGTTGGAGATCGACAAGATCCAGTTGCCGGTCCTGTCTTTTTCCGAAGCGGACGCCCGGGCGGCGGCCGAAATTCGCGCGGTTCTGCGCCGTGCGGGCACGCCCATCGGTCCCTATGACTTATTGATAGCTGGACAGGCGCTGGCCCGGAATATGGTGCTGGTCACGCACAACACCGGCGAGTTCGGACGGGTGGATGGCCTGCAGTTCGAGGACTGGACCAGTGACGATGGCTAGCGCGCTGTTCCCCACGATGAAGCGGTTTGTTGCGGACGGGTGGTATATACGGGTAATACACTGGAACGGCCAGGGTTGAAACCGCCCTTCGTCGTGGACAGGTGGGCGTGACCTGAGGAGAATCCCATGCGCGCCATCGGCTATACCCATTCGCTGCCCATCGACGACCCGCAGTCGCTGGTCGATATCGACCTGCCCAAGCCGGAGCCCGGCGCCCGCGACCTGCTGGTCGCGGTCAAGGCGGTGTCGGTGAACCCGGTCGATACCAAGATCCGGATGCGCCGCGCCGATCCGGATGGTGCGTGGCAGGTGCTCGGCTGGGATGCCGCCGGTGTCGTCGAGGCGGTCGGTCCGGAGGTGACCGGGTTCGCGGTGGGCGACGCGGTCTATTATGCCGGCACGCTCAACCGGCCGGGCACCAATGCCGAATATCACCTGGTCGACGAGCGGATCGTCGGCACCAAGCCTGCATCGCTCGATTGGGCGCAGGCGGCGGCGCTGCCGCTGACGTCGGTCACCGCGTGGGAGGCGTTGTTCGACCGGCTCGCGGTCAACACGCCGGTGCCGGGCGGCCCTCGCGTGATCCTGATCATCGGCGGCGCCGGCGGAGTCGCTTCGATCGCGGTGCAACTGGCGCGGCAATTGACCGACCTGACCGTGATCGCGACCGCCTCGCGCGACGAGACGCGCGAGTGGATCACCGGGCTCGGCGCGCATCATGTCATCGACCACGCAAAGCCGATCGCTGCGCAGGTGGCCGCGCTGGGGCTCGGCTCGCCCGAGTTCGTGTTCTCGACCACGCATACCGATGCGCACCTGTCCGACATCGTCGAACTGATCGCGCCGCAGGGCCGGTTCGCGCTGATCGACGATCCGTCGGCGCTCGACATCATGCCGCTCAAGCAGAAGTCGGTGTCGATGCATTGGGAGCTCATGTTCACGCGGTCGGTGTTCGAGACCGCGGACATGGCCGAGCAGGGGACGATCCTGAACGAGGTCGCGCGGCTGGTCGATGCGGGCGCGGTGAAGACGACGCTTGGCGAGACGTTGACGCCGATCGACGCGGCCAACCTGCGGCGGGCGCATGCGCTGTTGGAGAGCCACGCGGCCAAGGGAAAGATCGTGTTGGAGGGTTGGTAAGCTATTCGTCATGCCGGACTTGGTCCGGCATCCACCGCGCCGCGTCATCGAAACGCTCGGTCTTGCGGCGCGGTGGACCCCGGACCAAGTCCGGGGTGACGGGGTAGGCCTTACTTCTTCGGCGTCATCGCGAACGCGGTCTTCAGGCGCTCGACCGCGTACATGTTGGCGTCGTACGCACCGCGTACGACCATCCCCATGCCGAACATCTCGTGCGTCACGCCGGGGAAGGTACGCTGTTCGACGCGGTCGCCGGCCTTCTTCATCGCCGCTGCCAGCGTCTCGCCGTCCGAGCGCAGCGGATCGATCTGTGCGTTGACGATCGTCGTTGGCGGCAGCCCGCGCAAATTGGCGGCGACCAGGTTGATGCGCGGATCCATCTGGTCCGCCTTGGTCGTCGAATAGTAGTAGCCGAACCAGTTGAGCATGGGTGTGTTCAGCGGCTTGGCGTTCGCCGAATCCATCCGCGACGGCAGCGTCATGCTCGAATTGGCGATCGGATAGACCGACAGGATATGCACTGGCATCGTCAAATTGTTGTCGCGCGCATAGATCGCGGTTGCGACCGCCAGATTGCCGCCTGCGCTCTCGCCGGCCAATGCGACTTTCCGCAGGTCGCCGCCCCAGCTCGCCGCATTGTCGAGCGTCCAGCGATAGGCCAGCGACGCATCGTTATGCTGCGCGGGGAACTTGAACTCGGGCGCATGGCGGTATTCGACGGACACGACGATCGCGTTCAGCTGCTTGGCAAGCATGCGCGGCGCGGCGTCATAGGTGCTGACGTCGGCGATCACCCAGCCGCCGCCATGATAATAAACGATCACCGGCAGGTTGGTCGCGTTGGCGAGCGACGCGGGCTTGTAGATGCGGGCGAACTGCTGGAGCTCGTCGCCGTAGCGCAGGTCCTGCGTCGTCACCGACGGATCGGGGATCGCCGGGGTGCCCTTCATCGTCATAACCATCCGCGCGGCATCGGCAGGGCTGGGCTGGGTGCGGGCTTCGGCAGGCGTCAGCGTCTCGATCGGCTTGCCGCCGAGCTTCGCGAGCTGGTCGAGCACGGCCTGCATGTCGGGCGCAGCCTGGGGCGGCATCGTCGTGGCGGCGGCCGGCGGCGGCGGTGGGGGTGCGTCGGCGGACGGTGCCGACTGGGCCAGTGCAATACCGGTGGTGGATAGAAGTGTGGCGGCGGCAATGGCCGCCCCGCGGAAACCACGGTGGATCATGATTGCGATACCCTGTTGTTCGATTGCGCCGACCTGAGCCCTGAACCCCCGGTCGGCTGCAGACGTTCCGTTCGTAAATGCCTAATCTAGCGCAGGATTAAGCACGGCCGGGACGTGAAAGACGCGCGCGTCTTCCCGCGGCGCAACATTTCGGCTATGGCGCGCGCCAACCCCTTTCCTCGTTTCAAGAGAATAGATTCATGAGCCTCCGCAACGTGGCGATCATTGCGCACGTCGATCACGGCAAGACGACGCTGGTCGACCAGCTCTTCCGCCAGTCCGGCACCTTCCGCGACAACCAGCGCGTCGAAGAGCGCGCAATGGATTCGAACGACCTCGAAAAAGAGCGTGGCATCACCATTCTCGCCAAGCCGACCTCGGTCGACTGGACCCCTCCCGGCGAGTCCGAGAGCATCCGCATCAACATCGTCGACACGCCCGGCCACGCCGATTTCGGCGGCGAAGTCGAGCGCATCCTGTCGATGGTCGACGGCGTCGTCCTGCTGGTCGATTCGTCGGAAGGCGCGATGCCGCAGACCAAGTTCGTCACCGGCAAGGCGCTCGCGCTCGGTCTCAAGCCGATCGTCGTCGTCAACAAGGTCGATCGTAACGACGCGCGTATCCAGGAAGTGCTCGACGAAGTGTTCGACCTGTTCGTGTCGCTCGACGCGAACGACGAGCAGCTCGATTTCCCGGTGCTCTATGCATCGGGTCGCAACGGCTATGCCTCGACCGACATGGACGCGCGCGAAGGCACGCTGATCCCGATGTTCGAGACGATCGTCAGCCACGTGGCGCCTCCCGCGGTGGAAGTCGCCGGCGTGCCGTTCACGTTCCTGGTCACCCTCCTCGATCGCGATCCGTTCCTTGGCCGCATCCTGACGGGCCGCGTCAATTCGGGCGTCGTGAAGACCAACCAAGCGATCCACGCGCTGGATAACGACGGCAACATCATCGAAACCGGCCGTGCGTCGAAGATCATGTCGTTCCGCGGTCTCGACCGCGTGCCGGTCGACGAAGCCAAGGCCGGTGACATCATCAGCCTTGCCGGCCTGACCGTCGCGACCGTCGCGAACACCATCGCCGACATCACCGTGACCGAGCCGCTGCACGCGCAGCCGATCGATCCCCCCACGCTGTCGATGCGTTTCGCCGTGAACGATTCGCCGATGGCGGGCCGCGAGGGCACCAAGGTGACGTCGCGCATGATCCGCGAGCGCCTGTTCCGCGAAGCCGAGTCGAACGTCGCCGTGAAGGTGACCGAAGCCGCCGATCGCGACAGCTTCGAAGTTGCCGGCCGCGGCGAGCTCCAGCTCGGCGTGCTGATCGAGACGATGCGCCGCGAGGGCTTCGAACTGGGCATCTCGCGTCCGCGCGTGCTGTTCGGCGAGGACGAGGACGGCAACAAGACCGAGCCGTACGAGACCGTCATCATCGACGTCGACGACGAGCATTCGGGCACCGTCGTCGAGAAGATGAACGTCCGCAAGGCCGAGATGACCGACATGCGTCCTTCGGTCGGCGGCAAGACGCGCATCACCTTCTCGGCACCGTCGCGCGGCATGATCGGCTATCACGGCGAGTTCCTGTCGGACACGCGCGGCACCGGCATCATGAACCGCCTGTTCGAGAAGTACGGCCCCCACAAGGGCAAGATCGAAGGCCGCAAGAACGGCGTGCTGATCTCGAACGGCACCGGTGAAGCCAACAACTATGCCCTCGGTCCGCTCGAAGAGCGCGGCATCCTGTTCGTCGGCCACGGCGAGGCTCTGTACGAGGGCATGATCGTCGGCGAGAACGCCAAGCCGGACGACCTCGAGGTCAACCCGATGAAGACCAAGGCGCTGACCAACTTCCGCGCGAGCGGCGGCAAGGACGACCAGGTTCGCCTGACCCCGCCGAAGCGCGCGACTCTGGAGCAGGCGATCGCGTATATCGACGACGACGAGATGGTCGAAGTGACGCCGAAGTCGATCCGGTTGCGCAAGCGTTACCTGGATCCGAACGAGCGTAAGCGCGCCAGCCGCGCGAAGCAGTCGTAAGAGACGCTAGCAGTCGCAAGAGACAGGGGCCGGGAGGAAACTCCCGGCCCTTTTTTCATGCGTCATCCCGGGCTCGTCCCGGGATCCAGGGTTACGAACATTGGCCCTTGTGGCTCTGGATCCCGGGACGAGCCCGGGATGACGGAGTGGGGGGAAGGGCGCGGGCGCAACAAAACTCCCTCGCTCCCCTATGGAGTTCCCTGCGAAGCCTCCGTATAGACCGCCATCGCGGCGCATGCGGGCGTGGTGGAATTGGTAGACGCGCCGGACTCAAAATCCGGTTCCGAGAGGAGTGTGGGTTCGATTCCCACCGCCCGCACCACCTGAAATCCGGGACGCGTTTCGCGCTAGCCCGCCAGCATGTCCTGCAGCTTGGTCGCCAGCGCATCGATCGCGAACGGCTTGGTCATCATGTCCATGCCCGTGTCCAGGAAACCGCTGCGGACTGCGGCGTCCTCCGCATAACCGGTGACGAACAGGATCTTCAGATCGGGGCGCGTCTGGCGGGCGATCTCGGCCAGCTGGCGGCCGTTCATGCCGGGCAGGCCGACGTCGCTGACCAGCAGGTCGATCCGACGGTCAGATTGCAGGATCGGGATCGCGGTGCGCGCGTCGATCGCCTCGACGGCGGTGTAGCCGAGCGCCTCCAGAACCTCGAGTACGATCATCCGGACCGACGGGTCGTCCTCGACGATCATCACCGTCTCGCCGGCGCCCAGCGGGGCATGCGCGACGTCCGGGGCGGGCGTTTCGACGGCGCCGACGAATCGTGGCAGATACAGGCAGACGGTGGTGCCGCGACCGAGTTCGCTGTCGATGCGGACATGGCCGCCCGACTGCTGCGCGAAGCCGTAGATCATCGACAGGCCAAGGCCCGTACCCTGGCCGACCGGCTTGGTCGTGAAGAACGGTTCGAACACCTTCTCGACCGTCGTCGCCGCCATGCCGGTGCCGGTGTCCGATACGCTGAGCGCGACGTAATCGCCGGGTTCCAGTTCGGGGTGATCGTACGTGTAGGATTCGTCGAGATGGCAGTTGCTGGTTTCGATGGTCAGGCGGCCGCCGCCCGGCATCGCGTCGCGCGCGTTGATGCACAGGTTCAGCAGCGCGCTCTCGAGCTGGTTCGCGTCGGTGCACGCCGCCCACAGGTCCGCCGCCAGATGCGTCTCGAGCGCGACCTGTTCGCCGAGCGTCCGGTGCAGCATGTCCTCCATCCCGGCGACCAGCGCGGTGACGTCGGTCGGCTGGAGATCGAGCGACTGGCGCCGCCCGAACGCGAGCAGGCGGGCGGTCAGCGCGGCGGCGCGTTGTGCCGATGTCGTCGCGGCATCGATATAGCGATCGACATGCTCCATCCGGCCGGTCGCGATGTTGCGCTGGATCAGGTCGAGGCCGCCGATGACGCCGGTCAGCATGTTGTTGAAGTCGTGGGCGATGCCGCCGGTCAGCTGGCCGACCGCTTCCATCTTGTGCGCCTGGCGCAGCTGTTCCTCGGCGCGCATCAGTTCGGCGGTGCGTTCGGCGACGCGCTGTTCGAGCGTGTCGTTAAGTGCGCGCAAAGCGGCCGCAACGCGGTCGCGCTCGGCTTCGATCGCCCGACGCTCGTCGACGTCTATGAGGACGCCCGGGAACCGCAACGCCGTCCCGTCCGCCCCGTGTTCGACGCGGCCATTGGCTTCGATCCAGTGATAGGCGCCGTCTGCGCGTAGTACGCGATATTGATGCGCATAGGCGCCGCCGCGTTCGATCACTTCGGCGATCGCGTCCGCCAGCCCCTGCTGGTCGTCGGGGTGGACCGTTTCCACCACCTGCTGCAAGCTCAGTCCTTCGCGGCCGAGCGCGGGGTCGAGGCCGAATGCGGTCGCGAACCCTTCGTCGACGGTGAAGCGGTCGGTCGGCAGGTCCCACAACCAGGTGCCGACGATCGCGCCGGCGGACAATGCGAGCTGGACCCGCTCGATATTCTCGCGCGCCAATGCCTCGCTGGCGCGCAGTGCCGCTTCTGCGCGCTTGCGGGCCTCGATGTCGCGGAACAGCAACGACACCTGGCGGCGCGATGCCGGTTCGACGCGGGCGGCCGACACTTCGATATGGCGGTTCGCGGCGGCGAAGAACCGTTCGAACCGCAACGGCTGACCGGTTCGCAGCACTTCGCTGTACAGTTCGATCCAGTCGTCGGCTTCGTCCGGGGATAGATCGCGCAAGGTCTTGCCGACGATGTCGGAGATGCCGGTGTGGCGCTCATAGCCGGGGTTGGCCTCGACATGGACATAGTCGCGCGAGGGTCCGTCGGGGCCATCGAGGAATTCGATGATGCAGAACCCGTCATCGATCGCGTCGAACAGCGCACGATAGCGTTCCTCGCTGCGAACCAGCGCGTCGCGCGCCAGCCGCTGTTCGGTGACGTCGCGCGCGACACCGGCGAACCGCACCGGCACGCCGTCCGCGTCGCGCTGGATTTCGCCCTTGCGCGCGATCCAGCGCAGCTCGCCGGTATCGGCGCGGCGGATGCGATACTCGACGTCGAGCGGCGCGGTGCCCGCTGCGCGGCTTTCCAGGTCGGAGATCAGATGCTGATCTTCGGGGATGACCAGGTCTTCGAACACCCGCGCCAACATCGTATCGCATTCGGGCACGCCGTAGACGCGGCAGAATTCCGGGGTCGCGTGCAATACCCCATCGAGTCCGACGTGGAATATGCCGATGCCGCCCGCTTCCTGCGCCCAGCGCAAGCTCGTCTCGGCCTCTTCGAGTGCAGCGCCGGCAAGATGCTGCTCGGTGCGGTCGCGGAGGATCTTCACATAGCCGATGTGCCGCCCGGACAAGTCGTTAAGCGGCGACATCTCGCCACTCGCCCAGAAGCGTTCGCCGCTCTTCTTCAGGTGCCAGCGTTCGTCGAACGCGCGTCCTGCTTCCCGGGCTTCGCGCATTTCCCGCTCGAGGACACCAGCGGCGCGATCCTCCTCGGTGAAGAACAGCGACGCGTCGCGACCCAGCGCCTCGTATTCCGTCCAGCCGAGCACCAGTTCGGCACCGCGGTTCCATTCGATGATGCGGCCGGACAGGTCGGTGGCGACGATTGCGAAGTCCTTGGCGCTGTCCATGATCGCGCGCTGTCGCGCCTCGGATACCGCCGTCGTCTGCAGCGCAAGCCGCTGGTCGAGTTGCGCCATCACCTGGCGGGCGAGCACGCGGAGCGTCCGTTCCTGCAACGCGGTGAGCACGCGGGGGCGGTAGTCGAGCACGCACAGCGTGCCGATCGGCAACCCGTCCTCGGTCTTCAGCACCGCGCCGGCATAGAAGCGGATGCCGCGCTCGACGGTGACCAGCGGATTGCAGGCGAACCGGGCGTCCAGGGTCGTGTCGGGTATCACCAGGAAATCTTCGGCGAGTATCGCATGCGCGCAAAACGACGTTTCCAGTGGCGTCGAATCGACGCCCAGCCCGACCTCCGCCTTGAAGAACTGGCAGTCGCGATCGACGAAGTTGATTACCGCGATCGGTACGTCGCAGATCGTCGCGACCAGTTCGACGATCTCGTCGAATGCCGGCTCGCGGGGGGTGTTCATCACGGTGTAGCGGGCGAGCGCGGCAAGCCGCTGCGCCTCACGGTCGTTGATATCCGTCATGATGCTCTACTACTTGCCTGGAATGAACACTTTGGGCGATCCGGCCTCCGCCAGCAAGCGGCGCAGTCGGGACGCCGAGACCGATAAGCGGTTGACGCAAACTACCAATAGTTAGAACGTAATCTCAAATTATGCGGTGGTGCGGTCGCGCGTCGCCAGCATGTTGGAGAGAGTGATGACTGACAGCCCGATCACCCGCCGTACGTTCATTTCCAGTACCGCACTGGCAGGTAGCCTCGCCGGGCTGCCTGCGGTCGCCGACGCCGCCAAGCCGGTGGGCCGTCACGATGCCGGTGGGGATGCAGGCAGCGACGTGCACTGGCTCGACGGTTCGGCGCCGGCAACCCATGAAGGTCAGAGCTGGGGGCAGCCCTGGCCGCGCGGCACGCGGATCGCGAAGAGCTATCGGCTCGGCAGCGACGCAGTGCAGAGCTGGCCGATGGCGTGGTGGCCGGATGGTTCGATCAAGTGGACCGGTCATGCGATCGCAGCCGACGCAGGCCGCGACGCGGCGCTGATCGTTCGGCCGGGCGCCGGGACGAAGGCGGCCACATCGGTCGCCGTGCGTGAAACGGCCGATGCGATCGAGGTGACCGTCGGCACGCGCCGCTGGACAATCGGGCGACGCGGCGAGGCGATCATTGCATCGGCCAGCGTCGGCGCCCGCGAAACGCTGCGCAACGTCCGGCTGGTGGCGACGCTGCAGGATGGTCCCGAGGAAGAGGACGGCGTCGCACCGGCGACGCAGCGTGCGACCGGCACGATCGATGCGGTGACGATCGAGCAACGCGGGCCGGTACGCGCGGTGATCAAGGTCGACGGGCATCACCAGGGGGTGGGCGCGACGCTGCCCTTCTCGCTGCGGCTCTATTTCCATGCCGCCGCTGAATCCGTTCGGATCGTCCATAGCCTGGTGTTCGACGGCGATCCGGCCAAGGTTTTCGTGCGCGGGCTGGGCCTGACCGGCGACGTGCCGATGCAGGATGCGCCGCACGATCGGCATGTCCGGTTCGCGGGCGAGAAGGGCGGGCTGTGGGGCGAGGCGGTGCGACCGCTGACCGGATTGCGACGCGACCCCGGCAAGGCGTTCCGCGATGCGCAGGTCGCCGGCGCCAGGACGCCGGCGGAAAGCACGATGCCGGCGAACGTCCGGGCGGAACTGCGCTACATCCCGACCTGGGGCGATTTCACGCTGCGCCAGCCGAATTCCGATGGTTTCACGATCACCAAGCGGACCAAGCCGGGTCATGGCTGGATCGACGTCGACACCGCGGGGCGTGCGCCGGGGCTCGGCTATGTCGGCGGTGCCGGGGGCGGCGTGGCGTTCGGGATGGGCGATTTCTGGCAGCGTCCGCCGGTCCGGCTGGATATCCGCGATGCCGCGACCGACACGGCGCGGTTCACGGTCTGGTACCATGCGCCCGATGCACCGGCGATGGACCTGCGCTTCTATCACGACGACATGGGCATGACGGATTACGTCCGTCAGAACGAAGGTCTCGACATCACGTACGAGGATTTCGAGCCCGGCTGGGGCGATGCGCTGGGCGTCGCGCGGACCACCGAGTTCCGGCTCTGGGCGCTCGATGCGACGCCCGCGCGCGATCGGCTGGTCCAGATGGCGGCACTGGTCGCGCATCCGCCGCGACTGGTCGCGACGCCGCAGCGGATCCACGACGCCGGGCTGTTCGGCATCTGGGCACCGGCGACGACTGGCGGCGGCGGGCCGGCGCGTGCGGCGATCGAGCAGCGTGCCACGCGCGAACTCGATTTCTATATCGGCCAGGTCGATCAGCGCCGCTGGTACGGCTTCTGGAATTACGGCGACGTCATGCATAGCTATGACAATGACCGCCATGTCTGGCGCTACGACATCGGCGGGTTCGCCTGGGACAACAGCGAACTCTCGACCGACATGTGGCTGTGGTACGCCTATCTGCGGACCGGCCGCGCCGATGCATTCCGCATGGCCGAGGCGATGACGCGGCACACCGGCGAGGTCGACGTCTATCATGTCGGCCGCTTCAAGGGGCTGGGCACCCGGCACGGCGTGCAGCATTGGGGCGACAGTTCGAAGCAGCAGCGCGTGTCGAATGCGGCCTATCGGCGCTTCTATTACTATATGACGACCGACGAGCGGTGTGGCGACCTGATGCGGGCGCTGGTCGACAGCGACCATGCGCTGCAGACGGTGAGCATCGGACGGAAGGTCGGCGCGCGGGCGGAAGGGTCGCTGCCGCCGGGCGGCATGTCCGCGGTGGCGACGTCCGACACATTGCCGCAGGGGCAGGTGTTCGTGCAGTTCGGGACGGTGTGGGGATCGATGCTCGGCGCGTGGCTGACCGAATGGGAGCGGACCCGCGACACGCGCTGGCGTGACCGGATCGTCGCGGGGATGGAGTCGATCGCCGCGCTGCCGAGGCAATGGTTCACCGGCGGCGCGCCGTTCGACCTGAAGACCGGGCGGTTCGTGGGCAAGGTCGATCAGGTCAGCCTCAGCCATCTGAACGGTGTGTTCGGGGTGTTCGAGATCACCGCCGAACTGCTGCAGCTGCTCGACGTGCCTGCGTACCGCGAGGCGTGGCTCGATTACTGCGCCTTCTACAACGCACCGGATGCGGCGTTCCGCGCGAAAACCGGATCGGGCGGCAAGGGGCGCGGGCTGCGGCAGGCGCATTCGCGCTTCACCGCCTATGCCGCCCGCGAACGGCGCGATCCGGTGCTGGCGCGGCGGGCCTGGGCGGAGTTCGTCGGACCGGGCGACCGCGAAGGGCGCGACCAGTCGCGCGCGTCGCACCGCATCGATGGCGCCGCGGTGCTGAAGCCGGTCGACGAGATCACCGAGGTGTCGACCAACGATGCCGCGCAATGGGGCCTGACCGCGACCGCCAACCTCGTGCTGCTCGCCGAGGTGATGGATAGCGCGGCGTGATGCGGTGGGCGGTGCTCGGGTTGCTCGCCTGCACGGCGGCGGGGGAGGCGCGGGACGGGTTGTCGCGGTGGCGGATCGAGACGGACAAGGGCAGCGCGCATGTGTCGTTCCGCGGCGGCGTGCTCGACGTCGATTCACCCGATGGCGTCACGCTCTGGTACCGCCAGCGGATCGTCGGGCCGGTGCGGATCGACTATGACGTGATGGCGGTATCGGCCGGCGGCGCCAATGACGCGGTCAGCGACGCGAACGCCTTCTGGATGGCGCGCGATCCGGGCACGCAGGCGCTGCGCCCGCGCGATGGCGCGTTTGCGAGCTATGACGATCTCGAAACCTATTATGTAGGGATCGGCGGCAACCGGAATACGACGACGCGGTTCCGGCGCTATATCGGCCGGCCGGGGGATCGGCCGCTCCGGGCCGAGGACGACCGCCAGGCACCGGCCGACATGCTGAAGCCCAATGTCTGGATGCATGTCCGGTTGATCGCCGATGGCAGCCGGATCGCGGTCGAGCGCGACGGCAAGCCACTGTTCGCGCTCAGCGATGCGGCACCGTACACCAGCGGATGGTTCGGGTTGCGGACTACCAAGAGCCATTTGCGGGTCCGCAACGTCCGGATCACCGCGCTCAAGCGCTGACACACAAAAAAAGGCCAGGCGCGAGGCCTGGCCGTAGCGAACGACTGCACGTCGGGGTTGGCGGCAGCCGCGGCGTGCCCGGTCCGTAAAGACCGGGCAGGACCTCGGTTAGAACTTGAGCTGGTACGATGCGAAGAAACGCTGACCGGCGTAATAATATTCGACCGGTCGTGCCTTGTCGATGTAGCTCTTCGACGATTCCTTGTTGATGTTCGAGATTTCCATCGACAGCTGGCTTTTGAAGTCGGGCAGGCGGAACGTCACCTTGGCGTCGAGATAGCCTTCGGCACGACGATAGATCGGACTGTTGTCGAAGTTGACGTCTGCGACGGTCACCAGCCAGTTCGAACGGTAATTGTAGTTCACCCGGATGTTCAACCAGCCCTTGTCGTAGAACAGGCTGGCGTTCGCGGTCCATTTCGACAGGCCGGGATAGTCGTTGAGCGGCTGCCCGGTCGCGACGTTGGTCAGGTTGGTACGGATTGCACGAGCATAGGTCGCGTTGCCGCTTGCGCCCAACCCATCGAACGGTGCGGGCAGGAAGGTGAAGGCGGTCTGTGCACTGCCCTCGATGCCGTCGAGCAGCGCGCCGAAGCCGTTCGCGGGCTGGCGGATGGTGAACAGGTTGCCATCCTGGAACAGGTCGACATCGGCGCGGGTGATGTTCTGGATGACGAAGCTCGCCTCGTACTTCTTGAAATAACCAAGGCTGAGCGCGGTGTCGCGGTTGGGGAACCAGCCGAGGTTCACCTCCCACTGATCCGCGCGATACGGCACCAGGTCGGGGTTGCCGCCGGTGCAGGCATCCTGCGCACCGGTGATGTCGGTGACGTCGTCGAGGCAGTTGACGTTGGGGACGAGGTCGGTCGGCTTGGGACGCGCGAGGTTCTTCGCCCAGTTGGCGCGGAACGTCAGGTTCGGCGTGATGTCGAGCGCCGCGTTGAACGCCGGCAGCCAGTCGGTGTAGCTGTTCTTCAGCGACAGCGAGTTGGCGCCGAGGATGACCGTCTCGATCACCGCCGGGATGCCGGTGACGCCGGTGCCGGGGCGGATGCGCGTCGTACGGCTGATATTGGTGCCCGTGCCCTCGTCGGTGGTCTTGACGTAGCGCAGGCCGGCATTGCCGCTCAGCCGCATGCCGAAGACGTCCTGTTCGAAATCGCCCTGGATATAGGCGGCGGCGACCTTTTCCTTGATGAACACCGCCGGGATCTGCGACTGGCCGTCGGCATTGCGGACGAGATCCTGGTCGAAGCCCGACAGGTCGTAGATCTGGCCGAGGCGACCATAGTCGATCGTCGGTACGGAGAGCTGCGAGGGCAGGCCTTCGGGCGCGCCCTTCAGCCCGCTGAACAGCGGTGCGCCGGGCAGCTGGCCGGTGTTCGCGGCGATGAAGTCGGCATACTGCGCCTGCGTCATGTAATAGGTGTTCGGCGCGCGCACGGCTGGCGGCGTGTTGGTGACGACGGTCGTGTACGACACGTTGGCGCTGGTCTGATAGACCGCAGCCGTCGCCGGCGCGCCGGTCGACGGATTGGCCGATACCGCTGGCGTCAGCAGCCGCGTGCCGCCACCGTTGAAGTTCTTGTACTGCTGCCAGCGGAACTGGCCGCCATATTCGATGGTCGTCAGGAACGGCAGATTGGTCTCGAAATCGGCATCGAGCTTGATCTGGTCTTCCTTGTTGTTGTTGTCGTTCGGGCGATATTGCACCGTCGGCCCTGCCTGGCGGCCATCCGCGTTGATACCGCCCGGGCGGACATAGGCGCCGGTCGAATTCGGATCGAAATTCTCCGGGAAGACGAAGACCGGGATGCCGAGATCGTTGCGGCGGTCGATCGTGACGCCGCTGATACCGGTCGAATAGGCGAGCAGGTTGGTCTCGCCGACGGTGCGGCCGGTCGAATGCGAGGCGAGCGCCTTGATCTTCAGCCGGTCGAGCGTCCAGTCGAACCCGGTCAGATAGTAACGGGTCGTCTGGTCGTACTCAAAGTCGCGGCGCTGCACGCCGAGGATGTTGCTCGCGCCGTTCCAATTGGGTGCGGCGGCGGTGCCGACATTGACCGAGTTCAGCGCGGTCAGCGCGCTGGTGACGACGTGGTTCTCGCTGGTCGAGGTGCCGGCCGAGATCTGCGGACGCGAGGTCGCACCGTTGAGGCCAGCGGGCAGCGCCGCGTCATAGTTGAAACGCTCGAACCGACCGAGGTCGAGCGAATAGTTGACGTCGTTCAGCTGCTGGTTGCGGTTGTTGACGATCGCCTCGGCATAGGCGCGGAAATTGGGCGCGAACTCGTACTGGAGCTGGAAGTCGCCCGAGATGCGCTTGTCGTCGATGCGGCGCTGACGCAGGCGGGGTACGGTCGGGACCCAGTCGAAGAACTGCGTCTCGCACGCCAGCCGGCGCGCGGTCGCCGCCGCCGTGTTCGCGCCGCCGACGCCTGCGCAGCTCGCATAGGTGTTGAAGTTCGCGTAATCGGGATTGGCGACGGTCTTCTCGTTCGACCGGTCGAAATCGGCGATCCGCTTCCAGTTGGTGTTGCTGATATAGTCCTGGCGGAGCTGCTTGTTCTCGTAGGTGACGTTGGCGAGAAAGCCGAGCCCGTCGATCAGGAAGTGCGGCGTGCCGAACAGCGCGGTGATGCGCGGACGCCAGTTTTCCCGCGTGTCGAGATGCTGCCCCGAGACGACGAGCGACCCGAGCGTCTTCTCCAGTTCGAGCGGACGACGGGTCTCGATGCTGACCGTGCCGCCGAGGCCACCTTCTGTCAGGCTGGCCGAATAGCCCTTGTAGACGTCGATCGACTTGACGAGCTCGGTCGCCAGTTCGCGGAAATCGCCCGAGCGGCTGCCGTCGGCGCTGGCCTGGGTGACGCCGTTGACTTCGATGCGGTTGAGATCGGGCTCGACGCCGCGGATCGAAACTTTGGTGCCCTCGCCGAAGTCGCGGTCGAGCTGGACGCCGGTGACGCGCGCGAGCGAGTCGCCGACGTTCTTGTCGGGGAAGCTGGCGATGTCGTCGGCGACGATCGAGTCGACGACGGTACCGGCGTTGCGCTTGCGGGCGATTGCCGACTGCAGCGACGCGCGGGTGCCGACGACGATGATGTCGGTCGGGGGGACATCGTCGGTTGCGACCGAAGAGGGCGCCGCCGGCGCTACCGCATCGGCCTGTTCCGGTTCGGCCTGCGGCTGCGGCTGGGTCGCGGGCGATGTCGGCGGCGAAACCTTGGGATCGGACAGCGACCCGGCCGTGGCGGGTGCGGTGGTCGTCGGCGCAGGCGCAGTCTGCGCGCTGGCGGTACCTGCGATTCCGCATGCTAGGACGATCGCCATCGACGAGGTCGTGCCGCGCACCAGATGCGACAGGCGCATAGCGAGGGGGCGGGGCAGTGCGCTTGCGAAAACCTGGTCGTCTGTCATGTCGATCCCTCCCTGAACGCCGGTTCCGGGCTTCCGGAAGACGTCGTGATCCGCATGCTCCTGATGCGGTGACCCGTGGACTTTATGTTGCCAACATATGGAATGCAATAATATAGATTGAAAAACCGCGAAACGGGCACGCTGTGTCATAAGCGTGACATAAATGCCGATGTCAGGAGAGACGACGTGCCGATGACTAAGACCGTGCTGATGGCTGGGCTGTTTGCGAGCGCCTGTAGCGTAGTGTTTCCGGCTCAGGCAGGCGCCGCAGCGGCTGGGCGTGTCACCGAGCGACTGGATCGCGGTGTGGTCGCGGTGCCGGCGCAGGGCGGTGGCGTGCTGGTCAGTTGGCGGTTGTTGCGGACCGATGCCAAGGCCGTCCAGTTCGACGTCTATCGTGACGGGCGTAAGATCACCAAGGCGCCGGTGACCGGCTCGACAAATTTCGTCGATGCGGCGGGCGATGGCAGCGGGCGGTATTCGGTGCGTGTCGTTGGCGCCTCGAGTGGTTCGGCGGCGACGGTGTGGCGCAACGGCTATCTGTCGATTCCGCTGACGCCGCCGGCGGACGGCGTGACGCCTTCGGGCGAGCGCTACAGCTACACCGCGAACGACGCGAGCGTCGGCGATCTCGACGGCGACGGACGCTATGAGATCATCCTGAAATGGGATCCGACCAACAGCCACGACAACAGCCAGGCCGGGTATACGGGCAACGTGTTCGTCGACGCCTACACGCTGGACGGCAAGCGGCTCTGGCGGATCGACCTGGGGCGCAACATCCGCGCCGGGGCGCACTACACGCAGTTCCAGGTTGCCGATTTCGACGGCGACGGCCGCGCCGAAGTGGCAATGAAGACCGCCGACGGCTCGGTCGATGGCGCCGGCAAGGTGATCGGCGACCGCAACGCCGACTGGCGCGGTCGCGAGGGCGAGGTCGTCCAGCGCGACCGCACCGGTGCCAAGGTGCTGCCGGACGGCAGGAAGGTCGCGCCGCTGGAGGGCCGAATCCTGAAGGGTCCCGAATATCTGACCGTGTTCGACGGACGCACCGGCCGCGCGCTGGCGACCGCGCCGTACGACCCGCCGCGCTCGGCGAACCTGAACCCGAGTTACGAGGAGATGGACCGCGTCTGGGGCGACGGCTATGCCAACCGTTCCGACCGGTTCCTGGCAAGCACCGCCTATCTCGACGGACGCCTGCCGAGCATGGTGTTCGGCCGCGGCTATTATGCGCGCACCGTCGTGGCGGCATGGGACTACCGCGGCGGCAAGCTGACCAAGCGCTGGACGTTCGACAGTTCGGCGCCGGGCAACGCCGACTATGCCGGCCGCGGCAACCACCAGATGAGCGTCGCCGACGTCGACGGCGACGGCCGCGACGAGGTGATCTATGGATCGATGGCGATCGACGACACCGGCAAGGGACTGTGGACGGTGCCGCTGTTCCACGGCGACACCATGCATGTCGGCGACCTTGACCCGTCGCGCCCCGGACTCGAGAAGTTCGGCGTGCACGAGGAGGTGAAGCGCAACGGCGGGATCGGGTCGGCGCTGCTCGATGCGCGCACCGGCCAGATCCTGTGGAGCAAGCCGGCCGAGACCGACACCGGGCGAGGCCTGTCCGCCGATATCGACCCGCGCTATCTTGGCGAGGAGATGTGGGGGTCGAACTCGCCCGACCTGTTCGACGTTCACGGCAAGCCGATCGGCCCGCACCCGCGCCAGACCAACTTCGCGATCTGGTGGGACGGCGACCGGCTGCGCGAACTGCTCGACGGCACGACGATCAGCAAATGGGACTGGCGCACCGGCACCGCCGTACCGCTGCTGAAGCCCGAGGGGTTGGCGTCGAACAACGGCACCAAGGCGAACCCGGCGCTGCAGGCCGACCTGATCGGCGACTGGCGCGAGGAAGTGGTGTGGCGCAGCGCCGACAATCGCGAGTTGCGGATCTATACGACGCCGATCCCGACCACGCACCGTTATGTCACGCTGATGCAGGACCCGGTGTATCGGGCCGGCGTCGCGTGGCAGAACACCGCGTACAACCAGCCGCCGCATACGAGTTTCTATTTGGGTGAGCCGAAGGTCACAGAGGATGTGAAGTAGGTTCGCCTCGACCGTCATCCCAGCAAACCCGTCATCCCAGCGGAGGCTGGGATCTCCCGGTTCGGGTCGGACGCTCCGCCGCATGAGACCCCAGCCTTCGCTGGGGTGACGTCGTTATGCCGACCTATTGCCGAACCTTGAGCCCGTGCCGCCCGGCGAAGGCGAGGTAGCGTTCGAGCCACAGGTTCGCGGTGCCGTCGGGCTTAAGGAGCGGGGCGCCGTGGCCGCCCTTCTCGATGATGTAGAGTTCCGACGGGATCGTCGCCGCCTGCAGTGCCTCGAACATGCGGATGCTGTTCGCGGCTTTGACGGTGGCGTCGTCGGCGGCGTGGCCGAGCAGCGTCGGCGGCATGTCGGCGGGCAGGTCGCGTTCGGCCGAATAGCGCGCTGCGGTCGCATCGTCGGGGTTCGGGCCGAGCAGCTCGCGCTTCGACTGGGCGTGGGCGAGCGGACCGAGCATCGTGATCACCGGGAACATCAGCCCCGCGACCACCGGCCGTGCCGACTGGCGATCGGCCGCATCGACCGGTTTGTAGGTGGCCAGCGACGCGCGTGACGCAAGCCGTGCGGCGACGTGGCCGCCGGCCGAAAAGCCGATCGTCGCGACCGAGGCTGGATCGATCCCCCAGGTCGCGGCGCGGGCGCGGATGACCCGCATCGCCCGTTGCGCATCCTGCAGCGACGTATCGGGACCGGCCGCCCAATTGTCATGCGGCAGGCGATAGAGGAGTTCGAACGCGGTGATGCCCTGGCCGGCGAACCAGCGCGCCACCGCCGACGGCTCACGGCCGATCGCGACGCGCGCATAGCCGCCGCCGGGGATCATCAGCACCGCGCCGCCGGTGGGTGCGGCGGCGGGCGTGACGGTCAGCATCGGCGTCGCGATATGCGGCCAGGCAATGTCGTCTGCGCCGCCGGTCGGCGATCGCTTGACGAACGCGTCGACGACCGGCGGGGTGGGCATGCCGGGCGCGATGCCGGGCCAGATCGGGAAGCGGTTTGTCGGCGGTGCGGCGGCTGCAGGGCCGGCCAACGTTGTCGCCAGTGTTGCGGCCAGCGGCGCCCCGAGCAAGGTGCGGCGATCGATCATGATGCGCACGACGCGCTGCCGACCGGCTCGGCGCGGGTGAGGGCGGGGCGCCCGCCATGGACGTGGCGCGCGATCGGCAGCTTCAGGCGGCTCAGCGACGTCGCGATGATGTCGGCGATCCGGCGCGCGCCGATTTCGCTGAAGTGCGTGTCGTCGTCGATGCCGTTCGGGTAGCCGGGTGCGCCGGCCGCGCCCTTGTAGTGGAGGTAATAGCGCGCCGACGCGTCATAGCCGACGCTGTCGATCCAGCGTTCCGAGAGCGCGGCAAGGTCGATGATCGGCGTGTTCGTCTCGGCCGCGACGCGCTTGGCGGCGTCGGAATAGCTCGGGAAACTGCGCGTGACATGGCCGTTCTCGAACGCGCGGCGGGTGACCGGCGTCAGCAGCACGGCACGGGCCTTGGCCGCCTTCGCGACGCCTAGGAAGCGCTTCAGGTTCGCCTCGTATTCGGGGATCGGCGTGTAGCGCTCCGGCTTGGCGATGGTCGCGTCGTTGTGGCCGAACTGGATCAGCAGCGTGTCGCCCGCGCGGATGTCGCGGGCGATGCCGTCCAGCCGGCCTTCCGCCATGAAGCTCTTGGTGCTGCGGCCGCCGATCGCGCGGTTCTCGATCGTGATTCCGGGATCGACCGCGCAGCGCAGCATGCTGCCCCAGCCCGATTGCGGGTATTTGTCGGGCTTGTAGTCCTGCGCCGTCGAATCGCTGGCGATGAAGATGCGCGGCGGTGGCGCGGCCTCCTTCGCGATCGATGGGACGCCGACGCCGGTCGTGGCGAGTAGCGCGGCGATAAGGCGAAGGGCAGGACGAGGGACCATAGGAAATCCTATTCGATGAACGGTTCGACCGTGATGTGGCGCCCACGCAGAAACGCATCCGCTACGAGGCGCAAGGGCGCGATGTCGACGTCGGACGTGCCGGCGCGAACGATCTCGGCAAAGCGGGCGTAGAGTCCGGGATATTCGCCGTGCAGCGCGGTGCCGGCGGGCGTTTCCCCACCGGGCAGCGACACTTCGCCGCCACCTTTGGCGAGCGTCAGCGTACCGGCGTCGGTCTCGACGACGATGTCCCAGCTCTGCGGGCCTTCCTGGCGGAAATCCAGGTCCATCGCGATCGGTGCGCCGCTGTCGTCGCGGAAGTCGATCCGCGCCGCAATGGGCGCTGCGCAATTGCCGGGTATGTCGAGTTCGGCCTGCTCGACGAAGAACGCGTTAGGCAGGATATGCGTGGCGATCGACAGCGCGTTGATACCGGGATCGAACACGCCGAACCCGCCCGGCTCCCAGATCCAGTGCTGCCCCGGATGCCAGACGCGGACGTCCTCGCGCCAGGTGATCGTCGCCTTGGTGATCGTGCGACCGGCGAGCCATGCGCGCGCCGGCTCGACGCCCGCGGCGTAGCGCGAGTGCCAGCTGGCGAACAGGCTGAGACCCGCCGCCTCCGCCGCCTCGGTCAGCGCGGCGACCTCGGCCAGCGTCGCGCCCGGCGGCTTCTCCAGAAAAACGTGCCAGCCATTGGCAATCGCGGTCGCAGCGATCGTGCGGCGGACCTGCGGTGGTGTGCACAAGGCGACTGCATCGACGGTCACATCGCTCGCGGCGAGGTCTTCGATCGACTTGAACAGGGGCAGGCCGTCGGTTGCCTCGCCGTTGCGGCTTACGCTCGCGACCAGCTCGAAATGCGGATTGGCGGCGATTGCCGGCAAATGCTGGTCGTGCGCGATCTTGCCCATGCCGACCACCGCGAGGCGGATCGGCTCGCTCACAATGCGCGCACCTTGGCGGGTGCCTCGGGTGCGAAGACGAGCGCATTGCGCAACGGCAGCGTGAACGGCGCGGCTTCGATCTCGAACACGTCGCCCGCCTGCGTCTGGACCCCGTCGGCACACGACAGGGTGGCGGTGCCGAAGAAGTGGACATGGACGTCGCCCGGCCGGCGGAACGGTGCGTATTTGAAGTGATGGCCTTCGAGGTTGTCGAGCGAGTGCGACATGTTGGCCTCGCCGGTCAGGAACGGCTTTTCCCACAGGGTCGCGCCGTCGCGGACGATCTTGCTGGTGCCGCGCACGTCGGCGGGCGGGGTGCCGAGCAGCAGTTCGGCCCCGAGCGACGCCTGGCGTAGCTTCGAGTGCGCGAGCCACAGGTAATTGTGGCGTTCGGTGACGTGATCGCTGAATTCATTGCCGAGCGCGACGCCGAGCCTGAACGGCGTGCCGTCGTCGCCGATCAGGTAGATGCCGGCGAGTTCGGGTTCCTCGCCGCCGTCGAGCGCGAAGGAGGGGGCGTTGAGCGGCGCCTCGGGGGCGACCAGCGACTGGCCGTCGCCCTTGTAGAACCATTCGGGCTGTGCGCCGGTCTCGCCGGGGGCGGGGCGGCCGCCCTCCATGCCTTCGAGGAACAGGCGCATCGAATCGGTCTGCTTGCCCTCGGCGGCGGCCTTGTGCATCGCGTCGCGCCCGGAGGCGGAGCCGAGATGGGTGAGGCCGGTGCCGGCGAGCATCAGCCGGGCGGCGTCGGGGTGATCGATCGCTGGCAGCAGGTTGCCGGCCGCGAGTTCCGCGGGCAGGTCGACCGTCTCGTCGGTCACACGTGCCTGGGCGGCTGCGGCGAGCGTCGTGCCCTCGGCGATCGCGATCTGCGCGAGCGCTAGGGTCGTGTCGACGCCCGACAGATAGTTCGCGGCGTCGCCATCGGCGAAGATCACGCGGCGGGTGCCCGCGGCGTCACGGTGCTGGATCAGGCGCTGCGCCATCATATGATCTCCTTCATGGCTTGGACGAACTGCCGCGCATCGCGCGCGACATCTGCGGCGGACTTGCCCGCGCGGTAGAGGTTGGAGCCGAGCCCGAAGCCATCGGCGCCGGCATCGCGCCAGGTCTGCATCGTCTCGGGCGTGATGCCGCCGACTGCGAGGACCTTGGCGTCCTTGGGCAGAACCGCGCGCTGCGCCTTCAGATAGGCGGGCGCGGCACCTTCTGCCGGGAAGAGTTTCAGGCCGTGTGCGCCGGCGGCGAGGGCGGCGAAGCCTTCCGAGGGGGTGAAATACCCCGGCAGCGAGATCAGCCCGGCGGCGACACTGGCGCGGATCACGGCGGTGTCGGTGTTGGGGGACACGATCAGCGTGCCGCCGGCGTCGGCGACGCGCGCGACGTTGTCGGTCGTCAGCACGGTGCCCGCGCCGATGATCGCGTGGTCGCCGAGGCGCTTGGCGAGCAGCGCGATGCTCTCGAACGGATCGGGCGAGTTGAGCGGGACCTCGATCAGCGTGAAGCCAGCCTCGACCAGCGCGTCGCCGATCGCCGGCGCCTCCGCCGGGGTCAGCCCGCGCAGCACGGCGACCAGCGGGCAGGCGGTAAAGGCTTTCGCGAACTGCGCGGCGGGATCGGTCATCGGGTCAACTCCCAGAATGCATGGATGCCGGCGAGGAAGCCGGCCTGATTATCGACGGCGATGACGCGGCCGCCGCGCGCGGCGATCGCCACCGCGTAGAGATCGGCGAGCGGCCCGCTCGCGAGCAGGTGGACGTCGCGACCGTCGAGATCGCGCGCGCCGACGTCGGCACCGATCAGCACGCCACTGGCGAATGCCGCCGCGTCCTCGGGCGCCAGCGCGTCCAGTAGGACCGCCGCGCGAACTTCGAACAGCGCGACCGTCAGATCGGTGGCACCGGCGCCGCGTGCGATACCGTCGCGAAAGGCTGGACCATCGGCGACCACGCCGTCGAGCATGCCCTTCAGCACGCCGTTGCCGCGCAGCAGCGCGAACAACTCGCCGGTCATCGCGGTCGAGACGTCGACGATGCGGCCGGCCTCGGTCCGCACCCATTTGTTATGCGTCCCGGGCTGGCAGAACAGCGCGTCGGCGGGGGCGAGACCCGCGGCGATCGCGCCGAGCACCTGCACCTCTTCGCCGCGCATCACGTCGCTGCGCGCGCCGGTGAGCTTCACGCCGGGGACGATCGAGACATCCTCACCCGGCACGATCGCGCGGGCCGCGGCGAGGCCCGCGAGATCGGCTGGCGCGGCGACATAGGGCGCATCCACCCAGCCGCGCGTCGAGCCGATCATGCCGGCGGCGATCACCGGCAGCGCGCCAAGCTTGCCCCGCAGCGTGGCCAGCTCGCCAGGATACTCCGAACGCTCGATCGCCAGCACGCCGCGATCGTCGCGGACGGTGTCGAGCACCCGTCCGTCCGCGTCGACCAGATAGGCGCGGCGATTGGTGGTGCCCCAATCTACCGCGATATACGCGCCTGTCACGCAGGCGTGCCGTCGACCAGTTTCGGGCCGGCCGCATCGTCACGGACATCGGCAGGGAGCAGCGAGGTCGGCAGGTCCTGGTAGCAGACCGGACGCAGGAAGCGGTCGATCGCCAGGCTGCCGACCGAGGTCGAGCGGCCGTCCGAGGTGGCGGGGAAGGGACCACCATGGACCATCGCATGCGCGACCTCGACCCCGGTCGGCCAGCCGTTCGCGAGAATGCGACCGACCTTCCGCTCGAGCAGCGGCACGAGCTCTGCGGCGGCGGCGTGATCGTCGGCGTCGAGCTGGATCGTCGCGGTCAGCTGGCCTTCGAGCGTCGACAGCACCTGCTTCAGTTCGGTCATGTCCTTGCACCGGATGACGAGCGACGAGGCACCGAACACCTCTTCGCCGAGCGCGGCGTCGGCGAGGAACGCGGCAGCGTCGGTGGTGAACAGCCGCGCCATCTCGCGGGCGATGCCGTCGCCTTCCAGGCCGGCGGCGACCTGCTTCACGGCCGGGTTGGCGGCAAGCGCGGCGGTGCCGGTGGCATAGGCCTCGCGGATGCCGCCGGTCAGCATGGGCTGGGGGTCATGCCCTGTCATTGCAGCGACTGCAGCGTCGATGAAGGCGTCGAAACCCTCGCCTTCGATCGCGAGTACGAGACCGGGGTTGGTGCAGAACTGCCCCGAGCCCATCGTCAGCGAGCCGACGAACGCCGTGCCGAGCGCCGCGCCGCGAGCGGCGAGCGCCGCGGGCATTAGCACGACCGGGTTGATGCTCGACATCTCGGCATAGACCGGGATCGGCACCGGCCGGGCCTGGGCGAGCTTGACGAGCGCGAGGCCGCCGCGGCGCGAACCGGTGAAGCCGACCGCGGCGATGCGCGGGTCCTCGACCAGCGCGGTGCCGAGATCGTTGCTCGGGCCGCGGACATGGCCGAACACGCCCTCGGGCAGGCCGACACGGGCGACCGCGGCGCGGATCGCGCCGGCGACCATCGCATCGGTGCCGGGATGCGCCGGGTGACCCTTGACCACCACCGGGCAACCGGCGGCGAACGCCGCGGCGGTGTCTCCGCCAGCGGTCGAGAAGGCGAGCGGGAAGTTCGAGGCGCCGAACACCGCGACCGGGCCGAGCGGGATCATCCGCAGCCGCAGGTCAGAGCGTGGCATCGGCGCGCGGTCGGGCATCGCGGGATCGATCCGCACTTCGCGCCAGTGGCCGGCACGGACGACGCCGGCGAACAGCTTGAGCTGGCCGACGGTGCGGCCGCGCTCGCCGGTCAGGCGTGCCATCGGCAGACCGCTCTCGCGGTGTGCGGTTTCGAGCAGCGCATCGCCGAGTGCGACGATCTCTTCGCCGATCGCCTCGAGGAAGGTCGCGCGCGTCTGGGCGTCGGTCGCGCGGTAAGTGTCGAATGCGGCGTCCGCGGCGGCGCAGGCCGCGGCGACGTCGTCGATCGTGCTGACCGAATACGCCTGGATAGGCTGGCCGGTGACGGCCTCGATCGCGTGGAATTGCTCGCTGGTGGTGCCGTCGCTCATCGCTCTCGCCTGTTCTGTCTGACTTAATGTTCGGCTATAGGCAGTCGCCGCGCCGCCAGCAATATAGGTGCGAACCGATTACGATAGGAGAGGGTGATGGATACGGAGGTCAGGACGGTCTGGCGTGGCGGGGCGATGCTGGGTGAAGGGCCGGTCTGGGATGCCCGGGCGGGGAAGCTCTGGTTCGTCGACATCAAGCAGCACCGCGTTCACCGGCTCGACCCGGCGACCGATACGGTCGAGAGTTGGCCGGCACCGGCGCAGGTCGGCTGGGTGCTGCCGGCCGAAGGGGGCGGGCTGATTGCGGGACTGCAGACCGGTCTGGCGACGTTCAATCCGGCAACGGGCGTGTTCACGCCGCTTGCCGACGTCGAGCCCGATCTGCCCGGCAATCGCCTTAACGATGCGACGGTTGCGGCGGACGGGACGATCTGGTTCGGGTCGATGGACGATGGTTGCGAACTGCCGACCGGGCGGTTGCACACATTCGACGGGGCGGCGGTAACGACGACGGCGCTGCCTGCAATCCCTATCACCAACGGCCCGGCGTTTTCGCCGGACGGCGCCACGCTGTACCATGTCGATACCGTGGAGGGCGTGGTCCATGCGGTCGCTATCGACGCCAACGGCGAGGTTGGCGCGATGCGTGATTTCGCGCGGATCGATGCCGCGGACGGCAACCCTGACGGTGCGATCACCGATAGCGCGGGCAATGTCTGGGTGGGAATCTGGGGTGGCTGGTGCGCGCGCTGTTATGCGCCGGACGGCAGCTTGCTGCGCGAAGTGCGGATGCCGTGCGCCAATGTGACGAAGGTGGCGCTGGGCGGGCCTGAGTTGCGGACTGCCTATGTGACGACCGCTAAGGGCGATCTGACCGAGGCGGAACTGGTCGGGCAGCCCGAGGCGGGGAACTTGTTCACGTTCGAAGTCGAGGTGCCTGGGCGCGTGGTGCCGTTGGCGCGTTTGGCGCACCGATAACCCCCATACCCGTCATCCCAGCGAAGGCTGGGATCTCCTGGTTCGGGCCGGATGCCCTGATGCGGGAGACCCCAGCCTTCGCTGGGGTGACGGTCATGGTTGGGGTGACGGTTATGGTTGTGGTGAGGGTGACGGGCGTGGCGGGAAGTCGGAGCGGCTGACGGCGGCGGCGCGGGCCTAGCTGGGGCGCCCGCTGACCACCGGCTTCGAACCCCACAGCGCATAGAACAGCACGTAGAGTTCGCACGCCGCGGTGAGGAAGAACGAGGTCTGCAGGCCGTAATGGTCGGCCAGCCAGCCCTGCACCACGACCAGCGCGCCGCCGGCGATCGCCATGATCAGCAGCCCCGAGCCTTCCTCGGTCAGCGGGCCGAGGCCGCGGATGCCGAGCGTGAAGATCGTCGGGAACATGATCGAGTGGAACAGGCCGACCGAGATCAGCGCCCACATCGCGACATGGCCGGTGGTGACCGCGGCGATCAGCATGACGATCGTCGCGCCGACGCTGGCGATTGCCAGCGCCTTGCCGGCGTCCATCCTCTGCATGACGAACGCGCCGACCAGCCGGCCGATCATCATCCCGCCCCACAGCAGGAACAGGTAGTTCGACGCCTGCTGGTGCGTGAGGTTGCCGATCTCGGGCTGCGAGACGAAGTTGATGAACAAATTGCCGACACCGATCTCGGCGATCAGGTAGATGAAGATCGCGGGGATGCCGAACACCAGGTTGCGGTGCGCCCAGAGCGAGTGACCCTTGCGGTCGGCCTTGGCATGGCGCTGCGTCGCGGCGCCCATCGCCGGCAGCGGGAAGCGGGCGATGACGATCGCCAGCACCGCCAGGACCGCGGCGACGATCAGATAGGGCAGCACCACCGACTGTGCGTCGGCGAGCTTTTCGGCCGGGGTCAGCGCCGCGGCGCCTGCTGCTGCGGTGCCCGATGTGGTGCGGCCGAGGATCAGGTAGCCGCCGAACAGCGGCGCGAGCGTGGCGCCCGCCGAGTTGAACGCCTGGACCAGGTTGAGCCGCGATGAGGCGGTTTCGGGACTGCCGACCACCGCGACATAGGGGTTGGCGGCGACCTGAAGCAGGGTGATGCCACTGGCGATCACGAACAGCGCGAACAGCGTCACCTCATAGGACGGCAGCCGTGCCGCCGGCACCATGACCAGCGCGCCCGCTGCCATCATGCCGAGCCCGACCACCATCGAGCGCTGATAGCCGATCCGCTCGATCAGCTTGGCCGACGGGATCGACGCGAAGAAATAGGCGATGAACCAGACCGACTCGATCAGCGTGGTCTGCGTGTAGCTGAGGTCGAATACGCTGCGCAGGTGGGGCAGCAGCGTGCCGTTGATGACGGTGATGAACCCCCACATGAAGAACAGGCTGGCAAGCAACGTCAGCGCCGCGGTGTACGACTGCGCCGCTTGACCGGGGACCGGCTGGCCGGTGGCCGGGGACCCGGCGTTAGTGTTGAGCGGCGCTCCGGCCATGTTTCTCTCCTGTTTGAGTGCGACTAGACCTTTGTCGCGCTTGCGTTCTTGCTATATGTCTGACTAAATTTACCGGGACCGGTCAACGGAAATCAACGACGCGTGGGAGTGGAAGGCATGAGAGGTATCGCCGCAGTTTCGTGGGCGCTAGCCGTAAGCGTACTGCTTCCGGGCACCGCGGCCAACGCCGCAAAGGCCGAGCGGGCGCCATGGGGCACGCTCACAGACGGGACGGCGGTCGAGGCGGTGACGCTGACCGGTGCCGACGGCGTCAGCGCGCGGATCGTCAGCTATGGTGCGTTGCTCCAGGCGTTCAACGCGCCCGATCGCGCCGGCAAGTTCGCGGACATCACGCTCGGCTATGATTCGCTGCAGAGCTATCTCGATCATCCCAACTATTGGGGCCAGACGATCGGCCGCTACGCCAATCGTATCGCCGGCGGCAGCTTCGTGCTGGACGGCAAGACCATCCAGCTGACCAAGAACGACAAGACCAACGCGCTGCACGGCGGGGTCAAGGGCTTCGACAAGCAGCCGTGGCGGGTAGTGTCGCTGAAACAGGGTGCGGTCGCGAGCGTGACGCTGGCGCGGACCAGCCCGGCGGGCGAGGAGGGCTATCCCGGCACGCTGAAGGTGGAGGTGACATACAGCCTCGACGATCACGGCGCGCTGACGATCGATTACGCCGCGACCAGCGATGCGCCGACGGTCGTCAACATGACCAACCATGCGCTGTTCAACCTGGGCGGCGAGGGCGCGCCGACGGACGTGCTGGCGCACCGGCTGACGATCCCCGCCGCACGCTACACGCCGGTCAACGACAAGCTGATCCCGACCGGCGAGTTGAAACCGGTGGCGGGCGGGGTGTTCGATTTCACCCGCGGCCGCATCCTGTCGAACGGCGTGCGCGACGGACGCGATCCGCAGATCGTCTTCGGCCATGGCTACGACCACAATTTCGTGCTCGACAAGGGCCTGACCAAGACCCCTGAACTCGCCGCGAGGCTTGAGGACCCGGCGTCGGGGCGCGTGCTCGAACTGCTGACGACCGAGCCCGGCGTGCAGGTTTATACCGGCAACTTCCTCGACACGACGCTGATCGGCAAGCAGGGGCATTTATACCGGATGAGCGACGGCATCGCGCTGGAGCCGCAGAAGTTTCCCGACACGCCCAACCAGCCCGCCTTCGGGTCGGCGCGCGTCGATCCCGCCCACCCCTATCACCACCGCATGATATACCGCGTCTCGACGACGCGCTGATCTCCTGGAGCATTTGCAATGACGACCCCCAAGCTGCGCAGCCGCGCCTGGTTCGACAATCCCGACAATATCGACATGACCGCGCTGTACCTGGAGCGCTATCTGAACTTCGGGCTTAGCCTCGAGGAACTGCAGTCGGGGCGGCCGATCATCGGCATCGCGCAGACCGGCAGCGACCTCAGCCCCTGCAACCGCCATCACCTGGTGCTCGCCGAGCGCGTGCGTGAGGGCGTGCGCGAATCCGGCGGTATCGTGCTCGAATTCCCGGTCCATCCTATCCAGGAGACTGGAAAGCGGCCGACCGCCGGGCTCGACCGCAACCTGGCCTATCTCGGGCTGGTCGAGGTCCTCTACGGCTATCCGCTCGACGGCGTGGTGCTGACGATCGGTTGCGACAAGACGACGCCGGCCGCGCTGATGGCGGCGGCGACGGTCAACATCCCGGCGATCGCGCTGTCGGTCGGGCCGATGCTCAACGGCTGGCACAAGGGCGAGCGCACCGGATCGGGCACGATCGTGTGGAAGGCGCGCCAGCTGCTCGCGGCCGGCGAAATCGACGATGCGGAGTTCATTCGGGTGGTGGCGTCCTCGGCGCCGTCTACCGGCTATTGCAACACGATGGGCACCGCGAGCACGATGAACTCGCTGTGCGAGGCGCTCGGCATGTCGTTGCCGGGTTCGGCGGCGATTCCCGCACCGTACCGCGATCGCCAGGAATGCGCGTATCGCACCGGCAAGCGCATCGTCGAGATGGTCGCCGAGGATCTGAAGCCGAGCGACATCCTGACCAAGCCCGCCTTCCACAACGCGATCCGCGTCAACTCGGCGATCGGCGGATCGACCAACGCGCCGATCCATCTGTCGGCGATCGCGCGGCATATCGGCGTCGACCTGCCGCTGACCGACTGGGAGACAGAGGGCCACAAGCTGCCGTTGCTGGTCAATCTGCAGCCGGCGGGCGAGTATCTCGGCGAGGATTACTACCGCGCGGGCGGCGTGCCGGCGGTCGTCAACCAGCTGATGGAACAGGGCCTGATCAACGAGGACGCGTTGACGGTGAACGGCAAGACGATGGGCGACAATTGCCGCGGCGTCGCGATCGAGGACGAGAAGGTCATCCATCCGTTCGACAAGCCGCTGGTGGTCGATGCCGGCTTCATCGTGCTGTCGGGCAATCTGTTCGACGCCGCGATCATGAAGACCAGCGTGATCGGGCTCGAATTCCGCGAGCGTTATCTGTCGAACCCCGACGACCTCGATGCGTTCGAGGGGCCGGCGGTGGTGTTCGACGGGCCGGAGGATTATCACCACCGGATCGACGACCCGGCGACCGGGATCACGCCCGAGACGCTGTTGTTCATGCGCGGCGCCGGGCCGATCGGCTATCCGGGCGCGGCCGAGGTCGTCAACATGCGGCCGCCGGCGTATCTGATCACCGAAGGCGTCCATGCGCTGCCGTGCATCGGCGACGGTCGCCAGTCGGGGACCAGCGGCAGCCCGTCGATTCTCAACGCCAGTCCCGAAGCGGCAGCGATGGGTGGCTTGGCGCTGCTGCGGACCGGCGACCGGGTGCGGATCGACCTGAACAAGGGCACCGCCAACGTGCTGATCTCGGACGAGGAACTGGCGCAGCGTCGCAGCGACTTGGTCGCCGCGGGCGGCTATCGCTATCCCGCGTCGCAGACCCCGTGGCAGGAGATGCAGCGTTCGGTGGTCGGGCAGATGAACACCGGCGCGATCCTGGAGGGTGCGGAAAAGTACCAGCGCATCGCCCAGACGATGGGGCTGCCGCGCGACAACCACTGAGTGGGGTAACCTCCCCATTCGTCATCCCGGGCTCGTCCCGGGATCCAGAGTTCGGCACGCGCCGCTCGGGGTCCCGGCTTGCGCCGGGATGACGGAGGGGGGGTTAAACGTCGAGCGCGGCTTCCGTGTCGAGTTGCGCCTGCCGGACCAGCGCGGCGGTTGCGGCGTGGGCGGCGGTGGCGTCGCTGGCGGCGATCGCTTCGAACAGCGCTCGGTGCGGGGGCATCGGGTCGCGCGGCGCGCGGTTGGCGCGATATTTGAAGATCGTCGTCCAGCGCACCGCGGCCGAGATGCTGCCCGACAGGCTGACGAGCAGTTCGTTGTTGGTCGCCTCGAGAATGGTCGTGTGGAACTGCTGGTCGGCGGCCTGCCCCTCGGGCGTGCCGAGGCCGTGATGCGCCATCATCTCGAGGCTGTGCCCGAGCAGCGACAATTGCCGCGCGCTGCGCCCGAGCGCGGCCAGTTCGGCGGCGGCGGGTTCGACGATCATCCGCAGCTGGAACAGGCTGCGGACGAAGCCGCGCGGCGGCGGCGCCTCGAACATCCAGGCGAGCAGATCGGGATCGAGCAGGTTCCAGTGGTTGCGGTCGCGCACGCGCGTGCCCGCCTTGGGCCGGCTGTCGATCAGGCCTTTCGCGCCGAGCATCCGCAGCGCCTCGCGCACCACGCTGCGCGACACCCCCAGCTGCTTGGCGAAATCGATCTCGCCGAGCAGCAGCGTGCCCGGCGGGTGGACGCCGGTGACGATCGCGACGCCTAGGTTCTTTGCGACCTTCACATGGACGGGATCCCACCGTTCGCCGTTCGCCAACTTCGCATCCCCTAGTTTCACTGCGGCGATAGTAGAGCAGGTGTCCGACAATAGAAACGTCTTGGCTTGTCATACATCCTGTCGGTACAACTCGGCGGCAACGTCGCTGCGGCCCGGATCCGCGCGTTCGATGAGGAGAGTGTGATGCATCTGCCCCGTTCGTGGTTCGCGGCCATCGCGCCATTGCTGATCGCCGGTCCGCTGTTCGCGCAGACAGCGCCTGCGCCGCCGCCTCGCGCGGATGGCATCGTCAATCCGGCGATCACGCTGCCGCTGACGCCGCCGCCCGCCGACCAGCGCGCGGCGCGCGCGAGCGTGAAATTCGCGCCGTATCGCTACGACGATATCCTGTGGGAGAACGATCGCACCGCGCACCGCATCTATGGCCCCGCGCTGGAGGGCTATGAGCCGCCATCGACCTCGGGGATCGACGCCTGGGGCAAGATCGTGCCGTGGCCGTTCATGGAACGCCAGCTGAAGACGGGCAAGCAGCACGACTTCCACGGCGAGGGCATCGACTTCTATAACGTCAACACGTTCCGCGGCGCGGGTGGGCTCGGGATCTGGTACGATCACAAGCTGTGGGTCTCGCGCAACTGGGCGCGTCACCGCATCCTGAAGGACGGGCCGGACGTCGCCGATTTCAGCGTCGATTACGCGCCCTGGCCGGTCGATACGGGCCGGAAGGTCTGGGAGACGCGGCGCTTCACGCTGCCGCTCGGCACCAATTTCACGCGGATGGTGTCGACGCTGTCGTCGGACAAGCCGGGTCCGCTGCTGGTCGGCATCGGCATCCAGAAGCGCCCGACCTTGCCGGCTGCCGGCACGCTGACGGCGGACGCGAAGACCGGGCGGTTCAGTTTCTGGGGACCGACCGATCCCGACAAGGGGGCGATGGCGGTTGCGCTGATGGTCGATCCGGCGATGATCGCCGAGGTGACCGAGGACAACGACAATTACCTCGTCGTTCTGAAGGTCACGCCCGGCAAGCCGTTCGTCTATTACATGGGCGCGGCGTGGAGCAAGGGACTGGAGTTCCACGACCAGACGGCGTGGGAAACCTATGTCCGCGGGCAGACGCCGAGCTTCGCCGTACCGAAGTGATCCGCCCGCGCGGTTACGGCGCCAGGATGACGTGGAGGAAGCGTGGGCCGTGTGCGCCGCGGACATAGGTGCCCTCGATATCGGTGGTGCCCGACACGCCGGTGACCCAGTAATGCGCGCGCGGCTGCGTGCCGAGCAGCGCCGCATCCTCGAGCTGCGCCACGATCCGCGTCACGACGACGATGTGATGCAGCGCCAGAAAATTGGGTAGCATCGGCGCGGTCGGGCTGGTTTCGAAGACCAGCGAGCCCGTCTCGGCGACGCCGCAGCGGGCGAAGGCGAGGACTGCATTCTCGTCGGGCGCGACCTGTTCGTGCAGCGTCAGGCCAACCCAATCGTTCGACGTCACACGCGGATCGGGCGGCGTGCACAGCACCGGCGGCAGGCCCTGCGTCGCTAGGTAGGCCGCGACCGCTTGTGGCAGCGCATCGAGCGTGTCGATGCGGTCGACGGTCGCGGCGATGCTGGGCAGCGTCAGCATCGCCAGGAACGTCTCCTCCAGCCGATCCGGATCGACGCGGGGGCGTTCGGGGGCGATCAGCAGCGCGGCGGCTTCGGCATCGATCGCGCCCTGGACCGCGGTGCCGCCGAGGCGCGAGAGGATCGCGTCGCGTGCGCTCATGACCGGCGGCCCTTCTTATACTGTGCCATGAAGCTCTGCGCGGCGGGTTTCGGCATGTCGCGGTGTTCGGTCCAGGCGCCGGCGAGCGGCAATTTGCGAAGCCAGCCGCCGCGACCCATCAGCCGCATTGCCTTCAACGCCGACGCCGTTGCCGCACGGTACAAGGCAGGACGCCGCGCGACCCACGCCCAAGCGCCGAGACCGGTGCGCAGGCTGGTCGGCTCCAGCCCCTCGCGCCAGCTCTTCTCACGCCAGCCGCGCAGCAGCGTCGGCAGCGGGATGCGGACCGGGCAGACTTCCTGGCACTTGCCGTTGAGCGTGCAGGCGTTGGGCAGGTCGCGGTTCTTTGCGAGGCCGTCGAACGCCGGCGTCAGCACCGCGCCCATCGGCCCCGGATAGGTGCTGCCATAGGCGTGGCCGCCGATCTGCCGGAACACCACACAGTGATTCATGCACGCGCCGCAGCGGATGCAGCGCAGCATCTCGGCAAGGCCCGTCTCGCGCATCGTCGTGCGGCCGTTGTCGACCAGGACGATGTACATCTCCTCAGGCCCATCGCGGTCGCCAGGGCGACGCGGGCCGGTGTAGAACGTCGTGTACTGGCTGAGCGCGGCGCCGGTCGCCGAGCGCGACAGCATCCGCAGCATGTGCACCGCGTGGCCCATCGACGGCACGATCTTCTCGATCCCCGCGGTGACGATGTGGACGCGCGGCGGCACCAGCGAGATTTCGGCATTGCCTTCGTTGGTGACGGTGCACACTGCGCCGCTGTCGGCGACCAGGAAGTTCGCACCCGAGATGCCGACATCCGCGGCGAGCATGCCTTCGCGCAGATGGCGGCGCGCGCTTTCGGCCATCGCCGCGATCGTCTCTTCCTGGTGCGGATCGCGGTGCTTGGCCTTGAACAACACCGACACCTGTTCGCGGGTCTTGTGCATCGCTGGCCAGATGATGTGCGAGGGGCGCTCGTCGGCCAGCTGGATGATATGCTCGGCAAGGTCGGTCTCGATCCGGGTGATGCCGGCCTGTTCGAGCGCGTGCGGCAGGCCGATTTCCTCGCCCAGCATTGACTTCGACCGCGCGACGCTTCTCGCGCCCGCCGCTTTGCAGATGCCGACGACGATCTCGCACGCCTCGTCGGCGGTGCGCGCCCAATGGACTTTCGCGCCGGCTGCGATGGCGTTTGCCTCGAAGCGTTCGAGATACAGGCCGAGATTGGCGATCACGTGATCCTTGATCGCCGCCGCACGGTCGCGGGCCTGTTCGAAGTCGGGAAAGGCGTCGATCGCGATGGTGCGCTTGGCTTCGGCGGTGCCGGCGGTGCGCTCGACCGCGATTTTCAGGTTGCGGTCGGCGAGCGCGATGTCGGCGCGGTCGGTGAAGCTGCTCATGCCTCTTCGCCGATCGCGGGGCCGTCGCCCATGCCGGCGAGCAGTTCGATGGTGTGGAACGCGCGGACCTTCGACCCTTCGCGGTTGAGCTTGCCCGCCATGTTCATCAGGCAACCCAGGTCGCCCGCGAGCAGCAGGTCCGCACCGCTGGCGTCGATCGCGGTCGCCTTTTCTGCGACGATCGCGTTCGAGATCGCGGGATATTTGACGCAGAACGTTCCGCCGAACCCGCAACAGGTCTCGGCACCGGCAAGCGGCTTTAGGCTGAGGCCGTCGATCGCCGCGAGCAGCCGCCGTGGCTGGCGTTTGATGCCGAGCTCGCGCAGCCCCGAGCAGCTGTCGTGATAGGTGCCGGTCGCGTCCAGCGCGACACCGTCCGGCTTCCACCCGCGGACCTCGTCGAGATAGGCGAGGATCTCGTAGGTCCGGGCCGCCAGCGCGACGGCGCGCGGACCCCATTCGGGATCGTGTTCGAGGATCTCGGGATAATGCACGCGCATCGTCGCGGCGCACGATCCGGACGGGATGACGACATGGTCATAGGGTTCGAGCATCGCGATCGCGCGGCGCGCCAGGTCGGCGGCGGTATCGCGGTCGCCCGAATTGAGCGCGGGCTGGCCGCAACAGGTCTGTGCGTCGGGGACGATCACCTCGCAGCCTGCCGCCTCCAGCGCGCGGATCGCGGCGAAACCGATCTGCGGGCGGATCAGGTCGACCAGGCACGTCACGAACAGGGCGACGCGCGGTTGGGTGCCAGAGCGGGCGGGGATCATACGCCGTGCCTCGCGAGAAAGCGGAGATAGGCGTCGGACCAGCCGCTCGCGGCGGGGGCCTTGGCGCCGATCCCGAAGCCGTGCCCGCCGGCTTCGTACAGCTGGCATTCGGCCGCGCCGCCCTGCGCGCGGAGGGCCGCCGCCATCACCAGGCTGTTCTGGTAGGGCACGGTCTTGTCGTCGAACGCGTGCGCGAGGAAGATCGGCGGCGGCGAGGGCATCACGGTGTCTTCCATCGAATAGGCGGCGATCCGGTCGGGGGTCGCATTGGCGCCCAGCAACTGCTCGCGCGACCCGGCATGCGCAAGCGGATCGCGCAACGTGATCACCGGATACATCAGCGCCGCGGCGGCAACGCCGAGCGGCTGGCGGTCGACCGCATCGATCGCGGCATAGGTTTCGCGGGGCGCGCGGGTCGACAACCATGCGGCGAGATGACCGCCTGCCGAAAAGCCGATCACGCCAACCCGCGCGGGATCGAACTTTTCGCGAGTCGCCAGGCTGCGCACCAGGCGCAACCCGCGCTGTGCGTCCTGCAGCGGCGTGTCGGCGCCCGCCGCCCAGCCGTCGGCCGGCATCCGATAGCTCAGCACGAAGCAGGTATAGCCGGCGTCCGCGAACCGTCGTGCGATCACATAGCCTTCGAGTCCCGTCGACACGCGACGATAGCCGCCGCCGGGGATCAGCAGCAGCGCCGCGCCGTTCGGGCGCTTCGCGCGCACCATCGTCAGCGTCGGCGTGACGACATGATCCTGGTACAGCGTGTCGGTCCCGAGTTCGGGATAGCGCAGCGCCGACACTTCGGTGACGCGGACGCCAGCGCCGCCGGGGGCCGCGCCGGGCCAGAGCGGCATGCGTTCGAAGCCATCGGGCAGGGGGATCGCCGCGTGTGCGAAGCTCGGGAACGCGGTTTCAACGCCCAGCGCTGCCCCCAATGCGACGGTGCTCGCCAGGACGCTCCTGCGATCCATGATCATCCGCTTTTCCTCTGCCCGGACCGAGTCTGCGTTTGACGCGGCCATTCTCATCAAGTAACGAACTATCCCATAAAGTGAGATAAAGTAAACAGCGCCGACGCCGCTCGCTTCCCGTTCGAGGAGGTGGCGGGGAGGGGAATGAGGAGCTTATAGTGGCGATCGTGTCCTTGCCTAAAATCAAGCACGTCCGGGCGTTCGTCGTCCGTGGCGGTGGCGCCGACTATCACGACCAGGGTGCCGGCCACTGGATCGACGATCACATCGCCACGCCGATGAGCCGATACCCAGAATATCGCCAGTCGCGTCAGAGCTTTGGCATCAACGTGCTCGGCACGCTGGTGGTCGAGATCGAGGCCGAGGACGGCACGATCGGCTTCGCGGTCACCACAGGCGGCGAGCCTGCGGCGTTCATCGTCGAGAAGCATCTGGCGCGCTTCCTCGAGGGACGCAGCCCGACCGAGTACGAGAAGATCTGGGACCAGATGTACTTCTCGACGCAATATTACGGGCGAAAGGGGATCGTCGTGAACGCGATCTCCGGCGTCGACCTTGCGCTGTGGGATCTGCTCGGCAAGCTGCGGCAGGAGCCGGTCTATCACCTGCTGGGCGGCGCGGTGCGCGACGAACTGCAATTCTATGCGACCGGCGCGCGGCCCGACATCGCCAAGGAACTCGGCTTCATCGGCGGCAAGATGCCGCTCCACCACGGTCCCGCCGAGGGGCCGGAGGGGATGAAGAAGAACATCGCGATGATCGCCGACATGCGGGCGAAATGCGGCGACGATTTCTGGCTGATGCTCGATTGCTGGATGGCGCTCGACGTCGACTACGCCACGCGCCTTGCCATCGCGGCGCACGAACATGGTCTGAAATGGATCGAAGAGGCGATCAGTCCCGACGATTATTGGGGCTATGCGGAATTGAAGCGTAACGTCCCCAAGGGGATGCTCGTCACCACCGGCGAACATGAAGCGACGCGCTGGGGGTTCCGGATGCTGCTCGAGATGGATTGCTGCGACATCATCCAGCCCGATGTCGGCTGGTGCGGCGGCGTCACCGAGCTGCTCAAGATCAGCGCGCTGGCCGATGCGCATGGCAAGATGGTCGTGCCGCACGGGTCGAGCGTCTACAGCTATCACTTCGTGATCACGCGCCACAATTCGCCGTTCGCCGAGTTCCTGATGATGCATCCGGGACCGACCGAGGTGGTGCCGATGTTCCACCCGCAGCTGATCGGCGAGCCCGTCCCGCAGAACGGTCGCCTCAAGGCCAGCGCGCTCGACGCGCCGGGCTTTGGCGTCGAGCTCAATCGGGATATCCCGATGCACCGTCCCTATACTCACTGATAGTCGAAAGCCCTTCCCATGAAATTGTGCCGCTACGGTCCGCTGGGCCAGGAAAAGCCGGGTCTGGTCGATGCCGATGGTCGCATCCGGTCGCTCGCCGACCATGCCGACTTCACGCCCGAGACGCTGGCGCCGGACGCGCTGGCCAAGCTCGCCGAGATCGACGTCGCGTCGTTGCCGCTGGTCGAGGGTACGCCCCGCTACGGCGTGCCGATCGCCAATGTCGGCAAGATCGTCGCGATCGGGCTGAACTACCGCGATCACGCGATCGAATCGAACCTGCCGATTCCGGTCGAGCCGATCATGTTCGGCAAGGCGCTGTCGAGCCTTACCGGTCCCAACGACCAGGTCGTGCTGCCCAAGGATTCGACGCACAGCGACTGGGAAGTCGAGCTGGGCGTCGTGATCGGCACCACCTGCCGCTATGTCGAGGAAGCCGACGCGCTGAACCATGTCGCGGGCTATGTGCTTGCGAACGACGTGTCGGAGCGCTTCAACCAGAAGCAGCGCGGGACGCAGTGGAGCAAGGGCAAGGGCCACGACACCTTTTGCCCGGTCGGCCCCTGGCTGGTGACCGCGGACGAGGTCGGCGATCCGCAGACGCTCGACATGCATCTCGACGTCAACGGCGCGCGGATGCAGACCGGCAACACCGCGACGATGATCTTTTCCGTCAAGGAAATCATCGCCTATGCCAGCCAGTATGTGACGCTGTTCCCCGGCGACATCATCATCACCGGCACCCCGCCGGGCGTTGGTGAAGGCAAGAAGCCCGACGCGATCTATCTGAAGGCGGGCGACGTGATGGAGCTGGGCATCGCCAAGCTCGGCACGCAGCGCCAGGACGTCGTCGCATGGCGTCACCTGGGCGCGGGCAAGCTCGCATGAGCGTCTATGCAGGACGTTTCGACGGTCGCTGCGCGATCGTCACCGGCGGCGCATCGGGTCTCGGCAAGGACGTCGCCAAGCGGATCGTTGCCGAGGGCGGCAAGGTCGTGCTGTGGGATCTGAACGCGGACGCGCTGGCCGCGACCAAGGACGAAATCGGCGCGACGGATGTCGTCGCGCTCGACGTGTCGGATCACGCTGCGGTCGCCGAAGCGACCAAGGCGAGCGTGGCGGCACTCGGCAAGATCGACGTGCTGGTCTGTTCGGCAGGGATCACCGGCGCGACCGCCCCGGTCCACGAATATCCGCTCGACAGCTGGCGCCGGGTGATCGACATCAACCTCAACGGGCTGTTCTATTGCTGCCGTGAGGTCGTCCCGCACCTGCTGGCGAACGGCTATGGCCGGATCGTCAACCTCGCCTCGGTCGCCGGCAAGGAAGGCAATCCCAACGCGTCGGCCTATTCGGCATCGAAGGCCGGCGTGATCGGGCTGACCAAGTCGCTCGGCAAGGAGCTCGCGACCAAGGGCGTCATCGCCAACGCATTGACCCCGGCGACGTTCGAGAGCCCGATCCTTGCGCAGCTGCCGCCGAGCCAGGTCGATTACATGCGTGGCAAGATCCCGATGGGGCGTCTCGGCGAGATCAGCGAATCGACCGCCATGGTGTGCTTCATGGCGTCGGAGGAGTGCAGCTTCACGACCGCGTCGACCTTCGACACGTCGGGTGGCCGGACGACGTTCTAAGACGCCACGACCTGACACTGCCTGTCCTCACCCATCGCCGCCTTCGGCGCCTCTCCCTCTCCCAATTGGGAGAGGGAAGGGGCCCGCCCGGCGCAGCCGGGTGGGAAGGGTGAGGACAGGAATACCCAAACCTACGCCTTAGTCGCTCGACACGAAGCGACACGGCACCCACCTCAGAGAGGCTCGCATGATCCCGTTCGTCGATGCGCATATCCATCTCTGGGACCTGCAGCACATCCGCTACGCTTGGCTGACCGCGCCGTTTGCCGAAGACGGCCCGAACGGCAGCGTTGAAGCGATCGCGCGGGATTACGGCCTCGCCGCCTACCGCGCCGATCTGGCGAAGTGGAACGTCGTCGGCGCGGTGCATGTCGATGCCGGTGCAGACCCCCTACAGGCGCTCGACGAAACGCGCTGGCTCGAAGGCCTCGGCGACGAACTGCCTAGCGGCATCGTCGCCTATGCGGCGCTCGACGACCCACAGGTCGACACGCTGCTCGCCGCGCAGGCGGCGCATCCGCGGGTCCGCGGCATCCGCCAGATCGTCAACTGGCACGCCGACCCGCAGCGCACCTACAGTGCGCATGACGTCACCCGGGACGCGCAGTGGCAGGCGGGGTTCGCGAACCTCGCCGCGCACGGCCTGTCGTTCGATCTGCAATGCTATCCGGGGCAGATGCCCGCGCTGGCGCCGCTGTTCGCGCGGAACCCGGACGTGCCGGTGATCATCAACCATCTGGGCATGCCGGTTATCGGCGACGCCGACGGCATCGGCGACTGGCGCGCTGGCCTCAACGCGCTCGCCGCGATCCCGCACGTCGCGATCAAGCTGTCCGGCCTTGGTTTTCTGGCGCGGGGCTGGACGCTCGACCAGGTGCGGCCGTTCCTGCTCGAGGCGATCGATCTGTTCGGTACCGACCGCTGCATGTTCGCGAGCGACACGCCGACCGACAAGCTGTTCGCGCCGATCGACCGCTATCTCGAAACCTATCACACTGTCGTCGCGGACTTCTCCGAAGACGAGCGTCGCGACATGTTCGGCCGTAACGCCAACCGCCTCTATCGATTGGGACTGACGCTATGAATCCACTGGTCGGCGTAATGTACCACTGGCTCGGCGGACTTGCCTCGGCGAGCTTCTACGTGCCGTTCCGCGGCGTGAAGCGCTGGTCGTGGGAAATCTACTGGCTGACCGGCGGGCTCTTCTCGTGGCTGTTCGCACCGTGGTTCTTCGCGAGCCTGCAAACCAACGATCTGCTCGGCGTGCTGGGGCAGGCGCCGTCGCCGTCGTTCTGGTGGCCGATCGTGTTTGGGCTGCTCTGGGGCTTTGGCGGGCTCGGCTACGGCCTGACGATGCGCTATCTCGGGCTGTCGCTCGGAATGGCGGTGGTGCTGGGCTTATGTACCGTCTTCGGGACGCTGATCCCGCCGCTGTTCGCCGGTGATTTTCACGAGAAGCTGCTGGCGACGAACTCCGGGCGGATCGTGCTGCTCGGGATCGTACTGACGCTCGTCGGCATCGTCATCGTCGCCTTTGCCGGCGCGAAGAAGGATGCGTTGCTGACCGCCGAGCAGAAGGCTGCGGTGGTAGCTGAGTTCGATTTCAAGAAGGGCATCGTCGTCGCGATCGGCGCCGGCATCATGTCGGCGTGCTTCGCGTTCGGGCTGGCCGCGGGCGAGCCGATCAAGGCGCTGTCGGCGGCGGCCGGCACCGGCCCGTTGTGGACCGGGTTGCCAGTGCTGTGCCTCGTCATGTTCGGCGGGCTGATCACCAACGGGCTGTGGTGCGCGTTCCTGATCACCAAGAACCGCAGCGCGGGTGAATGGGCTGGTCGCGCGAAGGACGGAAGCCGTCCGCCGCTCGCCGCCAATTTCGCGCTCAGCGCGCTGGCGGGCGTCACCTGGTATTTCCAGTTCTTCTTCTACACGATGGGCGAAAGCCAGATGGGGCGGCTCGGCTTCTCGAGCTGGACGCTGCACATGGCGAGCATCATCATCTTCGGCACGCTGTGGGGCTTTGCATTCCGCGAGTGGAAGGATGCCGGCGCGAAGATCAAGGCGATCGTCTGGAGTGGGATCGGCATGCTGGTGCTGGCCACCGTCGTGATCGGCTATGGCAACAGTCTGGCGGTTGCGGTTTGAGGACCGCGCTTCTCGCCGGACTGCTCGCGCTGGCCGGCGCCGCACCTGCCGCCCCGGGCGCGCCTCCAATCGGGGATGCGCCGCTGGTCATGACGGCGATGCACTTGCACGATCCCTGGATCGTCGCGGACAAGGCGACGCGGACCTATTACCTGTTCACGCGCAACGAAGTCGCGATGACCGGCGATCCGCGGCTCGGCACGATGGTGTATTCCAGCCGCGACCTGAAGCACTGGACGAAACCCAAGCTCGCCTTTGTGTTGCCCGGCAACGTCTGGGCCAAGGCTGGCAGCTGGGCGCCGGAGGTGCACGCGTGGAAGGGCAGATGGTACCTGTTCACGACGTTCCACGATTCGGCGTCGTCGCTCGCGCCCAACGGCAAGCGCGCGACCTATCGCCGGGGGACGGTGCTGGCCGTCGCCGACCGCGTCGACGGACCGTACACGCTGGTGCGGAACGGCGAGCCGATCGTGTCGAAGGACAAAATGACGCTCGACGGGTCGCTGTACGTCGATCCCAAGGGAAAGCCGTGGCTCGTCTATGCGCATGAATGGTGGCAGACGACGATCGGCACGATGGAAGCGGTGCCGCTCAACGACGACCTGTCCGCCGCCGGGCCGCCGCGCGTGCTGTTCCGCGCGAACGACGCCGACTGGGCGGTCGGGCAGAAGCAGCCCGACGGTGACACCGTGTTCGTCACCGATGGCCCCGAACTCTATCGCAGCAAGACCGGCAAACTGCTGATGCTGTGGTCGAGCTATGGCAAGAAGGGCTATGTCGAGGCGCAGGCGCGGTCGCGCTCGGGCGGGCTCGACGGGCCTTGGGAGCAGCTCGGCACGCTGGTCGAGCGCGACAGCGGCCACGGCATGCTGTTCCACACCTTCGACGGGAAACTGATGATGATCGTCCACCGCCCGTTCAACTACGCGCTGGGGAAGCTGTACGAGATGCGCGACGATGGCGACCGGCTGTCGGTGGTGCGCGAGGCGACCGAGCTCGACGGCGAGGCCTATCCGACGCATCCGTGCACGCCGGGCCATTCGTCGTTCGACGGCGCGAAACCGGGGTGCTGACGATGCTGGGTGCCGATATTGTTTGGGCGCTGTGGGACGATGCGCCCGCCGTCACGTTCGACGATCCGACTGCCGCGCCCGACGCAGCCGTGGTGACCGCGGTGGATGCGCCGGTGTTGCTCGGTTTTCGCCCGGCCAAGCCCAACGGTCGGGCGATGCTCGTGCTCGGCGGGGGCGGGTATGTCGCGCTGATGGCGGGGCGCGAGGGCGTGCAGGTCGCGCGTTGGCTGACCGGGCTCGGCTACACCGCCTATGTGCTGCTGCACCGGTTCCCGGACGCCGCGAACGGCGTGTCCGCGCCGCTCGACGATGCGCGCGAGGCGATGCAGCGAATCCGCGATGGCGGGCATGATGCGATCGGTGTGGTCGGACTGTCGTCGGGCGGGCATCTGGCCGCGTGCCTCGTGGCCGAACATCCTGCCGAGTGGGAGTCGCGGTCGGAGGCGGTGCGTCCCGACGTGATGGTGATCGGCTACGCGCCGATTTCGACCAATGCGAAGGGGCGGACGATCGTCGCCGACAAGCCGCCGCTGCCACCGGTCGAGAAGCAGGCGATGTACGACCGGTTGCAGCCGGATGCGCAGTTGCTGCCGTCGCCGCCGCCTGCGTTCATCGTCTATGCGGGGAATGATCCGGTCGTGCCGGTCGAGAATGCGCGGCGGTTGCATGCGGCTTGGGCCGCGGCGGGTGGGGCGGCGGAGTTGCACGTGTTCGGCGACGCGCCCCACGGGTTCGCGCTCGATACGCCCGGGCTGCCGGTGTCGGTGTGGCCGATGCTGTGCGAGGCGTGGTTGCGGCAGGTTGGGTTCCTGTAAACCTCTTCGTCATGCCGGACTTGTTCCGGCATCCATCGGCCCGCGAAACCAAAACCTTCGGATACGCATCGCCATGGACCCCGGAACAAGTCCGGGGTGACGGAGGGTTATGGTCTTTTCAGGGCGACCTCGGTCGGCGCGTTTCGGTCGATGGAGATTACACCATCCGTCTCTAGCAACTCGGCGATCTGCAGGACGCTGCGGCGGTGCCACTCCGGATTGGTGGCCGCCTGCGGTTCGCCCGACTGGTGGACGAAATAGACGATGTACGCGCGGTCGCCGGCGACGATCACGTCGGGATGCTGGCCCTTGGCGCGGTCGGTTTCCGCCTTGCCGGCGTCGGCGAGTAGATAGCCGGGTTGCCGCGTCCAGTTGGTGCCGTCGTCGGAGCGCATCATCAACAGCCCCTTCCACGCGTCCGACACCAGCCACCAGCGGCCTTTCCAGCGGAACGCCTTCGGTCCTTCGCCGGGGGTGTCGGTCAACCGCTCGCCGACCTTCCAGTGGACCAGGTCGGTGCTGTCGGCGGTGCGGATCGCCTTGTTCATCCGCTCGTCGTTGAAGAACAGGCGGTAGCCGCCCTTGGGCAGCGCGACGACGCTGGCATCGATCACGCGGTCGGAGCCGAGGTCGAGCCGCTCGCCGCAGGTCCAGCGCTTCAGGTCGCGGCTGGTGAGGTGGACGATGTAGCGTGGTGCGTTCCAGTCGCGGAAGACGCCGGGAACGACCGTCAGCCACATGTGCCACGTGCCGCCGAAGCGCTGGACGTCGGGCGCCCACAGCGTCGCGCCGGTGCAGGACGCCGGGATCGCCGCGACCCCGCCGTAGCGCCAGTGCGCACCGTCCTTCGATCGTGCGGTGCCGATCGCGGTGCCGTGCACCCAGCGAACGTCCTTCGCGTCCTCCATGGGCAAATCCGCGCGGCGGTTGGTGTAGAACATCACCCATTCGCGCGTCCGCGGGTCGTAGACCGTCGACGGGTCCGCGGCGCCATCGTGCACCGGATCGCGGAACAGCGGTTTCGGTGCAACGGGAGGCCCCACGGCGGGGGTGGCCGCTGCCAGCAACGCAGCGGCCAGGGCGATCACTTGCCGTTCGCCTCGGCGACCGGATTGTTGCCCCAGAGCCGGTCATAGGACCAGCCCGACAGATCCTCGACGATCCGCGCATTCTCGGGCGTGGTGGGGGTCCGTGCGCCGCTGCGGAAATGCTCGATCTCGGCGAGCAGGATCGCGTGGGTGCCGGGCGTCAGGCGGAAGCGGGTCGATACCAGTACGCCGAACACCAGCATCGCGATCGTGCCGGCGCCCAGCACGCCGACGATCGCCGCGATTGCGGTCGGGCTCTGCGTCGGCGCCTTCGACAGGAAGCCCGACGCCTGCATGACCTGGCCGACCAGGATCACCGCGAGCGCCTGACTCATTTTCCGCACGAAAGTCATGACGCCGGCGAATGCGCCTTCGCGGCGGCGGCCGGTAACGATCTCGTCGACGTCGGCCATGTAGTTGTAGGTCGCCCACGGGATGTAGTTGAGCGCGCCGCGGCCGAGCCCGGCGAACACCACCGGCAGCCAGAACAGCGCCGAGGTGGCGGTGTAGCCAGCGCCGTACATGGCGAGGAAGATCACCACGCCGATCGCGAAGCTGAGCGCCGCGAAACGGTATGCGGCGGCGGGCGACAGGCGCAGCGCGAAGTTGATCGCGAGGACCACCGCGACCAGCTGGACGATGTACGTCACCCCGACCAGGTTCGCGACGATCGCGGTTGACCCGGCGAGCGCGAAGATCACGAAATAGGTGAAGGCGGCGTTGTAGATGTCCTGGCTGATATAGCCGCCCAGATACATGCCGAGGTGCAGCCGGAACGCACGGATGCGGAGCGTCGAGAACAGGTTGCGGTACAGCGCCTTGAACGCCGCGCCGAGCGAGGGCCGCTCTTCCGCATCCTCGAGTTCGTCGAGGCCGGGCGGGCGCTGCCGCTCCCAGCTGAACGCGTACAGAAGCCCGGCCGCGCCCATGAACAGTACGGAGAAGATGATGCCCATGTACAGGTACGTGTCGGGCGAATCCGGCCCGAGATAGGCGATCAGCCAGCCCGGCAGGAACGCCGCGCCGATCGCCGCGCACTGGCCGAACAGGATACGCGCGCCGGCGAACTTCGCCTTGGTGCGGTAATCGGTCGCCATTTCGGAGGCGAGCGTCTCGTACGGGATGATCTCCATCGCGTAGACCATCTCGAACAGCACGTAGGTGACGAGGTAATACCAGAAGTTCTGGCCCGCGACCCACATGATCGCGAACGACGGCAGCAGCGGGATCGCGGCCAGGATGAAGAACCGTCGGCGGCCGAATTTCCGACCCAGCCAGCTGCGCCCGAGATTGTCCGAGAGGTGGCCGATCGTCGGGCTGGTGATCGCATCGAGCACGCGCGCTACGCCGAAGATGATCGTCGCCTCCGACGCGCTGAGCCCGCAGAAGCTGGTGTAGAAGATCAGGATCCAGGTGCTGATCACCGCCATCGAGCCGGCACCGAGCACGTCGTTCGAGCCATAGGCGGCAAGGTTGTACCAGCGCACCGGGCGCGCGGGGGCGAGCGGCAGCGCCGGGTTCGCGGCGATCGGATCAGTGGCCATGGGGCAGTCCTTGGGTGGCTACGGGGTCGAAGCGGAGCGCGTCGAAGAGGATTGCCGGATCGTCGATCCGGATCGCGAGCGTATGGCGGCCGCCGGTTAGCGTGGCGGGCAGCGCGAGGTCGATGCGGTTGTCGAGCACCGCGCGCGCCCACGCGGCGTCGCCGGTTTTGCGGGGGGCGGTGAGCGTGGTAGCCGCGCCGCCGTCGACTGAAACGGCCAAGCGGAGGCCGGCGCCTTCTATCGTCGGGTAGGTCGGCAGGACTTCGGCTGCGAGCGACCACTGACCGGGCGGCAGCGTGACGGCGTAGGAGAGCGTTACGGGCTTCGCCGCCGCAACCGCCGTGCCGTTGCGTCCGAGACCGTCCACGACCCGTGCGCCGCTTGCCGTCTCGGCTTCGACGCGGATGCTTGGGACGGCGGCGGGGAGTGCTTCGGCGTTTGCAACCTTCGTGGCCGGTGCGCCCGGTGCGGGCAGGATCGGCGGCGTCAGGCGATAGCGGCGCCATTGGCCGTCGGCCGGCTCGATCGCCATGATCCCGCGCCATTTTCCGCCGGCGATCTCGTCATTGTAGCGATGGGTAAGCGCCGTGAGCGTCGCATCGGCGGCGCGTGCGCGGGTACCAGCAGCCTCGGCGGCTGTCGCGTTGGTATCGCGCAACCGATCATGCGCCTCGGCCTCGAACATGCGCGTATTGGCGAGCGCGGCGGCGGTGACGGGATAGTCCACGAGTTCGAAGAACGCATCGCGGCGTTCTGGCGCGATCCGCGGCGCAACCGCGCGGACGCGCGCGGCCAGCGCGTCGAACGCGGCGAGGCGCGTGGCGATCTCGGCGGGGGACAGGGGGCTCGGCTTCGACAGCGCGCCGGGCAGCCACCATTGCAGATGCTCGGGCCGGCGTGCGAAATTCAGCTGGTGATGTTCGGCGAGGATCGCCGCGATCTCGGGCGCGACGTCGTCGCCCACCGCGTCGCCCGCCCAGTCGCTTACCACGGCGTCGATCGGCCGGGCCCGCGTGCCAGGCACATCCCAGGCGAGCTTCAGGAAATAGTCGGTCGCCAGTTCGGCGGGTTTGAGGTCGCCGACGTTCGCGACCCACATCTGCCGCGCACCCGCATCGAACGCGCGGCCCATCTCCTCGCGGATCAGCGCCGGGGGCGTCGTCGACAGCCAGAGATAGGATAGCGGCGCGCCGAGGTACGACAGATGATAATAGATGCCCGATCCGCCCGGCCGCGCGCGCTCGGCGGCGTCGGGCAGGTGGCGGATATAGCCGAAATTGTCGTCGGGCCACATCAGGGTCACATCGGCAGGTACCTTCAGCCCGCCGCGATAGACGTCGAGCACTTCCTTGTACGGCGTGAATACCTGCGGCGCGGCGCGCTTGCCCGCCGCCGCGAGCATCGCGCGCTGGTCGGCGAAGATGCGTTCGAGCAATGCGCGGCGGCCGTCGTCGGTAGTCGGGCCGACGATGCCGCTGTCGTGGATGCCGCGCATGCCGAGCGTCCAGATGCTCTCATAGCCGGCATTCGCGCGGACGCGGTCGTTCCAGTATTTTGCGACACCGGTCGGGTTGGCGAGATAGTTGAAATCCTCGGCCTTGCCCTTCCATTCGCCGACATTGTTGCGCAGCATCGGCTCGGCATGGCTCGATCCCATGACGATGGCGTAGCGATCGGCGAGCCGGGCGTTCGCGGGATCGGCGTTGAACGGCCGCGTAACCTTGTGCATCGCCGGCCAGACGAGATTGGCCTTCAACCGCAGCATCAGTTCGAACAGTCTGGCGTAGGTCTTCGGGCCGATCGTGCCGCCCTCGGGCTCGAAGGTGTTCGCGGCCCAGGGGGCGAGGCCCCAATCCTCGTCGTTGAGGAAGACGCCGCGATATTTGACCGACGGCGGCCCGAACCGGTTCAGCCCCGCGGGCACGTGGATCGTCGCATGATGCTCGGGCGCGGCGTCCGCCCACCAGTGCCAGGGCGATACGCCGATCGCCTGCGACAGTTCGTATGCGCCGTAGGCCGTGCCGCGCCGGTCGCTGCCGACGATGATCAGCGCCGACGCCACGCCCGGCGCGGGCCTGTCGACCGCCGTGATGACGAAGCTTTCCCAAGCGCCGCGCAACGCCGACAGGTCGAGTTTGCCGCGTTTCACGAGGCGGTCGATCTGCGGATTATGGCCGAGCGTGCCGAGCCAGATCTGGGCGCCGTTGCGCGTGCTGGCGCCCGATACACGCGCCAGGTCGGTGGTCAGATCGGCGGCGGCGATCCGGACGACCTCGGCGTCGCCCGGCGCCGTCACCACCTGCGCGACGCCCCGTGCGTCGGCCAGCGCCAGTCCGCCGCCGGCCTCGAACGAGACCAGCGGCCCGGCCCAGGCCGGTACCGCGCACGATAGGGCGGCGACGGCCGCCGCCCGAAAGGCGCGCTGCAGGATCAGATGTACGACCGCAGGAATTCGGCGAGCGCCACCATCGCCAGGCTCTGGCCGTACGGCATCGAGGTCAGGCGGATGTCCTTGTAGAACTGCATCGTGTCGCCCATCGCGGTGCCGAAGCTGGTCTGCTGCAGCTCGCCGGCCTCGTCGATGTTGGCAAGCACGCCGCGCACCGCCTTGATCCCGACCTGCTCGTATTCGCGCGGCAGATAGCCCTTACGGACACCCTTCAGGATGCCGTAGGCGAAGCCCGCCGTCGCCGACGCCTCGAGATAGCTGGTCGGATCGACGATCAGCGTGTGCCACAGCCCGGTCTCGGCATCCTGCGTCTCGGCGAGCGTCTTGACCTGCGCCTTGAGCGTGTCGACCAGGAACATCCGCAGCGCATCGCCCTGTGGCAGGTCGAGGATCTCGATGATCTCGGGGATCGCGATCGTCACCCAGCAATTGCCGCGCGCCCACAGCGCTTCGGCGAAGTTGTGACGACCGTTGAAGTCCCAGCCGTGGAACCAGAGCCCGGTCTTCTTGTCGAACAGGTACTTGATATGGATGAGGAACTGGCGCTTGGCCTCCTCGACATAGTGCGGCCGGTTCAGCAGCAGGCCGATCTTGGCGAGCGGCAGTACCGACATCATCAGCGTGTCGTCCCACATCTCGCCTGGATTCTCGTCGTTGAAGACGATGTGCTGGAAGCCGCCTTCCTCGGTCTTGGGCAGGCCGTCGGGCGCCATCAGCCACTCGGCCCAAGTGTCGAGATAGGGGATGTAGCGCGGGTCTGGCTCGTGCTCGTACAGATAGGCGAGCGTGATGAACGGCGCCATCGTGTTGATGTTCTTGGTCGGCGTACCCTCGGCGAAGCGATCCTCGAACCACTGCTTGATGATCGCCAGCGCAGCCTGGTCGCCGGTCTGCTCATAGTAACGCCACATGCCGAACAGGCCAACGCCGTGGGTCCATTCCCAGCCGGCCCAGCCCTTGGTGTCGATGATCCGGCCGTCCTCGAGGTGGAGCAGGAACTCGCCGGTCTCGTCCTTGATGTTGACGAGGTTGTCCATCAGCTTGGCGATCGCGTCGGTGACTTCGACGCGAGGAATGTCGTGCGTAAGGGCGGCCATTAGTGTCTCCTGAGGGGTGTTTGCGCGATGCCGTAGTCACGGGCCATGGCGCGATAGATGTCGATGAACTTGGGGTCGGCGTCGTAACGGCCGCCATGATCTTCCTTGGGCCGCGGTGGCGGTGGCGCCGCACCGGGAACGCCGCCGGGCGCTTCCGCGGCATTGCGGCCCTGCGAGATCAGTTCGGGCTTGGCGCCGCCGCCGGCGTTGCGGCCGGCGTAGGTGAAGATCGCTTCCTCGTAGCGGGTCGGCTCCCAGATGAAGCTGCCCCAGCCCTGCGGTTGCGCATGGACCAGATCGTTGAGGTAGCGTTTGCGCGACGAATATTCGATCGCGAGGAAGCCGAGCTTGGGATAGCGGCGCGTGAATTCGGTGAAGGTACGCTGCCAGTCGCCCTGCGCCGCCTGCTGGTAGCAGGAGAAGGCGACCGCATCGGGACGCACGCCGCGCGCGAGCAACTGGTCGGTCCAGTGCTGCACGATCGGCCAGTGGCGGCCGAGGTGATTGTGGATGACGATTTTCGTGTCCGGCGCCTGTTTGCGCACACCGTCGATCCCGGCTTTCAGCAGCGCCGCGAACTTGTCGTAGCCGCCGGCGTTGGCGACGTTCAGATTGACCTTGTCGGTATCCGGATTGCCGGTCGGGATCGTCAGCGGCACGCGCCCCTCGGGCCACAGGATGCCGAACGTCGCCTCGTTGCCGATCACCGCGAACTCGGGGAGCACGTCGGCCGCCTTCAAGGCGGCGAACGTGTCGAGCGTGTAGCGGTGCAGCGTCTCGACCAGCTTCGGGAACGGCAGTGCCGCCCATGCGGCGGGCTTGTCCTGATGCTGTGGATCGGCCCAGCCGTCTGCGTAATGCAGCGACAGCGAGAAGCGGAACCCCGCCGCCTTTATGCTTTTCGCGAAGGCGATGGTCTGCGCGAGCCCACCCCACGGGCCGCCCGACTTGCCCTTCGAATAACCGTCCTCAGGGTTGACGAACAGCCGCAGCTTCAGCGCGTTGAAGCCGGCGTCGCGCAGAATCTCGAGCGGGTCCTTGCGCACGCCATCCTGGTAATAGGTCGCGCCCGAGGCCTCGTCCTCGGGGATCCACGTCACGTCGGCGCCGATCATGTACGCCGACCGCCGATTGCCGGACGCGGCCTGCGCGGCCGGCACCAGCCCCATCAGCCACGCCGCGCCTGCGCTTTTGCCGAGGCCCCGCCGCGTGATCATGGTCGTGCGCCCTTCAGTTCGGACGGCAGCGTTGGCGCGGCGACCATCGTCACCGGCACGCCGCCCTTGACGTTGTGCAGCGTCACCAGCTTGACCGCTTCGAGTGCATCGCCCGGCGCGCCGTCCGACATCACCGCCAGCGACACCTGATTGGTGCCGCGGTGGTTGAGGATGCCCTCGGGGATCGGGAACACGCGCTGCGGGCCGACATGCGCGATGAACTGGCCCATGTTCCAGCCGTTGACGAACATCGACACGCGGTATTTCGCGACCGATCGCGGCGTGGTCGTGTCGCCGAAAGCGAGGCCGATCGTCGCGTCCTGCCCCTTGGGTACGGCGAGATCGAAGCGGGTGCGGTACCAGGTCGTCCCGGCGGTCGCGGTTGCTGCGGGCAAGGTGGCCGCGGCCCAGCGCCGGTCGTCGAAGCCGGGCAGGTACCAGCCGGCACGCTCGCCGTATTGGCCACCATTGTTAACCGTCCCGCGGACCGGATCGGCAAGGTCCTCGCCGCCGTTCTTGCCCTGGATCTTCCACGCGATCGGCACGCCGAAGCTGCGCCCGCCGGGGGCGGCGATCGATACCGAGACCAGCCCGCGTGCTTCCTTGTGGAAGTCGTCGCTGTCGAGATCCCAGTTGTGGCCGTTGTTGCGCACCATGACGCTCAGGACATGCTCGCCGGGTGCCTGCGCCTCGGGGGGCAGCGCGAAATTGGCGAGCGCGGTGGTGATCGGGCGAGGCAGGCCGACCGGCAGTTCATGCTGGCCGACGAACTTGCCGTCGAGCCAGACCTGCATCATTCCCGCGCCCCCGCCGCCATAGAACAGCGCGATCGTCTTGGCGTCCGCGGTGCCGGTGAAGCGGCCGCGGTACCAGACGTCGCCGTCGTGGAAGCCGTAGGAATCCATGCCCAGATTGGGCTGACCGTCGGGCTTGGCGGTGATGCTGGCGCTGCCGCGCGTGTCGACCTTCTGCCAGCGGCTGTCGTCGAAGCTCTTGTCGGCCTCGGGCGATCCCGCCGCTGTGCGCCAGCCGGCGAGCGCGGGCAGGGCGATCGGTGCAGGACCCTCGAGCGTGGCGGTGCGGCTGCCGATCGCGCTGCGCGTCGTGGCCAATGGCGCGCCGTTCCAGCGCAGTGTCGTCAGCGCGGCGGGAGCCCAGATCTCGATCGGCGTCGAAGCGTCGGTGTCGCCGGTCAGCGCCAGTACGCCCTTTGTCGTTCTGGCACCGCGGACTAGTACCGGCCCCCGGACCAGCGTCGTGCCATCGCGCCAGTAGCGCACGGCCTCGTCCTCGTCGGCGAGGATCAGCGTTAGCGGGGGGCGCCCGCCGCCGGTGATCCGCATCACCGCGCGGCCATGGTGCGGGTAGCTGAGCTTCAGGTCACCCTTGCCGGCATCGAACGCGCTCGTCGCTGTGCCTTCGAGTACGGTGACGGTCGGTGCGCTCGCGTAGCGCAACACGGTCTCGCCGGTTTCTCCCGCGCGGCCATAAAGCAGCGCGACATCGCCGCCGTCGATCGTCAGTGCGGATTGCAGCTCGGAGGTCGAGTAGACGAGGCGCTGCCCGCCGAGCGCGACGCCGGCAACCAGCCATTTCGCGTCGAACCCGTTCAGCCGCATCGGCAGCGTGTAGCGGCCGTCGGGCAGGTCGGCGGTGACCGTGAAGCTGTCGTCGGTCTGCCCGTTCGACGGCTTGTGCGTCACCATCAGGAAGCGCGCGTCGCTCTCGGGGCTCTTGTCGTGATAGACCTGGATATTCGGCGACGAAATTTTGACCTCGCCGGCCGGTACCATGCCTGCAAGATCGGGCACGGCCGCGATCAGCCCGCCGAGCTGTTTCATCTCCAGCGCCTTGGGACGCACCTCGCGCGCCTCGGCAATCGCCGAGCCGTAATCGTAGCTGGTGAACACCACCGGGCCGGGCAGCCAGCCCCAGCTGGTGCCGCCATAGCCCATATAGACGCTGTGGATGTCGATGCCGTTGGCCAGGTTGGTGCCGTAAAACACGCGCTGGAACCGCTTGCCGCGCTGGATGGCGTTGCATTCGTAGCCGCCGTTCGAGCCCCAATAATCGAACCAGCCGCCGCCGAATTCGGCGAGGAACGCCGGCGTGTCGGGCGAGGCGCTGGCGCCGCCCTTCGCGCCGCCGGGACCGTAGAAACCCCAATCAGGTGCCGCGCTGCCGCGGGTCGGCTTGCCCTCGACGGTGCAGGTGCCGCCGGGATAGCCGTCGAACGCGTAGAGATCGTTCGGGCCGTGCACGACGTTCTCGACGCGCGAGCTCTCGGGCACCCAATAGCCGTTGCGACCCTGGTCGTTGTGAAAGATCGGCACGGTGATGCCGTCGGCGCGCGCCTTGGCATAGAGGTGGTCCATGTAGCGACGCTGGGCGGGCGTGGTCAGCGCCAGTTCGTTCTCGATCTGGTGCAGGATGACGGTGCCTTTGCGGCCCTGCTTGTCGGGATTGATCTGATGCCGCGCGATGATCGCGTCGATCTTCGTCAGCCATTCGTCGGCCGCCGCCATATAGGCGGGATCGTCGGTGCGCGCGCGGCCGCGCTGGTTGACCAGCCAGCCCGGGAACCCGCCACGCGACAGTTCGGCGTTCACGTACGGCCCGGCCCGCGTCATGACGTAGAGCCCTTCCTCCTCCGCCATCTTCAGCGCGCGCTCGACGTCGCGGACGCCGGTGAAGTCGTACACGCCCTGTTTCGGGCTGTGGTAACCCCAGTCGAAATACAGCGCGACGGTGTTGAACCCGCTCGCCTTCAGCTTCTGCAGCACGTCGCGCCACAGGTCCGGGCTGGGCAGGCGGAACGGATGGAACTCGGCGGACCAGATCACCTGGCGCTTGCCGTCGATCATCAACGAGCGCGCGTCGTACGAGACGCGGCCGAACGCCTTCACCGGCGCGGACAGGTTCTCGGTCGGCTTGGCGACCTGGGCTTGGGCGGGGACTGCGAACGCGGAGGCGAGCAGCGCGATCAGGAGGCGACGCACGCCCTTAATCCTGGTGGAACAGCAGGGGGAGCGGCCATTCCTTTGGCCGGTTGTCGGGTTCGACCTCCATCAGCGGGGCCATATGGTCCCACCAGCGCTTCATCACCGGATGGTCGGGCAGCGATTCGCGCATGTTCGGCTCGCGCAGTTTCAGCACCGCGAACAGCGACAGCGTGTCCTCGTCTAGGAAGATCGAATAATCGTAGATGCCGCTTTCGGTCAGCAGCGCGGTCAACTCGGGCCAGATCTCGTCGTGGCGCCGGCGATACTCGTCGATGACACCAGGCTTCAGCTGCATCTTGAATGCATGGCTCGTCATCCGCCCTCTCCCTAACCATTATATGGTATAAATCTGTATTATTTGGTACAGAGGTCGAAGGCCGTCGTCAAACCGAAAGCGGTCGGGACGAATGCCGCCCCGACCGTTCTTCACCTGCCTATTGCAGGTTCACATAGGCGCCGCCGTCGACCAGCAGCGATGCGCCGGTGACGTAGTTGGCGAGGTCGGAGGCGAGGAACACCGTTGGCCCGACAAGGTCGTCGGGCTGGCCGAGACGACCGAGCGGAATGCGCCCTTCCATGTACGTGCGCTTCGCGTCGTCGGCGAGATCCTCTTTGTTGATGTCGGTCAGGATCGTGCCTGGGAACAGCGAGTTGCAGCGAATCTTGTACTTGCCGAGCGCGATCGCGACCGACTGCATCAGCGAGTGGAGCCCGGCCTTGGTCGGGGTGTAGTGCGTCTGGTATTCGCCGCCGACGAGCGCCGAGATCGACGACATCGCGATGATCGATCCGCCGTCGCCCTGCTTGACCATCTGGTTCGCCGCGGCCTGCACCATGAAGTACGCGCCGTGCAGATTGACCTGCATGGTCCGCTCGAACGTCTCGACCGGCATGTCGAGGAACGCGTGGAACGGGCAGATGCCGGCGTTGTTGACGAACACGTCGACCCGGCCGAGCGCTTCGGTCGCGCGCGACACGAAGTTCTTGGCCGTCTCGGGATCGGCGACATCACCCTGGATCGCGATGCCCTTGCGGCCGAGCTTCTCGATCTCGGCGACAGCACTTTCCGCGCCGGCGACATCGCGGGCGAAGTTCAGCGCGACGTCGGCGCCGTGACGCGCGCAGCCGATCGCGACGGCACGGCCGATGCCGGCGGATGCGCCGGTCACGAGCACGGTTTTGCCCTCGAGCAACATGATAGTCTCCTTGATTGTCAGAAATTTAGCGGCGGGGCTGCCCGATATCCGCTTCGTGGCCCAACTCGCGGCTGATCGCCGCGGCGGTATCGCGAACTTCGTCGGTGAGCGTCGTCATGCGATCGTCGCTCATATATTGCGCCGCGCTCGATACGCTGATCGCGCCGACGATCTTGCCGGCGGCGTCGCGGATCGGCGCGGAGACGCAGCGGACCTGATCCTCGTTCTCCTCGAGATCGAACGCCCGCCCGCACGCGACATAGCCGGCCATGCGGTCCTGCCAGACCTTCGCGTCGGCCTTGGGCGCGCCGCCGGCCTGGTCCGCGGCGAACCGCTCCTGCCAATACGCAGGGCTGTGATCGAGCATCAGCGCCTTCCCGAGCCCGGTCGAGGTCAGCGGCTGGCGATCGCCGACGCGGCTCGAAATGGTGATGCGCCGGCGGCCCGGCACCTTGTCGAGATAGAGCGCGGCGTCGCCGTCGAGGATGCCGAGATGCACCGTATCCTCGGTCGAGGCGGACAGATCCTCCAGATAGGGCCGCGCGACCTGCACCAGATCGGCCTGCGCCTGCGCCAGCGTGCCGAGCAGCAGCAGCTTCGGCCCGAGCCGGTAGCCCGCGCGCGGCGTGAAGGCGAGGTAGCCGCGATCGGCCAGCGCGCTCAGCAGGCGGTGCGTGGTGCTCTTGGTCAGTTCGAGCTTCGTCGCCAGCTCGCTCAGCGTCATCACCTCGTGGCTGACCGCCTCGATCAGGTCGAGCCCGCGCATCAGCGTCTGGCTGCCCGCGCCGACCGCTGCTGTCGTCGTTTCCGTCTGTTCGGCCACCGCCGATGCCGTCGATACCGTCATGACCATATCTTAGGGCTGCCTTCTCCATACTGGCAATCGGCGAATGCAGCGTATCGGTGTGGGCGGTGCATCAGTTGCCGTCCGGCTTTACATAGGGTTGCGCTGCGCTGGCGGCGACGCGGAAGGTGGCGGGGTCAGGCGGGCGGCCGGGATCGAACGCGCCGAGGTCGTCGCGCAGATGCTGGCCGAGCGGCAAATCGGCGACCCCCGCAGCGACGGCACGCGCGAGCACCCAGGCGCCGTAATTGTCGTGGTGCGTCGCATCCTTGCCGCCGTCGCTGAACGCGAGCGGTGCGCGCGCCGGGCCCAGCGCCTCGTAGAAGCGCATGCTCGCGGCGTTGAGGTCGATCACCGGTATCTTTTCCTCGGCGCCCACTACCTTCACCGCGGCGGCATAGTCGGCGAGCGTCGAGCGGATCCTGTCGCCGGTCCAGTTGCGGCGCTCGGGTGAGGTAACCAGGATCGGCGTCACGCCGCGGCGGCGGAACTCGGCGATGAACGCGCGCAGATAGTCGCGATAGGTAGTCGCCGCCGCCGCATAGGTCTGCGGCCATTGCTCCTTCTGGTCGTTGTGGCCGAACTGGATCAGCGCGGTATCGCCCGGCTTCACGAGCTCGAGCACCTTGGCGAAGCGCAACTCGGTCATGAACGACTTCATCGTCTCGCCGCTCTCGGCGTGATTGGCGATCGCCACGTCGGGCTTGAAGAAGGCGGTGAACATCTGGCCCCAGCTCGCACCGGGCTCGGCAGGCTGGTCGGTGACGGTGGAGTCGCCGAGCAGGAATACGGTCGGCACCGTGACAGGTGTGATCGCGATCGCGGTCACGCCCGGGGTAGTCCCGAGAATTTCCAGCGTCAGCCGATCGTCCCAGGTGAAGGCGGTCTTTTCGCGCGGCTTCAGCGCCACGGTCGTGCCGCCGGGGGCGTTGAGCGGCGGGGGGGCGAGCGCGGCGTTGCGGACGTTGACGATGAAGCTGCGAGTCACGCTGCGCCCCGCCGGCACCTTCACCGCGTCGAGCATCAGGCGGCGGTTTTCGGCCTTGATCGTCGTCTCGGTAGCCTTGTCGCGCAGGCCGAGCGTCACCGTGACCCGGTAATTGCCGGGTGCGGCGGCGACCGAGAAGGAGGCGGTGCGGCCGGGTTCGAAC
>Ga0247813_10000196_pt1 | contig 70288 bp, 40 predicted proteins | sample UWRJL169409C1_FD_180719 | JGI IMG/M metagenome (GOLD analysis project Ga0247813, IMG submission 180719) | Plant litter microbial communities from Arlington Agricultural Research Station in Wisconsin, United States - UWRJ-L169-409C-1 | ecosystem: Environmental > Terrestrial > Plant litter >... | reverse complement strand
CGCTGACCACGGGGCCGGGCAGCGTGGCGCTGATCCTGCCCGATGCCACCGACACCAGCCTGATCGAGGCGACCGACCTGGCGACGCGCTACACGCCCGGTTCGATCAGCGTGCACGGCAAGCTGATCGATCTGCAGTCCGGCAGCCTGTTGATGGCGCCGTCGGGCAACATCGACATCGTCTCGGCATCCAATCCCTTTGTCGGTACCGCTGGCACGCAGCCGCCGACCGCGCCGGGTTACGGCGCCATGCCGCGCGACGGCAGCCGCATCTACATCGACACCGATGCGGTGGTCAGCGTGGCCGGCATGCAGGACGTGGCGCTGGCCATGTCGCGCAATTTCGTCGAGGTGGACCTGCGCATCAACGAACTGCGCGATTCGCCCTTGCTGCGCAACAGTTGGCTGCGCGGCCAGAAGTTCATGGTCGATCGCCGCGAGTCGGGCAGCTTCGAGAATGGGCCGATGGCCGGCGTGTTGTGGGGTGGCGCTCCGGGCGACTGGGTGGGCACGCCGCTGGGAGACGTGTCGACTTGGCTGGGCGTGGGCAAGACGGACCTGGCCGAACTCTCCACGAGCGGCGGCAAGATCCGGATGAAGGCCGGCGGTTCGCTGGTCACCCGGGCAGGTTCCTTGCTGGATGTGTCCGGCGGCTCAGTCCGTTACGAAGGCGGCCTGAACAGCACCACCCAGCTCATGGGTTCCGACGGCAACATGTACAACATGGGCAATGCCTCACCGGACATGAGCTACGTCGGGATCGTGGGTCGCCACGTCGTCGATCATTCGCGCTGGGGCGTATCGGAGACCTATCACTCGTCGCTGCTGGGCCGCGCGCGTTATGAAGCCGGCTACGTGGAGGGGCGCGACGCCGGCAGCATCACGATGTATGTGAGCAATGGTGCGGCGGTGCTGGAGGGCGATATCTCCGGTGGCGTGGTCGTCGGCGACCGGCAGCGCCTGGGCAACGGCGTGGCCAAGGCCGGGCTCTGGTCGTTCGGCGGCGGCAGCAACGAGGAGCGTTCCTGGTCGATGGGTCAGCTGGTGATTTCCGACGCACCCGAGAAGCTCGGTGCCGATTTCAACGCAGGCGCCGCACTGGAAACGCGCTTCCAGGGCACTGAGCCGATGGACAGCACCACCTGGGTCGACGCCGCCATGCTGGAACACAGCGGGCTGGGCACGATCAGGCTCAACGTGGGCAAAGGCTTCACGCTGGAAAAAGATACGGTGCTGACGCTGGCGCCCATGACCGAATTCAACGTCGGGTCCGCCAACGGCAGCGGCGTGGGCCTGGACTTCCATGTCAACGGCACGATACGCAGCGCGGGCGGCGCGGTGATGCTGAGCAACAGCCAGGTCGATGAGGGGTTGGTGGTGCTGGGCAATGGCGCGCGCATCGATGTCAGTGGCGACTGGATCAACGAGCTGGCCGGAACGCCTTGGGTGGGCCCGCAGGTGATCGACGGTGGCCACATCCAGATTTTTGCCAACAACGTGGAGTTGCAGGGCCAGGCCGCACTGGTGGTGTCCGGCGGCGGCCGCGCCTGGCGGGAAGACGGCGACCGGCAACTGGAGATGGGCGACGCCGGCAGCATGAAGCTGGCCGGTTTCCGCGGGCAGGACATCGCGAAGATCGACCTCCAGGCCTTCTCGGCCGCGTCCGGTGGCCATCTGGATCTGACGGTCAGCGGCGCCGTGCAGGTCGGCGGCAACCCGGCCGAACAGCCGGAGGCGATGCATCTGCCGCCAGACCTGTTTGGCCATCGCGGTTTCCGCTCGCTGGCGCTGGAAGCGCGCGGTGGCGACATCGACATCGCCGCCGGCGCCCAGTTGGGCCTGACCCCGCTGGGCTGGGACATGGCGGGCGTGGACGCAGCCGGCATCGCGAGCGGTAGCCGCCTCGGTGATGTGTTGCCTGCCACGCGCCTGCGGCCCGAGCAGCGGCTGGACAACAAGCCGGCAACCCTCGGCCTGCTCGCCCCCGGTGCCGCCATTCGCATGGGCGAAGGCGCGGCGGTCCGCATGGACACCGGCGGATCGATCACCCTGCAGGCCACCGAGATCAATTTGCTGGGTCTGATCGACGCGCCAGCCGGCGCCATTGGCGTGAATGCCACCACGGTGACGCTGGGCGAGTCGGCCAGCCTGTTGGCGCGCGGCGCCGCGGTGATCTACCAGAACGCGCGAGGGCTGGACATCGGCACGGTGCTCGATGGCGGTAGCGTCGTGATCAAGGCCCTCGACCTGAACCTCGCGCAGGGCGGACTGATCGATGTGTCCGGTACGCAGGGCACGGTGCAGGTCGCCCGAGGCGGTCTGCAGCGGGCCGGTACGACGTCGCACACGCTGGACAGCGACGGCGGCAGCATCGTGATCGGCGGCCAGGGCCTCATGGCCGCCACGCTGGTGGGCAAGGCGGGCGGTGCGGGCGCGCAGGGCGGCACCTTGACGCTTCAGCACGTGGCGCCGCCCGGCGGCGGCGACCTGACCACGCAGGTGGTGCAGGTCTTCTGCGGCAACTTCGGTTACTGCTCGCCCGACCGCATCGTCGGCGTGGACTTCGCCACGGTCCTCGCGGACTGGGGCATCACCGACTTGCCGCCGATGGTCATCACGCAAGCGGTGTTCGACCAGCTGGGCGAAGCCGCCCGGATCGGCCTGTCGGTGTCCGACTCCGCATCCCCAGGTTCGGCACCGGGCCAGCCGCTCGACGTCGCGGCGATGGGCATGACCGACGCAGCGCTCGACGAGTTCCGCAACTGGTTCGGCTTGGACTTCCGGGGCATGACGCCGGTGAATTCGCTCCTGGCCGCGCGACCCGAGGCCTTTGCGCGGGGAGGCTTTGCCAACCTGAGGCTGTCGTCGAGCGCGGCGGTGGAACTGGGCGACGTGAACCTCTCGACGAGCCAGTCCATCACCATTGACGGCGTGCTGCGTCGCGCCCCCGGTGAGGCTGGCAACGCCAGCCTCACGGCGCCCTTGCTGGTGCTGCAGAGCGGGTCCGGCGCACCGGGCGCCGCGGCGATCCGCAGCGGCCGGTTGGCCCTGAACGCACAGGTCGTCGATGTGCGGGGCGGCGTCAGCGTTGAGGGCGGCGTGTCCGGCCCGGCGTCCATCCGCGGTTTCGCCGAAGCGGCGATCAACGCCTCCGAACTGCGCTTCACCGTGCCCAACTACGCGGCCGACCTCGCACTGACGCCCAGTGCCAACCAGGCTTCGCTCGATGTCGACGGTGCACTGAACATCACCGTCGGCCAGATCTATCCAGGCACCGCGGTCGACGCGCGCATCGTGTCGCGCGAAGCCATCAACGTGCACGGCAACGGCCAGACCCTGGCTGCGCCGCTGTCGGCCGGCGGTGCACTGACGCTCACCGCGCCGGTGATCGAGCAGCACGGCGTGTTGCGCGCACCTTTTGGGCAGATCACCCTGAACGCCGGCGAGCGCCTGGTGCTGGGCGACGGCAGCCTGACGTCGGTCTCGGGTGCCGGTCTGCTGGTCTCCTACGGCAACTTGCTCAACAACGAATACTGGGCCGCACCCTTCGGTTCGCCCGAAGGGACCGGCATCGGTTTGCTGCCGAACAAACGCATCACGCTGAGCGCGCCGATCGTGGATTCGGCGGCGGGCTCGGTGATCGACATCCGCGGCGGCGGTGACCTCTATGCCCAGGAGTTCGTGCCGGGAACAGGCGGTTCTCACGACATCCTGAAGCTGCCCGGCGCCTACGCCGTGGTTCCGGGTTACACGTCTTCCGTGGCGCCCGGCGCCGGAGATCACGGCGGCGGCCGTATCTGGCTGGCCGGCGGCAACGGGCTGGCGGCTGGCTGGTACACGCTGATGCCGGCCAGCTACGCGGCCTTGCCGGGCGCGTGGCTGGTGATGCCGTCGAGCGGCGCTCCCGGCTTCCACGTGAATCCGGGCTCGGTGGCGATGCCGGACGGCTCGGTGCTGATGGCCGGGCGGCAAGGCAACGCGCTCGATGGTTCGAGCGACGAGCAGACGTCCTACTGGCAGGTCATGAACAGCGCGCAGACGCGCCAGCACAGCGAATACAACCGGGCCAAGGCCAGCAATTTCTTCGCCTCCGACGCCTTCAAACTGAGCCGTTACCGCATCACCGGGCTGGACGTGGTGACCCCGCCGCTTCCAAGAGATGGCGGCTCGGTCGTCTTCAATGCCAGCCAGCAACTGATGCTGGACGGCGGGTTGCTGTCGCAAGCGGCCGACGGGGGCCGCGGCGGTCTGGTGGACATCGCAGGTCAGAAGATCGCGGTGGTCGGTGCGGGTGAAGACACCGGTGACCTGCGGGCCGCCGGCTTCCTGCTGATCGACGCGCAGAAGTTGTCCGCCTTCGGTGCAGGCAGCCTGCTGGTCGGTGGCGTGCGTAGCAGCCATGCGCTGGGCCTGGGCGTCGACGTCAGCGCCAGCGACATCGTGGTGCGCAACAGCAGCGGCAGCGCCCTTACCGGGGCCGAGATCATTCTGGCGGCGTCCCACAAGGTGCAGATCGACGACGGCAGCGTGGTGCTGGCGCAAGGCAGCGCCGCGCAGGCGGCCGGTGACCTGGTGATCACGCCGCAGCAGAAGGCCGTGTGGCAGGTCAACGACCCCGACACGCCGTGGGACACGGGCGATGACACCACCACGCTGGTGACGCCCGCGGCCGACTGGGGCGCGCTGGTGCGCGTTTCCACCGGCCCGGCCGTCAAGGTTGTCCGTGATGGCGTGGACATTACGCGGGGCGGTCTGGTGAACATCGGCGAAGGCGCCACCTTGTCCGGTGGCGCGGCCTTGTTGATCGACGCCACCCGCAGCACCGTGCTGGCAGGCAGCGCGAAGATTTCAGGCGCGGCCATGTCCGTGGCCTCCAGCCGTATCGGCCTGGGCGGCGGCAATGAAGGCCTGGTCCTGGGCCGCGAGACGCTGGTACAACTGGCCAACACGCAGGAGCTCACCCTGCGCAGTTACAGCAGCATCGACTTCCATGGCGATGTGGACTTCAACGAGACCGGCCTGAAGTCCGTGGTGCTGGATGCCGCCCGTTTGGCGGGCTACCAGGGCGATGTGGCGGTGAAGGCCGGCACGCTCACGCTGATCAACAGCGGCGCGCACGCCGGTCCGGGCGGCGCGGCGGGCGGCGGTACGCTGAGCCTGTCGGGCGACACGCTGGTACTGGGCGCCGGCGCCAAGGCCATCGAAGGGTTTGCTGGCGTCGAACTCCACGCGCAGGACCGCATCGTGGCCGAGGACAAGGGCAGCCTGGACGCGGGCGCGGCGCGCCTGTTGCTGGACGCGCCGCTGCTGACAGGGCGGCAGGGCTCTTCCTACAGTGTCGCCACCACCGGCGCACTGACGGTGGCGGGCCGTGCCGGCACCCCCACGACCGACGCCGACAGCAGCTTGGGTGCATCGCTCAGCCTCACCGGCGGCTCGGTCGACGTGCAAGGCCGCATCGTGGCGTTGGGCGGCACGGTGGCACTGGCCGCGCTGAGCGGCGATCTGATGCTGGCCCAGGGTTCGCTCGTCGACGTGGGCGGCTTCTCCAAGGATTTCTACGACGTGACGGCCTACGCGGGCGCAGGACGCATCCGGTTGGACGCCGCGCAGGGCAACGTCACGCAGGCCGCTGGCAGCACGCTCAACCTGTCCGCCCATGACGGTGGCGGCAACGCGGGCAGCCTGGACGTCAAGACGTCGGGTGCAGGCCGAGTCAATCTGGCCGGCGAGCTCCTGGCCCATGCCGGGGCGGGCGGAAGGGGAGGCTCTTTCGGGCTCGACGTGGCCGAGCTGGCGGGTTTCGGCGCGCTGGGCGAGCACTTGAACGAGGCGGGCTTCACCGCCTCACGTACGTTCCGGGTGCGCAACGGCGATGTGACCGTGGACGGGTACACGCAGGTCGGTGATTTCGCGCTCACCGCCGACCGGGGCACGGTCAACCTCGTCGGCACCATCGATGCACGCAGTGCCTATGGCGGCCGCATCGCGGTGGCGGGTGGCAACGGCGTGACCATGGCCCCCACGGCGTTGCTGCAAGCGGGCGCGACGGACGCGCTGCTGGGTTCGGGCCGCGTGATCCTCGAAGCTTCGGGTGGCCGGCTCGACCTGCAGGGCGGCACCATCGACGTGGCGGGCGGCGAAGGCGGCCGGGTGCGTCTGCGTGCGGGCCAGACCGCCACCCACGACGAGATCCTGGTGACCGCGTTGAAGTCGAACATCCTGGGCGCGCGTTCCGCCGTGCTCGAAGGCGTGGCCGTCTACGACAGCGGCTCGGTCGATGCGGTCAAGGCCCAAGCGGTGGCCGATGCGCACACCTTCGCCGCCCACACGACGGCCATGGCCGCACGCCTGGGCGGCGGCCATGTGGACCTGATGCCCGGCATCGAAATCCGCAGCACCGGCGATCTGGTGATGAACAGCGACTGGAACCTCTACGACAGCTTCGGCGCGGGCCTGCGCGAAGGTGGCCTGACCTTGCGCGCGGCGGGCAACCTGATCCTCGCCGCCAACCTGAGCGACGGTTTCGACGTGGCCGGACGCACCGGCATCCTGCAGGACACCGCGTCGTGGGACCTGCGGCTGGTTTCGGGCGCAGACCTCGCCTCGGCGAGCGCGACCGCCTTGCAGACCGGCACGGCGTTGGCGTCGGGCAGCGGTTCGCTCAGGGTGGGCGATGCGGAGCACGGCTACGTGATCCGCACCGGCACCGGCGACCTCGACGTGGCGGTCGGCCGCAACCTGGCGCTGGCGCACGAGGAATCGGTGATCTACACCGCCGGCCGTCGCGACAGCACGGTCTGGGACGACTTCACGACCACGCCCGGCCGTCTGCTGATCTCCGACAACTGGCCGAAGGTCATCACGATGGAGTCCCTGCCCACGGCCGCCTACGGCGTCCAGGGTGGCAACCTGCGCATCGAGGCGCAGGGCGATGTGCGTTCGACGCTCAGTGCCGACGGCAAAGGCCAATTCTTCGGCGAGTGGCTGCTGCGCCTGGGACGCGAGGAGATCGATGCGGAGACCGGGCAGCCGGCCGTCGTCACCGTGAACATGCCTTTCATGCCGGGCGAGCAGAGCACCTGGTTCGTCGACTACGCCAAGTTCAACCAGGGCGTGGGCGCCCTCGGTGGCGGCAACGTCAGCGTGCGCGCGGGGGGTGACATCGACGACCTGCTGGTTGCCCTGCCCACCCACGGACGCGTGCGTGGCGGCCGGACCGAAGGCGAAGCCAAGGTGCTCGAGCTGCGCAACGGCGGCGCGCTGGACGTGGTCGCCGACGGGGCGATCCGCGGCGGCCAATACTACGTCGGCCGAGGCGCGGGCCAGCTGCGGGCCGATGCGCTCGCCACCAGCCTGCGCGCGTCCGGCGCCGCGCCGGTGCTGGCGCTCGGCGACGCGACGTTGGGCGTCACCGCCAACGGCAACCTGCAAGTGGCCAGCGTGGCCGATCCGTTGATGGCCTGGCTGACCTACCTCAACGATCCGCGGATGAATATCGGCGCCTACATGTCCGGCTACACCGACACCAGCGCCGTCAGCCTGGTGTCGCTGGGCGGTGACGTGGTGCTGGGCGCAGAGGAATTGCTCGGAGGGGTACATCCCGGCAATGGCAGCTTCAACGGCAAGGACATCTATCCGGCCAAGGTGCACCTGACCGCGCTCAGCGGCTCGGTCAGCAACGAATTGGGGCACTACAGCTACAACGGCGGCGACCACTGGAGCTACAACGTCGATCGGTCGGGCATGCTGTTCATGATGCCGTCGGCGCACACCGACCTGCGGGTGCTGGCCGAGAAGGACGTGCGCCTGGGCCAGGTGGTGATGTCGCGCATGGCGCCCGAAGCGATGCCCAGCCCTCTGAACCCGATACGCGACTGGGGCTACATGCTGCGCAGTTGGCTGATGAATGCCGGCGGGCTCGGTTACGACAAGCCGGTCAACGCGAACGGGGACGTCGACTGGCTGGCCGACGACCACGCGCCGAGCCGCATCTACGCCCGCAGCGGCTCGATCGTGCGCGAGGTGCCGGGCGAGATGTTCGCGGGCGAGCAACTCTGGCTGCGGGCCGGCCAGGACATCCGCGGCCTGCTCGTCACCTTCCGCAACAACCACGCCGGGGACGTCTCGCTGGTCGAAGCCGGCAATGACGTGAACGGCCTGACGGCCGCCAGCCTGTTTCAACGTGCCCGGGACGCGCTGTTCACCATCGAGGGGCCAGGCAGCCTGTTGGTGACCGCCGGTCGCGATGTTTACAACGTCAACGCCATCAGCAACGGCAACGTCAAGCAGTGGGACGCCAACAATTTCCCGGATGAAACCACGCGCGTCGCCCACCTGCCCGACGAAGGCGCATCGATCACGGTGATGGCGGGACTGAACGCCAAGGTCCGCTACGACGCGTTCGTCAGCGCCTATCTCGATCCGGCCAACGTCGATGCCATGCCGGGCCACCTGGTGACCACGCTGGCAGATGGCACCAAGGTGCCGATGTACCTGCTGGACAGGCAGGAAGCCCGCAAGGACGGGCAGCTCAAGACCACGCAGCGCGGTCTGGCGTCGTATGTCGAGGAAATCACCGGCGAAGCGCTCGACCCGCTCGTTGCCTGGGGACGTTTTCAGACCTTGCCCGAACTGGCGCGGCAGGTGTTCCTGCGCCGCGTGTTCCAGCAGGAACTGCGCGAGGCCGGCCGCAACCAGAACGAGCCGGGCGCGGGTGGCTTGCCCCTGCACGGTGGCTACAACCGCGGCTACGACGCCATTGCCACGCTGTTCCCCGGCAACGCCTGGAGCGGGGACGTGGTGGCCGACAGCATGACGTTGCGCACCATGGCGGGCGGCGACGTCAACGTGTTCGCACCGGGCGGGAAATTCCAGGCGGCCTCGCTGACCCGGGGTCCGGCGGCGGGGGAGGGCCTGATCACGCTGGCAGGCGGCCATATCGGCATCTTTGCCGACGACGACGTGGTGGTGAACCGTTCGCGGGTGCTGACCTTCGTGCCGGAGGCGACCACGCGCGGCAGCGACATGATCCTCTGGTCCAGCAACGGCGACGTGGATGCGGGGCGCGGTGCCAAGACCGTGCGGGTACCGTCCAAGCCCATCGTGGAAACGGACGAGGATGGCCACACCACGGTGACCGAGCGCTCGGACATGAGTGGCAGCGGCATCGGCACGGTGGGCGATGGCGATGTCGACCTGATTGCGCCCAAGGGCACGATCAACGCGGGCGACGCCGGCATCCGTTTCGCGGGCAACCTCAATCTCGCGGCGCTGCATGTCCTCAATGCCGACAACATCGAGGGCGAGGGCGAGATCAAGGGCCTGCCGGTGATCGCGGCAGTGAACATCGGTGCACTCACCAACGCCAGCGCGGCGGCCTCGCAGGCGACCGCGGCGGCACAGGAGGTGATCCAGCGCGAGCGCGCCGCGGCGCGCCAGGCGCTGCCCTCGGTGTTCACCGTGCGTGTACTGGGTTTTGGGACCGAGCCGATGAATGGCGACAAGGGCGCTGGCACGGGCCGCGGCGCCGCAGCCGAACCGCGCGGCTACGACCCGCAAGGCGCGATGCAGGTGCTGGGGCAGATGGACCTCGGCGAGGCGCAGCTCAAGCAGCTCACGTCCAGGGAGCGTCGAAACCTCCAGCCCTAGTTCAGGGAAATCCTCGCGGGACGATGTGGAAAGGGAATTTCATTGGTTCATTGAGATGATGTAAATCATTTACACCATTTCTAAAACCATGAACACGAATGCACTCGCCAACGATCCCAAGACGCTCCAGCCCGAGGTCGTGCAGATGGTCGCCACGGCGCCTGCCCCGGCCATGCCGGTGCCTGAAGAAGCCCGTCCTGCACCCGTGCGTGCCCCAGCCAGGAAGCGGGCTGGCGCGCCGGTGACGCCTGTGAAGGCGGCTGTCGCGAGTGAGGTCGTGTGCACGAAGACCGCCACTCTGCCCGAGGGGGCAAGTGTCGCCACGAAGAAGGCCGCTGTGAAGAAGACCACGGCCAAGAAGGCCTCTGTTCCGGTGAAGAAGGTCGCAGTCAAGAAGACTGCCATGACGCGAAAGACCCCGTCCCGTGCGGCGGCTCCGGCGACAACGCCTTCGGAGGACTTCGCGCCCATCGCAGCCCTGCATGCGCTGCAGGCGTTGAGCGCGCCGGCCTTGCGCGCGTCACTCGACGCACTCACGCCGTTGAAGGCCGGTCGACCCAAGCGCGAAGCGAACTGACACAGCGCGGCGTGCGATGACCCGCCGACGGTCATTGCACGCGCTGCTCGTTGTCTGCCGCCTCGCGGTCCGCAGGCACGCGAAGACGACATGGGGGTGCGTGCCGGGTCGGGCGCCTCGGTGACACGACAGTGTCATCGGGCACCGGCAGCATCGCCGGGCTCGGCATCGACCCCATGCCCGCTTCACCCATGCATGCCACACCCCCTTTTCCCCGAGTCACCAGATGCTGGCCGCCGTGCGACGCGCGCTTGCGGCCGTGATCGTTGCGACGCTCGCATGCGGGATCGCCGAGGGCGCGTCGATGGAGGCCGCTGGCCAGGCTGCGCAGGCCGCCCATCCGGTGAATGCCACGCGGCGCTTCGACATGCCTGCTCAGCCACTGCCTGTGGCGTTGACCGAATTCCACCGTCTCACCGGCGCCTCGCTGTTGTACGACGCGAGCGCTGCGGAGGATCTCACCGCGAACGCGGTCCATGCAGAGCTCATGCCTGCAGAGGCCCTGCAACGCCTGCTGCACCGCACTGGCCTGGTCGCACGGCCGACCTCGGGGACCGCCTTCGTGCTGACTCGCGAAACGGCCGTTGTGGTGGCGCCCGACGTTCCCGCATTGCCGGTCCTTGCACCGCTCTTGGCTGTGGCAGACCCCCTGGAGCGCTACCGAGGTATCTGGCAGGCCCGTGTCCTGGCCGCGCTCTGCAGGCATCCGAAGACGGTCCCCGGTGGATACCGTCTGGCCCTGAATGTCTGGATCGACGACTACCCTCGCATCGCACGCATCGCATTGCATCCGACGGGCGACGCTGCGCGCGATCGCCTGGTCCTCGAGGCGCTCGCGGGCCTGGACCTTGAACAGGCACCGCCGCAACGCATGAGTGAGCCGATTTCGCTGCTGCTGCTGCCTCGGCCGACCGCTGCGACTGGCGACTGCGGCCAACCGGATGCTGCAACGCCGCTCGCGGGGAACGCTTTGTGAGCGAAGCCCCGACCGAACTCCTGCGCTTTTTCGTCGATCGCTACGAGACGCTCAAGCGAAAGCTGGTCTTCCGCTTGGGGTCCTTGGAGATGGCCGAGGACGTGCTGCACGACACTTACGTCAAGCTCGCGACGCGCACCTTGAGCACGCCGGTCAAGAGTCCACAGAGCTTCCTGCTGCGCACGGCCGTCAACCTTGCGATCGATCGAATCCGGGCGGATCGCGCGCTGCTTTCCGCGGAGGACGTCGATGCCTTGCTGCTGCCCGACGACAAGGTGGCCGACCCCGCCGACGCGGCCGCTGCGCGCATCGACCTCGAGGCCGTCGCGCGTGCCATGGACGCCCTGCCGCCGCTGCGTCGTCAACTGCTCTTCGCCTCGCGAATCGAGGGAACACCGCAGAAGGAGCTGGCGCAGCGCTATGGCATTTCGCTGCGACGGGTCGAACGCGAAATTCATCTGGCGCACGAGTTCTGCGCCCAACAGATGCAAATCCAAAGAAAATAGTTGGCGGCTTGCGCCGCGCGGTGCCGTCTAGGGCGAAGCTCGGGTCGTGGGCCGTGCACCCAGACGCACGCAGCCGGCATGTGCCGAACACCTCTCCGATGAACGCAAACATGGCCTCTCGATCCACCGACGACCCGGTACCTTCTCTCGACGAGGAAGCGCGCGCTTGGTTGCGGCGGCTGCGCTCGGCGGACGCGCGGGGCCGCGACGCACGCCTGCTGGCGCAATGGTGCGCGCGTAGCCCGGCGCACCGCCGAGCCTTCGCGCGCGCGCGTCAGGAGTGGCAGGACCTCGCCGAGGTGGCGCAGGCGCACCGGCGGATGTTTCCCGAAGTGCAGCGGCATCCCGCGGGCGCCGTGCAGGCGGGCCGTGGCGTACCGCGTCGGTGGTTCCTCGCAGCGGGAATGTCGGCCGCGGGCGTGGCCGCGATCGTGGCGGCGGTGCGGCCGCCGCTGGGCCTCTGGCCCTCCTGGGAAGAGGCCGCCGCGGACTTGCGCACTGGCGTCGGCGAGCAACGCACGGTGGCCTTCTCCGATGCGTTCGACGTGATGCTCAACACCCGCACCAGCCTCGCCTTGCGGCCTGCCACGTTGCCCGGCGAGGCGCGCCACATCCGGCTGATCGCGGGCGAGATCGCGGTACGCCGGGGGCCGGGCGCGCCGCCTGTCGAAGTGGATGTCGATGGCGTGCGGCTGGTGCCGGATGTCGGAACCGTCGAGGTGCGTCGCCTGCCGCAAGCCTGCGTGATCCGTTGCACCGATGGCCGCGCGGCGCTGCTGTCCGCTTCGGGGCCGCTGTCGCTGCGCGCGGGCGAGCGTGTCGTTGTCGATGCGCGCGGCGCTTCCGCCGTCGAGGCCGTCGACATGGCCCAGGCCCTGGCGTGGCGCCGGGGCGTGGTGGCCTTTCGCAACACGCCGCTTCCCGAGGCGGTGGATGAGATCAACCGCTACCGCGCCGGCCGGGTGGTGCTCACCGGCAGCGCACTCGAACAGCGCCGGCTTAGCGGTCACTTTCGCATCGATGCGCTGGACGAGGCGATCGGACAGATCGAGCTCCTGTTCGGCGCCCGCGTCACGCGCTTTCCGGCAGGCTTGGTGATGTTGGGCTGAATCGTCGGAACGCGGTTTTTTTGTTTTTCTGGCGGGTCTGCGACGCTGCCACGTCTAGGGAACTGTCGTCCCGAGCCCGATGGTGTCGCCATCGCCGGACAGTCCGAAGTTAACCGACGTTCCTACGAGCCATTCCATGTCGCAACGCCAGACCCCCGCACGCACCGTTTCCTACGACCGTCTTGATCGGCGCACCGCGCGCTCACAGCCGCTTCGGCGACTCCATCTCAAGCCCGTCACGGCCGCCATCACCGTCTTGCTGGTCGCTGGCGGCGCCCATGCCCAGCGTGCCTTCAGCCCGGCGTGGATGGCGCAGAAGAACCTGACGCAGTCCACCGCGGTGGCCACGGGCCGTCTGCCCAACGGCATGCCCGCCTCGAGCCTGACGAGCCCGCTCGGCCAGCAGCAAAAGGCCAACGAGCAGCTGCAGCGCTCCATCGGCAACCTGAACCTGGCGGCGCGGGCGATCGCCGCGCAGCAGGCGGCCCAGGCGGCAGCCCGCGTGGCTGCGGCCAACGGTGCATCCGTCCCCAACGGCCTGGCCGAAGGCGGCCTCGAGGTCGACACGAACAGCCTGACGGCCGGGTGGGCCAATGCCCAGGCACCGGTGCAGACCACGGCTGACGGCAAGACCACGGTGGCCATCCAGCAGACCGGCGACAAGGCGATTCTGAACTGGGAGACCTTCAACGTCGGGCGCAACACCATGGTCGACTTCAAGCAGCAGAAGGACTGGGCCGTCCTCAACCGCGTCAACGATCCGAACGCACGCCCCTCGCAGATCCAGGGCCAGATCAAGGGCGATGGCACGGTACTCGTCGTCAACCGCAACGGCATCGTCTTCAATGGCACCAGCCAGGTCGACACGCGCAACCTCGTGGCCGCCGCCGCCCAGATCGACGACGCCCAGTTCAAGGCCAACGGCATCTACACCGCCAACGCCACCCAGCCCAGCTTCACCAACGCCCAGGGCAAGGTGGAAGTCCAGGCCGGCGCCCGGATCGCCACCCTGGCCCCGAAGACCTCGACCGAAGGCGGCGGCTACGTCCTGCTGCTCGGCAGCGAGGTGCACAACGCGGGCGACATCGCCACGCCCAAGGGCCAGACCGCACTCGCGGCCGGCGACAGCTTCGTCATCAGGAAGGGCGTGGGCACCGACGGCAACCAGGCCTCGACCACGCGCGGCAACGAGATCACCTCGCAGTTCAGCGCCGACAGCCTCTCCGGCAAGGTCAGCAACACCGGCCTGATCGTGGCCCGCGAGGGCGACGTGACCATGGTCGGGCGCGACGTCCAGCAAAACGGTGTGGCCCTCGCCACCACCACCGTCAACACCCGCGGCACCGTGCACCTCAACGCCCTCGGCGCGGACGCCAAGGTGGCCCTGGGCCAGGGCGCCGCCACCGCCGTGGTGATCGAAGACGACGGCAAGACCGCCCTGGACAGCCAGCGCGACGGCCTGCGCAGCCCGGCGGTGAGCAGTGAGGTGAACATCGTGGCGCTCGGCGACCGCCGTGACCAGTCGCGCATCGAGATCGCCAGCGGCGGCACCATCGACTTCCAGAGCGACTCCCTCACGCTCGCCACGGGCGGCCAGATCGTGGTCAACGCAGCGGGCCGCAGCCTGGTGCGCGAACGCGCCCTGCTCGACGTGGCCGGTGCCGTGGGCGTGAACGTGACGATGGAATCCAACAACGTCGAGGTCAACATCCAGGGCAACGAGCAGCGCGACGCCCCCGTCAACCGGGATGGCAAGAGCCTCAACAGCAACGACGTGTGGATCGACCGGCGCAGCCTGGTCTTCGTGCCCAAGGGCACCAACGGCTATGCCACCGACCGCTGGTATACCGCGGGCGGCCTGCTGGAAGTCGGCGGCTACCTCGGTACCCAGGGCCACACCGTGGGCGAATGGATGGCGCAGGGCGGCAGTGTGAGCTTCGGCGGCAGTGACGTCGTCACGCAGGCTGGCTCGAACATCAATCTCTCCGGCGGCACCATCAACGTGCAGACCGGCTTCATCCGTCAGACCTGGCTCAAGGGGTCGGACGGCCGGTTGTACGAAGTCAACAAGGCCCCGGGCGACCAGCGCTACAAGGGCCTCTACAAGGGCTTCGAAGACGAGCACAAACGTTGGGGCGAGAAAGCCACCGCGTACTACTACAACCCGCTGATCGGTCCGCAGAAGCGACTGGAGAACGGCTACACGGTCGGACGTGACGCCGGCGTGCTGGTGGTCGGGACGAAGAGCGCGGTGCTCGAAGGCGACATCGCGGGCGACACCTTCCAGGGCGTGCGCCAGACCCAGGCGCCCAACATCGACCTGGACGGCTACGACCAGTCGCAGACCGCGGTGGCGCGCGGCGGGCAGTTGGTCGTCGGCAGCTACGGTACCCTCTACGACAAGAGCACCGGCCTGATGCACCGTCGGCTCGACACCGCGGGCGTGAAGGACGTGGTGCTGACCGACACGGCCGAACGCATCGCCGCTGGGCTGGACCTCACGACCGCCTTGCCAGTCGCGCGGCAGGGCACGCTGACCCTGGACACCACCTTGCTCAACGGCTTCTCACTGGGCGCGGTGCGCATCGCGGCCACGGGCTCGATCACGGTCGACGCGGCGCTGACGCTGGGCAACGGTGGCGAGATCACGCTCTACGGCCCGAAGGTCGATGTGAACGCGGACCTGACGGCCCACGGCGGCCGCATCCGCCTGGGCGACACGCTCACGCAGGCCAGCACCAACTACCTCGACGACACCACGGTCGTCACCACGCCCAAGGACATGCGCGCGGGCGTGGCCGTGGCCCAGGGCGTGGCGCTGGACACGCGCGGGCTGTGGAGCAACCTGTGGCTCGATCCGGCCGACACCGGCAGCATGGCTTGGCGCAACGGCGGCAGCGTGTCGATCCGCAGCAGCGGCGATGTGCGGCTGGCCGAAGGCAGCGTCGTCGACGTGTCCTCGGGCGCGGCCCTGCTGGCCAACGGCAAGTCGCAGCAAGGCGGCAAGGGCGGCGACATCCGGCTGCAGGCCAATGCGCAGACCGGCGGTGGCGAGGGCGTGCTGGCAATGGACGGGGCGCTGCGCGGCCGGGGCACCTCGGGCGGCGGCACGCTGAGCCTGCAGGCAGGACACATGCTCGTCACCGACGGATCGGTGGCTGCGGCTGATGCCGGCACGCTGGTCCTCTCCGGCGACTTCTTCGACAAGGGCTTCAGCCGCTACGAACTGATCGGCGATCGCGGCCTCACGGTGGCCGAGGGCACGCAGGTCGCGGTAACGATGCCGGTGTTGCGCGTGACGCCCGAGGCCAAGCATGTGGCGACCGGTGCTGGTGTGGGCCAGGCGCTGCAGGCCTGGACGCCGCCGCTCTACACCGAGGACGCCGTCAAGGGTGTGCTCGAGCAGCGCCCGGGTGCGAGCCTGAGCCTGCAGGCGGGTACGGCGCAGACGCTGGCGGCCGACCTGCCGAAGGTGGCTGCGGTCATCGGACAGGGGGCGCAGATCACGGTCGATCCGGGCCAGGCCATCGACTTGCGCAGCGTTGGGCAACTCACGCTGCAAGGCCGGCTGCAGGCGCATGGCGGCAGCATCTCGCTCAAGAACCTCGACCTCACGCGGACCGAGCAGGAGCGCGCGGTGGACGTGGCGCACAGCCGCTCGATCTGGATCGGCGAGCGGGCGGTGATCGACGTGTCGGCCACGCCCGCGACCGCGCTCGATGCGCAGGCCCGGCGCTACGGCATCGTGCGCGACGGCGGCAGCATCGTGGTCGGCGGCGAGATCAAGGAGAGCGACGGCTCGGCCACGGCCGCCAACGGCTTCATCGTCGTGCGCAACGGCGCCTTGCTCGATGCCTCGGGTACCTCGGCCGTGCTCGACATGGGCGATGCCGGCCCGGTCGCGGTCGCGAGCCGCGGCGGGCGCATCGCACTGGCCTCGAACAACGGCCTCTACCTGAACGGCGAGCTGCGTGCACGCTCGGGCGGCGCGGGCGTGGCCGGCGGCACGCTGCAAGTTGCTCTTGAATCGCCTGAGGTGCGTATGAATTCCGGCCCGGGCGGGGGACAGCCGGCATTGGCCGAGAACGCTGTGCGTGGCCACCGCGATCTGGTGATCGGCGGGCAGCAGGGCCCATCGGCGCTGCCGGCCGGACTGATCCCCGGCGCGGCCGATGCGGCGCTGGTCTACGGCCACGGCCGGCTGGGCGTCGACACCGTCACGCAGGGCGGCTTCGACAATCTCGTGCTGCTCAGCGCGGGCGGCATCAGCCTCGAAGACAACGCCAGTTTGCGGCTTGGTCAGAGCCTGTCGGTTTACGGCTCGCTCATGCTGGCCGACAGCGCGCGCAACGATGCGCACGTCACACTGGCCGCGCCCTACGTGCGGCTGGCCGGTATCACGCAGAACTCAGCGCTGGACGTGACCCGAGGTCGCTTCGGCGTCATCGGCACCGGCGACTGGCTGCCCTCCGAGGCGCAGCTGGAGGTGCATGCCGGGCTCATCGACGTGCGCTCGCTGGTGTCGATGGCCGGCGTCAACGGCAGCATCGCTCTGTCGCCGGAAGCCGGCGAGCCGAACTCGCCGGCCGGTCTCAAGGTCGAGCGGCGCGGCTTCGGACAGGTCAGGCTGGCCAGTGAGGGCGACCTGCGTTTTCTTGCGGACAAGCCACCCGCCGCGAACGGCGAGCCGACGACCAGGCTCTCGACTGCGGGCGACCTCACACTGCGCGCTGCACAGATCTATCCGGCCACTGGCGTTTCGGCCTCTATCCAGGCCGGTGTGCTGCAGCAAGGTCGCTATGCGCCCGACCGCGTGCTGCGTATCGAAGGCAACGGAGAAACCGCACTGGCGGTGCCCCATGCGGTCTTCGGCAGCCTGGTGCTCGGCGCTGCGACGATCGAGCAGGGCGGCGTGCTGCGCGTGCCGCTGGGCAACCTTCGCATCGGCGACGCGAACACCACGCGCGCCGATTTCCTGCCGGGTAGCCTGACTTCGGTGAGTGGCGACGGCCTGCTGATGCCTTACGGTGGCACGGTTGACGGCCTCAACTACCTGTATGACGGCCAGAAGGTTCAACTGACCGGCGTAGGCGGCGCCGACTCGTTCGGCCGTACGCTAATGGTCGGCCTCACACTGGGCGGCGCGAGCGTCAACGTGCAGCCCGGCGCGGTGCTGGACCTCTCGGGCGGCGGCGAACTCATGGGCACCGGCTTCATCGGTGGCCGCGGCGGCTCGACCGATGCGCGCTACCACCCGCTGGTGCGCAATGCGGCCGACGGCAGTTTCAGCCTGCCGGGCCTGGCAGCCAATCCAGTCTATGCGATCGTGCCCGGCGTGCAGGCGCCGCAGGCCCCCGTTGCCAGCGAGCGCGGCGCGGTCGACCCGATGATCGGCCAGCAGATCACGCTGGGCGCCGGTGTGCCGGGCCTGCCCGCGGGTACCTACACGCTGATGCCATCGACCTACGCCTTGCTGCCCGGTGCGTTCCGGGTCGAGCTCAACGGCAGCTCCGCTGCGCAGGCCACGGCCATGGCCAGCAGCCCGATGCGCAACGGCTCGTGGTCGGCGGCCGCGCAACTGAGCGTGGCGCGTACCGCCATCGGCGACACCCTGTTCCGCCGGGCCATCCTGACACCGGCCGACGTGCTGCGCAGCTATTCGCAGTACGACGAGACGAGTTTCAACAAATTCATCGTCAGCGATGCCGCGCGCCAGGGCGTGCCGCGCGCGATGGCGCCGGCAGACGCGCGAACGCTGTTGCTGAACCTCACCCCGGGCGCTGGCGAGGAAGCGCTCCGCTTCGACGGCATCGGGCGTTTCGACGCGGCCCCGGGCGGATACGGTGGGACGGTCGCGTCGATCGGCAACCAGTTGGAGGTGATAACCGGTGGTGCAGGGGCCACGCCCGGCTTCCAAGGCGTGACGCTCAACGTCGATGCGCTCAATGCAATGAACGCGTCGCGCCTCATGATCGGCGGGCTGCAGTACGTGCTGTATGGCCAGGGCGGGAGCATCGTGCAATTCAGCAGTGGCACGAACGAGCTCACGCTACGCCAGGGCGCGAGGCTGTCGGCGCCGGAAGTGTTCCTGCTGGCGAATGCCGCCAACGTGGAGTTTCCCAGCCACCTTGTGATCGAGCGGGGCGCGGGCATCAACACGATCGGCAAGGGCCGCGCCGCCTACGACTCGGCCGACGGCTTCGTCTACGCGGGCTCGACCGGCAGCCTGGTGGCCGTGTCCAACGGCGTGCTCAGCATGCTGCCGGTGCCGACCAGCGTCGACACGAACGGCAACCGCAGCCTGCAAGTCGGCGTGTGCACCGTCTCGCCCTGCGTGGGCCAGACCGAGCTGTACTCCGAAGGCACCATCGCGCTGGCCACGCCCGACCGCTTCGTGCTCGACGACACGGTGCGCTACGGCACGCGCCATCTCACGCTGGCCGTGCAGGGCATCAACGTCGGTGACAGCGCCGTGCTGGCCGATGCGGCCGCACGCAACACGCTGCCGTCCGGCCTGGCGCTGAACCAAGGCGTGCTGAACCGCCTGCTGCGCGGCGACACCCAGTACGGCGCCCCGGCGCTTGAGACGCTGGAACTCAACGCCAGCGGCGGCCTACGCTTCTTCGGCAGCGCTTCGCTCAACACCGTCGACCCGAGCACCGGCAAATCCACGCTCGCGCGCCTGGTGCTGGGCACGCCCGCCATCTACGGCGCGGGCAATGCGAACGACGTGGCGACCATCCGCACCGGCCACTTGATCTGGAAGGGATCGACCGAGGCGCCCGCCGCCGCGGTCACGGGCGGTGCCGGCACGGGCAGCGGCACGCTGGCCATCGAGGCTGCGACCATCGAATTCGGCTACGGCCCCGGCGCGCAACCCACGGGCACCAACGACGACGCGCGTCTGGCGCTGGGCTTTGCCGACGTGCGGCTCACGGCCAGCGAGCGGCTCACGGCCAACAACAAGGGCAGCCTCTCGGTCTACCAGTCGCGAGGTGCATATGAGGCCGGCAAGGGCTACGCCTACAGCGGTGGCAACCTCACCATCGATGCGCCGCTGGTGACGGGCGCGGCCGGCTCGATCAACCGCATCACGGCGGGCGGCGACCTGAGGGTGACCGCCTCGGCGCCTGCAACCACGCCGGTCGCCGATGCTGAGTTAGGCGCGGAACTGCGTCTCGCAGGGCGCAACGTGGTCATCGACAGCACGCTGGCACTGCCCAGCGGCAAGCTCGTGATCACCGCCGACAACGACCTCACGCTGACCGGGCGCGCACAGCTCGACCTGGCTGGCCGCAAGATCGATTTCAACGACGTCAGCAAGTACAGCTGGGGCGGCGACGTCACGCTCGAAAGCCTGGCCGGCGACGTGCGCCAGGCGGCGGGCTCGGTGATCGACCTGTCGGCGCAGAACAACCGCGCCGGCACGCTCAAGGCAGTGGCGCTGGGCGAGCAGGCAGGCGTGGTCGATCTGCAGGGCGCGATCCATGGCAGCAGCAACGGCCGCTACGATGCGGGCGGCACACTCGTGCCGTACCTCGCGGGCGGCGTGGAAATCCGCGCGCAACGCTTGGGTGAATCCGGCACGCTCAACAGCCAGTTCGCATCGCTCAACCAGCGGCTCAACGAGGGCGGCGTGTTCGGCACGCGCACCTTCCAGCTCAAGCAGGGTGACCTCACGATCGGCGACGGCCTGAGAGCCGGCGAGATCAACGTGTCGGTCGACAACGGCGGCCTGACGGTCACCGGCACCATCGACGCGAGTGGCGAGCGCGTGGGCCGCATCTACCTTGCGGCGAAGAACGCCCTGACGGTGGCGGGCTCGGCCCTGCTCGACGCGCACGGCAGGCTGCTGCGCGTGGACAGCTACGGCAAGATCATCGATTCGCCCAACCGCGCGATCGTCGACCTGAGCACGCGCGACGGCGTGCTGACACTGGTCGACGGCGCGCGCATCGACCTGCGCCACGGCACGGCTGTAGCGATGGGCACGCAGCCGGGCCAGAACGACGGCCGCGCGCGCGGCACGCTGGAACTCTCGGCACCGCGCATCGGTGCCAACGGCCTGCCGGCGCTGAACAATGAATCCGATGCGGCGGTCTACGGCGACATCGCCATCGACGCGCGCGGCGCGCTCGACATCCGCGGCGCGCGCTCCATCGCGGTCAACGGCATGCAGCGCTACGACAATGCCCCGCTGATCAGCACGCCGGCCGCCAGCGGACGGCCCTACCAAGAGATCACTCAGGCCTGGCTCAAGGACAAGCACGACGACAACGACGACTTCATCACTGCCGCGCTGGCCCCTGCCAGCGTCTTGACCGGCAAGCTCGCCGGCCTGCGCAACCTGGCCTATGCCGACGCCTTCCATCTGCGGCCCGGCATCGAAATCGTGAGCAACGCACTGACCAACCCGGGCGGCGACATCGTCGTGTCGGGCGACCTGGACCTGTCGGGCTACCGCTACGCCAGCGTCAACCCGCACACGCAACGGATCGACGGCCGCTACGGTTCGGGTGAAGTCGGCACCCTGCGCATCCGCGCGGCCGGTAACCTCGACATCTTCGGCAGCATCAGCGACGGCTTCGCGCCGCCGCCCGCCACACCGGACGACAAGGGCTGGCTGCTGCTGTCGGGTATCAGTTTCTTCGGCGCCGACACGGTGATCCCACGCGCTGGCGTGGTGTTGGGCGACGGCACCGCCTTCGAAGGCGGCGCCGCGCTCAACTTCGACCTGCCGATCCAGTCGCGGCCCTTCAGCGCGGGCGCGGTGATCCCCGTGGCCAGTGAACTGACGGCGCCGATGCTGCTGGCCGCGGGCACGGTGCTGGCGGCGAATGTGCGCGATGCTTCGGGCCAAATCATCCACGCGGCCGGCAGCATCGTCGGCGAGAACTTGACGCTGCCCAAGGGCACACGCCTCGATGCGGGCACGCGCCTGCCGGCGAATGCCATGCTGGCTGCTCTGACATGGCCCAAGGGCGTCGTCTTGGCCGGCGGGCGCTACCTGATGAATGGCGACACCACCTTGCCGGTGGGTGCGCTGCTGCCATCGGCCACCGACATCAAGCTGCCCGGCGGTGCAAAGTCGGTCGAGCTTCTCCCCGCAGGCGAGGGCCGGCTGTGGGCTGTGGCCCCTATGCTGCCGGAAGGCTCGCAATCGTGGTCGCTGCAGTTGGCGGCCGGTGCCGACCTCAGTGCGGCCGACCCGCGCACGCTGCAACAGCAGCCGGTAGCGGGCAACCTGCGCATGGCCGACAGCCACTACGGCCTGTTCGGCAAGGCCTTGCCCGGGGGTTGGGTCTGGTCCGAAGAAGGTGCGCTGGATTGGTTTGGCGATCTCAGCATGGCTGGGCAACCCATCGATTTCGGTGCCGTCGACTACCCGACCCTGTGTGAAGACTTGCCCAGCTACTGTGTCGCCAACGGCGTGGAGTACGAATACCTTCCCGGCAGCATCCGTTTCAGCGTGCTGCGTACCGGCGCCGCCGATCTCGACCTGCGCGCCGCCGGCGATCTGGGCATGAGTTCGCTGTTTGGCGTCTACACCGCGGGTGCGTCGTCGCAGGCCACGCTGCCTGGCGACCCGTACAACCTGCCGCGCTCCCTGGGTGGCACGGACGCCGTCCTGGTCGACGGCAGCCAGGCCTATGAGAAATTCGTGAACGGCGGGGCCGACAGTCTGGCGCGCGCTTGGTACCCGGCCGGAGGCGGAAATCTGACGCTCGCAGCCGGCGGCAACCTGACCGGCGACCTGATGGAGGCCGTTACCTCCTCCGGCGTGGGTCGTCCCAATCCGAACGACAAGGGGGTGAGCAATGCCGACACCGCCAACTGGCTGTGGCGCCAGGGCAGCGGCAACACGCTCGGCGCGGGCAGCGACCAGTCCACGGCCTGGTGGATCAACTTCGGCAGCTACGCGACGCGTGGCGCCGCCGACACGCTGGCCGGCTTCACGGGCTACGGCACGCTGGGCGGTGGCAACCTGCGCGTGGACGTGGGCGGTGACGCAGGCATCGTGTCGCCGCGCGGCGCGGCCGTGCGTACCGGTGTGGACAACCTGCGCAGCAACGGCCTGGTGCTGGCCGTGGGAAGCACCGGCCGCGTGCTGGCCGATGGCAGCCTGGTGCTCACCGGCGGCGGCGACCTAAGCCTGCGGGTCGGCGGCGCGCTCAATCCCTTCGCACTCGATCCGCTGGATACCATCTCCACCAATGCGGCGCGCAACGGCGCGGTCGTCAACCTGCGCGGCGACGTGCAGTTGCAGGCCGGCGCCCTGGGCACCCAGTCGCTGGGCTATGCGCAATTCACAGACTACCAGTCCGCGCGCGAAGCGCGGGCCGTCGATCCGTTCGCGGCCAACCGCGCGGCAGCGCAGGGCGGCATCGTCTTCGTGCCGGGCGATGCCAGCTACAACGTGAACACGCGTGGCGACCTGGTCGTGATGGGTGCCAACGACGCAGGCCGTGCCGAGGTGCAGAACACCACGCCCTTCAAGCGCGGCGCGCTCGAGGGCAGCGGCGAAAGCTGGTTCACGCTGTGGACCCCGAATACCGCCATCCGCCTGTTCTCGGCCGGTGGCGACCTGACGCCGCAGATGGCCAACATCGGCGTTCCCGCGACTGACATGGCGTACGTCTACCCGTCGATCCTGAGCGCAGTCGCGGCCAGCGGCAGCCTCTACTACGGCAGCATGAGCACGCATCGAACGACGGAGGCGACCGGCGCGCTGGTGCTGGCGCCATCGGCCAACAGCCTGCTGGAGTTCCTCGCCAGCGATTCGATCTACGGCGGCGGCTTCACTGTCAGCCCGTCGGGTGCGGCCGAGAGTGCGATGGCCACGCCTTTTCATCCGGCCTTCCAGGGCGTGATGGCGAACGGCACGGCGGTGAGTAACCTGTCGCTCGCCGGCAACCGCGTCCTGATCGGACGGCCGTTGTTCGCGCTGGGCGCCAACACCGTGTCGGCAGGCAGCGAACACGGCAGTGAACCCGTGCGCTTCTATGCCGTGAACGGCGACCTGGTGGGCGTGGCCACGGGTCGCATCAACAGCTTCTTGCAAAACGACCCGACGCGCGCAGGCCAGACGTACTACGAGGCCGGGCAGCCGGTGTGGATGATGGCCGGGCGCGACATCGTTGGCAGCGGCACACCCATCGGTCAGGGCATCCGCACGGGCAGCAGTTTCGATACCGCCTATGAAACCTCGGGCAACCTGTTCGCGCACAGCGATCCGACCGACGTGTCGGTGGTCTCGGCCGGGCGCGACATCATCTACAGCAACTTCGGCGTCGTTGGCCCCGGCACGCTGGAGATCACCGCGGGCCGCAACATCCGGATGGAAGACCGCGCGGGGGTCGAGAGCATCGGCCCGGTGGTGCCTGGCGACCACCGGCCGGGCGCAAGCATTTCGATGCTGGCCGGCGTGGGCACGAACGGCCCCGATTACACGGGCTTCCTGGCGCGCTACCTCGGCGAAGGCAACCGTGCCCAGATCGGCCTGCCGCTGGCCGACCAGCCCGGCAAGGTCGTCAAGACCTACGAGGCCGAACTGGCCGAATGGCTGGCCGACAAGGACAACGGCCTCGGCTTCACCGGCACGATCGCCGAGGCACAGGCGTTCTTCGACGCGCTGCCGGCGACGCAGCAACGCATCTTTGCGCGTCAGGTGTACTTTGACGAACTCAAGGCCGGCGGGCGCGAGTACAACGACGCGGACGGCGCGCGTTTCGGCAGCTACCTGCGTGGGCGCAACGCCATCGCGGCGCTGTTCCCGGAAACCGGCGCGGACGGCAAGCGGGTCGACTACCGCGGCGACATCACGATGTTCCGTGGCACGCGCACGAACGTCGTTGACGGTATCGCTACGACGTTCGCTCGCAGCGGCTATGCGCGCACGCTGTTCGGCGGCGGCATCGAATTGCTGACGCCGGGCGGCCGCCAGGTCTACGGCATCGAGGGCGAGGCGCCGCCAGCCGATTCGGGTGTGCTGACCCAGGGCGCGGGCGACATCCACATCTACTCGCTGGGCAGCATCTTGCTGGGCCAGAGCCGAATCATGACCACCTTCGGCGGCGGCATCCTGGGCTGGTCGGCCGAAGGCGACATCAACGCCGGCCGGGGCTCCAAGACCACCCTCGTGTACACGCCGCCCAAGCGCGTGTACGACCAGTGGGGCAACGTGACGCTCTCATCGGACGTGCCGAGCACCGGCGCGGGCATCGCCACGCTGGCGCCCATCCCGGAGGTGCCCGCCGGCGACATCGACCTGATCGCGCCGCTGGGCGCGATCGATGCGGGCGAGGCGGGCATCCGCGTGTCGGGCAACGTGAACCTGGCGGCGCTGCAGGTGGTGAACGCGGCCAATATCGCGGTCAAGGGCGAGGCCATCGGCATTCCGACGATGGCAGCGGTGAACGTCGGTGCGCTGACCAGTGCAAGTGCAGCGGCCTCGCAGGCGAGCACTGCGGCGCAGGAGGTGTTGCAACGCGAGCGCATCGCGGCGCGCCAGAGCCTGCCTTCGGTGTTCACCGTGCGGGTGCTCGGCTTTGGCAACGAGCCGGTGGGGGAGGGTGGCGCACGATCGTCCGGCGCGTCCGGCAGCACCGACGTGCGCTATCGGCCCGGCAGCGCGCTGCAGGTGCTGGGCCAGGCGCAGCGCATGGGCGAAGGCACGCGCAACCAGTTGACGCCCGCGGAGCGCCGCACGCTCGGCCTCTGAAGCCGGGTCGACCGACCGTTGTGTGAAATTTTTATGACAAAGCGCAGCATGAGGCCCGCCATCCCGTCTTACCCTCGAAGTCCTTTGTTGCTGCCATGCCGCCCGCCGTCTCGTCCGCCCTCCTGATCCGCCTGCTGGCCTCCGTTGCCGCGGCCGCGGCCGCGACCGTGACAGGCGCGCAAGAGATGCCGACGCCCACGCCCATGGCCAACGCCAGCGGCGTTTTCTTGAACGACGCTGGCGACGTGCTGACCGCTCGGCATGCGGTGGCGAAATGCGCATCGCTGTTCGCCATCAAGGGAACTCAGGTGGCGCAGGCCAGCGTCCTGGCCGTCAGTGCCGAGTGGGACCTGGCGGTGCTGCGCACTACGCTCAAGCCCTATCTCCACGCCACGCTCGCGAGCACCGACGCCGCGGCCACCGGCAGCGTCGGCGTGTTCGCTGAGGCCTATGCCGTGCTGCAGGGGCTGCCGGAGCGAGGCGCACTGCTTAGCAACGCGATGACCGTGCCCGGCGCGGAGGGCTTGCAGCTGCTGTCCGGGGTTCAGCCCGGTGCCAGTGGCAGTGCGGTTTTGAACAGCGCCGGGCTGATGCTCGGCGTGGTCGTCGAACGCGTCGCCGCGGCACCGCACGCCTCGGGGACCGCGCTCAGCCGAACCGCGTCAATGGCCGGCGCGACCGGTGCGACCCAGGTGCGGGCGGTGCCCGCGTCGCAGGTCCGCCAATTCTTGACCTCGCATGGCATCCCCTTCACGCAGAGCGATCATTCCCAATTGAGCCCGATGCAATCGACCGCGGCGCGGGCGTCGACCCTGTCGGTCGGCGTGCTCTGCGGCTGAGCGTCCGCACTATCACCGAAAGAGAAACATGGCCTTCCCACAATGCATTTCTGGCTGCGCAGCGCGCCTGTATTTGGCACTCCTCCTCGGCTTGCTGGGTGCAATGGCGCCCGTTGGAGCGCAGGTGCCATCGCACTGGATCAGCTATGCGAATCTGGCGGGCAACCAGCTCCAGGCCTCGCTGAGCGACCCCGCCAACGACGCCGTGGTGCGCCTGCACGGCTGGATGCAGGAGCGGCTTCTCAGGGACGCCCCGTCGGGGCCACCCCCACCGGTCATCGTACGGGTGTGGATCGCCGGCAACGGCCGGATCGAACGCGTGGCGTTCGACTCGCTGGGCAACGCGCAGGCCGATGCGGACATGCGGACCTTGCTGCAGGCCCAGCAGCTCGCCGAGCCACCACCACGGGACATGCGTCAGCCGTTGAATCTCCAGCTCACGTTGAGCTTTGTACCGGGTAGTTGAGTGGTGATGTGCAAGCGCCTCTAATGTCTCAAGTGCCTTCGCTTCGAACTGCCGCATCGACGCAACAGGCCCAGGAAACCTATGCACGGAAGATTTGTGACGACACTTTGGCTGTCGATGTTTCTCAGCGCGTGCGCCAGCCCGTCCGGCACGCCAGGTTCGGGGGACGCTGCCGCAGCGGCAGCCGCCAAAAGCAGCGATGACGAGGACGTGCTGCTGCAGCTTGTGGGACGGGCGGCGGTGTTGCTCGAGGCGAAGCAGCCTGCGCAGGCGCTGCCCCTGGCGCAGCGTGCCATCGCCGAATATGAAAGGCGGTACCGCAAGGAAGGGGGCGCTTTCTTATTCCGCCCGGTCTCAGATGGAGACCCTGGTCTACGTGCTCGAAGGACCCAAGGCCAACAGGCCGACCAAGGTCCATGGGCCGGGATGGAGCCTAGCCTACTTCGCGGCAGGTTTCGCTCTGGTGGATCTGCATCGCAACCGCGAGGCGAAGGAGGCGTTCGATGCCGCCATCCGACTCTCGCCACGCAACTCGAAGTACCTGTCAGAACGCGCGCACATCGACGCGCTCGAGCACAACTGGCGTGCCTCCCTTGATGGGTTCAAGAATTCCCTGGACGCGGTGGAGTTCACGCCGTGGGACACCAAGATCCCGGAGACCACACGTGCACTGCGGGGCATGGCCTACGCTCAAATCGAACTGGGAGATCTTGATGCCGCCCGTGCACTACATGGGCGGGTGCTCGAGCTGGATCCGGCCAACACGATGTCGAGAGATGAGTTGCGATACATCGCAGACCGAAGTCGGCAACACATCGGCGGGGTGGCGATTCAAGACGGTAGAGCGCCTGCGAATTCAGCCGCTCCAACCGCGGATCCCCGCTTCTCGCCCGAGACGCAAGCCCACGCGCTGATTGCGTTCTGGCGCGATACGTGTCTGAAGCACTATCGCAATCCAACGACTTTGCAGGCAGCCATGATGGGCACGCCGCATACGAAGAATCCGCCCCATACAGCCAGCTTCCTCAAAGGTGAGCCTGGCACCGTATGGGATGTCAGTGCGAATGTGTATTCGCAAAGAGCGCTGGTGTTGCTGGACAACGGCGTCTGTGAGGTTCGCGCGCAGATTGCGAGCGCCGCGCACGTTGACGCGGCATTCTCCCGAGATGTCGAGGCCCTGGTCGACGTCGGCGTGACGGTGCGCCGGCTGGCCGAGGGCGAGATCCCGAACCATGGAGGTCCGCTGCGCAAGACCGTGTATCGGGTGGAGAGCAAAGCGGACGGGAAACTGTGGCATTTTGGTGCCGGCACGACGGACAGCACGCAGGCGTCGACACAGGCGGTGCTCGTCATCAGTCCCCCAGGCGCGCGGTTGAGCAACAATCCTACGAGTTCGCGCAACAGCCGATGAGTGAGACGCGGGCGGTGTGTCAAGACACGCTCATCTGGATCAGCGAGTATCCGCGGTTTGAATTTGCCGCCTGCCGCTGTTGTCGCGCTTGCCTTGCTCTTCGTCGCCCTCGAGGCTGTGCACCCGCAAACCCGGCACCGTGTGCGAAGGACAGCGGCGTTGGCAGCATGTGTCGACGGGCCGCGGTACTTGCCCACCGTACCGCCTTGGTCATGTGCTGCTTGGGTTCAGGGTATGTCGTGGTCGCAGCGGCCGCGGCGCCTCGGGGCAGGGCCGCAGCGCCTCAGTGGAAGAGATCGACGCGTTCATCACTCCCATGGTGAATCCAGGTGGGGATCAGGAGAGGACATTTCCTGCGTCAAGCAGTCCGATGATCGGCCTGCTTGAAGGCGCATCCGGTGTGCCAGGCGTGGTGCGCTCACGCCGGCCAAAGGCCCGTTTCGACAAGTAGAAGGCTGCCGCGGCGAGAGACGGCAAGCCGAATTCCTTCAAGTTCGTTTGCCGCGGACGTAGTCACCCCTTGAATCCAGTGCTGAAGTAGACAGCAATTCGGTTGACACTTAGGTCACTTCTCACTTGGCACCGCTCAGAACTGTCTTAGTTTTGGTTCGGCGCCCACACGTGCACAACGCGCAGCCATTGACTTGTCCAAAACCAGTCCAGGCGATTCTGCGGGATTGAATCTGTAATAAAAGAGTCATACATCCCTGAGACCATGGCGGATTCAGAAAAGTGGCTCATCCTTGGCTAGCCGATCGTTTCATTTCTCTCTTGCCCTGGGTCTGCGCCCCGCGCGGCGGGGTGGCTACGCTTGCGGCAATGCGCAGCAAAAGGATTGGCCAGGATGCGCTCGGACGTCGTCACGTTGAATGGTATCTCGGTCGTGCTGTGCCTGCTCTGCGGGCTGACGGGATCAGTATGCGCAACTGAGGACCTCAGGGCGGTACCGCAGCCGAGGCAGGGCGGCAACGCCGCACAATCCAACAGCAGCACGCCGGTCGACTTTGACATCCCCGCCCAACCGCTGGCCGCCGCGCTGGACCAGTTCGCCGTGGTATCCGGCCGGTCGGCACTGTTCAGCAGCACCCTGGTTGTCGGCCGCACGGCTTCCCCCTTGCAGGGCCTATATACACCAGCGGATGCCCTGCGTCGGCTGCTCGAAGGCACCGGGCTGACCATGGAGGAAGTGATCACGGGATCGCTGTCCGCCCTGGTGGTGAAGCAAGCCGATCCGCAGGTACTGGCGAACGCGGCTGCACAACACCCTGCCGCTCAGGACCGGCTGTTGGCCTACGACGGCCTGTTGCAGGCCCGGGTATGGGCAGCGCTATGCGCCGATCCCCAAACGGCACGACAGGACTACCAGTCGCTGCTTCGCGTCCAAGTGGGTCCCGGCGGTCAGATTACGGGTACGGAGCTGCTTGGCACGACCGGTGACCGGCGGCGCGATGCAGCCCTGGTCTCGGCCCTGCGGCGTGTGCAGATCGGCCATGCGCCGCCGCCAGACCTGGTTCAACCTGTCACTCTGTTGATTTTGCCTCCGCAGGATGGCGGCCCGGCCTGCGTCGTGGCGGCGGGGTAACGATGTCCGAAGAGGTACGACTCCAACTGCTGGATTTCCTGACCAGGAATTACGGCGATCTACGGCGGCGGCTGACCCGGCACATGCGCAGTCCGGAACTCGCGGACGACGCGCTGCACGACACCTGGCTGCGCGTACATCGTCTGGAAAACCAGAACCCAGTGCTGAATCCGCGCGGTTTCCTGCTGCGGATGTCGGTCAACATAGCAATCAACAACCTGCGTAGCCAGAGCAGCGCCGTGCCACGTGGCGAGGTCGATGCCCTGCTGGAAGTCGCGGATTCAGCGCCTGGACCCGAACAAACCGTCGCTGCGCGCTCGGAGATGGCGGCGCTGCTGGAGGTCATCCAGCGCATGCCACAGCGTCGCCGCGACGTGCTGCTGCTGGTGCGATGGGAGGGTATGGCGCAGAAGGAGGTCGCCAAGCGCCTCGGTGTGTCGCTGCGCACGGTCGAGCTGGAGCTGAGGTTGGCCAACGACTACTGCGCAGCTTGCATGGCCCGCAACAATAGGTAGCGGGTTTGGACGATGCGAAGTGTCTTCTTGGGAAGGGACCGCCCCAAACTGCCATTCAGGGCAAGCGATGCGGCCCAGTATTAGTCGATGAAATGACAGGATGAAGACCCCCATGCCCGCTTTGGATGATGACCAACTGCCAACCGATGTGCTCCGCGAGGAAGCGCGCATCTGGTTGAGCCGTCTGGCCATTGGCGAGATCAAGCAAGTGGAACTGCAGGCATTCAAGCGGTGGCAGCGTACCAGTGCCGCGCACGCTGCGGCCTTCAGGGACGCCAAGCACCAATGGCAGACGATGAAGCCGGCCGTGGGCGAATTGCTGCGCACCGATTTGAAGATCGCCGCCCGCCACGAACGTCTGATGCGCGGAGAGAGGGTCATGGCGCGGCGCGCTTTCTTGGGCGTGGCAGCCAGCGCTGCCACCATCGCCGGCGTGGTGGTGATCCATCCGCCACTGGGCCTGTGGCCCTCGCCCGATGAATGGGGCGCCGACTACCGAACGGCCACCGGCGAACAACAGGCTGTGACCCTGACGGATCGGGTTCGCATCACCCTGAACACCAGGACGAGCATTCGCAAAGGCGCGACGGGCAAAGATGCCGGAGGAATTGATCTGCTGGCCGGCGAAGCGGGCATTGACCTGAGCGGTACCGTGGCGCCCTTCAGCGTCGTCGCTGGCGTGGGCCGTGCTGTGGCGGAGTCTGGCCGCTTCGAGGTGCGCAACTTGGCCGGCCGCGTGTGCGTGAGCTGTATCGAGGGCGCGCTGCGCGTGGAGCACCCGGCGGGTGTTCGCCGGTTGCAGGCCCGGCAACAAACGATCTACAACGAAATTTCGGTCGGCAATGTGGCCAGCATCGAACCGGACGACGTGTCGGCCTGGCGCCGGGGGGAACTGGTCTTCAGACAGACGCCGCTGGCGCAGGTGGTGGACGAGATCAATCGCTATCGTTCTGGCCGTGTGGTGTTGATGGCGACGTCCAAGCGCGAACTGCCCGTGAGTGGGCGCTTTCGCGTTGCCGGTCTGGATGAGGCGATATTGCAGCTCCAGCACACCTTCGATCTGAAGGCGCGATCGTTTCCCGCCAATGTGCTGGTGCTCGGCTGACGTCCTCCTTCCCTTGCTCCTTCCGTTGTCGCTCGTGACGACACGATGTCGGTCGCATGGGTGTCGTTCGCTTGGGAGGGTGTCTCGGAGAACCGTACTGCGCGCCTTCTCGCAGGCCTTGGGTCGCTTTTCTCGCGGACTCTTGCGCGGTTGAAAATAGTTAGCGGGTTTCGAAGTCGCCACGTGTCTTGAAGGTAGACGGACCGATCAACCCATGGTGTGCAACACCGAAGGCATGACGGTCTACGTGAACTTGGCTGGCCGACCGGTGCGGACAGCCGATCCGGCATCGCCTCTACTTCGGCAAGAACTCACATGACCATACGCACGCGCAACGGCAAGGATCCATCCAAACGCACAGAGGGACGTGTATTCCGCATGGCGCCCATTGCGAGAGCCATCGCCCTCACGCTGGCGGCCGGCGGGGTGATCGGCCATGCCCAGGCGCAACGTGCCTTCAGCCCGGCCTGGATGACACAGAAGAACCTGACGCAGGCCACTGCGGCGGCCACGGGCAGGCTGCCCAACGGAATGCCCGCGTCGAGCCTGACGAGCCCGCTCGGGCAACAGCAGAAGGCCAACGAGCAGCTACAGCGCTCCATCAGCAACCTGAACATGGCTGCGCGCGGCATCGCCGCCCAGCAGGCGGCACAAGAGGCTGCACGCCGTGCTGCGGGCCTTGCCCCGTCCGACGTCCCCGACGGCCTGGCCGAAGGCGGCCTGAAGATCGACACCAACTCGCTCACCGCCGGCTGGCTCAACGCCAAGGATCCGACGCAGACCATCGCTGGTGGCCACACCACCGTCGGCATCCAGCAGACCGCCGACAAGGCCATCCTGAACTGGGAGACCTTCAACGTCGGCAAGAACACCACGGTGGACTTCAAGCAGAACGCCGACTGGGCCGTGCTCAACCGGGTCAACGATCCGAGTGCCCGCCCGAGCCAGATCCTGGGCCAGATCAAGGGCGACGGCACGGTGCTGGTCGTCAACCGCAACGGCGTGGTGTTCGACGGCACCAGCCAGGTCAACACACGCAACCTGGTGGCCGCCGCTGGCAACATCACCGACACGCAGTTCAAGAGCAATGGCATTTATGGTGCCAACGCGACCACGCCGAGCTTCACCGACGCCCTGGGCGAGGTCGAGGTCAAAGCGGGTGCCAGGATCACGACGCACGAACCCCAGAGCGTCAAGCAAGGCGGCGGCTACGTGCTGCTGGCTGGTAGTGAAGTCCACAACGCGGGCGAGATCACGACACCCAAAGGCCAGACGCAAATGGCCGCCGGTGACAGCTTCCTCATCCGTAAAGGTGTGGGCACGGATGCCAACACGGCATCGACCACCCGCGGCAACGAAGTGGCGCCGCAGTTCAATGCCGACAGCACCGCCGGCAAGGTCAGCAACACCGGCCTGATCCTCTCCCGCGAAGGCGACATCACGCTGACTGGGCGCGACATTCGCCAGGATGGAGTGGCGATCAGCACGACGACCGTCAACACCCGCGGCACCGTTCACCTGCTCAATTCGGCAGCCGACACATTGGGCAAGGTCACGCTGGGCAAGGACGCGATCACCGCCGTGTTGCTCGAGGACGACGGCAAGACCACCGCGCTGGACAGCCAGCGCGATGCATTGATCGCCGACTCGGCCAAGCAGGACTTGCTGCGCAGCCTGGGCGTTACAGGCGCCTTCAACAACCTCTCGGCCATGGCCGACCGGCGCGACCTCTCGCGCATCGAGATCGTCTCGGGCGGCAATGTGGTGTTCGAAGGCGACAGCCTGACCCTGGCCACCGGCGGGCAGATCGTGAGCGATGCACGGGGGCGCAGCTTCGTGGCGGACAAGGCGCAGCTGGACGTGGCCGGCGCCGTCGGCGTGACCGTGGCGATGGAGAGCAACGACGTCAAGGTCAACGTGCAGGGCAACGAACTGCGCGACTCGCCGCAGAACCGCGACAGCGGAAAGCTGTTCAACAACGACGTGTGGATCGACCGACGCCAGTTGGTGCTGGTGCCCAAGGGCACGGGCGGCTACGAAAGCGACCGCTGGTACACCGCCAACGGTTTGCTGGAAGTGGGCGGGTACCTGAGCAACCAGGGCCACGCCATTGGCGAGTGGGCGGCGCAGGGCGGCACGGTGCTGCTGGGGGGCAACGAGGTCGTCACGCAGGCGGGCTCAAGCGTGAACCTTGCCGGCGGCACGCTGGACGTGCAGACGGGCTTCATCCACCAGACGTGGCTCAAGGGCAGCGATGGCAGGCTCTACAGCCTGGACAAGGCGCCGGTGGACATGGTGTTCAACGGTGTCTACAAAGGCTTCGAATCGGAGCACGAGCGCTGGAAGGTCACCGAGTTCTTCTACAACCCGCTGATCGGGCCGCAGAAGAGGCTGGAGAACGGCTACACGGTGGGGCGCGATGCGGGCACGCTGATCGTCAGCGCCCCGACCGCGATTCTGGAGGGCGACATCGTCGCCGATGTGTTCAACGGCGCTCGGCAGTCGCGTCGCCGCGACGCCCTCGCGGATGGCTACCGGCAGGCGCAGACCGCAGTGGCGCTGCCGGGAACTCTGGCGCTTCAAGGCTATGGTGTCGTCAACGCGGTTCCGACGGCCTTGGCCTCGGCCACGCAGGTCACCTTCAGCAACGCCGAGGCGCCCACCGATCGCACCGGCACGAGTTGGCTCAACGCCGATGCGATGAGCAGCTTCGGGCTCGGCGGCATCACCGTATGGTCGACGAAGGACATCGTCGTCAAGGATGACTTGACGCTGGCGCCTGGCGGCAAAGTCGATTTCGCCGCACCGAGCATCGATGTCTATGCCGATCTCACGGCGCGGGGCGGCAGCGTGTCGCTCGGCAGTCTGGCGGGCACGGTCGGGTTGATCGATGCCAATGGTGCGGTCCATATCGGGTTGCATACAGGGGCCACGATCGACACGCGTGGCTTGTGGACGAACCTGCTCACAGATCCCGATGCCGATCCGTCACGCCTGGCCTTCATCAATGGCGGCGCGGTGTCGCTGAAGCTGACGGGTGGAGACAATACGCAGACCACCAATTCCGGCGACGTGACGCTGGAGACAGGCTCGCGAATCGACGCCTCGGCCGGCGGCGTCATCCTCGCCAATGGCAAATTTTCCGGCGGCAAGGGCGGCGACATCACGCTGGCGACCTTCGACTGGACCGACAGTGCACATCAACCGTCACGACTCGCTGCGTCCCTGACGCTCGACGGTACGCTGGCCGCCTACGGATTCAGCAAGGGCGGTGAGCTGACGATCCGGACTGGCGCACCGGTGGTGATCGGTGAGGCGACGGTGGATCTCTCGTCCGGGCAATTGCCGGCGGGCGTGGCTGCGCCTTACAGCCTCACTCTGACTCAGGATTTCGTCGTTCCGGCGGGTGTGCCGCTACCGGTTGATGCGGGGAAAACCTATACCGTCGGCACCTCTCTTGCGGGTGTCCCAATACCCACAAGCGCAGCCAACATCGCGATCCAGGCAAACGGGGCGACTGTCGCCGACTGGACCAACGTCCCATACGACCTGACGTATTTTGTGCCCTTCCAGGGAGATACCTTTGTACCGAAGGGCGGCACGCTGCCAGCTGGAAGGACTCCCAATTTCAAATTTTCAGGGCTTCCCAACACAGCGACCATCACTATTCCGCAGGGCGTGTACGCTTCGTTCACCGTTAAAAACAGTGACCTCAACGCGGCTTATGTTGCTGGTGCCGTACTGCCCTTCAATTTGACGCTGCAAGCGGGCGTCAACCTCCCGCGCGGCGCGGTATTGCCGCAGGCGGCGGCGGTGCAGGCGCCCCTGCAGCTCGCTTCCGGATTGTTCGGTTCCGGCTTCTCCAGCTACGCCATCAATGGCAGCCGCGGCGTCTACGTCAGTGACGGGACCAAGGTCGGTGTGACCATGCCGGTTTATCAGATCTCGGCCTCGGCCGATGGGCTGGCGACAGGCGGCGACATCGCGCGCGCGGCTGATCTAACCCTGCCGACGCTCTATACGGAAGACCCTATCAAGGGCGAGCTAACCCAGCGGGCCGGAGCCAGTCTTGCGTTGGCCGGCAGCGAAATCAAGGTCGGAAGCGGCGCCGCCATCACTGTTGATCCCGCACAATCGATCCGGTTGACGGGCAGTTCCCAGCGGATCGCCGTCGACGGCGATCTGGTGGCGCATGGCGGCAGCATTGCCTTGTTGTCTGATCGTTCGACAGCGTCTTCGCTCGCCGACCCGAACGGGTTCCTGTGGATCGGCGGCGACACGCTGCTTGACGTTTCCGGCGAGGCGGTGACCGCCATGGATATCCAGGGCCGTCGTTACGGTTTCGCGCAGGCCGGCGGTCGGTTGCTGATCGGTTTGGAGAGCGCCCCGACGGTCGATGCATCTGGAAACCCGACGTCGAGTGTGATCACCGCGCCTGTCATCATCCGGCCGGGCGCGCGGCTTCTGGCCAATGGCGCTGCCGCGATGATCGACGTCGCAGATGGCGGCGGATCGATAGCGCTGGCCGGCGATGGCGGCCTGGTCAGGATCGGTTCGCGGAAAGCCATCTTCAACGACGGCACACTGGAGGCGCGATCGGGCGGCGCCAATGCGGCCGGCGGCACGCTCAACCTCGTGCTCGCGTCGTCAGCGGTCTTGGACCCCAGCGTTACATATACGAGCTATCGGCAGGATCCGACGGGGCGTTCGATCATGCTGACACAGAACCGCGTCGCCTCCGGCCTCGATGCTGGATTGACTTTGGCGGATGTCGCAGGCCTGCCGACCGGACAGGCGCACATCAGTGCTGGTGAAGTGACGGCCGGCGGGTTTGGCACGCTCGATCTGATGGCGAGCGACAGGCTCGTCTTCGATGGCGATGTCTCGCTGCACCTGCCGCAGGCGCTGATGCTGCGTAGCGGCGCGATCATGCATACCGAGGGGGCGCCGCCGAGCGTCGTCGTCTCCGCGCCCTACGTGCTGCTGGGCGGCGCAGCGGGAACCGGGGTCTCCGTCGGGTTCAATCCGGCTCCGCAGATTGTTCAACGGTATGAGGGCAGCCTGTCGATCTCCGCTGCGCTGATCGACATTCAGCAGACGGCTTCGTTCAGCGCGCTCCAGATGTCAGAAGGGACGTCTAACTCGGTGGCCGGCTTCGACCATGTTGTGCTGAACAGCAGTGGCGATGTCCGTTTCGCGGGCAGCAAGGTTCTGCTTGACGGACGAGATCCGACCGATCCGACCGCCTATCTCGCCAACCCGGCGCAGATCTATATGGCCGGATCAGATCTGACCATCAACGCGTCGCAGCTGTATCCGCTCACCGGTGGCGTCGGGTTGATACAGGTCGGCCCGAACGAAAACCCGACTGCCGGCGATCCAGACTGGACGTTGACGATCAATGGCCTCGGCGACAACCCCGCCGTGCCGCTGTCGGCGTTCGGGTCGCTCACCTTGAATGCGCCCACGATCCATCAGAACGGCATCGTCCGGGCGCCGCTCGGGACGATCGCGTTCGGCATGAGAAATCTTTCCTACTTTGACGAGGTCGATCGCGTTACCAAGCAGTACGTCTCGAATGTCACGCTCGGGGCGGGCAGCATTACCTCGGTCAGCGCCGAGGGGCTGAAAATGCCCTATGGCGGTACCGTGGACGGGCTGTCCTGGCTCTATGACGGGCAGGCGGTGTCGTTTGCCGACCTGGCGACGTTCAGCAACGGCGGCGTCAACTTCAACAGTGCAATGCTGACTGCGCAAGCCGGCTCGCTGATCGACGTCTCCGGCGGCGGTTCGCTCACCGGAGCCGGTTTCGTCACCGGGCGCGGCGGCTCGGTCGATGTGCTGCATGCCGCGCTGGCCAACGCCAATCCGGCCAACACCTACAGCAACTCGAGCGCGCAGGTCTATGCGCTGGTGCCCGGAAATGCATCCGCCTACGCGCCGGTGACAGCCGATGCCACCACGCCGGCGATCGGCCAACAGATCACTCTGGACCACGCGGTCGGTAACCTGCCGGCCGGTACCTACTCCCTGATGCCGGCGACCTATGCGTTGCTGCCGGGGGCGTACCGCATCGAGCTCGGCGCCAAGACCCTGGCTCACGATGCCGTCCGGCTGGACAACGGCTCCTACGTTGCCACCGGCATGCTCGGCACGGCCAATACGGGCTTGCGCGACTCCCTGGCTACAAATGTGATCATCACTCCGGCTGCCGCGGTCCGCAGTTACTCGCACTACAACGAAACCAGCTACAGCCAGTTCGCCATCGCCAATGCCGCCACCTTCGGCGGCGTCACCCCGCGCCTGGAACGCGACGCCTCGTCGATCTCGATCGATTTTGGCCCGAACACCGGCAATGTGCTCGCTTTCGAAGGGCTCGCCGACCTGACCGCCGAGGAGGGCGGCAAGTCCGGCACGCTGTTCGTCGGCACCAGCAGCAGGCTGGGCCTCCCCACGGCGATCGAGGTACGGGCGGAGGGATTCACCGCGACCGCCGGCATGGCCTCGGTCACCGCCGAGGATCTGTCACGCTTTGACGCCGGTACGCTGGCCATCGGCGGCAGCTACAGCCTTCAGAACGTAAGGAATGACCAGGCGACAGGTCCGACACAATTCGGGCCGCAGGTCGTCCTCATGGCCGCCTCCGATAACACGGTTCTGCGCGCCGACACGGTTCTGCAGGCCGGGCAGGTGTTCCTGATGGCCAAGGACTCGGTCACCGTCGAGAGCGGCGCGAAGATCGACACGCGAGAGGGCGCCACCAACCTGCTCGATTCTTCATTGGGCTACGTATTCAATGTTGCGGCTCCTGGAAATGGCCTGGGCAGCAGCGCTGCACTCGCTGTCGGCAACGGCCGGCTCGACTTCCTCGGCGCGACGGCCGGCGCCTCGCCCAGCAGCATCGCCATCGCCGATGGCGCATCGCTGCTGACGCGCGGCACCATCGCGCTATCAAGCAGCGGCGCGCAGTCGCTCGGCGACGTCACCCTCGCTGCGCGCTATCTGGCGCTGTCGACCACCGCCTTCAACATCGGTACGGCGCAAAGCCTGGCCGCCGGCGGCAGCACGGGCGGCATCAACCTCACCCAATCGATCATCGACCGCTTGCTCGGATCGGGCACGCCGCTGGAGCAAATCACGCTCGCGGCCAGCCAGTCGATCAATTTCTACGGCAATGCCACCATCGATCTGACCGATCAGGCCGGCGTCGCGCCGACATTGGTGCTCAACACACCCGCGCTGTATGGCTGGGGTGCGGCGTCGGACCATGCTTCGATCACCGCCGACACGGTGGTGTGGAGCGGTGTCTCCAACGGCGTCGGCGTGCCGGGCGGCCCCTTTGTCAGCGCCACGCCTGGCGCGATCACGGCGGGCGGCGCGGGGACCGGCGCCGGCAGCCTGAGCATCAACGCCCGCAACATCGTGTTCGGCTATGCGCCGGGCGCGCGCAGCCAGGACCAGACCGCGCTCGACCGGTTGACGCTCGGCTTCTCGACGGTGAACCTCGCCGCCAGTGACAGCATTACCGCCAACAACCGCAACACGCTCTCGGTCTATGGCTCGGGACCCAATCCCGGAGCGGGCTTCGACCCGGAGACCTATGCCGGCCAGGGCGGCACGCTGAACCTCGTCACACCGCTTCTGACCGGCGAGGCCGGCTCGTCGATGGCCTATCGCACCGGCGGCGCCCTGATTGTCAGCGCGCCGGCGGCAGGCGCCGCAGCGACTGCGGCCGTCACCGCGCTGGGCGCCGAGATCCAGCTGTTCGGCAACCAGGTCAGCGTCGATACCGCCGTGGCGCTGCCGAGCGGCCGGTTATCGATCAACGCCGGCAACGGCATCACGCTCGACGGGCGCGCCGCCATTGACCTGTCCGGCCGTACGGTGAAGTTCTTCGACGTCACCAAAGAGAGCTGGGGCGGCGATCTGCTGCTGGAGAGCACCCATGGCGCCATCACCCAGGCGGCCATGTCCAGTATCGACGTCTCGTCGACGAGAGGTGAGGCGGGATCGATCACAGTCACGGCGACCGGCGTCGGTGGCACGGTCGATTTCGCCGGCAGCCTGGCCGGTGCCGGCGGGCAGGGCCTGAGCTCCGGCGCCATGGATCTGAGGGTCACCAGCCTCGACGATTTTGCGGGCTTCAACCAGAAGCTGAACGCGGCCGGGTTCTTCGAGGCGCGCAGCTTCGTGATCAAGACCGGCAACCTCACCATCGGCGACGAGGTGCGCGCCAAGAGCGTCGCGATTTCGGCCGATGGCGGCTCGCTCACCGTCAATGGCCGGATCGATGCCTCGGGGACGCGCGTCGGCAACATCTCGCTGGCCGCACGTGACGACCTGACGCTGGGATCTACTGCCTTGCTCGACGTCCATGGCACGACGCTCGCCGTCGATGGTCGCGGCGCGCCGATCGAGGCCAATAACCGCGGCCATATCGAACTGACCGCAAAAACCGGCACGCTGCGCCTGAATTCCGGCGCGACGCTGGACCTGTCGACGCCGAGCGGTGCCTATGGTCAGGTCGCGCTCAACGCGCCGCGCACGGGGGAGACATCAGGCGACCTCCTGATCGACGCTGCCGGCCCGCTCGCGATCAAGGGTGCGACCAACATCGCGCTCAACGGGTTCTGGACCTATACGCTGCCGGGCGGCAGCGTGATCACCCAGACGACGCTCGACGGTTACGACGCGGCCAATACCAGCTTCATCAATGTCGCAATCGGCAATGGCGCTTTGCAAAACCGCATTGCCGGCCTGCGCGCCTATGGCGATGCCTTTCACCTGCGGCCGGGCGTTGAGATCGCATCGACCGGCGATCTCTCTACCTCAGGCGATCTCGACCTGTCGGGCTACCGCTACGGCGCCAAGGCCGACCGCGACGCAAGCTCGGCCACCTATGGCGCCGGCGAGCCGATGGCGCTGGTGATCCGCGCTGCCGGCACGCTCACCGTCAAAGGCAGCATTTCCGACGGATTCGCCGGCACGCCGGGCATCCCGGGAACGCCCAACATCTATGATGGCGTGGTCGATATTCCGGGGACGTTCGAATCTGACGGCGCAGGTGGTTACTACAGTTTCGACTACAACACCCCGTACTACATGGCCACCGATTGGGTCGTCCCCAATACTCCGAGCTATGAGTTCGGACTCTACCTCGGCAACGGCTCCTACAATCCCGGCGATACAGTCAAGGCCGGGACCCAGTTCTATTTAGGAGAACTCTATGTGGATCCCGGAATAGCGCTGCCGGTTCTCGCCGCAACGTTCACTGCCGGTATACCGGACATCCCGGGGCAATCCGGCGCATCGACGGGTGCTGTGATGCAGGCGACGGGCACGCAAAGCGCGTCGTTGCGGCTGGTCGCTGGCGCCGATCTCGCCTCGGCCGATCAGCGCACGCTCGTCGCCGCGTCGGCGCTGCGCGCCGTCGGCACCGGCTATGGCAGCCTGGTGCTGGATGCGCCGATCGTCAAAAATCCGGACACCCAGAACGAGATAGCGTCGGTGATCCGCACCGGTACCGGTTCGCTCGATCTGCTGGCCGGGGGCGATTTCCGGCAGAACTCGCTTTACGGCATCTACACCGCCGGCACACAGGTTGCCGACACCGACGCCTATAACAAAACGGCGTCAGACACCCAACGCATGTACTTCACCGATCACGGTGGCGATTTCAGCCTGACCGTGCAAGGCGATCTGCGAAGCTACACGGCCTATGATCCCTCTGGCGAATTTAACAGCAGCGATCCATCCAACTGGCTGTGGCAGCAGGGCAATCCAGCGCAAGGTGAAGCGACCGCCTCGGGCGTTCACTTCGGCGGCTTCGCCGGCCTGGGTACGCTCGGCGGCGGCAACGTTCACATCACCACGGGTGGCGATGCCGGCTCCACCAGCAACTTCAACGTCAAAGACAGCAGTGGCTACCTGCCGTCGTCCGACGACGCCTTCAATCTCGTGGTGGCCAGCACCGGCTATGTTGCGGGCCAGACGCTGAGTCAATATGGCGGCGGCACACTGCAACTGGATGTCGGCGGACGCATCAACACCGGCGTCTATATCGCCTCATCCTTGACCACCGATGTCGGTGTCGGCACTGGCGCCGTCGTCAATCTGCGCGGCGACACCGCGATCGAAGCCGGATCGGTCGGCCAGCTTCTGGCAAGCGGCTACGGCCTGCGAAATCCCGACGGCTCCTCGTCCCTCTACGATCCGCGCGCCGCCGACACCACGCGGCCACGCGACCTGACGTTCTACACGCCGCTGCGGCTGGTGGCCGGCGATGGCCCCGTCACGCTTCATTCCCGCGGCACCGCAAGCGTCCTCACCGCCACTGATCTCTCTCCGGATGGCGTATCGCTCTGGACCGACCGCAGCGGTTACACGCTGTTTTCGGCCGGCGGAAGTCTCAGCCAGCTTCCTGTCGCGGATGCCGGCTCCTCCAATAGCAATACTCTGAAATTCGATCCGGCCCACTTCACGGCCATCGCACCGTCCGGCTCGATCAACGTGGCGCTCATGCTGTCCCCGAACAGCACCGGTAGCCTGGAACTGCTGGCCGGTGAAAGTCTGTTCGGCAAAGCCATCATGTCCAGCGGCACGACTGCCGCCACCGACCTTCATGCCGGCGACCCCGATCCGATCCGCCTCTACGCCACTGATGGCGACGTCATGTTGACGGTCGGCGACTACTACAACGACTCGCGATTCCCTAACGACGCCCGGTTGCTTGTCGCTAAGCCCGTCGTGATGCGGGCGGGCCGCGACATTCTCACCAATGCCTATATCCTCAACAACGATCCGACCGATGTGTCCGTCATCTCCGCTGGCCGCGATATCCTGAACTCCGTCATCGGGATCTGGGGGCCGGGCCTGCTTGAGGTCTCGGCCGGCCGCAACATCTATCAGAGCGACAAGGGTGATATGAACCTGAGCGACAAGGGTTCGATCATCTCCTACGGCGCCATCGTCTCCGGCGACACGCGACCGGGCGCCTCGATCTTGTTGACGGCTGGCGTCGGCGCCACTGGGCCGGACTTTGCGTCGCTGGCAAGGCTCTATCTCGATCCGGCCAACCAAGCGGTGGCGGGCACGCCGCTCGCCGACCAGCCCGGCAAGGTCGCCCAGACCTACGAGGACGAACTCATCGTCTGGCTCAAGGACCGCTTCGGCTATGGCGCCAAGGACGGTGCCGATGCCCGCGCCTATTTCGCGGCGCTGGCGCCGGAGCAGCAGAACATCCTGCTGCGCAAGCTCTATTTCGCCGAACTGAAGGCGGGCGGGCGCGAATACAACGATCCCACAAGCCCGCGCTACGGTTCCTACCTGCGCGGGCGCGCCGCGATCGCCGCGCTGTTCCCGACCGGCAAGGCCTATGACGGTGACATCACCCTGCTCACCTCCTCCGCCGCGCTCGGTCCCAACGTCCGGCGCGGCGGCGGCATCCGCACGCTGTTCGGCGGCGACATCCAGATGCTGACGCCGGGCGGCAAACAGATCATCGGCGTCGAGGGGCAGGTGCCGCCTTCGACGGCGGGCGTGGTGACGCAGGGCGCCGGTGATATCGCGCTGTATTCCCAGGACTCGATCCTGCTGGGGCTGTCGCGCATCATGACCACCTTCGGCGGCGACATCCTCGCCTGGTCCGCGCAGGGCGACATCAACGCCGGTCGCGGCAGCAAGACGACGCAGATCTACACCCCTCCCAAGCGCGGCTATGACGCCTATGGCAATGTCACGCTGTCGCCGCAGGTGCCCTCGTCGGGCGCCGGTATCGCGACGCTCAACCCGATTCCAGAAGTCCCAGCCGGCGACATCGACCTGATCGCACCGCTCGGCACCATTGACGCCGGGGAAGCGGGCATCCGCGTATCGGGCAACGTCAACATCGCAGCGCTGCACGTGGTGAACGCCGAGAATATCCGGGTACAGGGCCAGTCGGCGGGCTTGCCGGCGGCGGCGGCGGTCAACGTAGGCGCCCTGACCAACGCCAGTGCCGCGGCATCGCAAGCCGCAGGCGCAGCGCAGGAAGTGCTGCAACGCGAACGTGCATCGGCCCGTCAGAGCCTGCCGTCGATCTTCACGGTTCGAGTGCTGGGGTTCGGCAGTGAGCCGCCGGAGGGTGGCGAGCAGGCGCCGCGACTGAAGTCGGAGTTGCAGTCTGGTGCGCTTCCCTATGACCCGAGGAACCGTGTCCAGGTCCTAGGCCATGGGCAAGATTTCAGACCCGAACTGCTTAAGCGCCTCACGGCAGAACAGCGGCGCCTGCTGCAACAGAGCCGCTAGGCCGACCACTACATGTTGTGTTTCTTATCTGTTCTCCGCACTGGTGCGGGAACAGGCTGGGAGCCTTTTTGCCGAGGATCAGCCATGACTGCACTTCAACCTGTTTCTGCGCCTGATGGCATCGTTCCACGATTGCAGTCGCGTCGATCGCGCGCGACCGCTGTGATCGGGCGTCCGGCACACGATTTCCGAGGTCACACCGTCATTGAGACGGGGGTCTGGCGCTGTACTGCATCGTTCGAGGCGATCAATGCGGCTGTCGAGGAAACGCCGGTCGAAGAGGACCACGGTGCCGCGCTGCGCGAGTTCCTGGCGTCGAACTACCAGCGAATGCACCAGCGCCTGTTGCGCCAGCTTGGCTGCCCCGATTTGGCCAGTGACTGTCTGCACGACGCTTGGCTGCGCCTAGGCGAAATGAACGTGCCTGAGCCAGTGCAAAGCCCCGAGGCCTACGTCTACCGCGTGGCCTGCAACCTGGCCATGGACCGCCTGCGTAGCCATCGACCGTGGCAGTACGTGGGCGGCGCGGATTCCGAACTGGATGCACTGGCCGACCATTCGCCCGGCCCCGATGTCATTGCCGAAGCCCGCTCTGAGCTGGAGGCGGTCGAACGTGCCCTGCAGCACCTGCCACGCCGCCACCGCTCGGTGCTGGTCGCACTTCGCCTCGAAGACAAAACCCGCCAAGAGGTTTCCGCCTGGCTTCGCATCTCCCTGCGCAGCGTGGATACTGTGCTGCGCCAGGCTCTGGACCACTGTGCCGAAGCATCCGACCAGACGGTGATGGTGGGCGTGAGCAGACCGCGACGCGGTTTGCCCCAACACTGGCGGACGCCGTCCGCCGCAAGAGGCGCCGCGAATCTTGGATAAGTCGTCATGAAGGAGACATCCCAGTGGGGAGTGTTACTGCGGTGGCGACATACCCGGAATTTGGTCACGTTCAGCCTGGAATCACCGGTAACGTTCGAGCGGAATGCTCGGTCACGATCGGCCGGAATCGGTGGTCACCATGCCCCGGAATACCCATACTGCCTGCAGCAATGGTATGGCTTGGCCGACGACGCGCTGGAAGACGCGCTTTACGACAGCCAAGCGATGCGCGACTTCGTGGGCATCGACCTGTCGCGCGAGTCGGTGCCCGACGACACCAATGCTGCTCAAGTTCAGGCGGCTGCTGTTGGCCAACGACTTGACCAAGGCGCTGTTTGACGAGATCAATGCGCACCTGGCCGAGCAAGGTCTGCTGATGCGCGCCGGCACCATCGTCGACGCAACTATCATCGCCGCCCCGAGTTCGACCAAGAACGAATGCAGCACCCACGACCCCGAGATGCACCAGACCAAGAAAGGCAATCAGTGGCATTTCGGGATGAAGGCGCATCGGCGCGGATGCTGAGTCGGGTCTGGTGCATACGGTGGTCGGCGCGGCGGCCACCGTCAACGATGTGACGCAAGCCGGTGCGTTGCTGCACGGCGATGAGGTGGCCGCGCATGGGGATGCTGGCTACCGGGGCGTACACAAGCGCGAGGAAGCGCAGGGGCCGCACTGGCACGTGGCGATGCAACCGGGCAAGAGAAGGCAGTTGGACCTGACCCGCAGATGGACCCAACTGCTCGAGCAAGCAGAACAGTTGAAGGCGAGCATCCAGGCCAAGGTCGAGCATCCATTCCACGTGATCAAGAACCTGTTCCGGCACAAGAAGGTCCGCTACAGGGGGCTGGCCAAGAACACGGCGCAGTTGTTCAGCTTGTTCGGCCTGGCCAACCGGGTGATTGCCAAGAGGTCGCTGTTGGACTTACATGCCCGAGGTGCGTCTTGAGCGCACCGAGCGGCCTCCAATGGGGTGCAAAGCGCCCGGAAAAGCTCTTGCGAGAACTGCGCAACGAACAACCGACCGGCTTCACGTCGACTTCGTACCGCGCGTCGGTCAGCATGTTCGGCAGCGCGCATTGATCAGATGGTATGGGCGCCTCCCTCCTACTGCCGCTGCTTGCACTGCACGCCGGGTAGTGCCAGATTGACGATCCCATCGTCAACATCGAAATGGAGACCATCATGGAACGCACCGTCATTGCCGTCGACATTGCCAAGAAGGTGTTTCAGCTGCACTGGGTCGAGATGGAGACCGGGTGCATCGAGCGCTTGCAGTTGAAGCGCGCAAAGATGCTGGAGTGGTTTACAAATCGCACTGCTGCACTGGTTGTCATGGAAGCCTGCGGCGGCGCACACGACTGGGGTCGCGCTCTGATTGAATTGGGCCACGAGGTACGACTCATCTCACCCAGAAAGGTGCGTCCGTTCGTGCAGCGCAACAAGACCGATGCTGCCGACGCGCAAGCGATCTGGACCGCATGCCAACAGCCTGGCATGCGCTTCGTTCCCGTCAAGAGCGAGGCACAGCAGATCGTGCTGTCGCTGCACCGGCTGCGCGCACAGCTCATGAAGACCCGCATCATGCAAACGAACGAACTCCGGGGGATTCTCTACGAGTTCGGCATCGTGTTGCCGGAGGGTCACGCCGCGTTGCTCAAGGCGTTGCCCGACGCCATGTGCGACGCGAGGACACGGCTGCCAGCGATGCTCATGGACAGCCTCGGCGAGCAGCTCAGGCGAGTCCAGCAACTGCAGGCCGACATCAACCTCATCGAGAGACGGCTTGCGCAGCAGATGCGGGAAATACCGGCTTGCAGAGCTGTCGCTGAGATCCCTGGCATCGGTCTGCTCACAGCCACGGCCGTCGTCGCCAGCATGGGCACGCCGACAGCGTTCAAGGATGCCCGGGAGTTTGCTGCATGGATCGGACTGGTTCCTCGCCAGACCGGCACCGGTGGACGGGTACGGCAGCTGGGCATCAGCAAGCGCGGTGATGCTTACCTGCGAACGTTGCTGATGCACGGCGCTCGAGCCATCCTGATCCGATCAAAGGATGGCCCACCTGGCCATGGCTGACCGCCTTGTTGCAGCGCCGGCCGTACAGCGTGGCTGTCGCTGCGGTGGCCAACAAGCTGGCGCGAACGATCTGGGCAGTGTTGGCGCGCGGCCAAGCTTGGCGCCCCGAGGCGTGGCAGGCCGCACACTGAGACGAAGAGAACGAGCACAAGGAAGACAACGAACCAACCAGTTTGAAGGAGAGCAAGCGACCACGCGTGTGATGGGACAGACAGGTCGGACCGGGACGGGGACACTCCGATAGGGATCAAGAGCAGCAAGCTCGTTGATCAGATGGGAACCCCGTCAGCGAAAACCATTAGGGCCAGCAGGCATATCAGCTTGCACAACAGGCCGGATATAAGACTGCAGCCCTGCCTCCTGAATCGTCACACACACGAGTTCTTGCAATCCGGGAGGCGCCCATATAAGCGCATCCCTAGCTAGGAGATTCAGGGTGATCCTGTTCCTCGACTTCGATGGCGTGCTGCATCCGGAGGGAGAAGATCACGTCCTCAACGGAGGCGCCGACTTCTGCTTCCTGCCGCGCCTGGAGGTGTTGCTGCGCGAGTTCCCGCACGTGAACATCGTGATCAGTTCATCCTGGCGCGAGCAGCTTCTCTACAAGATCTTGCTGAAACCGTTCTCCAGCGACATCCGGGCCCGGATTCCGGGGGCTACGCCGCATTCGGGTTTTGGCCTTCCGCCGCCGTCTGGGAAGCGTGAAGGAGAAATCCTCGCCTGGCTCCAGCTTCACGATGCGGTCGATGAACCATGGGCCGCACTCGACGATGCCTACTGGCAGTTCGATCACTGCAAGGACCATCTGGTGATGTGCGGCTCGTTCACCGGCTTCGACGACAAGGCAAGTGCCGAGCTTCGCGCGCGCTTTTGAAGGGGCCCTCCGATGAAAGTACTGATTCTTTCCGATCTCCACCTCGAGTTCGCGCCATTCGAACCGGTGCCTGACCTCGAATTCGATGTCGTCGTCCTCGCCGGCGATATTCATTCACCGGCCAAGCGCGCCATCCAATGGGCGGCGGATCGCTTTCATGGCAAGCCCGTGACTTATCTGTTGGGAAATCACGAGTACTACGATGGGCTCCTCGACACTACGCTGGCTGAAGCACGTCGCGAAGCCGAAGGAACCAATGCCTTCGGCGTCCTGCACATAGCTCGACGAAATACGGCCGCTCACATCGGTCTCTCGTATTTCAATGCGCACTGGTTGGTCGGAGTCAGATGTATAGGTGGAAATGATCGTGGCACGCCCGGTACGAGTGCCGCGTTGGCCCCTGTTAAACCAGCAAACATCTCTCTTGTGATAGTTGCCATGATTTACTCTTCCTTGGGATAACGACCAGATACTCGCTCATCGACACGGCCAAGGCCAACGACATCGAGCCGTACCGCTACCTCGTCGCGCTGTTCAAGAGGCTGCCGCTCGCGCAGACCGTCAACCACTATGAGGCGCTGCTGGCCTGGAACATCGAACTCGCCGCAGCATGGGCCGCGGCTGCGCGTATCGACTCCGGCACTGCGCGCAAGGGCGTGGTTGATTGCCCGCTTACATTGCAGGAGACCGAGGGGATGGACAGTATGGATTTTCGCGCACGTTTCAGCGCGAGGCTCGCAAGCACTTGGCGCTCTGCCATGCATATTGGGAGTTTTGTGTGCCGAACTCGTACACTACTCAGCATTGATATCGTCAGGGCAGAGTGCCGCGAGAGATGCGACCGTACACGGGCAGGCTTCGGCACGATCTCTCATTGGGTCACTGCCAGTTGGCTGCCAGTGCAGGTGCCAGACTACTCTGGTAGTTCGTTGGCAAGGTCGTCTGTCCGGCCGACGGCGGCGCGAAGCTCGCCATCGCCTGCACCAGGTTCTGCACCTGGCTGTCCAGCAGGACCTTGCCATCGCTGGTCTTGATCTGCTCGATACGATACTGGCTGCCCGAATACCAGTTCTGTATCGTCACCTTGTTGCTTGTGCCGATGACGCTGATTTCCAGGTCATTGCTCGCACGGCCGAGCCAGAGCTGATTGGCTTGGATGCCTGGGCCGAAGGACAGCACATCGGTATTGCCGGCAGTCGCATCGTTTTCTTGAATGGTGTCCACGCCATCGCCGCGTCCTATCTGGTAGGTATCGCTGTCAGTACCACCGACAAGGATGTCATTGCCTGCACCGCCAATCAGGGTGTCTCTGTTGGCTCCGCCGTCAAGCCGGTCGTCGCCCGCACCGCCATTGATCACATTGGTTTCGTCATTGCCCGAGATCTGATCGTTGAACTTCGTGCCGACGAAGTTCGACACACCATAGATTTTGGTGCCCATGGAATCGCCGAATAGGTACTCCATGATCGGCTCGCCATCTTCCCAGTGATGCGGGCGCTCTTCCCATTGGACCTGAACCCCTTTCGCCAGATCGGCATAAGACACCATATCGCCCATCGTCACGGACTCCCACACCATAGTGCCCTGCCCAGTAATGACATAGGTATCAGTACCGTCGCCGCCTGTCAATGCGTCAAAGTCCTGACCAATCAACGTGTCGTTTCCCGCACCGCCGCGGAGCGTGTTGTAGCCGGAATTGACCGTCAGCAGGTTATCCAGTGCGTTGCCGGTGATGCTGAAATTGGCCATACCAAGAAGCACAGCATTTTCGACCTGCCCCGCACCCAGCGTCGTTAAGTTAACAGAGAGATCGGAGACAATCGTATCCCTTCCTCCACCAGCAAGTTCGGTGATAGTGTCGCCGCCATTGTCGACAAAGTAAGTGTCATCCCCGGCGCCGCCGTTCATCGCATCCGCGCCCGTGCCTCCATCCAGGGAGTCCTTCCCATCCCCGCCGTTCAGCGTGTCGTTCCCGCCCAAGCCATTCAAGGAATCGTTGCCCACAGTGCCTGTCAATGTGTCGTTGCCCGCCGTTCCAACGATCGTCTTCCCAACAGCCTGAGCGGCCACATTGATCGTGACGGACTGGCTAGCGCTTGCACCGGCTAGGTCCTTTGCGGTGATCTTCAAGTCCAACTTCCCAACATCGGCGCTGCCGGCCTTGCCGCTGAAAGTCCGGGTAGCGGCGTTGAAGTTCAACCAGGCCGGCAATGCCTTGCCGTCGCTCAGCGTTGTGCTGTAGACCAGCTTGTCACCCACATCCACGTCCTTGAACGTGTCCGTGGGCAGGGTGTATGTCCATTCAACCCCTCCCGCAACAACTTGCGCAGCCACAGGCGTCCCGGCCGTGGGCGCATCGTTGGTATTGGCGATGGTGACGACCAACGTCGTCGAGATGTAGCCTCCAGCCGCATCGCTGGCAATCACTGCGAGCGCGAGATTGCCCACATCGGCATTGAGCGGTATGCCTGTGAAAGTCCGACTCTTCGCGTCGAAGTGCAACCACGACGGCAATGCGGCTCCATTCGCCAGAGTGGCACTGAAGCTCAAGGCCGCGTCACCTTTCGCGGCAAATGTATCGGCAGGAACAACGAAGGTCCATGCTGCATCTTCGTTCGCGTTCTGCGCAGTCAAAGCATGCAGCACCGTGGGCGCATTCACCAGCGAGTTGAGCTTCGCGGCGTCCCAGATCGTTCCATCGGCAAACGCAACCCGCTCGATGCGCTGCGGATCCGCAGCGAACCAGCGTCCGATGACGACAGTGTCATTGGCGCTGTAGGAGAGCACCAGATCCTCGCCATTACGAGTGGCCGTCAGGGCAGTCGGCGCAATACCGGCGGCGAAGGAAAGCGTATCACTCCCCCCCGAGGCACTGACTGAGCTGGCCGACTCTTTGATCGAATCGGTCCCGTCTCCCAGAGCAAGCACATACGTACCCCGGCGCCACCGCTCGGTGCTAGTGGCGCTCCGCATTGATGAGATGACCCGCCGGGAGGTCGGCCAGCGGTACGCCCTATCGCTCCGCAGCGTCGATACCGCGCTGCGCCAGGCCTTGGACTACTGCGCCGAGTACGCAGGCCAAGAGGTGCTCACGGGCGTGAGCAGTCCGCGCCGGTTCTTGCAGGGGCTAAATGCCAACGCCTCACCGTCGACGCCGTCGGCACGCTTCTGAGCGGGGTTTTCAATGTCGGTTAAAAGGAACGCATGATGCGTCTGGGTGTAAAACACCTGCGACGTTCATCGCCTTGAATGAAGAAGCATTTCGGCTGAGGCGCGGAGAGCAACCAATGACCCAGCTCTCGCTATCGATCAGCAGTCTGAGTCGTGTTCGGGTGTGGAGTTCTTCGATCGCACCCGCGCAAGACCGAGATCATCTATGCGGGGCAGTGGGCCAGGAGGATGAAGTGGTGTCGACATTCGCGATTGATTGGAATTCGACGTCGGCGGCAAGCAGTTCCGTCATGCTACCGAATGACCTCCTGTGCATGCATCTGGCCAGCTTCGGGCAATTTGTCCGTTCGACTCATGGAGGCGCTGCAATTTTTCGCGTTTTCACCGTGTGATCGTCAGCACCTGCGCTGCTCATTCGGGGCTTGACAACGTCAATGAATTGGACGGCGGGAACGAAAGCGATTACCAATCCAGTGGCAAGGAGAATTCTGACATTTTCGATGTCCTCTGCCGAGGCCATAGACCTTGGCAAGCGAGGACTGGGTGATGCGCTTCAAATTTGAATCGCCCAGCAGTCTTCACGGTGCGGCGCTCGTTGCATCGAGACTGGCACGCGCGGCATCTGCGGCGAGGCGCAGGGCATCTCCTCCCGAAAGTGCCGCGCTGCCCGAAAGCTCCAATACCCGGTCGCCGAGTCTGCAAACCCACCAGCATGCACCGTCGCGTGCGCCGATTTCCACATCCACCCGGACGTGACGGTAAACGAAAGAATGACGCATCGATCTGAAACTGTGAATCAGTGCTTGAAGGGCAGTGCTAGACTAAATTCGCTTGCGGAACCGCAGCGAGATGCGGTTGGAGGCACGCGATTCGCGAGGAGGCGAGCATTCGGCCTGACTGACGTGACGCCGCCATGACATGCATCGTTTACTTTCTACAAGGACACCATGAACGCGATCAAAAAAGCTCGGCAGATCATCACTGCCGCTCCTGAGAGCGACGACGCCAAGACGCTTGCACGCTTGGTTCTGGCGCTCGAGACAGAAGCTGACTTCCCTCTTGCAAACCTTTATAAGCTCGAATTGAGCACCTTCGATCTTGCCCTCGACATCCTCAAAGAGTGGCGGTTGGACCGGTACTATGCGCGCAAAGGCAAGCTGCTCGACGTGTCCTATCAGGTGAATGTCCAGGCGTCACACTAGGAACGAGTCGGCGTTCGCAACGTTGGCGTCGCGATATTGCAGGACTTGATGCGTGGTTGACAGGCGGCGCACACGCGCGACCGCGAGTCCGCCAAACGGCCCAGGAAGTGTTCGACATCGGAGCTCGGCGGCTGGGTCGTTTACGCAACCAGCCAGGGCTTTCAAACGGGCGGTCAACGAAAACCGCATCAGGTCTACATCGAATAAATCAGCTGAATTCGGCAAATCGACGCAATTTTTCTCGTCCGAAAGCCCACGTAGCTGGATGGCGTGACCAGTTCGCAGGCGCTGACACCAGCGAGCGACGCGTGGGACTTTCTGCGCGCGACGAGTCCGATGCAAGTCGCACCCGAGGGGGCATGTCGCTTCCGGACGATCGGAGGCGGAGAGCAAATCAGCTTGTGGCGTCGATCAAATCCTTGAGCGCTTTCCCAGCCACGAATTCGGTGCCTCGCTCACTTAGATCGTCAACGTTTCCCCTGTCTCAGGATTTCGGCCATCATCCGCCTCGAGTCGAAGACACCTCCCAGCATTGAGACGACCAGCATGCCTGGCACAGCCACGTGGGCGGTGCTCACACCGGCAGTGTTCTAATCCCTAAACTCACTTGGCGATCCGGCGCGATGCGCCGTCAGGCTCACGGACGTTGCTCCGCGCGTCGTGCCGATTCGCGGTCATGCGGCTCTGATCCTTGACACTTCCGGCAGGGTGGTGGTTGGGTACGCGCTGCGCTTGCCAACCCTCCTAGGACAGGGTGTGACGGGGGACGGTCTTGCTGGTACTTCACGGTAGCACGCCGTTCTCGCCAATCAAGAGCGGCGCGTGCCCTGCGTGCTGGTGTCCTGCGGCCGTCTTCGACTTCTCACGGTTTTCGCGGCGCCGTGCTTCCGAAGGTCCACTGCAATTCCGCTCAAGCGAGCGGCGCACGTCACGTCATAGGTTTCTCTTTCATTCGATTCTTCCGAGGCGCGGCTGCTGGTACGTGAAGCCCAGGGGTAATACCAAGTGGCGACTGCAGACCAGCTCCTGCGAGCGCCGCGCCGAGTGTCAGATCAGAAGCTGCGGCGCGCGGGGCGGAGTTCACGTCGCAGGCTTTGATCGAGGAGTACCCGTGCGGCGAACTGGGCGGCGGGACCATAAAGTCCTCGCCGTGGTCTTGCTGCACAGCAAGAACCATCTGATCGAGGTCAGGGTTCGGCGGGTCCGCGCGAAATGGTCAAGCTGGTCTTGAAGCAGAACGCGGCAGCCATGATCCTGAGTCATCGCCCCAAGTGCTTGCACGCGACCTTCGCGGGCCGACGAGGTGCTGACCCGGCAAGGCTATCAAACTGTTTGACGTGCGGGGTGCTGATCGCGGCATCGTGGCGGCCAATGCGACGCTTTCGATGGCGGATGCAGACCTGATGTCAACGCGGAGGGCTCGGGCCCTCGCAGCCTTCCGTCAGAGGTGCTTTTCCTCTGCTGGTGCCGGCACAGGCGCCAACTTACTGCTGCCAGTGTTGCCAGGTTAGCGCGCGCACGCGCGTGGCCTGTTGACGGATATCGATGTCGCTGTCGCGAGCCTGCCACCTGGTGTGCTGCGAGGGCTGAAAGGGCTGCGTGGTGCGGCCGCGCTTACCGCCCGTCGGCAGGTGAAGCATGGGCCGAACGGGGGCGACGGCACGGGCGGACGAAGAGAGTACGGTCGAAGTGAACATGGACTCTGAGCCTAGCAAATTCCCATGACGGCGCGATGGCACGAGCCCTCCAGCGGCTGCTTCATGCAAGCGCTCCAGCTGTCTCTGTCCCCGCCGCGGCTGGGTTGGCGTGCATGGCTCGCACGAGGGTGTCTCGATCGTCGTCGGGCTCGATCATCTCAAGCACGATCGGCGTCGAAGCGGCCTGCGGCCAAGTCTTGGCGGGCGATCCAGACCACAGTCTGCCCTCAGACGTCAAAATCCAGGTCCAGCATGTGGTTCGACCACAGGTGCAGCAGGGATGGCGTCCTTCGGATAGCGGTTCGGATGGCCTAGCAACTGCTCAATGCTGGCGTCTTCGAAACACAGCCCCGAGCAATGGTTGCGCACCAGCTCGTAGGAGCGCGATGGGATGGGCCGGGCCGTTGCAGGCGATGAGGTGCAGTGTGCACCATGGCGCAGCGAATTGCCTTCCGTCACGCAATGTGCAGAACTCGTTACAGGTGGTCGGAGACCGGGTCGCCGTCCGCGATGCCGTCCAGCCGCCCGACCTTGGCCGGGCGTCGCTCGCAGGCGCGGGTGCGTCCAGCCCGATCGGGCGCGTATGAAGCAATTACAGGCCACCTGACCGGTTGAATCCAGCCAAGGGGCGACATGCCCCCTTGGGTGAGGCGGTGTGATCGGACGTGCAACCACTCGCGGCGCTGCAGCTGCGAGCGGAAATTCACGCCGCGTCGCCCGTCCCTGATGGTCCAGGCGGCGCGGCGGCAGTCGCCATCACGACTGTGAAAAGTGCACGTGGCGCGTGCCCATTTGGCGATCAAAGTGGCACATGTGGCATGCCTGCTGGCTTGGCGACAACCAGTCCCGGTGCTCTGCACAGGGTTATCCACAGGAACTGGGGATAAGTCACTGAGGCGCCGACCCCGTATCGGCATCGCGCCGCCACTGACCGGGCGCCTGAAAGCCGAGGCAGGCTTGCACGGTCCCCGCAAAGGGGAAGGACACGAGAGAGAAAGCCATGGCCAGCGCCACGACGCACAGCAAGTTGGCAAGGATGGGGAGCGCGGCGCCATTGGCGCTGGACATGGCAGAAATGATGTCCGGCAGGAACCCGGAGACCATGCCCACGAGCAGGAACAGCGTGGCACCGGTGAGGCTGCTGATGACGACATGGCGCCGCGCCAGCACTTGCCGGTCGGTGAAGGGCTTGCGGTGGTGCTGTTGGTTGATCCACAGGATCGCGATAGCGTTGCCGATCGCAACGATCACCGGCAGTGACCACCAGAACAGCGGGTGGTCGCTTTTGGAATCGACCAGCAGCAGACTGCCGACAAGCAAGAAGGTGGGGGCGGTCAGCGTGGCGATGCTCCAGGCCAGTCCCTGCCACGCCCACCAGGGACCGCGCCATTGCAGTGGCGGCATAGGCCTTGTCACGCGCGCGGCCAAGACGGCCGGCCTGGATGGCGAGTGTGTTTCGGGCCACACCACCCACCGAACGAAGTCCGCAACCTTCACGCCCAGCACTAGCACCAGGACGCCGGCCAGCTCGGCCAGGACCCTCAACAGGGGTAGGTCTTCGGGCAACGTGGTGTGCTGGGGATGACGGCGGGACATGGTTTGATTCCTTTGGAAGACTGCTGATTTCCTGTGTACATAGACGTTTGGCGAGGCACGAGACCGCAATAAATTTGTGGTAGGCCACTGATGCGAATGCCCTGTCAGTCACAGCCACGGCGTCTCAATTGATCTGACGGCAGGGGCTTGCAGGCTGCGCCGTCCGGCTCCTGTGCCTTACAGCAAACCGGCCGCGCCGTTTCGACCCCGGCGGGCGCCGATCCTTTGCGCGTTCGGCAAATGTGCTGCCTGCGCGCTGCGTTTGTATTTATCAGGTCGGCCAAGGCGCGCGGAGGCGCTCGCCGCGCGGCGTGGGGTCGGCGCCGGGCTTACAGCCCGTTGGCCGTTACCCGTGCTTCCCGCACCCATCGCCTTCCCCGCGACCGCGGCCCGCGGTGCCTGTCCGTCAAGGCGCGCAGGGCCGCGTCCTCGCCTTCGGTTGCGGGCCGGACCACTCGCTGCGCTTCTCTCGTCAACCGCTGCTCCCTCACAGACGCTTGGGTCCGCGTGCAATGGCACTCGGGAAGAACGGCCCAACAGCGATCAGCCCAGGGATCTGTGCGGCAAATGCTTCACAGCTTGGTGGAGGAGGCTGCTTGCGCCATCAACCGGACGCATCAGTTCGATCATGCCTTCCACGATTCCTCCGCTGATGACGAAGACGGAGTGCCGAGCGTAGAAGGCCGCGGCTCTGCATGGCCCTGGCGTCGAGGGTGACGGTCCGAGACGCGGTTTTATGAGTTGTTTCATGGTGAATATGCGGCGAGATTCCCTCCTCCCGGCGGCCTGCGCCGGGGGCTTTCAGGCACCGGGCGTAGCCGGTGTGAGAAATTCCGTACCAGAAGCGCGTGCAACGTGTCGTCCCCCGACCAGTGGCCCATCGTCGCATGGGGCCGTCACGGCTCTGCCTTCTGGCTCCGCGAGACTTGATCAGGGTTTTCCCGTATCTATGGGTTGACTCCTCCAACAACTCGCAGCAAGGAACGACCATGAAGACTTCGCAATTTGCCCTCGCCGCCGCAGTCGCATTGCTCGCCGTCACCGCCGCCCAGGCTCAGCAATCCGCCGGCCGCAGCCGCGCGGAAGTCGATGCCGAAGCCGTCGCTGCCGCGCATGCACCGAACCAGAACGTTACCCGCGGTTCGCGCGGTGCCGATCCGTTCGTTTCCTCGGCCACCTCCGAAGCCATGTACAAGCAAGCCGTGGACACTGCTCATGGATCGAATCAGAACGTGACGCGCGGCTCGCGCGGTCCGGACCCGTTCACCTCCCAACGCGACCCGGCCCAGGTCTACCAGGAAGCGATGTCCACCGCCGCCGCACCCGACCAGAACGTGACTAGCGGTTCGCGGGTGAACAGCAAGGTTGTCCCTACCACGCAGAATCCGGTGCTGCAGTCGGCTCAAGGCAAGTAAACAAGTGGCAAGCGTCTGGGCAAAATTTTCACAAATTGTTGACATTCGAGGCAACGCAAAATAAGCGCAGCTAGCAAGGATGTGGATTGCGCCCAGTGGCGCTCCGTTGTCGCCAATCCGTCATCCATTTTCTGAAGGTACGATTCATGAATTCTTCGTCGCGCGCCATAGGCGGCAGCCTGCTCTCAGCGGGCGCTGGCGTCGCTTCTTCCGGCGAATCGAACATGCTCGAGCGCCTGCGCGCCGAGATGAAGGCCCTCTTCGATTCCCGGGAGACGAAGGATCAGCTGGTGCAGCGGCTCTACGCGCAGCACGAGAAGGAGCGGAGCGCTTTCATCACTCGCTTCAACGAGCAAGCTGAATCGTTGATCCTGCCGACCTTCGTCAGGTTCGAACGCTGGGTGTCCGGGCAGGGACTGGCCTGTTATGTCGACATGCAGAAAGGCATTTACACGCCGACCCATCGGGCATCCGCGTTCGTGCGCTTCGGCATCGGCGTGCGATCGTCCGCAGAGCGAAGGGCGGGGAGCGTGGTGCGGGGCAACTTCGTCAACGTATGGGCCGACGCGACAGTGCGCATGTTGATGGTTTCGCATGTCGGGCCCGTGCCGGCGAAGCTCGAGCAAGGGTTGCGCGATACCTTGGCGCTCGAAGACCTGGACGCGACGTTTCTGCGGCAGCACCTTTCGGTTCTGGTGCAGCCCTTCTTCGGCTGTTCAGTCGACGAGCTTGCGAACGTCCCACCAGGGCGGTAGCAGCGCGCGGATTTCCGGCTGGGCGAACCGATCGTCCATGAGGTAGTGCACGCCGGTGTCGTATGCGGTGCGGATCACGCGGCCTGCCGCCTGCACCACTTTCTGGAGTCCCGGATAGAGATACGGGTAGGCCCAGCTATTGCCGAAGCGCGCTTCCGTGAAGATGGTATTCGATGGGTAATCTAGCGACCGACGTGCCGGCTGAAGGGAACAGCAAGCCAGCCTCAACCCAAACCCCACCACGCCTGCATTGGCAAGCGCAGCGCGCACCGGCACCGCCGCGCAGGCATCAGCGATGGAAGCCGCAGGGGCGAGACGCCCACGGCGGCTCGATGAGCAGCACGTACAGCGCGACTCGGTATCTTCGGGAGACGCCCGGCACAATGCAACGAAAGAAACTCCCCATATCTCTTGCGCGAGTCCAACTATTGACCTTGACGACCACCTCTCGGCGACCACTCTTCATCCCTGGTCTGGGCGCGCCATTCGCGACACCCTGGGGTCTGGCCTGCTCTTCGGGCAGCTCGTGTACGCGGCTTATCGGGCCCTGATGTCCTGGGGGTCGGCCTGGTTGGTTTGTCCACCGCCATCGCCCACCCCATCCTCGTGTTCTACGGGCCGGAATGGGTTTTCCTGAGCGCCACGTACTTGGCGCACAAGCGGCTCTTTCTCGGCATCTCCTTCGCAGGCGTCTGCAGCCGAAAGCGAATCGTCTACGGCGTCGGTGCGATCTCAATCGCTTATCTCGCGACTATGGCGCCGCCTCGCGAGCCTTCCATAGTGCGGATCTACCGGTTCAAGACGAATTTCCAGGTGGCGGTATTGATCGTGTCCCTGCTGCTGCTTCCTCCCGTCGTCGAGGAGTTGGCCTTGCGGCACTTCATCCTGTCGGCATTGCGTTCAACGCCAGCGTACGGATGTCCCGCGTGGCAGTGATCACGATGGCCCCGTTCTTCCTCTGCGCGCACGGCTACGTCTACCTGACTATCAAAGTCCTGATCTTTGTCATAGCGCTGATCTTCGGCTTCGCCCGGGTCCGCTCGGGCGGGTTGCTCCTGGCCATCGGTCTTCACGCCTATGCCATCGCCCTGGGGCTCGCGTGCGACCAGGTTGCAGCCCACCTAGAGACCTGACGGCACCTGTGCGATGGCACCGTGAAGAATTTCCAGCGACCCCGTTAGTGCACGGCTAAGGTCTCGACGGCTGCGCATGCAAGCGCAAGCCGTCGAGACTCTCCAGATACACCTTCTGGAGAAAAGTCGACGGTCAATGCCTGCCAGTTCATATATGCGGAGATCTTGTCGGCTCCTTCTCGAACGGATGCGAGCATGCTGAGGAGTATCGATGCAGGCCGCCCGGTCGCTCAAGTGGCCAGTCCGCTGTTCCGGCGCACGATGGATGGCCGCCGCATGGCGGTCTCGACGGTGTCCTCGACGCTCGGCGCCTTCGTGCTGCTGGCCGAGATGCCCCCTCAGCACGGCTTATTGGGGGGGGCGGTGCTCGCCAGCATCGGCCTGATCGCTACACCAGGCTGCTGGGCCATGTTCGCGCAATCGTGCGCACAGAAAGGCATCTGCTGGGGTGTTGCTCATCGTTTTGTCCGCGGTGATGCATGCGTAAAGCGTGAAGGTTCTGGCGATCGCGCCCGTCGTCCTCGATTGGTCCGCGAACATGGTACGGCTCGGTATGTTGCTACCCTGGATGGTTCCCGTTGCGCGCAGGCGATCCGCGCCGTGCGAGGCCGTTGGCAGCTGGCGGGGGCGCACTGGGCCCGCTGTCGTACACCCGCGTGCTTGGGGCGCTAGCTGCGGCGCGCCGCTGAGCCCCGTGAAGGGACAGCAAGCCATCCGCCACCCACTCCTCATCCACGTCGCATTGGCGAGCGCAGCGCATCGCCCAAGCAGTTCGGCCCAGACCTTGAACCCAGAACATCTGCATGTACAACGAGAAACGCCTAACAGCCGCGGTTCGATGGCGCAGACGCGCAGCTTTTCAACGGTAGCTGGCGACCTACATCAGGTGTCGCGCGTACATGCAAAACTGGAGGCATCAATTGGTCAGCGGACCACGGACATTCGACAAGAACAAGGGACAGACTGTTGTGAATGCATTCAATGTTGTTCATTGGCTGGCGTTGGCAGCGTCCATCGCGACTGCTTGGCGGATTGCGCCGATCGCACTGACCGGAGTTCAGGAGTGGTCGGCGGCATTGACCGCGCCAGTCTTTTTCAAGACCGAGGCCGTGCAATGAGCGCAGTGGCCGATGTTTTCGCGAGGGAACTTCCGGTTTGGCACATGGTGGTGCGCGGCACGGCTGTGTATTGGTTCCTGCTGCTGGTGTTCCGCTTTGTGCTGCGGCGCGACATCGGCGCAATGAGCGTCGCCGACCTGTTGTTCGTGGTGTTGGTGGCTGACGCATCGAGCAATGCGATGCAAGGCGAATACCGGTCGGTGAACGACGGGTTGGTGCTGCTGACCACGCTGGTCGGCTGGAACTTCACGCTCGACTGGCTGAGCTATCGCGTGCCCGCGATCGCCCGCTTCCTGGAACCGCAGCCGGAAGTGCTGATCCGTCATGGCCGCATCAACCGGAAAGCTATGAAGCGCGAAATGATCACATTGGACGAACTCGAGGCCAAGCTGCGGGAAGAGGGCGTCGATTCGATCGCGAAAGTGCGCATTGCGCGGCTGGAAAGCGACGGCAAGCTCAGCGTGGAGCAACGTGCAGGGCAATCCGAATCCAAGGGGCCCAAGGCACCGAACGATATCGGACCGCCCGTGGGGTGAGGCACGGTGATGCAAAAGGACACAGCGCTCCTCATCGTCGACATGATCAGTTGTTGGGACTTCCTGGATGCCGAGAAGCTCCTGCCCGGTGCATTGGGCATCACGCCCCCATTGGCCCGTTTGAAGGCGCGATGCGTGCGCGCGGGCGTGCCTGTAATCTATGCCAACGACAATCTGGGGCGTTGGCGTTCCGATTTTCGGACGCTAATTGACGAGTCACTGGCATGCGGTGGCCGCGCGGCGGAGATCACGACTGCGTTGCATCCGCAGCAGTCCGACTACTTCGTCCTCAAGCCCAAGCATTCGGCATTCTTCTGTACGCCCATGGAGTTGTTGCTCTCGCACCTGAAGGTCGACCGATTGGTCGTCGTCGGCGTTGCCAGCGACCAGTGCGTTATGACCACAGTGACGGAAGCTCGCATGCGCGACTTCGATGTGGTTGTGCCAGAGGATTGCGTCGCCTCACAGTCGCCTGCGCGCAACGCCGCCGCATTGTGGCAGTTCAAGGAAACCCATTCGTTGAAGACCACGTACAGCAGCCGATTGCGATTGACCTGAAGCCTGGGTCAGGCGTCTGCGCGTCCCCGCGGCAAGATCGCCGCCAGTCTTTCATCTGACTGCGTTTGCATCCTCGCGCCGAGGCGTTCCGCGAGGTGCGCCGCGTCGTAGGGCGCATGAACCTTGATGTCATTGTCGAAGTAGCAGAACACGTCGCGTCGGCCGCGGGCAGCCGGGACGGGCGACGCCAGCTTGGCGCCCGGCAATTGACGGCCGCGGTGCCATGAGGCAATGCGTGTCGCCCAACTGTCCAATGCCTTGTCGCCATAACCACTTGCGTACAACTCCTCGTCGCCGTGCAACCGCAGATAGACAAAGTCCGTCGTTAGGTCTTCGAGCAGAGGCCACCGGCCCGCCGTGTCCGCGATGACGAGTGCGACCCGATGGCGCCGCAGCATCGCAATGAACTCCTGATCGGCGAAGCTAGGGTTTCTTATCTCCATAGCATGCCGGATCTTCAATCCCCGAGGCGCCTCGAGAAACGACCGGCCCTTGAGCTGATCGTCGTGTGCGCACGCCAGCGCGACAGCGGCCTTGCCACTGCGTGGGAGCATCGATAGGAAGTTCTCCATGTGCTCGGCGTCGAAGCGCATGCGCGGTGGCAACTGCCACAGCACAGGTCCCAGCTTGTTGCCAAGTGCCAGGACGCCCGATGCAAAGAAGTTGGCCAGCGGCACGTGCGCGTCCCGCAGCTGTAGCATATGGGTGATGTAGCGTGGGCCTTTGACCGAGAAGACGAAATCGGTCGGCGTGTCAGCATTCCATGCTGCATAGGACTCAGGCCGTTGCAGCGAGTAGAAGGATCCGTTGATCTCGATGGTCGACAGCATTCGAGACGCAAACGCAAGCTCGTTGCGTTGCGTGAGACCGATCGGATAGAAGCGGCCACGCCACGGCGCGTAACGCCATCCGGAGATGCCTATTCGAATTTCCCCACTGGCAGCCGGGCGCATAACTTGCAGCACTCAACGAGCGCTCCGCCGTCGCCTCACAGAAACGGAACACCGCCCGTCACTGCCACCGTCGCGCCAGAGATGTAGCTGGCCGCACCCGAAGCCAACATCACATACGGCGCCGCGAGCTCCGCCGGTTGCGCAGGCCGGCCGACCGGAGTCTGCTTGCCAAAGTTCTTGACGGCCTCTTCGTCAAGCGTGCTCGGAATCAGCGGCGTCCACACCGGGCCGGGTGCGACACAGTTGACGCGAATGCCCTTGTCAGCAAGCAACTGAGCCAGTCCGCCCGTGAGATTTTGCAAGGCGCCTTTCGTCGCGGCGTAGGCCACGAGCGTTGCGTTGGGCTTGTCCGAATTCACGGACACGGTGTTGATGATCGAACTGCCTGGCGGCATGTGCGCGGCGGCAGCCTGACTCAGGAAGAAAGTGGCATAGACATTCGTGCGAAAGGTCCTGTCGAACTCTTCCTCGGTGACATCCTGAAGGTCCTTGCGGGCCATCTGGAACGCGGCGTTGTTCACCAGCAGGTCGATGCCGCCCAGTTCATCGAGTACGCTACTGACCAGTTCCTCACACATTCTCTTTTTGCGAAGATCGCCTGCCACCAATATGCACTTTTGGCCTGACGCACGGATGACCTCGGCGGTTGACTCCGCATCGGCTTTTTCGACATCACTGTCGAGATAGGAAATCACCACGTCAGCGCCTTCCCGGGCGAACGCAATGGCGACCGCTTTTCCGATGCCGCTGTCGCCGCCCGTCACCAAGGCCTTTCGTCCAATGAGCTTGCCGCTGCCTTCATAGGAGTTCTCTCCGCAGTCGGGCACAGGTGACATGGCGTCCTGCCGGCCGGGCACTGGCTGCCTGGCAGTGGAAAAAGGTGGGCGGGGTCCGGCTTCCCGGGGGTCGATCAGCGTCATTGCGTGCGCCCTCAATGCTTGGCAGCCCGATGTTCGGCATTGCGCTTGCGCGTGGCTGCTGCCTTTTTGGCCGATGCCGACCGCTGTGCTGCGGTCCTGCCCGCCGACGCTGCACCGCCCATATGTCCGCGTTTGCGAGATGGAGCGGTGTTGGTCACGTGTGCGCGTCCAGAACCGCTCTTGCGGCCACCCCCGGTTTCCTCATTCACCGTCGCCCAGGCGCGCCGCTCGGCTTCGGGCTTGGAAGTCCCTCGCTTCTCGTATCCCTCTTCGACGTGCTTAGCTTGGCGCTTCTGCTTGTCTGAATATGAGGATTTATCACCTTGAGGCATGTTGTTCTCCATTGGAACTGTATCGACATCGGGACCGATATAAATCGGCGATGAACTGATGGCTGCGAATCGAAACGTCGGAATGAGGCCTTCGAACTTCAAACTTAGAACGCTGAGAACATCAATAGGTAGGACGGATTCCAATTGAGACTCAAGGCTATGCCTACGAGGCTTGCCTGCATCCACAGGAGAGTGCGCTGAGCGGTAGTCAATCGGAAGTGTCATCATTTTGGGATTCGACTCGGAAGGCAGAGTGGGATACGCTTGGGGCCATGTATGCGCACGTTCAGCTGGGTGCCCAGAACATTGCGGCACTCACCGGCTTCTACGACATGGTGCTCAGTGAACTGGGCATGGTTCGGGTGACGCCGCTCAATCGGATCGGGCCGGCCGGCGTGATCTGGCGAAAACTTCCAGAGCGGTGGCCGCAGTTCGTCATCAACGAGCCCTTAAACCGCGAGATCGCCTCGGTCGGCAATGGCAGCCAGATCAGTTTTCTTGCGTCGTCCAGAAACGCGGTCGACGCTGCCTGGCGGGCGGCGCTGTCGATGGGTGCCAAGGATTGCGGTCCACCCGGACTTCGACCCCGATACGCCGCGGATTTCTATGCGGCCTATTGCCTGGACCCGGAAGGCCACAAGCTCTGCTTTGTGCACACATCCGATTGAATCCTTGCAATTTCCTCGGGGGAGATTTCAAAGCGCTGTGGGGTGGCATTGCGGCGCGCGGCGCGGGACAAACCGTGGGCAGCGCCACAGATCGAGATGCCCACTTGCGCGGTGGAGGCGCGCCAGCCGATGCCATAGCGGATGATACAAATGCCGAAGCGGGTCAGCGCGGCGCAGTCCTCGTCAAATACGCGTCAGGTGGCCGTTAGTGTGCTGCCGATCCAGCGGCACGCGGCGGCTGTTGACATCGTTTCGCCCCCCCGCCTCACCGTGGCCGCCATTCAGAACGAGCGCAACAGCCGCGCACGCGCGTCCGTGCCGCCCGCCATCGATGCTACGGGCGCAGCAAGAGCCGGCGTCCTGGCGTCGCGCTCCGAGGCGGCCATCAATGGCGAGCCGGCGTTCATCAATCCTTTGGCTGGTTGACCGGCATGTCGTCCGGGCGCGGGGCCGGCTCCCGATTGGTATCCGGTTCGAGGTCCTCACGCATGCCGAACTTGTCGAGATCGTCCTGCTTCGAGTTGCGCACGTCGTTGCGCTTCTCGCCCATGCGCTCCTGGGGTGCCGGTCCGGCCACGTCACCGCCGGGTGTCTGCTTGCCTGTGAACTTCTCGCCCGCGCCAATGTTGTCGACGCCTCCGGAGGTGGTGGGACGCGTACCGTCGCCGCTGCTGCTGACCGGGTTGTCTTGAGACATGGAATCATTCCTTGGATGAAAACACTGAGCGTGGGCGTCTCGCCGCGTCGCGCTTGTAGGACGTCTCGCGCCTGGTTGTCATCCCCAAGTCGCCCGTGGTGAAAGGCTTGCGCGGGTGCTTCGTGCGGCGACGCATGCTGTCATGCGCCATGCGTGAGAAGAGCGCGAGGCTTTGCCCACGACCTGGTCCATGTTGTAGTAGCGATGGGTGCACAGGCGGCCGGTGAAGGTGACGCCCGGCGTGCGCTCCGCGAGCGCTTCGTAGCGCCGGTACAGCATCCTGCTGCTTCCGCGCAAATGCCGGGTCGAGAATCATTGGGAACGCGACGCGACCGCACCCTCGGCGGCCGCAGCTTCCGTCGCCCGGTCGTGCCGGCCAACATGAAGACGGTGGTCGACGAGACCATCAGCCTCTGGCTGGCGCAGAACGGCTATTTCCACGTACTTCACCGCTTCCACCTTGAAGACGTCGCGTTCGTGAAGTACGTGCGCGCCGAGGACGCCTTCGCCTCGATCTCACTGGGCGTGAGCAGGCGGACTGCGACACGGTCGACCAAGTGGTCGAGGCCGGCCTGGTGCCGGAAGACATCACGATCGACGGCGTGCGCGGCACGCCGATACGGCGAAGAAGATGATCGGCTCTCTCATGGACAAGCTGCTTGTATCTTTAAACCTGACCAGCAAGGTAGAGTCTCAACGCCGTTGAGGCGGCCAGACCGGCCCGCGCAGTTCGGTAGGCACTGGGGTGATTGAGCCCGTTTCTGAGTACAGAACGCACGAGCGCCGCGCTGGTCTTCGTGAAGCCCGAACGGTTACGCGCGCCTTCGATGAGCGCGCATGCACAAGCAGGGGATCTGAAGATCATGTCTGTTACCTCAACAACGGTGGGCATCGACGTGGCCAAGGCGCACGTGGATGTCTGTGTGCTGGGCACCAAGAGCGATGCCCAGCGGTTGGACAACGACGCCGAGGGCCACTCGGCGCTGGCGGCGGCTTTGCAACCCCTGGGCGTGGGCCTGGTGGTGATGGAAGCCACCGGCGGCTACGAGGCGGCGCTGGCCTGTGCGCTGCAGGCAGCGGGTTTGCCCGTGGCCGTGGTCAATCCGCGCCAGGCGCGCGACTTTGCCAAGTCCATGGGACGCCTGGCCAAGACCGATGCGGTGGACGCGCGCATGCTGGCCGAACTGGGCTCGGTGCTGGTACGCCGCGAGGACCTGGATCGCTTCCTGCGCCCGTTGGCCGATGAGCGCCAGCAGTGGCTGGCAGCCCTGGTCACGCGCAGGCGCCAGTTGCTCACGATGATGCATTCGGAGCGCCAGCGGCCGCAGATCACGCCTAAGAAGCTGCACGCCAGCATCGAGGTCATCGTGGCGGTGATCAAGGCACAGCTCGACGAGATCGAGGGGCAGATGGTCGCCCACGTGCGCGAGCACTTTGGGGAACTGGACTCTTTGCTGCAGTTCGCCGCAGGGATCGGTCCGGTCGCCAGTGCCACGCTGATCGCCGAGTTGCCCGAGCTGGGCAAGCTCAACCGGCGCGAGATTGCCGCGCTGGTGGGCGTGGCCCCCATGGCCAACGACTCGGGCAGCAGCAAAGGTCGGCGCCGCGTGCAGGGTGGGCGCTTTGAGATACGCCGCGCGCTCTACATGGCAACGTTGACGGCCACCCGCTACAACCCCGCCATCAAGGCCTTTTACGAGCGATTGAAAGCCGCGGGCAAGATGCCCAAGGTCGCCCTGGTCGCTTACATGCGCAAGCTGCTGACCACGCTCAACGCCATGGTCCGTACCGGCAAACCTTGGGACAAATCGCTTCACGGTGCTTAACTTCCAAGACGGTTACTCAGAAGCCCGTGATCGGGAGCAACGTAGGCACGCATGAAGCCATCATCGACCTGGAAACTGGGGTGCCGACGCGACCAAGGTTGGCATCGCTCCAGGCAAGGTGTGCGTCACCCAGCGCAAGACCGGCTTTCGCACTGGCGACCGTCCGGCCTCGCGCGTCTCGGGCAATACTGGATCGCGCTCTCACGCTGCGCGTCGAGCCGCTCACGATGAACCGCCTTCATCTTCATCTTTGAAATCGTGAGCCGGTGCACGCGCTGGCTGGGCCAGCCAATTGTTCAAGTTGGAAGGCTCCGTATGCGTCGCCTGCAAAGGGGCTGACTGCTTGATCGCTGGAGCGCTGAATTCGGGCCGGCTGCTCGACTTGGAACGCGGTGGAAGCGCTGGCACATGCATAGCTCTGACTTCAAGGACGAGCTTCTGAAATGTATCCTCCGGTCGGAGAGCTCCCATCGCTTGGTATGCGACGTCGAGCGTGCATCCAAACCGTGCCTTCAACCTATTTGCCAGAAGGCGGCTTTCGAAAGTGCCAGCGCGCCGGTCAGCATTCCATTTGTGAAATAACTCCTCTGTTTTCTGCACGTGTCCTCCATCAACAGAGATGTCGCAATGATACATTATGTAACTTTAGGCGCCAACCTCTCACGTGCTTGGCTGGCTCGCCCGAAACATTTTCATCATCCAAAGCGCTTTGCTTCAACGTCCTGCGACGCAAGGAGAATTGCCCGATGTTAAAAATGAGGGCGTGGTGGATCTGGGCTGGCGTAGCCCTGTTCTCGTCCGGGCGCGGGACGTGCGCGGATTCGCCACGCTGCCTGCAAGCCGCGAGCGGACTTTTTTCACGGAAGCAACGCTTTTCGCGTCCGTGCTGCTTCTTGATTGGATTGATGCGCGTCTCGCCTACGGGTCAGCTCCTAGCAGCAGGCTCAAACTGAAGCAATGTCTACTTCAATGCTTCGGTCCTTGGCCGATAAACAGCTGCCCGCGACTTTGCGCGAGCGTGAGGACGTCGACGCCATCCAAATTTTGGTCCTGGCGGGCCATGTGGAGGCCGACTTCGCGCCCGCAGTGCCTACCCCTGCTGGTTGGGTTCATCCAGCCGCCGAGGTGCGGCGAATCACGCGATTGGGACGGCAAATGCTGAGGCATTTGCCGCTGACTCCATCGAACCGTCTCCGCAATCTGTCGCCGCGCGTCAACGTATTCGCGGGCTGGCTACAAGGCAAATAGGCGCCTGACGGAACTGTTCAAGTAATCGCCGTATCGGCGACCGGCTGTCTGGCTGGCCTGCACAGCCGCCGACATTCTATCGAGCTCCTCAAGAGTCGGACCAGCCTCGTCCAACGGACATCCTGCTGTACGCCCTCATGACGGCCTGATGTGCCTTCTGAACCTCGGCGGCCGAACTTCCGAATTCTTGGCGAAGGCGTTTCGATTGATCGTTCATTTCGACCCTCTGCGGTGCATTTTCCTGTTGTTTGGGCAAATCTTCGGTGGGGTGCCACTTGTTCAACTGGACGAATTTTGCGAGAGATCATTCAACCGACAGCTCATGGTTTGACCTGAGAGACAACATTGCCTTGTCAGACTTGCGCGTACCAGAGGCACGCGGCAGAGCCATCTGCATCCGCGATGCTCGCGCGAAGGCACCGTTCGCTGCTGAGGAGAACGCGGCCAGACGCACACAACGGCCTTGTTTGGCAACCGCCACGTTCACCCGGGCTCGTTGTAGATGCTTCGCATGAGGCCAAGGTGAGCGTCGCCGCCAAAGCGCTTTTGAGATTTTGGGTCACATCGTTCCCACATCGCATAGAAGGCGCCGTATTCATCGATGCGTACGAAGGCGTCGGTACCCTTGACCACTTTCAACGTCGCGAAACTGTCCTCGTCATTGAGCCAGTACATCTCAGTGCGGTCGCTGAGCAACTCTCTCGCATACACACCCGACGTATTCCGCGGCGCGTCCATCTGTCCCGCCTTCAAAGTTGAAATGAGAGCCTCTCAGCGTCAGAAGTCGCGCTTGTCATCTCAGAGCTTTGGCCAAGGGCAGCGGATTCAGCTGGTGGTGACCCCGCCATTCCAATCGGCTTGTAGGCGACCGCGTACACAATCGACAGTGCTCAGGGAGGCTCGAACTTGCCTTGCGGCTGAATTCGAACCGTTGGATGCTCGAATCTTTTCTTCGTCTTGGAAGACCGGAAGGTCGGGAAGCTCTCGGTATGTTTTTAGGTTTGCTCGGGACGGGGAAGCGCGCGCTCCAGTGGATGGCCAACCAGACGGAAATTTGACGGTGGGCGACTTTGAAGTGTTTGCCACGGCAAACGGTGAGACTGAAAGAGACGGTGAAAGCTACCTTGACTTGTGGATATTTGGGAGGTTCGTTTGCCATGGCAAACGATGATGGCTTTTATGCAGCTGCAGGCGCTTCGGTTCGACCGAGAAAGCGTTCTTTATCGAGGGCCATTCACATCTGTATCGAGGTTGAGAAAGTGGTCGGGGAAGATTGAGTTTTCGCGATGGCTGTCTCGGCGACCGTTTGCCATCGCAAACGAATCGAACTGTTTGGAGCGTATCGCATTTTGAGCGCCGGAAACCGATGTCCCGCAGACTTCTCTATCAGAAAAAGCAGTTATGGCGTTGCGAAATCGAGCCAATGATTGTTTCAAAGCAGCCATGGAGGAGCTAGACACCGTGCATGAGAAACCCAACGTGGGCAATTGCAGCCGAAACGAGAATCGACTTCCTCCATCGCTTGCCCAACCTCAGGTCTAACGAGTAAGAACGCTCGCGTCCGTAGCACTTAAGTTGCGCGACTTTGCCTTACGCCGAAAATCCGACTGCCTGGTAAACTCTTATTTTTGGCACTTAACTTCTGTCAGTATGATCAACATTGGCATCGTTGACGATCACGCCGTTATTCGGGCGGGGTTGAAGGCGCTTCTTTCACAAGAAGAAGACTTTTTCATCGCAGGAGAAGCTTGCAATGGGAAAGAAGCACTCGACCTGCTCCGAACGACGCATTTGCACGTCATGCTCATGGATTTGTCCATGCCGGGGCGAGGTGGGTTGGACTCCATCGCCGCGATCCGGGCAAAAGCCCCTGAGCTTCGGGTTCTGATCTACACCGGCCTGCCGGAGGAGAATTACGCCGTCAGTTTGTTACAGCAGGGGTCAGCTGGGTTTTTAAACAAGGACTGTGATCCATCTGAAGTCGCAGTTGCCGTCCGGACCGTAGTCAGGGGCAAGCGATACATCTCGCCTTCGGTAGCAAATCTGCTTATTCAGCGATTAGATGAAAAAAAAGATAGCAAGCCACACGAACAACTCACCGAGCGCGAGTTTCAAGTCTTCCTAAGACTGGCAAGAGGGGAAAGAACGACAGCCATCGCTGACGGGCTCTTCCTATCGATCAAAACCGTCAGTACCTACCGTTCACGAATCATGGAAAAAATGGGCTTGATAGCGAATCAGGATTTGACGTACTACGCTGTCAAGCATCAGCTAATTGACTAGGTACGCCCCATGTTTCGTCGCATCGCCTGCCGCGACACATTCCAAGGTATTTGCAGTAACGAATGAGCGCGCAGCTTTTCTCATCAATGGCGCGAATCAACGCGTGCGCTGAATTGAAGGATTCCCGTTGGTTTGACCTTTTACCTCGTTTGCCGTTGAATCAAACCTCGCCAGCAGGCTTGCGCCCTTGCCATTTTCGCGGGCTCGGGTGGCGGCGTCGCACAATGCTTTAGTTGTAGCTGCTACGTCAAAAGTCGGGTGCATGTCTCATGCCGATTGATCTTCAATGAATGTGATATAGGAAGTCAGAAGTGTAGGCGAGTGCCTGCCAAGAGGTGCGACTCCTCCGTACAGGCTGCCGTGACAGACCGCGCACATTCAGACCATGTCATTTTCAATTTTCCTTGTCGAAGACAATGCAGCACTTCGTCAGTCTATTGGTGATGCAATCAACCACATTTGTGATGCAGAGGTCGTCGGGACTGCTGAGACTGAAGTGCAGGCCGTTGAGTGGCTCAACTCCCATCACGGGGCGTGGCGCTTGGCTGTGCTTGACCTGTTCTTGAAGACTGGCACGGGCTTCGGCGTGTTGGCTCAACTGCAGCCTCAGGGAG
>Ga0247813_10000195_pt1 | contig 70529 bp, 54 predicted proteins | sample UWRJL169409C1_FD_180719 | JGI IMG/M metagenome (GOLD analysis project Ga0247813, IMG submission 180719) | Plant litter microbial communities from Arlington Agricultural Research Station in Wisconsin, United States - UWRJ-L169-409C-1 | ecosystem: Environmental > Terrestrial > Plant litter >... | reverse complement strand
TCGAAAAGATAGAAAAGGATGAGGCAAGTTCTTAGATACAATATGCTAAAAAGCTATTTAGACATCCATGTGCTCTCATCCTCCTTCAATTATATTCACAAATTTAAGCCTTTGTAAACATAGGAGAAACATACGGTTAATTTAATCTGATAGCTTATATTTCTTAATTCCTTAACGGTAAGATATTTTTACCATATAAGAATTGCAAGGTTTATTTACGCTGATAACCTTATATTTTCTTAATTCCTTAATGGTTAAGATATTCTTTTACCATCTAAGAATTATTAGTTTAATTTAAGCTGGAAGCCTTAATTTTCTTAATTCCTTAATGTGAAATAATTCACCATCTAGAAATTGTAAGATTTATTTATGCTGATAACCTTATATTTTCTTAATTCCTTAATGGTTAAAATAATTCACCATCTAAGAACATAAGTTTAATTTAATCTGGAAGCCTTAATTTTCTTAATTCCTTAACGGTTAATATATTTTTTTCACCATCTAAGTATACAACGCTCATCTAAGCTTGTGGCTTTATATTTTCTTAATATTTAAGGTATTTTTACCATCAAGAAACATAAGTTTAATTTAATCTGGAAGCCTTAATTTTCTTAATTCCTTAATGGTTGATATATTCTTTTACCATCTAAGAATTATTAGTTTAATTTAAGCTGGAAGCCTTAATTTTCTTAATTCCTTAATGTTTGAAATAATTCACATCTAAGAACATAAGTTTAATTTAAGCTCGAAGTAATTATCCCTTTAAATTTTTATGGTTGCGAATCTAGAACGGCTTAACTTATTAATGATCAAATTCTTTTAAGTGCTTAGCTGTATCTTCTGCAGAAACAAATTTTCTAACTTTCTTTTTATCTAACCACAAAACCAAAGCAGGCAGTAATGTTAAATTGAAAACTAGTGCCACGAATAGCGTAATTGAAAGAAGGAGACCCAAAACAACTGTTCCACCGAAGGTAGAAGCAGTGAAAATTCCAAAACCAAAGAATAGAATTAAGGCAATATGGGTCATGCTCACGCCCGTTTCTGTAATTGTATCAGTAATAACCTTAGGGACAGTAAAATTAGTTAAATTCAATTCCTGCTGATAACGAGTTAAGAAATATATGGTTTGATCGGAGGCCAAACCAAAAGCAATGGTGAAAATTAAAATGGTAGATGGTTTTAATGAAATATCGAAATAACCCATAATTCCAGCTGTAATAATTAAAGGAACAATGTTTGGTAACAGAGAGATAAACATGATACCTAAGCTTTTAAACTGCGCTAAACGTAACAGAGAAATCAAAACAATTGCTAAGCCAATACTTTCGAATAAATGTTTCAGCATATAATCAGTTCCTTTCGAAAAGATTACACTAGAGCCCGTTAACTCTACATCAAATTTATCTGGAGGTAAAATACTATCGATGCGTGGTTTAAGTTCAGCCATTATTGCATCTAAGCGTTTTGAGCCAACATCTGCCATCTGGAAGCTAATTCTAGTACTTTGATTGCCTTTACTCACAAAGTTGGTTAACAAACTTGCATTGCCTTTTCCACCACTTGCTATATAGGCCAGGATAAAGTTTTTTTCCATGTTATCTGGTAAACGGAAAAAAGTAGAATCGTTGTTATAGAAAGCTTGTGTAGCATATTTCAAGCCCATATTAACCGAAATCGAACGCGAAAACTCTGGATAAGCAGAAATCATCTTTTCCATTTTTTCCATTCTTTTCAAATTGGTAAGATTAAAAACGCCATTTTTTTTCTTTGTGTCAACACTTACTTCTAAAGGCAAAATCCCTTCAAAGTTCTTTTCAAAGAATTTTAAATCCGTTAGAATTTCAGAATTTTTAGGTAAGTCATCAACCACATAACCATTTACATTAATTTTCATAACGCCAATAAAGGCGATAATAGAAATAACGATTGTTCCAATATAAATTAAGCTGCTTTTTTGTTGAACCAACTTATCTGTTTTAACCAATAGTTTGTGTAAAAATCCCTCTTCAACATGAGTTTGCGCTTTTAGTTTTGGAGCAGGTAAGTAGCTGAAAATAATAGGAATTAAACATAAGCACATTAACCAGGTAATCATTACATTAATAGATGCAACACTACCAAATTGCATTAATAATTCACTTCCCGTAAAGTATAAAACGCCGAAGCCAATGGCTGCGGTTATGTTTGCAATTAAGGTAGTAATGGCAATTCGCTCAATTGTTACACTTAAAGCACGCTGTTTATCTCCATCCTTTCTTAATTCATTTTGATACTTATTTAAAAGTAATATACTATTAGGAATGCCGATAATTACAATAAGCGGTGGTATCAATCCCGTTAATATTGTTAATTCAAATCCAAATAAAACTAAAGTTCCAATACTCCAGATTACACCCATAATCACCACTAAAATCGGGAAGAAAACCGCATAAAACTTTTTGAAGAATATTAGTAAAATGAGTGCTGAAACAAGAATTGATAAGCCCAGGAATAATACAAACTCGTTGCTTACCAATTTACTTACCGCAGTGCGTATATAAGGCAGGCCCGAAATGTGAACCTGTATTTTGGTTTTCTCTTGAAATGCTTTTGCCTTTGCCTCAATTTCTTTTAAAATAGGATTACGTTGGGCGGTATTTAAAATTTTAGCATCAAAAGTTATAGCCATTAAAGTAGCATTTTGCTTATTGTAAACTAAGCCTTCAAAAAATGGCGTATTAAACAATATGCTTTTTATCGAATCCATTTCTGCATCCGATTTTATCAAGCCTCCAGGAATCGCTTTTAATACAAATTTTTGTTCGACAGTATCTTTCTCTAACTGAAAAATTCTACCAGATGATAAAACTGCTTTTATGCCTTTTAACTTCTGGATGTCGTTAGAAAGCTGAACCCACTGGTTGTAGATTTCTTTTTTGAAAATATCGGGCGATTGTATGCCAACAACCATCACACTTCCATCTTCACCAAAAGTTTTTTTGAAATTATTATATTTAATAAAAGCACTATCGGTAACAGGTAAGATTTTACTTCCTGTGTAAGAAAGTTTTACGTTTTTGGCTTGATAGGCCATAAAAACAGTGCCGAGTACGAAGAAAACGATTATAGCAATACGGTTCTGAAGAATAAACCTCGATAGCTTTACCCACATGTGTAGTCTAGTTTTAAATTATAATGATAACGGCAAAACTAATCTTATTTATAAATCAGAATGACTTTTTGCGCAATTAAATTTGCACAAATAACATACTTTTGAAAAAATTGTTTTAATCGAATGTTGCACAAGGTTAGAGGTATTGTTTTAAAAACTACAAATTACAGCGAAAGCAGTGTAATTGTTCAGGTTTTAACTGATAAATTCGGTATGCAATCTTATCTAATTAACGGTGTGAAAAAGCCTAAAGCGAAGATTAAGATGAATATGCTTCAATCGCTGCATCTATTGGATATGGTGGTTTATCACAAAGCAAATACAAGTATTCAACGGGTTTCAGAAGTTAGGCAAACGCCTGTTTTCAAAACTATTCCTTACGATATAGTTAAAACAAGTATTGTAATTTTTCTTAATGAAGTGCTTTATAAAAGCATACGTCAGCAATCGGCCGATGAAAGTTTATTTGACTACATTTTTAATTCAATAGCCTGGTTTGATGAGAGTGAGGAAATTAATCCGAACTTTCATTTATCTTTCCTCTTAAAATTAACCCGTTTTTTAGGTTTTTCGCCAAACGAAAAAAGAAGAACAGACCAAATTTATTTCGATTTACAAGAAGGAGCATTTGTTTCCAGAGTGCCTATTCATGCAAATTATCTTCAGCTAGAAGACGCATTAAGCTTTATTTATTTATTTAATACAACGCTTGAAAAAATTTCTGAAATAAAAATGAGTAACACCCAAAGGCGATTTTTGTTAGATAAGATATTGGTTTTCTATACCTTACATACAGCCTCGTTTGGCGAAGTTCAATCCCATAAAATCTTAGAAACATTACTAAGCTGAAAAAAAATAAAAAAGATTTGCGAAACAATAATATAGCACTATATTTGCATTCCCAAAAGGAAAGGGAAATTAGCTCAGCTGGTTCAGAGCACCTCGTTTACACCGAGGGGGTCGGGGGTTCGAACCCCTCATTTCCCACACACTTTTCAAGGATTTGAGAAGATTTTAATACAATACCCAAATGGGAAATTAGCTCAGCTGGTTCAGAGCACCTCGTTTACACCGAGGGGGTCGGGGGTTCGAACCCCTCATTTCCCACATCAAGCCTTTCATTTTAAAATGAGAGGCTTTTTTTATGCGCTGATTTTTAAAATATAAACTTCTAGGCATATATTCGGTTTAATATCCGAAATTGGCAATCAGAAAATAATTTACCCTAAATGTTGAATAAAATTATTCGGTTTATTTTCTTTGGAAATTACTTTGTTGGGATTTTAGCCGTTGCCTTAACGCTCGAGGCTACACAACAACTGCGCCTGCCTTATAATTCAATTAATTATTTTCTTTTATTATTTCTAGCCCCAACAATTTACTACACGTATGCGTACAATAAGGTTTCTGTAGCACCTTCGGCAACCAATCCAAGAAACCAGTGGTATTTTAAGCACAAACAATTTATAAACTGGAGCCAGACCATTCTCTTCGTTGTTTGTATGCTGCTTGCGGTAAATTTATTGTATCAAAACTTTCGCAATATTTTAGAATTGCCATTAAGCTATTGGATTGCGATTATCGTAATCGTTATTGCAGGAGGGCTATATTATGGTTTGCTCCCCAAATCATTCCTTAAATTTAATTTAAGAAACACGGGTTGGTTTAAGGCATTTGTTATTGGTTTCGTTTGGGCTTGCTGTGCAAATGTTTTGCCTTTAATAATGCTCAAAATTGAAACAGGAATTGGTTACCACGATTCAGTTTTGTGGACTTGGTTGTTTATTAAAAACTGGATGTTTTGTACAGTCAATGCCATTATTTTCGATATCAAAGATTACCCGACGGATGCGAATAAACACTTGAGAACTTTTGTGGTGCGTTATGGATTACGACGAACAATTTTCAATGTTCTGATTCCATTATTAGTAATCGGATTGGCCTCGCTTGGTGTTTTTGCCTATTTTAAAGGCTTTGGTATTTGGCAGGTTTTTTTCAATATACTACCATTCATTTTTACCATTTATGTTGCCTATTCTATGCATAAAAGAAAAAACATCCTATATTATTTAATGGTGATTGATGGCTTGATATTATTTAAGGCGATTTGCGGAATAATAGGTATGCAATTTGTGAAATAACTTACAATGAATTTTAATTCGATACTAGCAAAATCTTAATTTTTAATCCTAAAAATTTGATCAACAACTACGATAAAATAGCCAATCAGTATGATACCTTAAGTCGATTGGTGTTTTTTAAATCGCAGGTTAATGCGCAAATCAATCAGTTACATAGCATCCCTAAGGATAGTTCTGTCTTAATTGTTGGTGGTGGTACAGGGTGGATTTTAGAAGAAATTGTTAAGCTTCATCCATCAGGCATTAAAATTATCTACGTAGAAATTTCTGCAAAAATGCTGACACTTTCTAAGGCTCGAAACTACGGAGGTAATGAAGTTGAGTTTGTAAATATTGGTATTGAAGATTTTGAAACCAACCTAATTTTTGATGTCATCCTAACACCCTTTTTATTTGATAACTTTTCTGAACAAAGAATAGGAGTTGTGTTTTCAAAACTAAATAACCTTTTAAAACAAAATGGCAAATGGTTACTGGTCGATTTCTCCTTAAATACGAATAAAGGTAAATGGTGGAAGTGGCTTGTTTTAAAATCGATGTACGTGTTTTTTAAAATGTTAGGCATAGTAGAGGCCACAAACCTAATCGATGTAAAGCCTTATTTCGTAGCAGAACAATATCAAATAGTTGAAGAGCGATTCTACTATGCGGCTTTTATTAAAGCTTCTGTGTTTATTAAAAATAATATGACAAATATTTAATGCAACTATATTGCGTTTGTAGATTGAATTTATAATTTTGTATCAAAAGATACGATTATGGATTTCGATGTAATTATTATTGGTGGTAGCTATGCAGGTTTATCAGCCGGATTGGCTCTAGGTCGTTCGATGCGAAAGGTGCTAATTATTGATTCAGGCAAGCCTTGTAACGCTCAAACACCACATTCGCATAACTTTCTAACTCATGATGGCGATGCGCCTTCAAATATCGCAGCAAAGGCAAAAGCTGAGGTTCTAAAATATCCAACGGTTGAATTTTTAAATGATTTTGTTATCTCTGCAAAGCACTTAGAAAATGGTGTATTAATTGAAACGGAAAATGGAGAAAAATTTACCTCAAGAAAAGTTCTGATTTCAACAGGTTTAAAAGATGTAATGCCAGATCTAAAAGGCTTTGCCGATTGTTGGGCAATTTCAGTTATTCATTGTCCGTATTGCCACGGTTATGAAGTTCGGGATGAGAACATTGGGTTAATGATGAATGGAGATATGGCTTTTGAAATGGCTAAAAATCTGTATCATTGGAATAAAGATTTAACCGTATTGACCAACGGTATTTCGCAATTTAACGATGAACAAAGAGAAAAACTGCAATCAAAATCGATTAACATAATTGAAGATGAAATCCTGGAATTTCTACACCATGATGGGTTATTACAAAAGGTAATGTTTAAAAGTGGAAAGCATTTGCCATTGAAAGCCGTTTATGCAAGGCCAGAAATGAAACAACATGCTGAATTGTACATCGACTTAAATTATGAACTTAACGACACTGGTTTGATCGTAATTAATGAGCAATACGAAACAACAGCAAAAGGTATTTATGCTGCAGGCGATTGTATTTCACCAGCCAGAGGTCTATCAGTAGTAACAGCATCAGGTACAATGGCTGCTGTTATGATGAATAGGGCAATGATTTCGGAAGATTTTTGATTGAGCAACTGATTAAAAAAGTATTGCACCTGCAATAGTTGCAATAAACATGGAGATAATAACAATTCTATCAGCCTTAATCCATTGTTCTTTAGTTAAGGGAACAATTGTTTTTTCTTTGGTTTCTGTTCTAGGTCTTGCGATTCTAAAAACGGAGGTGTCTAATTTAATAATCATAGGGAAATGTTTTATAGGTTGATAAAACCAAGGCAAATCCCAAGCCAAAAAAGTAGCAAGATGTTAAATTGTGGATAACTTATGTTTTTATGTTAAATAATTGATATTTATCTAGTTGTAAATAAGGTTTAAACCCATCTATTTGATAATCAGTATGTACTGAAAATTACACAGATGGGTTTTTATGTGGTTGGTTATAAGCTTGTTGAGTCGTTATTCTGTTTTGAGTTTAAACTTAGCTTACTGTTCTTTTTACCGTACCAAAAATAAATTGCTAAACCAATTATTAGCCAAACTGCAAGTCTTAACCAGGTTTCCCATGGCAGGAAAACCATCATTACAACACAAGTAATAATTCCTAAAATCGGGATTAATGGTACCAAAGGAACCTTGAAAGGACGCTTTGCATCAGGATCGGTTTTTCTCAGAATCAGAATGCCTACACAAACCATTAAAAAGGCAAGTAATGTACCGATGCTTGTCATTTCTCCTACAACATTCATGGGTACAAATGCTGCAAATAAACCAATAAATAAGCAAAGAATAATATTCGATTTATAGGGCGTTTTAAATTTCGAATGTACATCTGAAAACATTTTCGGCAATAAGCCATCCTTGCTTATCGAATAAAACATTCTGGATTGCGCCATTAAATCGATTAGAATTACTGATGTATAGCCAATTAATATGGCTAAGATAATTGCCTGACTTAACCAGGCGTAAGGTGTTTTTTCGATTGCGATTGCTACTGGAGCACCACTATTTGCAAATTCTTTATAATTAGCCAAGCCTGTCATAACATGACCGAATAAACCAAATAAAACCGTACAAACAACCAAAGAACCAATAATACCGATTGGTAAATCTCTTGCGGGGTTTTTAGTTTCCTGCGCAGATGCTGCAACAGCATCGAAACCAATAAATACAAAAAATACCAAGCCCGCACCACGTAGAACACCACTCCAGCCAAAATGGCCAAACTCGCCAGTATTTTGAGGAATATATGGGTGATAATTTGCAGGATCTATATATTGCCAGCCTAACGCAATGAAAAGCAACACAACGCCAACTTTTAAAAATACAATAATACCATTAACAATAGCCGATCCTTTTGTGCCACGTATTAAAATTGCGGTCATTAAAACCACCACCAACGCAGCTGGAATATTTACGATTCCATTTACGGTAGTCCCGTCGGCAAGTTTAGCGGTTTCGAAAGGGGATAAGGTTAATTGTGGAGGAAGGTAAATACCTAAACTAGCCAAAAACCTCGTTAAATATTGCGACCAGCTGATGGCAACGGTTGCGCAACCAACAGAATATTCTAACACTAAATCCCAGCCAATAATCCAGGCGAAAAGCTCGCCCATTGTAGCATAAGAATAAGTATATGCACTACCTGCAACAGGAATCATCGAAGCAAATTCCGCATAACACAAAGCTGCAAAACCGCAACCTAATGCTGCAATAACAAAGGAAAGTGTTACTGCAGGGCCAGAATGATTAGCAGCTGCCAAACCTGTTATAGAGAATAAGCCAGCGCCAAGGGTTAATCCAACGCCTATTAAAATTAAATTGATTGGTCCTAAGGTTCTTTTTAAGGTGCCTTCGCCACTTTGGTTTGCCTCTGCAACAATGCTGGCAATAGATTTTTTCATGAAAAAAAGTTATAGAGCTGCAAAATTATGAAAATATATTAAATCTATCGCGTTTGTAGTTATTTGTTTTTAAATAGGAGTAATTAAATTAAACTGAATATTGTGTAGTAATACTTTGATGGCCTGAAGAGATACTTATTGTTCAAATCTTGCTCTTTTTTTTATCAACCCAGGTTTATTTTACTGGCCAAATTTTCTAAACCCGATATACGCGAAAATCCTTTTTTCTTGTAAAACTTTCGATCAGCAATTACCGAAATTGAAAAAAGATTGAAGCATTAGCGGGGCAGAATTGACCGGAAATTCACTGGCTCTGCTTTCCTAAAAACTCAAAAAAACATCAGTTTATTGGATTATTTTCTTTTATTAAATTTTTATAATAAAATTATTTAATTGATTATCAGTGTTTTGTATTACGATTTGAAATTATTTTAGTACTATGTAATACATAGTATTGTATAAAACGTATATCTTTGTTTTATGATAGCAGAAAATACGCAAACGCAAATGCGGAAGGGAATTCTGGAATATTGTGTTTTATCAATCATCGCAAGAGGAGAAATTTACGCCTCAGATATTATTGCTGAATTAAGGTCGGCAAAACTTTTGGTGGTTGAGGGCACATTATATCCATTATTAACCAGGCTTAAAAACAACGGTTTGTTAAGCTACAACTGGGTAGAATCTACCTCAGGCCCTCCCCGTAAATATTATACACTTACCGAAGATGGTAGGGGCATTTTATCTCAATTAGATCAAACCTGGCAGGAGCTGGCTTATGCTGTGGGTATTTCACAAAAAGGAGCCAATTCATAAATTATTTATAACCGCAAAGAAATGGAAAAGACCATCATCATAAATATAGGCAACACCATAATACATATTGAGGAAAGTGCCTACGAGCTTTTAAAGGCTTATTTAAACGAGGTGAAACAACATTTTGCCAATCATGCAGATGATTTGGAAATTGTAACTGATATAGAAAATCGTATTGCCGAATTGCTTTTTGAGCAGCTGGAAGAGCAGAAAAATCAAGTTGTAGATACTGCCAATGTTAATTTTGTAATTGCTCAAATGGGTAGGGTACAGGATTTTGATATGGCAGAAGAAGGAGAGGAAGAGCCTGTTGTGAACACCGCATACCAATATCAAATTACCGATAAGAAATTATACCGTGATATGGATGAACGCGTAATTGCGGGCGTTTGTGCGGGTATTGCACACTACTTAAATTTTGAGGCACGTTGGATTAGGATAGCGGCCATTTTATCTGTCTTTATTGGCGGCTCGGGCTTATTGGTTTATGCCTTGCTTTGGATTATTATGCCAAAAGCAAAATCGCGCATCGAGAAAATGGAAATGAAAGGCGAGCCAGCAAATCTTCAAGGTTTTCAAAAGAATTTAGACGAAGAGTTATTGGCCGTTAAAGAACGCTTAACCGAAGTAAACAAACATGCACAACCATTAATAACCAAATTTGGAAACTTTGTTGGTGAGTTTTTCGAATGGTTAGGTCGCTTTATGGCTGGAACAGGTAAAGTCATTTTCAAAATAATTGCAATTTTTATTGTAATTTTTGGAGTACTGTTTTTACTGGCTTTAATTATTGGTACAGCTGCCTTTCAGGGTTTCTGGGATGCCAGCATTTATGAATTCTTTCCTTTCTCCATTATTAATGAAGGCAATCGTGGTGTAATTTTATTCAGCGCCTTTATTGTGTGTTTCATTCCAATCTTAGCCCTGGTACTTTTCTCTATTCGTGTTGCTTTTAGTAAACAAGCTATAAACAAAACACTTTCGTTCGCTTTGTTAATTATTTGGTTAGCTGGTGCTGCAACAGTTGGTTATCAGGCTGCAAAAATTTCGTCAGAATTTAAACAACATGCCGAATTAACAGAAACAACCGAATTGAAAACTTTGCCAACTTACATAATCGATATTGATAGAAGCAAATATTTCAGTAAGGAAGATAGTGTTGCTTACCACATTGATGGAAACCAAAGAAACAAGATTGTGATTGATGATTTTGAAGACGGACCTTTCGTATCGCCAAATAACGTTCGGATTAATATTATCAAAAGCGAAACAGGTGTAACCAGATTGGTTCAGAAATTCGAATCGCAGGGAAAAACCTTTCAAAGTGCTTTACAGAACGCTCAAAATATAAGTTATACCTATACCGCTAAAGAATCATCGTTAATATTTAATCCACGCTTTCAGTTAAGAAAAGGAAGTATCTGGAGAAATCAGGAAGTATGGATCAATCTGGAAATACCTGTTGGAACAAAAGTGATTATCAAAGAAGATTCTTACCGTTACATTAACAATTATGGAACCTGGGATTGTGCCGATAAAGAAAACGACTCCAACGATTACAGTACCTGGATTATGACTGAAGATGGGCTAAGATGCGTTGCTCAATTAAAGGAAGAAGCTGTAAAAAAGCAAAAACTTGAACAGGAACTGTCTGATTTAAAAGTGCTGCAGAAACAGAAACCCGTTGATTCGGTTTATCAGGATTCTGTATCAAACAGGATTAGAGAAGTTAAACAAGAATTAGGTATTAACATTGAAGAAAATCAAGACAACCAATAACTTGTTATTTCGGCCAGGGCAGAGAAATCTTTTGGTGTTAACGCTACGTTAAAAGATTTCTTTGTGCTGCTAATTAGCGCTAAGCTAAAGTCGGGATGATTTAAAAAGAAAAGAAACCATGAAAACATTACTTACGCTAATTGCATGCTTAATCGCATGTGGGGCTTCCTTTGCCCAAAAAAACAGCAAACTTTCGGGGAAAGTTGTTGATGAAAAAGGACAAGCACTGGCCTTTGCCGTGGTAAAAGTTTTAAATTCTCCTGATACAACGATAGTAAAAAGCGGTTCTACCAATGTAGATGGAGAATTTATTTTCGACCAGTTAAAAGAGGGTAATTATCGTTTATCTGTATCGATGATGGGACATAAAACCAAAAAAACCGAAAGCTTTGCTTTAACAGGAGATTTAAAATTACCAGCAATTGTTTTAAATGGCGAAGCAAAGCAACTTAAAGAAGTAAGTGTTCAAGGTCGTAAACCATATGTCGAACATCAAATAGATAAGACGGTTTTAAATGTCGAAAATAGCATTGTATCATCTGGAAGTACGGCCTTAGAGGTTTTAGAAAAGGCACCAGGCGTACAAATCGACCGCCAAAGCGAGCAGATCAAGCTGAATAATAAATCGGGTGTAACGGTAATGATTGATGGAAAAACGAATTTCCTATCGGGAGCGGATATTACCACTTTGCTTAGTAACATGAGTAGCGATCAGATTGCTACAATTGAGTTGATTACAAATCCATCGTCAAAATACGATGCCGCAGGGAATGCGGGCATTATCAATATTAAATTGAAAAGAAATAAGGCTTACGGTACAAATGGAACATTATCGCTAAACGGTGGACAAGGCATTATGCCCGATTCGCCCACAGATTTGGCTCGGGCAGGCTTAAACCTGAACTTAAATCATAGAGAAGGTAAGTGGAATATCTTTGGAAATGGTACGGTTGCTAGAAAAGCTAGTTTTAATAATACCTTTCTTACGAGAACAACTTTCGCTAATGGTTTGGCAAGCGCTTTTACTCAGGATTTTGATCGTAAAAATAAAGGTGTAGGTTTTCAGGGCAAGCTGGGTGCCGATTATTATGCTTCTGAAAAAACAGTTTTTGGAGTGATGATTGATGCGAATACCGTTAAAACAAAACTTAATAATTTTAGCAATACATTGATTAATGAAGTTCAATCAAATGTGGCAAGTTCAAATTCTGTACTTCAGGATGCTTATTCAAATTCGCCTGCTAATAACCTAACAGCAAACTTTAACATTAAACACGATTTTGATAAAACAGGCAAAAATATTTCTTTCGATGTTGATTACTCTAACTTCAACAATAAGAAAGATGAGCAATTTAATGCCAGGTATTTAAATCAGGGCGGGCAACAGACCAATACTACTTTGCTAAGAAATAATACCGATGCAAACATTGATATTTTTGCTGCTAAAACCGATTTTACCCTACCGATTAATAAAACGATGAAGTTCGAAACTGGTTTAAAAAGCAGTTATGTCGTTACCAATAACGATTTCATATCAGAACAGTTTTTATCAGGCAGCTGGCAAAACGACGCAAACAAATCGAACAATTTTATTTATAAGGAGAACATTAATGCCATTTATGGTAATTTCTCTAAAGAATGGAAGGTGTGGCAAGTACAGTTAGGTTTAAGAGCAGAACACACACACTCAAATGGTAATTCAATAACCAGCAATAAAGAAGTTGACCGTAATTATTTGTCGCTTTTTCCTACCGTTTTTGTTAATCAGAAACTTAACGAAAATAACAATATCCGTTATTCCTACAGCCGCAGGGTAGATCGCCCAAATTATCAGCAGCTTAATCCCTTTTCATTTTACATGGATCCGTACGCTGTTGATCAGGGAAATCCTTATTTAAAACCACAATTCACCGATAATTTCGAAGTATCATACGGTTACAAACAAGTATCATTTTCTTTAAATTATGCCGATACCCGCGATATGATTACTCAAATTAGTCAACAGGATGAAGTAACTAGAATTGTTAGCGTAATTAGACAAAATTTAGGCCGTGCACAAAATTATTCGGCTGGAGTTTATTTCCCGGTTAAGGTTGCAAAATGGTGGAATATGCAAAATAATGCAAGTGTTTACTACAACAAATTTGAAGATGGGAATTTAGAAGGTGCGGCTTTTCGTGCGTCGAAAGTGGCTTATAATTTTAACACCAATCAAACCTTTATTCTACCGCAAAACTTTACAGTCGAAGTCAGTTTCTGGTATAGTTCGCCAAAAGTATCTGGTGTAGAGCAAACAACCATTGCACAATACGCATTAAACGCTGGTATTCAGAAAAGTTTGCTCAATAAAAAGCTAAAATTGCGTTTAAATATGGATGATATTCTTTTAACCAATTATTGGAAAGGGGCTTTAGAATATCAAAATGTAAATCTTCAGGTTACCAATCGATATACCAGTAGAAGAGCTAATTTCAGTATCAGTTATGGCTTCGGAAATCAAAATGTAAAATCTGCAAGATCGAGAAATACCGCTACCGATGATATTAAAGGAAGAGCAGGAGGGTAGTTTAGTATTTAAATTCTCAATAAACTGCTAGTCAATTTCAAATAGTCAGATTGCAAAGATTGACTAGCGAACTATTTACTAGTGAACCAAAACTCAAAAAGAATGAAAAAGATAATTTACACCATTGTGCTTCTGGTAATAGCGGTAACACTTGGTTGCAAAAGCAACGATTCTAATTTAAGTATCAGAGTTAAAGATACCGAAACAGAATATACTTACAATGCCGTTTATCCAGTAAGTAAAACGGATGAACTCGAAAAATATATTGCTCGAGAATTAAAGAATGAATTACCGATGGATCAGAATATCGATACAAAAGTAAGTTTATTAAAAGGGGAAGAGTTTAGAATGAAGGCTACCGAAGGGGCATTACAAATTCAACTCGATAAGCGAAACAGCTCAATAACAGGATTTATAAAATTAAAGAAGTTTACAGATGGAATAAGTGCTGTTTTAGGTAGTAAATAATTTATTTTAATTGATTAGGAGGCTGATGTAATGAACTTACATCAGCTTTTTTAATTTATATTTGAGTGTAAATGTTTTGACTCCTTAGCTCAGTTGGTAGAGCAACAGACTCTTAATCTGTGGGTCCAGGGTTCGAACCCCTGAGGGGTCACTACAGAAAATTAATAAAATTAATCATTGCAATAAGCTTCGCCAACCTGGTAACTCCCTTTGGATTTCATCGGCACAACTTCGCCCGTCTCTAAATAAACTTTATAAATAGGCTGTCCGTCCGCTGGAGAGGATTCGGTACTTATAGCTGAAATTACACCGCATATTTTCTTTTTGCAACCAGAGGTTAAAATGCCGCAAAAAAACAATGCAATTAATATTTTTTTCATTTGATTAGAAGAATGCCCCAAAATTAAATAATTTAAAATACCTATCGGCGGGTATTTTTACCTTTTTTTTAAGGGGTAAAACAGGCTTATTTTCCATTACGACTTAATATAGAGTGGTATATAACGTAAAAGCAACATATTAATTACATCTAAATGCCCGATAAATGCTGTTGTATTTTCAAATTTGTTTGTAACCTTGTGGAATATTAATTGACCTAAAATGAAAAAATACTTTTCTCTGATTGCACTCGTAATATTTTTTATTTCTGTATCGCACGCTCAAAATAAGCCAGCTTTTTACGATGATGTGCAAACGATTAAGAAGTACGATCAAATGTTTAAGCCACCAGTAAACCCTGTATTATTTGTTGGGAGCTCTTCTATCAGGAAATGGGATGATTTAACACAGGTTTTTGCAAAGTATAATGCGTTAAACAGAGGAATTGGTGGTGCAGTTATTAATGATATTACCCGTTATTTAAATGATATTGTTTTCCCATATAATCCACGTCAGATTGTACTTTATGTAGGAGAAAATGATGTAGTTGATGATAAAGTGAATGCCGATACCGTTTTGAATAGAACAATTACACTTTATAAAGCAATAAGAGCTAAGTTGCCAACCGTTCCAATTGTTTACATTTCTATAAAACCTAGTCCAAGTCGCGATAAGTTTCGGAATAAGGTTATCGGTGCTAATGCCTTGATTAAGAAATTTCTTTCTACAGAAAAAAACACAGTATTTGTAGATATTTTTCCTTCGATGCTCAAAGATGGAGCTGGAAGAACCGAACTTTACGTGGGTGATATGCTCCACATGAACGCAGTAGGTTATGCCATTTGGAGAAAAGCAGTTAAGCCTCATTTACTCAAATAAGAGCTACCTAAAACCGAAGGTTAGAAAATTAAATTTTATATATTTATTATTGTGTAAAATCCTTCCTTTCTAACCATGAAGAAATTTCTGCTTTTTGTTACTTTTTTTTCTTTTTCCTGTATAACCTATGCCCAGGATTTACTGGGGATTCCGCAAGTTGTAAATTATAATAACGAACAGTACAATGGAGGAATGCAAAACTGGGATGTTCAGCAGGATAAAAATGGTATTCTTTATTTTGGAAACAATGAAGGTTTACTCACCTTCAACGGACAGTTTTGGAACATTTACCGATTACCAAATTTTACTTCTGTACGTTCAATCGGTATCGATTCTAAAAACAGGATATATATAGGTGCACAAGATGAAATCGGTTATTTCTTTCCTGATAGTCGTGGTATTTTAAAGTACACGTCCTTACTTAATCTTATTCCCGAGAATCTTCGAAAAATTGCAGATATCTGGGATATTTCCATCTTAAATGATGAAGTTTTTTTTCGCTCCATAAACGTAATGCTTCATTATAAGGATGGCGCAATGAAAACCTATAAGCCAGCAGAAACCTGGTCTTTTTTAGGTAAGGCGAATAATAAAGTTTTCGCTCAGGCAAAAAATGTTGGCTTATTTGTTTACGATAAAGAGGTATGGAAGCCCGTTTGTAGTGATGATGTTTTAAAAAAATCTTCCATAACATCAATTTCTAACTACAACGGCGATACCTTGTTGGTATCTACATTAAAAAAGGGATTTTTTCTGCTCTACAACAACCAGCTAAGTACCTTAAAAACTAAGCTGGATAATGTATTCTTTAACGATAGAATTTTCTTTGCAAGTCGGATTAACAATAACCTTTATGCCGCTGGAACGACCTCGGGAGGCGTTTATTTGATGAATAAACAAGGCGATCTGGTACAAAAGTACAACTACCGCGAAGGGCTGCAAAATAATAACGTTCGTGGTATTTTATTAGATCATGATAAAAACATGTGGCTGGCTTTGGATGATGGAATTGCTTATGTTGCAATTAACAGCGCCATAAAAAGTATTTCTCCCGATCGGAATAAGCAAATTACCAGTTATGCTTTCAGAAAAATAAACCAGAATGTTTATATAGGTACTTCCAACGGACTTTATACAACAAAAATTAATACAAGCGCTAAGGATTTAAGTTTATCTATATCAGGCTTTGAAGAGGTAAAGAATACAAAAGGACAAGTATGGGGCTTAGATGAAATTAATAATCAATTAATAATGGCGCATGAAGATGGTGCGTCGGTTATTAATGGAAATATAGCTACACCAATTTACTCACTTCCTGGTACCTGGATGTTTCAGCCATTAGAAAATGTTTTTCCAGCTAAAAATATTCTCTCTGGCACTTATTTAGGCCTGCAGAAAATAAGCTTTGCAAGTGGTAAATTTATAAGCGAAGGTAAAATTGAGGGGATTTCCGAAACCTTAAGGTTTATCGTTGTGGATAATAACGATAACATTTGGGCCTCTCATCCGTATCATGGAGTTTATAAAATAGAATTATCGCCCGATAAGAAAAAAGTTACCAAAACAACATTATTTACCGATAAAAACGGCCTTCCAAATCGGTTATACAATTACGTTTACCATATAAAAAACCATGTTGTTATTGCAACAATCGATGGATTATACGAATATAATCAAGTACAAAATAAGTTTACTCGATTTAAAATGTTTGGAACGGTTTTAAATGGCATCTCGATTCAGTATTTAAAGGAAGATAATAATGGAAATGTTTGGTTCGTAAGCAATAAAAAAGTTGGTATTATCGATTTTCACAAACCTTCTGGTTCAAATGCTTTTAGTGTTTTCTATTTGCCAGAGTTAGATGGAAAGATAGTTGGAGGATTTGAGTCTATTTATACGCTTGATGATGAAAACGTTTTTATAGGCGCCAACAAAGGGGCTTATCATATTAATTACAATAAATATTTAGATAATATAGCAAAACCAACTGTTGTAATTGGTAACATTAAACTACTCGGACCGAAAGATAGCACGGTATTTGGCGGCTATTTTGTGAAGAATGGGCAAATGATTGCCAGGCAGAATTTATCAAAAATTCCAGAATATAAAAATGCGTTAAACTCCATTCACTTCGAATTCTCCTCTACTTTATTTGAGCACGAAAAAAACACAAAATTTAGTTATCAGCTGGTTGGTTTCGATGATGGATGGTCTGCCTGGAATGGTAAAAGTGAGAAGGATTATACCAACTTGTCTGCCGGGCAATATAAGTTTAATATTAAGGCCCGAACCGATGTTGGCAACGAATCAGAAATCGTAAGTTATAGTTTTGTAATTCTACCCGCCTGGTATAACACCATGTGGATGAGACTTGTGTACCTGGTAATTTTTGCCTTGCTTTTAAGAATGTTAATCACCTGGCAAAAAAAGAAGCATGTAAAGGAACAGGAGCGTATGAGCTATCTCCACCAGTTGGAAATAGACAGAAGCGAGAAGGAGATTGTACGTTTACAAAATGAAAAGCTGGAGGCCGATGTTAATTATAAAAACAAGGAACTTTCTACCATGACCATGCATTTGGTTCAGCGTGGAAAGGTCTTAGCCAAAATTAAAGAAGTAATTTCTTCTGTGATCAAAAATCACGATGATACGCTCAACGAAAACTCCCCAAGTTTCAGGCATCTTATCCGGTTAATTAAAGATGTAGAGAAAAAAGATCAGGAACTGGATCATTTGAGCGTACACTTTAACCATGTTAATACTGCTTTCTTTAATAAACTAAAAGACCTTTATCCCGATTTAAGTCAGAACGATTTGAAGTTTTGCGCCTACTTATGTATGAACTTATCTTCAAAGGAAATGGCGCAACTAATGAATGTTACCATAAAGGCTGTAGAAGTAGGCCGATACAGGTTGAGAAAGAAACTTCAGTTAAAGCCAGAAACCAATTTGTACGAGTTTTTAATCGAGATTTCGAGGCAGAAAACGTCATAATTTAACCTTTTTTAACAATTTTCATACGAGTTTTTCTTTAAATATTAAATAATTGATAATCAGTTACTTGTATTTATGTAGTAGTGCTTATGTAGTGCTTAAAGTAGGGTCTTATCAATAGAAAATTAAGCTTTGTAGGGTTTGTGTAGCACAAGAAAATTACACAATATTAAATCCCGTACATAGATTTGAATTGAGTTGTGGCACCAAACCCAAACTCAAACTAACCAAATATTAACTTAAAATTATTTTCTATGAGAGGAAGATTTACATTCGTATTCTTCATTTACTGTATCATGGCATTTCCGCTGGCATTATTTGCCCAAGATATTGCCGTTACAGGAAAGGTAACAGATCAGAAAGATGGAACTCCGCTTCCAGGTGTTACAATCAGAGTTGAAGGCACATCCCGAGCCGCCTCTACAGATCCAAATGGTGTATTTTCTATTCAGGCAGCGGTAGGCGCTAAACTTACTGTTAGTTTATTAGGAATGGCAGCACAAACAGTTACAGTTCCGGCAGGCGGAAAAATTACAGTTTCGCTGGCAACAGATTCCAAAGATTTAAGCGATGTAGTTGTGGTAGGTTACGGTACACAAAAGAAAAGTGTTGTAACTGGTGCAATTTCAAGCGTTAAAGCGGCTGATTTAGAAAATCAACCAACAACAACTCGTTTAGAACAAGCATTACAAGGAAGAACTTCAGGATTAACAATTGCGGCTCAGTCTGGTCAGCCAGGTTCTGCTTCAACGGTAAGGCTAAGGGGTTTCACATCATTCGGAGGCAAAAATAATCCACTTTGGGTTATCGATGGAGTTGTGGTAGATAATGGTGGTATTGGTTATTTAAATCAATCCGATATCGAATCCATTGAAGTTTTAAAGGATGGTGCATCTGCTGCAATCTATGGAACTCGTGCAGCATCAGGTGTAATTATTGTAACAACTAAAAAAGGTAAAGCCGGAAATTTAAATTTAACGTATAACGGATATTATGGCGAAGCTCGTGCTGCAAGGAAATTAGATCTTTTAAATGCAACACAGTATGCTACCTTAAGAAACGAATCTTACTTAAATGATTACACCGGAACAACGCCTGTTTTACCTTATCCAAATGCCGCATCACTTGGTGAAGGAACGGATTGGCAATCGTTAATTTTTAACAATAGTGCTGCCCGTCAGAACCACGAAGTTAGTTTAAGTGGAGGTAGCGAGAAATCTACATTTTTCTTATCATTCGGTTATTTCAAAATCGATGGTATCGTTTCTACGGAGGTTTCAAAATATAACAGAGCGAACATCCGTATTAACTCTACACACAAGCTATATAAATGGTTAACCATTGGCGAAAACTTAGGTTATAGCCATTCAATTACCAATGGAATTGGAAACACCAATAGCGAATTTGGTGGGCCTTTAAGTTCGGCAATCAACTTAGATCCATTAACGCCTGCAATTATCACCGATCCAACGGTTTACAATGCACCTCCTTACAGCAATCAACCTGTTTTCAGAGATGCTAATGGTTTCCCTTATGGTATTTCTACAAGAGTTGCACAAGAGATCAGCAACCCTTTAGCAAGTATTAAAAGACAAATCGGAAATTACGATTGGGATCATAATATTGTTGGTAACGGATTTTTAGAAGCCGAACCAATTAAAGGTTTACGTTTCCGTTCAACTTTGGGTTCTAAACTGGCTTTTTATGGTGGTGATGGTTTTAACCCGATCTATTATTTAAACTCATCTACTTCAAATAGCAGAACACAGTTTTCAAGAAACATAAATTATGTAATTACGTACAATCTTGAAAATACATTGTCTTACACAAAATCTTTAGGTAATCATAATTTAAGCTTGTTACTAGGTCAAGGTTCTTATAGCGATGGATTTAGCCGTAGCGTGAGTACAACCTTTTTTGATGTACCAGCAACAGATTTTTATTCTGCATCTATGAGATTTAAACCAGTTGCAGCAAGTAGAACATCAGATGGTAGCGAGGGTACAGATCACAAAATCTTCTCGTTGTTTTCTAGATTAACTTATGACTACAAAGAGAAATATTTATTCTCTGCCTTAATCAGACGTGATGGTTCATCAAGATTTGGTGCAAACAATAAATACGGTTATTTCCCGTCAGCACAAATTGGATGGGTACCAACCAAAGAGGATTTCTTCCCGCAAAACGACATTGTTAATTTCTTAAAAATTCGTGGAAGTTACGGTGTTACCGGTAATGATGGTATTGGTGATTTTGCTTACGTTCCTACAGTTGGTAGCGGTAGAAACTACACTTTTGGTAATGCAAACGTTGTTAACATTGGTTATAGCCCGAATGCTTCTGCCAACCCTGATTTGAAATGGGAAGAAACAAGATCAAGCAACATCGGTATCGATGCAACAATCTTCAAAAACGTTACTTTAACCGCTGATATATACAAAAAGAAAACAGTGGGTATTCTTCAAAATCCACCAGTACCAGGTTATGTTGGTAGTGGTAGCCCTGCTGCTAACATTGCAGATATGTCTAACAATGGTTTTGAGTTTGAATTATCATACCGTAAACAAATTGGTCAGTTTGGCTTAAACGTAAGCGGTAATGGTTCATTTATTAAAAACACGATTGATAAATTAAGCCCGGGTATCAACTTTATCGACGATAGCCAGGCGAGTTTCCAAACTCTTGGTACCATAACACGTACTCAAATCGGACATTCATATAATGAGTTCTTCGGCTACGTAAATCAAGGTATTTTCCAGTCTCAGGCAGAAATTAATGCTTATGTTGGTCCTAACGGACAACCTTTGCAACCCTTAGCAAAACCTGGCGACATTAAATTTGCCAACTTAAACGGTGATAATGCTATCGATGCAAATGATAGAGATTTTATCGGAAATGGCCTGCCTAACTTCACTTATGGTTTAACAATTAATTTAACTTACAAAAGCTGGGATTTAACTGCCTTTGGTAGTGGTGTTGCAGGTAATGTGATTTTCCAGGGATTGAGAAGATTAGATATTCCGAACGCGAATTATTCAACTTCCAGATTAGATCGTTGGACGCCATCAAACCCTTCAAGTACTCAGCCTAGATTAACGGATGCTGATCCAAATAAAAACTTAACTAAATTCTCTTCATTGTATTTAGAAAAAGGAGATTATTTCAGATTAAGAACTTTCCAAATCGGTTATACACTTCCGAAATCAGTAACAAGCAAAATAGGTCTTCAAAAATTCCGTGTATATGCCTTGTCTGAGAATTTATTCACAATAACTGGTTATAGTGGTTACGATCCAGAGTTAGGTTCTAATAACAGTGGTAACGTATTTGGTGTCGATCGTGGTGTATATCCACAAGCTCGTTCGTTCGTTTTTGGTATAAATGCTAATTTTTAATTAATTAAAATGAAAAGAAAAATAACTTATTTAGTTGTAATCCTGGCTGGAATGCAACTATTTGGAGGCTGTAAAAAATATTTGGAGATTAATCCTCAGGAACGGGTTCTTTTAGATAATTATTACAAAACTCCCCAAGATGCATTTGCTGCTTTAGTATCCATTTATGATAGATTTGGTTTCCAAAGTGGTGGACTTTATGACAAAGTTGCCATTATGGATGCCGCATCTGACGATCAGGTTGCAGGTGGTGGTGGTCCATCAGATATTAACGACCTTCAGGTTGTAAATACCTTTACCTTAAATTCGCAAACTGGTCCACAGGGTTATCTTTGGAATAAAGGATATGCAGGTATTTTCCGTGCAAACGTATTCTTGTCGAAAATTGGTGGCATTAGTATGGATGCGACGTTAAAAGCAAGATATACAGGTGAGGCTAAAGCTTTACGTGCCATATTCTATTTTGATTTGGTTCGTTTCTTTAAAAACATTCCATTACTAACCTCAGAAGTAGATCCAAAACAGATTTATGATGTGTTGCAAGTAGCACCTGCAGATGTTTATGCCTTAATTGAGAAAGATTTAACCGAAGCCATTCCAGGCCTTCCTAATACCGTGCAAGGGGCAAGTGAAGGCGGTCGCCTTACTAAAGGTGCAGCGCAGGCTGTATTGGGTAAAGTTTATTTACAACAGGCAAAATATGCTCAGGCTGCTGAACAATTTGCGCTGGTAAACGGAACTACTCCAGGACAGGCAAACGCAACTTATGGCTACAAATTACTTACAAACTTTGGCGATTTGTTTAAAGTGAACAATAAATTCAATACCGAATCGATTTTGGAAATTGTTCACTCAAATGCTTCTAACGGTGGTTGGGGCGATGCTGGAGCTTCTGAAGGTAACTTGTTAAATATTATTGTTGGTCCTCGTGGATACAAACCAGTGTTAGCCAGTGCACCTGACTATTACTCGGGTTATAGTTTCTTAGTTTTTACTAAAGAATTCTTCGATTTTATTCACTTCGATCCACGTAATAAAGCAACTGTTGCCAATTTAGATAGTCTTGAAAAAAATGGTATTGCTACATACGAAAAAGGATACCAAAACAGTGGTTACTTCTTAGAAAAAACCATAGGCAGAGTTGCTGATAAAGCGCCTACAGGACAAACCGAGTTAAATTTCCCTCAAAACTCATACGAAATCAGACTTGCAGATACTTATATGCTTGAAGCAGAATCTATCTTGCAAAGCGGTGGTGCTGTAGGTCCTGGTAGTCGTGCTTACTTATTGCTAAATGCAGTTAGAGCTCGTGTTGGCTTAAATCCAGTAGCTGTAACCATGGATAATATAATGAAGGAAAGAAGGCTGGAACTTGCAGGTGAAGGTCACCGTTTTCCAGATTTAGTTCGTTGGGGTAAAGCTGCAACGGTATTGGCATACAAAGGTTTCACTGCAAACAAAAATGAAATCTTTCCTATTCCGCAGGCAGAGTTAAATAATACTAAAATACTTCAAAACAAAGAGTACGGCGGTACTAAATAAAATATTTAAGGGGGTGGGGTTTTTTACCTGCCCCCTTTTACGCTTTTAAATTTTGCAAAAGATATTGCAAAACTGTAAAATACCGAGGCAAGGCTCATAGCTTCTGAAATTACCTTAAATCTTCTACTTACTAACCTGTTGTCATTATGAAATTAAAGACGATGAGCTATTGCTTTGCTCTTACATTAAGCTTCTCTACAGTACAATCCATTGCCCAAACCGATGCATCTCTATGGCTTACCAAAGCCGATCGTTCTGTACTTTTTGCAAAACAAAACGATGCACTCAAATTCTCGACAATTAAAAACAGCAACCCTACTATTTTAATAAATGAAAAGGAAACTTACCAGCCAATTGATGGCTTTGGTTACAGCTTAACGGGTGGAAGCGCACAGCACATTATCCAGATGTCGGCACCTGCGAGAGCTGCTCTGCTTAAAGAGTTATTTGCAACCGATGGAAATAATATTGGTGTAAGCTATATAAGATTAAGCGTTGGTGCATCAGATTTGAACGAAAAAGTATTTTCTTATAACGATTTACCTGAAGGACAGACAGATTTAAACCAGGCTAAATTTGATTTAGGGCTTGATAAAGTTGATGTAATCCCGGTAATGAAGGAGATCCTTGCTATAAATCCTAAAATTAAGGTTTTGGGTTCGCCATGGTCTCCCCCATTATGGATGAAGACAACTTATGATGCCCGTGGAGGTATGTTAAAACCCGAGTATTACGATGCTTACGCAAAGTATTTGGTTAAATACGTTCAGGAAATGAAAAAGGAGGGAATTACAATTGATGCGATAACCGTTCAGAATGAGCCTCTGCATCCTGGTAATAATCCAAGCCTGTTAATGGTAGCACCTGATCAGGCAATTTTTGTTAAAAAAAATCTTGGTCCTGCGTTCGAAAAATCAGGCATCAAAACCAAAATAATTATCTACGATCATAATGCCGATCGCCCGGATTATCCCATCACAATTCTGAACGATAAGGAAGCAAGAAAATACATCGATGGTTCTGCTTTTCATCTTTACGGTGGTAAAATAGAAGCTTTAAGTGATGTTCGTGATGCCCATCCAGATAAGAATATTTATTTCACTGAGCAAATGGTTGTAGAAAGACCAAATGCCGCAACAATAAACATTACAGGGCCCGTTAGGCGCTTAATCATTGGAGCTACCCGCAACTGGAGCAGAAATGTTTTAGAGTGGAATTTAGCTGCCGATCCTGAAAATAAGCCGTTTACCGATAGAGGTGGTTGCCCAACCTGCCAGGGTGCAGTTACCATTGATAAAGATAATGTAAGCAGAAATCTTGCATACTACTCTATAGCGCACGCATCAAAATTTGTTCGTCCAGGCTCCGTTAGAATTGCTTCTAATGAGTTGCCCGATTTATCAAACGTAGCCTTTAAAACTCCTGAAGGAAAAAAGGTATTAATTGTAGCCAACACAGGCAAAGAAGCCACAAATTTCAATATCAGTTTTAATGGAAAAATGGTATCTGCAACTTTGGATAAAGGCTCGGTAGGTACTTACATCTGGTAAAAGTTAAAAATAAGATAATGGTAATGAAAAAGTATTTAATCATAATCCTTTGTGTTTTTGTAGCAATTACTTTCGTTAAGGCCGATCCCATAAAAAGTAAATCTTTTTATAAACAAAAGCTCGATGACCCAAATGCTACTTATTTTACACCAGCAAATTTCAAAATTACTGCTGATGGTAAAACTGATGTGTCAGACGAATTACAAGCGGCAATAAATGGTGTTAAAACCAAAAATAATTTCGGAGTTCTTTTTATCCCCGAAGGAAAATATCTGATTAGTAAAACCATTTACATTCCAAATTCTATCCGCTTAATTGGATATGGTAATAACCGGCCATTATTTATCCTTGCTAAAAATTCACCCGGTTTTCAAGAACCTGTACCATCTGATAAAGGGAACGCAAAATATATGTTCTGGTTTACCGGTTCAATTGTGCAGAACGGGCAACCGATTCGCGATGCAAATCCAGGTACATTTTATAGTGCTTTCTCAAATTGTGATATTAAAATTGAAGATGGCAATCCTGAAGCTGTAGCCCTGCGGACGCATTATGCACAGCATAGTTTTATTACTCATGTTGATGTTTACGCAGGAAACGGAAAAGCAGGTTTGTTTGAGGTTGGCAACGAAATGGAAGATGTTCGTTTTTTTGGCGGAGAATACGGAATCTATACAACAAAGGCTTCTCCAGGATGGCAGTTTATGATGATTGATACTTATTTTGAAGGACAACGTAAGGCCGCTATAAAAACCCGTGAAGCTGGTTTAACAATTGTGAGGATGAATGTTAAAAACGTACCTCGCGTAATCGATGTCGATTCTAATTATTTTGAAAAGATATACATAGAAGATAGTCAGTTCGAAAATGTTTCTGGCCCGGCAATAATCATCAGTAATGAGAATAATGCATTCAATGGGATTGTACTTCGGAACGTAGATTGTAAAAATGTGCCCGTGTTGGTTTCTTATAGAATGAGTAAAACCCAAACAAATGGCATTGCTAAAATTTATAAAGTAAAAAACTTTGTTTATGGCTTGCAAATCGACGATTTAGGACAAGATGCCGTTTATAAAACAACTCAAAGTTTTCAGCCACTTAATATATTTCCTAAACCAGCCCCTAAAGATATTCCCGATTTTCCTGAAATAAAAACATGGGTAAATTTAAAAACGTTAGGTGCAAAAGGAGATGGAGAAACGGATGATACCAAAATTATTCAGGATGCAATTGATAAATACCCTAATATTTATGTGCCACAAGGTTGGTATAAGGTTTCTGAAACGATAAAGCTCAAAAAAAATACCGCTCTTATCGGTTTAAGTCCAATTGCAACGCAATTTATGCTGGCCGATAACACGCAGGCTTTCGGCGGTTTTGGGCCACCAAAAGCACTGCTCGAGGCACCAAAAGAAGGTACAAATATTTTAACGGGGATCGGTTTAAACACAGGGATTTACAATACCATTGCCGTGGCGTGTAAATGGATGGCGGGACGTAATTCTTACATGAACGATGTGAAATTTATTGGTGGACATGGTTCCATGACTCCTGGCCCGCAACAACCACGAAATGCAAATCAGGCAGGAAACAGACAGCCAAGTAGAATTTTGCAGGGAAAAGATAGCGCTTGGGATTCGCAATACTGGAGCTTATGGATTACCGATGGTGGCGGTGGCGTTTTTAAAAATATCTGGACGGCAAATACATTTTCTACATCTGGCATTTATGTATCTGATACCAAAACTCCATCAAGCATTTATGCCATGTCTATCGAACACCACGTAAGAAACGAGGTTCGATTTAATCGCGTAGCAAATTGGAAAGTATATGCGATGCAGCTTGAAGAAGAAAGTAGAGAAAGCTCAGACGTATTGCCAATGGAAGTGGAAAGCTGTGAAAATATGCTTTTTGCCAACTTTTATATGTTTAGAGTTATCCGAGTTAACACCCCATCGCCAACAGGCATTAGAACCTGGAGTTCGAAGAACATCGAATTTTTGAATGTTCATAATTATGCACAAACCAAATATTCGGCAACTTTGCCATTATACGATATAAATACAGCTATTGAAGTTAGGCCCTGGGAGTTTACCAGGCTATATATTAGAGGAAATGCAACGGGAAATAAAAAAGTAGAGTCGTCGCAGGCAAAGCTTTTGGTAAAGGGATTTGAATTTGCCGATGGAATAACTAAGGATAGCAAAGGGAACATTTACTTCAGCGAATCTAGAATGAGAAGAGTTTACAAATGGTCAGTTGAAACGAATGCTTTAAGCTTAGTTGCCGATTTTCCATTCGAGCCGCTTTCTTTAGGCGTTGATAAGCAAGATAATTTATTGGTTTTATTCAAGTATTACCCTACGCCTGCGTATATGGTAAACGGTAAACCCGAAACTTTTCCGCTCCCAGCCGATGCTGATGGAACATCGTTTAGCGGCTGGGGAAATTCTGGCTTTGGGGTTTGGGTTTATTCCATTAATCCTGATCAGGCAGAAAAAACCATAAAACTGTTAAAAACAGCACCAATGGGCGCCGTAAATAAAATCCATAAAGCGCTTTATCCCGCTAATCGCTGGCGAGATTCGCACGATTTTAATACGGTTAGTCTTAACAAACCAACTGAAATGTTTGTAGCCGAAGATGGCGAAACAATTATCCCGATAGTGTACGATTTAGCAAGATCTAATGCGCTCGTAGAAGGTTTCCCAAATAAAATCATGTATGCAACCGATGAGTATGACAAACGAACAGTTAGTCTTCAGGTCGACAATAAAGGCTATTTGTCAAACTTGGTATATTTTGCCGAAAAGGGAGAATTTAATTCTTGCTTAGATAAAGATGGAAACCTTTACATTGCCGATGGAGAAATCTATGTTTTCGATAAAACAGGAAAACAAATTAAGCAAATTAATGTACCCGAAAGGCCAACCACAATTTCGTTTGGCGGTAAAGATGGAAGTACACTTTTTATAACCACACGCTCAGCATTATATAGCCTAAAACCTTAACCGAAAATCTATTTATTATGTTTAAAAGAATCTTTAATCCATCATTCCTGGTTCAAAAAAGTAAATCATTATTATTTATTATTAGCCTTATTGCGTTTGGTTTTAATAGTTATGCTCAGGGTTTTTTAAAGGCCGAAGGAAAGAAAATTGTTAACGCAAAGGGAGAAAATGTTTTGCTCCGCGGATTTGGTTTAGGAGGCTGGATGTTGCAGGAAGGCTACATGCTTAAAATTAACAAAGATGGACAGCAATATAAAATTCGTGAGCGTTTAGAAGATTTAATGGGAGCCAGGCAAACTCAAGAATTTTATGATGCATGGTTAAATAACCACACCCGAAAAATAGATATCGATTCGCTCAAGGCATGGGGCTTTAATTCGGTTCGCTTACCCATGCATTATAATTTATATACTTTACCAATAGAGAAGGAAACTGTTGCTGGCCAAAATACATGGCTGGATAGGGGATTTGCTTTAACAGATAGTTTGCTTGCCTGGTGCAAGGCCAATAAAATGTATTTGATTTTAGATTTACATGCAGCGCCAGGCGGACAAGGAAATGATACCAATATTTCAGATCGGGATGCATCAAAACCAATGCTTTGGGAGAGTGAAGCTAATCAGCAAAAAACAATTGCACTTTGGGCAAAGCTGGCAGAACGCTATAAAAACGAAGAATGGATTGGAGCCTACGACATTATTAACGAGCCGAATTATGGTTTCTCTAATCCGACAGCAGATAAAAACGGAACACAGGAAAAGATTAATGCACCATTAAAAAAACTAATGGTTGATATAACAAAAGCCATTCGTGCCGTCGACCAAAAACACATAATTATTATCGAAGGAAATGGATGGGGAAATAATTACAACGGCGTTTTCCCGCTTTGGGATAATAATATGGCAATAAGTTTTCATAAATACTGGAATTATAACGACCAGGCTTCTATTGCACACATGATTAAAACCAGAGAGGAGCAAAACGCACCTATCTGGGTAGGTGAAACAGGCGAAAATTCAAATACATGGTTTACGGATGCCATTAGCCTTTTCGAAAAAAACAATATTGGTTGGGCTTGGTGGCCATTAAAAAAGATTGGTTTTAATAATCCAATGGAGATAAAATCTAACCTCAATTATAATAGCGTAGTAAATTACATGAATAATGGTGGAAATAAACCTAAAGAAAGTAATGTGTACAGCGGTTTAATGGAACTTGCCGTTCACACCAGATTGGAAAATACAATTATCCATAAAGATGTAATCGATGCAATGATTCGCCAGCCACACAGCGATGAAACCAAGCCATTTAAAGCAAACCTGGTAAAAGAAGGTTCGATAATTTATGCTGTCGATTACGATTTAGGTAAAAATAACCAGGCTTATTTCGATTTAGATGTGGCTGATTATCATGTTGCTACAAATAAAAGAACGGCTGGAAATCGTGGACGTATTTATAGGAATGATGGCGTAGATATACAAATGGATTCTACAAAATACGAAAGGTATTATGTTTCCAATATCGAAAGTGGAGAATGGCTACAGTACACCACACAAGTGGCAAAAAAGGGAATTTATACCTTAAAATTAAATACCGCTTCAGCGCAAGACGATGGAAAAATATCTATTGCTGTAAATGGTAAAATTGTAGCTAAAGATATTGCTGTACCTAATTCTGGTGGAGCAAAAAAGTTTATTCCATTCGAAGTGAAAAATATAGCCTTAAATGCAGGTAAACAAGTAATAAAAATTATTGCCGATACAGGAGGTTATAATTTTAGTTATATTCAATTCGTAAAATAACTAACAAAACTTTAGGTGTTAAAAGGCTATAATCGCATATTTCTAATTATCGGTATTATCGCTGTGGTAATTGTTGCCCTTTCCAGGTGTATGAGTATTGCAGATAAAATACCAGCCGATATAAGAGGCGAAAATTATACGGGTGCGGCTACTTGTGTTAAGTGCCACACCAGTATAGGAGAGTCATTTGCTCACAATTCACATGGCCTAACCTCAAGTCCTGTTGTTAATAAGAATTTATTAAAGCTGCTGGCAAACGATTCGAATTCTTTTGCTTTTAACCAGATTATGAAAATCAAGGTTGAAAAACGAGATAGCGGAATTTATCAGGTTGCTTATGTTAATGGAAAGGAAAAAAGATCCCAAAGATTCGATGTAGCCTTTGGTTCTGGCGAAAAGGCTTTTACTTATGCCTATTGGAAAGACAAAAAATTGTTTCAATTACCGCTTTCTCATTTCTCTGAAATAAAAACCTGGGCAAATAGCCCGGGTTTCCCTAAAAATGCAATGTACTTCGATCGGCAGGTTACCAGTAGGTGCCTGGAATGCCACAGTTCTTTTGTTAAAACGAGCGTAAAACAGGTTTCGGCATTAGCCATGGATGAAGAAATGGAAAAAGGTTCGCTGATTTATGGAATAGATTGTGAGCGTTGCCACGGGCCGGGAAAACAACACGCAGTTTTTCATTTAGAAAACCCGAAAGAAAAAAAAGCAAAATTTATAACCATTTACAACACACTAAGCCGCAAGCAAAAAATGGATGCATGTGGCGTTTGTCATTCTGGAAATACGCTTACAACTGTTCAGTCTGTTTTTAATTTCCAGCCAGGCGATAAGCTCGCCGATTATTATTCACAGGATTTCGTCTCTTTTGGAGGCACCAACCCCGATGTTCATGGTAATCAAACAGCAATGCTTCAAGGTACGCTATGTTACCAAAAAAGCGAAATGACTTGTCAGTCTTGCCATAATTCTCACGAAAGTATTAAGGGTAATATGGCTATTTATTCTCAACGTTGTATAAGTTGTCATCAAACTCAAAAGCATACTGCTACTACCTTGGCAAAAGGTGTTTTAAAAACCAATTGTATCGATTGCCATATGCCAATGCAGGCGTCCAAACTAATTTCATTTCAAACGGCTGGTAATAAAAATGTTAATCCTTATTTATTGCGTTCGCACCACATCGGTATTTACCCAGCTAAATAGTTTTCGTTAAAGTATCAATCCTGTTAAAAGCTTTACAGTCTAATATAAAAGAACTTGTATTTCGTACATTTGGCTTCAATAATTTAAAAGATCTAGCCACTATGCCCCTAAAATTTTGCTTATCTCTATTGCTTTTCTTTTTATCTAGCCAGGTCGTTTTAGCTCAAAGTAAATTTAATTTAAGTGGCACGGTTCGCGATGCAGCAACTGGCGAAACCTTAATCGGTGCAACAGTAAAATTATCTGGTAAAACTTCGGTAGGTACACTTACAAATGCGTATGGCTATTATGCTTTAACGCAGTCTGAAGGCGATTATACTGTCGTAATCAGCTATGCTGGCTATCTTCCCGTTACAAAAAATATCAGCTTAAATAAGGATACCAAACTTAATCAGGAACTAGGAACGGCAAACGATTTGGCAGAGGTTACGGTAAGCGCAAAAAATCGGAAAAACGAGAACGTAAAAAGTGCACAAATGGGACTGGAAAGGGTTGATATGAAATCGCTAAACTCAATACCTGTTCTTTTGGGCGAAAAGGATGTGTTAAAAACCATTCAGTTATTGCCAGGTGTTAAATCAGGCGGCGAAGGAAATACAGGTTTTTATGTGCGTGGCGGTGCTGCTGATCAGAATTTAATTCTTTTGGATGAAGCCGTTGTTTACAATTCTTCGCATTTATTGGGCTTCTTTTCTACTTTTAATGCCGATGCGATTAAGGATGTTAGCTTGTACAAAGGTGGAATGCCAGCACAGTACGGAGGTCGTTTATCATCTGTTTTAGATGTTAAAATGGACGATGGGAATAACAAAGAATTTAAATTTCAGGGTGGAATTGGATTAATTGCATCAAGACTTAAAGCCGAAGGACCGATCGTTAAAGACAGGGGCTCTTTTATGGTAAGTTTTCGTAGAACGTATATCGATTTATTTTTAAGGCTTTCGCCCGATTCGGCCATAAATGGAAGTACCTTGAATTTCTACGATATTAACGCAAAAGCAAACTACAAAATTGATGACAAAAATACCATCTATCTTTCTGGGTATTTTGGTAAAGATAACATTGGCGTTAAGGATTTATTTGAAAATAACTGGGGAAACGTAACCACCACTTTGCGTTTAAATCACATTTTTAACGACAGACTTTTTTCTAATACCTCACTAATTTATAACAACTATAATTACACCGTTCAATTGTTAAATGATGTTACAAATTTTAAAGCAACTTCATTGGTTCGCGATTTTAATTTGAAGCAAGATTTTCAATATTTCAGTAATAAGCATACACTTCGTTTTGGTTTAAATGCAACGCATCACCGTATTTCACCTATCGACATTACAACAAGCCAGGAATCGCAGGTTAACCCTTTAACGCAAGAAAAAAGATACGGACTGGAAACAGCCGCGTATGTTTCTGATGAATGGGCAGTTACTGAAAAGCTTAATTTCCTATATGGTGTTAGATTGGCTGCATTTTCGTTGCTTGGCCCAGGTAATTTTAGTACCTATGATCCTGCGGGAAATATTACAGCTACAGATAGGGCAGAAAACGGGCGGTTTTACAAAAATTACCTCAATCTTGAGCCTCGTTTCTCTCTAAGCTATCTTTTTAATGATGAAAACTCTGTAAAAGCATCTTATAATCGCAACACCCAGAATATCCATATTTTAACAAATGCGACATCAAGCTCGCCAACCGATCAATATGTTTTGAGCAGCAATAACATTAAACCCGAAATTGCAGATCAGGTAGCGCTGGGTTATTTCAAAAATTTTCAGGAAAATAACTATGAATTCTCGGGCGAGGTTTATTACAAATGGTTGCAAAATCAAATCGATTATAAAAATGCAGCACAGTTGCTGGCAAATTCCAATGTAGAATCAGAACTGCTTTACGGTACAGGCAGAGCCTATGGTTTGGAATTGTTTTTCAAAAAGAAATTTGGCAAACTTAACGGCTGGGTTGGTTATACTTTATCACGCACAGAACGAAAATTTGCAGCGCTTAACAACGGAAATTATTTCCCTGCAAGGCAAGATAGAACACACGATATTTCGGTGGTTGGTATTTACAATTTAAACAAACGCTGGACTTTCTCTTCGAGTTTTATATACAGCACAGGTAATGCGGTCACTTTTCCAGCAGGTAAATACAGAATTAATAACCAAACAGTTTATTATTACACAGAAAGAAATGCAGGTAGAATGCCTTATAATATGCGTTTGGATTTAAGTGCTACATTAGAAGGGAAAAAAACGGGTAGATTTCAATCGAGCTGGAATTTTGGAGTTTACAATGCTTTGGCCAGAAAAAATCCTTATTCAATCGAATTTATTAACGATCCCAATAATCCAAACAAAACTGTTGCAGAGCAAACCTCCTTGTTCGGTTTGATCCCATCGGTAACCTGGAATTTTAAATTTTAAAAGATGAAGAAACTCATAATATTGTGCTCGCTTGCATGTTTGCTCTTTACATCGTGTAAGAAAATTATAGAAATTGATACCAATAATGCCGAACCGCAACTGGTTATTGAGGGGATTATCACCAATCAAATTGGAGATCAGGTAATAAAAATAAGTAAATCTGTTTCTTACGATGACCAGAGCATTTTTCCAGCTGTTTCTGGAGCTACAGTTTCTGTAAGCGATTCGAGAGGTAACACCTATAATTTTACAGAAAATGCTGCTGGGGTATATGCTTTGCGAATGCGTGGCATAGCAGGGGTAACTTATACCATGAAGGCAGTAGTTGAAGGGAAAACATATACTGCAATTTCTAAAATGCCAACTGCGGTTCGGTTAGATTCGATTGGTGTTGTTGTAAATACTTTTTTTAATAATGAAAGGAAAACAATTGCAGCTTATGTATTGGATCCAGCAGGAGAAACTAACTATTATCATTTCAATATGTATGTTAACGATCTTCAATCGGATCGGGTTTATGTAAATAATGATCGGTTAACCAACGGAAATAATTTGCGTTTACAGTTGTTCTACTCTAAAAATGACGACGATGATGAGGGATTGTTAACTGGCGATAAGGTAGCTGTAGATATGCACTGTATCGATGCTAATATTTTTAACTACTGGTACGCTTTAAGTCAGCAATCGGGTAGGGGGCCAAACCAGGGAACAACACCTGCCAATCCTACTTCTAATATTTCGAACGGTGCCTTGGGTTATTTTAGTGCTCAAACGAATCAAAGATTAAGCATAGTTGTGCCTTAACGAAACATAGTTAAACCTTACCTGTTATCCTAGCATGAAAGTTTTTATAAGCGGCAACATAGCCGAAAGCGGCCTCAAGTTATTAGAAGAAAATAATATATCCATAACAAAGTGGACTGAACCAAGACAAATTACCGCTGATGAATTGATCGCTACTTGTCAGGATTTTGATGCATTGGTTAGCGTTGGTCCCAATAAAATAGACGCAGCTTTTTTAAATGCTTGTAGCCACCTAAAAGTAATTGGTTTGCATTCTGTCGGTTTCGATAATGTTGATGTTGCAGAAGCTAAGAAATTAAATATCCCGATAGGAAATACACCAGGTGTTTTAAGCGGGGCAACTGCCGATACCGCTTTTTTGTTAATGCTCGCCGTATCGCGAAAGGCTTTTTATTTGCATAAAAAAATTATAAAAGGCGATTGGCAAAACTACGAGCCAACGCCAGAACTGGGCATTGAGCTAAATGGTAAAACTTTAGGGGTTTTTGGAATGGGCAAGATCGGTCTGGAAATGGCGAAGAAGTGTATTGGTGCTTATCAAATGCAGGTAATTTACCACAACAGAAATCGAAATACCGAAGCAGAAAAAGAAATAGGTGCAAGGTATGTTTCTTACGAGGAATTACTTGCTCAAAGCGATGTTCTTTCCGTACATACTGCTTTAACACCCGAAACAAAGGATAAATTCGACTTACAAAGTTTTAAACAGATGAAATCAAATGCCATCTTTATTAACACAGCACGAGGCGGCATTCATAATGAAGTCGATTTAATTAAAGCTTTGGAAGAAAAAATAATTTGGGGTGCAGGTTTGGATGTTACCAATCCAGAACCTATGCAGGCAGATAATCCATTATTAAGTATGGAAAGCGTTGCGGTGTTGCCTCACATTGGTTCGGCAACAGAAGAAACCAGAAGTGCAATGGCTAACCTTGTGGCTAAAAACGTTATTGCAGGTTTGAAGGGCGAAGCTTTGCCGCATCAGATATAAGAAAATAGAGGCTTTTTATTTATCTCGTTAGAAAAACTTGCCACTTTGGGCCTGTCGAAATGCCTCAATAATAATTTAAAAGGCGCTTCGACAAGCTCAGAATGACAAAATAATTTTAATACAAACGCTTTATTTTGTTGCCTATTATTTTACAGTATATCTGAAAACTGACCGACCAATATTCCCGTTAGCATCAATACCCTCTACCACTACTTTATATTGACCTTTACCGTCGGCATTGAAAAAATCGAAGGAAGCTGAACCAGTATTATCGGTTATAACTTGCGGGTTCCAATAAATTGTGGTGCGTAAATCGTTACGGTTTAAATTTGCTGGAACGTCGTATTTTGGCATATAAAATTGCCTTGCTTTACTGTAGCCTTGTGGGGTAAAGGTTAACTCGTAATATTTAGGAAGCATATCCATTAACTCAGATTTTGAAATTTTAGTTCCTTTAGGTGCTTTTTTCTGATTAATTACAATTACACCATTAATGTTATTATTTCGGTTAACTAATCCAAGTTCATCTCTTAAAAACACTTCTACCGATTCAATATTGTTTGCATCAATGGTATTTAACTGATTAACATCCATCATCATCCCATTTATAAAAATTCCCATTGGTATTTTTTTACCCTGGTTATAATCTCTGGTTACATAAAAATTATTATCAATAAAGGTGGTTCCCATAGCCATGGTTTGCAAACAGCTAATGATTAAAGAACAGCCTGTTAACCTATCTCCAGAAATTTCGTGATCAGCCATTTGGCTTAGACCAGTCAGGGCAGGGTAGTCTTTGTGGCTCACCTTAGGTACTGCAGCTCCTTTAACGGTTACTTCCTTAAGCGTGTGTAAGTAAGAATATTGTTTTTTGCTATTATCAAGATAGGTTGTAAGTGTACTGTCAATGTTTAATACTTCATCAGCAGCGCTAAAATTTCTACTTACAGATGGCGTTGGAGCGCCATTCAAACTCAAAGTCATATTCTTATAGTTGACATTGTATTTTGCGGTAATGGTTACTTTAGACGAGTCGGTAAAAACCAGATTCGAGAATTTGAAATTTCCAACAGGGTCGGTTGTACCTTCCATGTTAATTCTTTTATCAGGAATAGTTAAAAGCAATGCGCCTTTTCTAACTGGAATACCATTACTCATTCTTAAAATACCCGAAAACTCAATGCCTTGTTCAGGAAGGAAATTTATTATAGGCTTTTTATCCTGAATAATGTCCGTGTAAGAATAATTTCTATACCCCTGAGTCAATAAAAGCACATCTAAATCAGCCGCTTTCTTTGCATCGCCTGGCGTGAAATAATAATTAGGTCTTTCTATATATCCTTTAACATCACTATTTAAAAGCAAGCCTGTTAAAATTGTCGAAGCGCCATCTTCATTAAAAGGTACCTTGGTTTCGTCGATCACCGATACAGAAAAAGTCCCTTCAACAGGTAAGCCATCCTTTTTTGCGTTTAAATTTATCTTTACTTTTTTCTTGCTGCCATAGGTTGCAACAGGACTGGTTAAAGCCAGGGCTAAATTATTATTGTGCTGTACAAAAACGATACGCTCGCTTAAGGGCTTACCACTTTCGTTAAACAAGGTAAACTGAGCAATACCTAAGGGGAATTTGTTTTTTTGTACTGTTGTGTTATACTCTTTATTTGCTAAGATTGTTTGCGCACCATAACAGATAACACCTTTACTTTGCGCAATTAAATAGAATTTTTTGCCCTTGTTTTTTTCGAAGAAAGCATCGTTAGAGGCAATTTTAATAGCTACATTTTCTGCATCTGTATTATCAATAACGATCGAAATGCCAGATTCTACAGCAGCTGGAAGATTAGCTGATTGCGTTGAACCATCTGCAAATGTTATAGATGCTTTATAGGTTTTGCCAGCCTCGGGCGTTAACATGAAGCTGCCCATACCTAAACGTTGAGCACTAAATGTTGCAACTTGCTTTCCATCACTATCGCTAACTGTACCTTTTGCATTGATGCCCAAACCATCACTTTTAACGCCTTTAAATGCAACTTTATTTGCTAAGCCTGCAACTAAATTTCCGCCTTCGGGGAAGAACTGAAAATCTTTATTGATAATGGCATTTTTAAGTTGAAAGGTGCTGTTAATAATGTCTTTTTCGCTTGTATTGATACTGGTAATCAGCTCGCCTTTTTGTAATTGATATTCAGCTTTTTGGTTGGCAGTCATACTAATAGTAAGAAAACCATTAGCGTCCGTTGTGCCCCTTCCTTTGGCAATAACGGTATAACTCGTAATAACTTGCCAGTTTACGTTCTTATTGGCGTATGGTTTATTGTTTGCGTCTTTAAATTGAACACGGGCATCAATTTTCTCTTGCTTATCGGTTGATGAGTTTTTATAACTGATATGAGTTTTTAATTCTTTGTCAATGGCTTCTCCAATGTAAAAAGTTTTATTAAAGTAAGCAGGATCATTAGAGTTTAGCATCCACATGGTGTAGGCTCTGAAATGATAATTGCCTTGTTTATAGTGATCCATTGATAATGGAATATTACCCTCTGCCGTACCGCCGTTTACCTGTAATTTTAAGGTTTGAATTAACGAATCACGTTGGTTTATCACATCAACATAAACGATTTTACTAATGCCAGATAGAAAGTTTTGATTTTCGGTAAGGTAAACCTTAAACCATACAGTATCTGCAACTGCATAATAAGGTTTATCGAAATGGAGATAAACTTTCTCTGCAGGATAATCGTTCAAAACCTTGTTTGTTTTACTAATTATAGTGTTAATGCTTACTGTATCTGTTTGTGCCGATGCAGAAAAGTTTAATATGGATAAAAATGAAACTAATATTAATGAAAGTCTAAAAATCTTCATGAACAGGAAATTAATTACTAAGACGGTAAATATATCTAATTATAAATAGAGCGCATAGTTTGTGATTGTGTTTAACATTTTTTTACATAAAAAAACCTGTTCTAACTTAATAGAACAGGTAATCGATTATACTTTATCTGCTGAATTTTTTATTTGTATTCGATAACAAATTCTTCTAAAGGTGTACGTACTTTTTTAAGGTTTGCTAACCAGTCATTCGCTTCATCACGATGGCCTAAAGGCAATAAGGTTACACTACGTAAACCTTGTTTGTTTAATCCTAATAATTCATCAAGTGCAGGTCCATTAAATCCTTCCATTGGTGTAGAATCTACTTTTAATAAGGCAGCTTGTGCAATTGCAGCACCAAAACCAATATAAGCCTGACGAGCCGCATGGTTGAAGTTTTCTTCTGCAGTTCTAGATAAAACCATACCTTTTAGTTGAGCTTTGTAAGCATCTGTACCTGTTTCTGGTAAGCCACGTTCGCTATTCATGCGGGTAAAAACGGCATCAATGCCTTCTTCTGTATAATTTTCGAACGCTGCGAAAACCAATAAGTGAGATGAATCTATAACTTGAGATTGATTGAATGCAATTGGAGCAATTTTCTCTTTTAATTCTTGATTAGTAACCACAATAACTTTAAATGGTTGCAAACCTGATGAAGTTGGGGCCAAATGTGCAGCAGCAACAATTTGATCTACCTTTTCTTGTTCAACAGGTTGACCATTCATTTTCTTAACGGCATAACGCCAGTTTAAAGCTTCTAATAAACTCATATTTTCGGATATTTTTTATTTCAATTAATGAAACAAATATCTGAAATATATTAAAGTCGATTGTTGATGTATGGTAAGAAAGCGGCCTGCTATCACAAAGTATAGTAATGAATTTAAAAATCTTTAAACTTCAAATCTGCTCTAACAGGGAAGTGATCGGACAGCTTTGCCTTTGGGATTAGATAATTTATAACTTCTAAATCTTTTGTTGTTGCAATATAATCGATTTGAAAATTAGGGAACTTACCGTTATATGTTTTGCCAAACCCCGAGCCTTTTTCGGTAAAAGTATTATTTAAGCCCTTGGTAATTTGATTAACAGCGTATGATGCTGGCGTATCATTAAAATCGCCGGCAATAAGATATGGCGTACTGCATTTTGCCATCTCTTTTTTCATAATATCAACTTGTTCACTTCTTTTAATAAATGCTCGTTTTAGCATGACTAAAATTCTTTTCGATGCATACAGCTTACCTCTTGTTTTTTGAGTTAACTGATCAAGAAACTGATAGTCTTGTGGTTTAAAGCTGATCGATTGAAAGTGTACATTAAAAATCCTTAAAGGTTTTCCGCTGATATCTAAATCGGCGTAAATACTCATATTATCGCCAGCGGCATCAAAAATAATTTTACCTTTTTCTTTAATCGGATATTTAGAAAATATGGCTAAACCGAAAGCATCATAATCGTTTTCTTCTGCAGGTTGAAAATAATAATAGTCGGTTTTTAACAATCTTTTTAAACTATCAATGGTATTAAACTGGCCTTTTTTTCTGGTATAAAATTCTTGAAAACAAATAATATCTGGGTTTTGGTCTTTAACCACCTTCAGCATTTTTTCTTTTGCTGGTATGGTGTTGTTTTCTCCGAAAAGTTTAAAGCTGTGCACATTGTAGGTCATCATTCTAATAGAGCCTTCGGTTTTTTGGCTTTCGCCTTCAATACCACCAAAGCCAAAAGTTGCATGTAAGGTTTTATACCCAATGCCAACTAAACAAATAATAACAATAACGAAAGCCCATCTTTTTCTTAACGCCCACCAAATTGAAAAGAAAATGTTAATTAGCAGGGAATAGGGATAGGCTAAGGCAAAGTACGCAAATAAAATATTTGTACGTGGATCAACCCCACCTGCAATGGTTCCCAATAGCAAACAAACTGCCGCAACAATGGTTAAGGGCAAAAATATTTTATCAAAAAAAGTATATTTTGATTTAGGCTTTGGCATTTAATCTTTACTAGCTTTAAACAATTTTTCTTTTTCAGTTGCGGATAACTTATCATAGCCTGATGTAGATATCTTATCTAAAATCTCATCAATCTCTGTTTGCGAAACGCCCTTAAAAGTAGGCTTTTTAATTGGTTGCTCATTTTTTACAACCCTTAGTTTTGATTTTTTCTCGAAAATTTTACTCCAGTCGCGACCACCTTGTAAGCTCTTAATAAATACAAAACCTAAAACTGCACCACCTATATGCGCAAAGCTTCCGCCTGCATTTATAGAGCCAAGTGCCAGAATATCTAAAACGAAATAAGCAATGGCTAAGTATTTTATTTTTACTTCTCCTAAAAACATTAAGAAAATAGCATAGTTCGGTACAAGGGTTGCCGTTGCAACAATAATAGCCATTACAGCACCAGAAGCGCCAATAACAGTAATTCCGCCAAGGTTATCTGAAAATGCAGGGAATAGGTTTAAACCTGCAATAAAAAATAAAGCACCTGCTAACCCGCCAGCAATAAACACGAAGTGGAATTGGCGGCTCTTTAAAAAGTTCATAAAAATTTGCCCAAACCAAAATAAACCCAGCATGTTAAAAAAGAAATGGAAAAATCCATCGTGAAAAAACATGTAGGTAAAAACGGTGTAAAATCGCTCTGGCAGTTTGCTTAAGTCTGCAGGTAAACCTAAATAGTTTCTTACAAATTCATAAACATCGATATTGCTTCGGGTTAAAAAAGCAAATACAGCAATTACGGCAGTTAAAAGAAAGATTATGGTATTTATCCCGATATACAGAAACAACGGATTACCCGAACGGAATACTTTAGAACTTAAATCTTTAAAAATATTGTTATTCATAGTAAGTGTAGAATGTTGTTTGTTTATCCTTCCATATTTTAACTAAAATAAAGCCAATTAATGCACCGCCCAAGTGGGCATAATGGGCAATTGAATCGCCTTCAAACTGAGCAACCCCAAGAGATAATTCTATTAAAATATAAACGGGGATAATGTATTTTGCTTTAACTGGAACGGGGATAAACATAATATACAATTCGGCATTTGGATACAACATACCAAAGGCAACCAATAAGCCAAATATAGCACCCGAGGCACCTAACATGCCTCCATAATAAATGGAGCCGAGCGTATTTGCCTGTGCCTGACTTGTAATTTTTGTTTGCCAACCCTCAAATAAAGTAAACTGTCCAATTAACTGGTGAACTTCAAAAGCTTGTACCGCCCATTGCAAGGCTAAAGCCCCCAATCCAGTAATCAGATAAAAAATAATGAATTTTTTAGGCCCCCATCTCGTTTCTAATAGGCTTCCAAAAGAATATAGAGCAAACATATTAAAGAATATGTGGGCAAATCCTCCATGCATAAACATGTAACTTAGCGGTTGCCAAAATCTAAAATTTGGAGAGTCGAAATAATAAACCGCAAGTATATTATCTAAACGGATTCCTTTCTGTTGAAAAAACCAGGTAGCTGCAAAAAATAAAATATTAATAATTAAAAGGTTTTTTACAACAGGTGGTATATGTATGTTATTCATTTATTTATTATTCTATTGCTTTTGGGTTTTTCATTAACTTCTTTCAGCTTTTCGCTCTGGTTTTGATGTTTGATAACTGCTACGCTTTCTGCTTTCTTCCTTCAGCTTCCAATTACTTTTCAAATTTTTTATCCAGTTCAGCTAATGTAATCGTTTGGATAATTGGTTTTCCACTGGTGCTAAAGTTAGGGGTTTTACAGGCGAAAAGCTCATCAATCAATGTATTCATTTCTTCTTGCCCTAAAGTTGTCCCTGCTTTTATTGCACTATTTTTAGCCAGGCTTCGAGCCAGGCGATCGCGTTTCGTCAACTTTAATTCTTGCTGTGTGTTTTTAAAACCTTCAATAAGCTGTTCAAACAACTGAGTTTCGTTAATGTTTGAACTTCCTAAATCGACAGGAATACCTTCTACAACCAATGTGTTTTTCCCAAACTCGCGAACATCAAAACCTAAGCTTTTAATATCATCGAGCAGGCTTTTAGCCAATTCAAAATCGTTGGCATTAAGCGTTATGGTTTGTGGAAATAAACTTTGTTGCGAAGCGCCTTTTCTATCATCAAGATGTACGAGAAAACGTTCGTAAAGGATGCGTTCGTGCGCCATTTGCTGATCGATAACCATTAAACCCGATTTGATTTGAGAAACGATATAACGATTATGCAATTGCATATATTGTTTTTGCTTGGTTTCTAAAATAGCATCATCTGCATAAAATGAAGTCTGCTCTACAACAGGTTGTTCGGTAATTTCATATAACGAACCCCAGTTTTTTGCGCTTGGTTTTGCATCGTAATTTCTTGGTGATGAGGCATAGCCTGAAACGGAAGTTGTTTCGGTAGCAAAAGGATTAAAATCTGGATTGAAATTTATGCTGGGCGGTACAATATCTTCTACCGCTTTTGGCGAAATCATATTGCTGAAACCTGTTTCCTGATCAAAATCTAAAGTTGGCGAAATATTGTATCTGCCAATTGAGCGTTTTACAGCAGATTTAAGAATGGCATAAATGGATTTTTCATCCAGGTATTTAATTTCTGTTTTCGTTGGATGAACGTTGACATCAATTTTTGAAGGATCTATTTCTATAAATAATACATAAAGCGGATAACTGTCATCAGGCAACAACTCTTCAAAAGCGGAACTTACTGCATGATTGAGGTAGGGGTCTTTAATAAATCTGTTGTTTACAAAAAAGAACTGTTCTCCTCTGGTTTTCTTGGCGAAAGCTGGCTTTCCAATATATCCTTTAAGATTAATAATAGTTGTATCTTCTTCAACCGGAACTAAACGCTCGTTGTAGTTGTTACCGAATAGATGAACAATACGTTGTTTTAAATTTCCTTTTGGAAGATTAAAAATTTCCGTTCCATCGTGATGTAAACTAAAAAAAACGGCAGGATGAGCCAATGCAACTCTTTGAAATTCATCAAGAATATGGCGCATTTCTACTGGATTGCTTTTTAAGAAATTTCTTCGGGCTGGCGTATTAAAAAATAAATTCTTGATTGAAATTTGAGTGCCTGGCGAGGTCGCTACAGGCTCTTGAGCAGTAACTTGCGCACCTTCAATGGTTATACAGGTGCCAATTTCATCTTCATGCCTGCGGGTTTTCATTTCAACCTGCGAAATTGCAGCGATAGAAGCCATAGCTTCACCACGAAACCCCATTGTTCGAATGGCAAATAAGTCTTCGGCCTTTTTTACTTTAGATGTTGCATGGCGTTCAAAACACATTCTGGCATCGGTAACGCTCATGCCACAGCCATTATCAACAATCTGAATTAGTGCTTTACCCGCGTCTTTAATAACCAGTTGAATTTTATCTGCACCAGCATCAATAGAATTTTCTAGTAATTCCTTTACTGCAGAGGCAGGTCTTTGAACAACTTCTCCAGCAGCAATTTGATTGGCAACAGCATCGGGTAACAGGTGAATAATATCAGTCATGTAATATGGCAATGTGAATTCGCTAAATTATGCAAAATAAGCTTAATGAATGTGTTTTGTTTAAAACTCAACAGATAAATGACTGTAATTAAAAGCCATAAACTGATATGGCGTGACAATGTCGTAAACATGTCGCAACTAAAATTAAATTATAGATTTACATTTGTGAAACGCTTCTACTATGGAATTATCTCAAAAAATTAAAGAACTAAGAAATGTTAACGGGTTTAGTCAGGAAGAGCTTGCTAGAAAAGCACGCTTAAGTTTAAGAACTATTCAGCGAATAGAATTAGGCGAAACTGAACCTCGGGGCGATACTTTAATTAGGGTTGCAGGGGTATTTAATTTAAAACCAGAGGATTTGGTTTCCATACCTTTGAGTAAGGATAAATACTTTCTTCCAGTTTTAAATTTATCAGCACTGAGTTATATATTTTTTCCACTTTTAGGGTTTGTTGTTCCGCTGATTTTATGGGTGCTAAAAAGAGATGATTCATTTGATGCGGCAAGTAAAAAGCTTTTGAATTTTCAAATTACGTGGTGCATTGCTTTAGTAATCATATACGCTTTGTTGATTTCTCAAAAAATGTTTCACTTTGGAAGATTGGGCGGTCCCGAGAGTATGATCATCAGTATATTAGGATTGTATGCCATTAATTTTCTTCTAATTATTATTAATACTTTTCTTTCTGTTAATAATAAAAAACTTTTCTATCAGCCAGCGATTCCTTTTCTACGATAGGGACTGAAATATTATCTCTGATTTCAAAACCTCAGAGGTTTTGAAATTCATTTTGTAAAGCTCAATTTACAAGCCGAAATGATTTCAATTTTCTATCTTTATCGTTATGAAATCATTTATCTACTCACTAGTTGCATTGGCTTTTTTCTCATCGTGTAGCAAAAAAGAGCAGGCCGACTTAATCGTTTACAACGCCAGGGTTTACACCGTTAATTCTACTTTCGATACTGTTCAGGCTTTAGCTGTAAAAGATGGTAAGATACTGGCGGTTGGTAGAAGCGATGAGATTAAGAAACAATTCAAAGGAACTGAAGAAATTGATGCAGAAGGCAAAACGGTATATCCAGGTTTTATTGATGCACACGCACATTTTTACGGTTACGGACAAAGCCTGCAAACGGCCGATTTACGTGAAACAAAATCTTGGGCGGAGGTACTTCAACGCTTAGCCGATTTTGCCAAAACACACCCCAACGGTTGGTTAATCGGTAATGGTTGGGATCAAAATGATTGGGAAGATAAAGCTTTTCCAACAAATGAAAAGTTAACCGCACTGTTTCCAGGTCGCCCCGTTTTTTTAACTCGTATTGATGGCCATGCCGCTATTGCCAATCAAAAAGCCTTTGATGATGCTGGAATTAAAAATGCACAGCAGTTAACAGGTGGCGATATGCTTACCCAAAACGGAAAACTTACTGGTGTTTTAATTGATAATGCAGTAGGGCTGGTAGAAAGTAAAATTCCAGAACCTGATGCAAAGTTGGCAGAAAAGATCTTTATGGATGCACAGAAGAATTGTTTTGCTGCAGGCTTAACTACTATAGATGATTGTGGTTTGCCTTTTCAGGCTGTAGATTTTATTGAGAAACTACAAAAAGAAAGCAAACTTAAAATGCGTTTATATGTAATGCTTTCTGATGCACCTCAAAACTACGATTACCTTTTTAAACGTGGTGCCATTAAAACCGATCGGTTAAATGTTCGGGCTTTTAAGGTTTATGCTGATGGTGCTTTAGGCTCTCGTGGGGCTTGTTTGTTAAAGCCTTATACCGATGTGCCAGAGAAAACAGGTTTCTTGTTAAGCGACCAAAAGCATTTTGAAGAAGTTGCAATAAAAATTGCAGAACATAATTTTCAAATGTGTACACATGCAATTGGCGATTCGGCCAATCGGGTTATGCTGAAAATCTATAATAAAATTTTAAAGGGCAAAAACGATAAACGCTGGAGAATCGAACATGCCCAGGTTGTTAATGCAAATGATTTTGACTTATTTGGTCAGGCGAGTATTGTTCCATCTGTGCAGCCTACACATGCAACCTCAGATATGTATTGGGCAGGACAAAGATTGGGTGCCGAAAGATTAAAGGGTGCTTACGCTTACAAGCAATTAATAAAACAAAACGGATGGATTCCATTAGGGACTGATTTTCCAGTAGAAAACATTAATCCATTATTAACGTTTTATGCAGCAACGGTTAGAGAAGATGCAAAAGGATTTCCTAAAGGTGGTTTTCAGATAGAAAATGCCCTAAGGCCGGAAGAAGCTTTAAAAGGCATGACCATTTGGGCGGCAAAAGCTAACTTCGAAGAAAATGAAAAGGGAAGCTTGGAAAAAGGAAAACTTGCCGATTTTGTAATCTTAGATAACGATATTTTAAAATCATCACCACAAAACATATTAAAAACCAAAGTTTTAAAAACCTATTTGAACGGAGAAAAAGTATATGAAGCGAAGTAGATTAATCATTCTGGCTGCGGCTTGTTTCCTTAATGTTTTATGTTTGATGGCTTGTGCGCAAGATCATGCAGCAAATGAAAAGAAACTTTCCATTGCCAATACAATATCAAAAACCACTGTTTTATTAAATAATCAGGATGCAATCGTACCACTAAAACAACTCGATAAAAAAAATATTGCATCAGTAAGTTTAAGCTTTGCCTATAGCTCGGTTTTCGATAGCTTGGCTAATAAGTACGATAAAATCACCTCATTCTCCGCCGATTCTTATAAAGACAGCGTAAATCTGAATGATTTAGAGGATGAGTTGAAGTATTTTAATACCATTTTAATTGCTATTGATGATGAGAATATAAATAAGGCAAAATACATCAACTTCATAAACAGCCTTAGTAAGAACAAAACAGTTATCGTTTCTTTTTTTGGAAATGGTACGGGTTTAAAATCTTTTGATGTTTTAAATACCCCGATTGTTTGGACTGCCCAGAATTCTATCGATGCTGCAGCAATTGTGCCACAGTATATTTTTGGTGGTATAGCGGCTACAAATAAACTAACAACAGCTTATTCTGCAAAATATACCATTGGCTCTGGTTTTACAACTTCGGCAACAAGGTTGAAATATACTGTACCTGAAGATGCAGGTTTAAACTCAAATAGTTTTAAAGAAATTGATGGGATTGCGGCAGAAGCCATTAGCCAAAAAGCGACCCCAGGTTTAGTGGTTTTAGTTGCAAAAGATGGTAAGGTGATTTTTAATAAAGCTTACGGAACCCATACTTATGATTCTACTTTGCCAGATAAGGTTACTGATATTTTTGATTTGGCTTCGGTTACCAAGGTAACGGCTACCACGCCTTCCGTTATGCGCCTTTTCGAAGAAAACAAATTGAAGCTGGATACCAATATCGGCGCATATATTCCAAAAGCCCGTACCACGCCAATGAATAACATTCAGGTTCGTGAAGTCATGTTGCATCAGGCAGGATTTATACCATACATTCCATTTCATGATTATGTAAAAACAGGAGATTACAGCAGAGATTCTTCTGCGGCTTTTCCAACCAAGGTTGCCGATAATTATTACATCAAAAAAGGCTTTTTTAAAGATTTTATGTGGCCTAAAATGCTTAATTCGCCGATTAAAACTCGTGGGCAATATATTTACAGCGATATCAGTATGTATGTGATGAAAGATATTGTTGAGCACATTAGCGAGGAGCCTTTAAATCAGTATGCTTACGAAAATTTCTACAAACCTTTGGGTATGCAAACCGCGGGGTTTTTACCTAGAAATCGCTTCAAGTCTGAGCAGATTATCCCAACGGAAGATGATAAGTATTTCAGAAAAACATTGTTAGTCGGCTATGTGCACGATCAGGGTGCGGCCCTGGCAGGCGGAGTATCTGGCCATGCTGGCTTATTTTCGAGCGCTAACGATTTAGCTATAATTTATCAAATGCTTTTAAATCGTGGTACTTACGGTGGAGAAGAGTATTTCAAAGCTTCTACGGTAGATATGTTTACCTCTAAGCAATCAGCTGTGAGTCGCCGTGGTTTAGGTTTCGATCGTTGGGATCCGGATACCACCAAACATTACCCATCTGATTTGGCATCAGCACAAACCTATGGGCACACGGGCTACACAGGAACCTGTATTTGGGTTGATCCATCTCGTGGTTTGGTTTATGTTTTCCTTTCGAACCGAGTTAATCCATCGGTAAGCAATAAGCTCTCTGATTTAAAAATTAGAGGTCGCATACAGGATGTAGTAAATAAGGCAATTGATGAGTCCAAAAAGTAATCTGCACTGCTTAAGGCTTGCCTAGTCTTGGCTTAAATATAGCTGCGCCATACCATCGCCGCACCAAATTTTAATTTAATCTAAAACAAGTCCATGTTTTTACCGCAAAACATGGACTTGACATGGACTTGATATGGAGTTGAACACTGGTAGGACCCTAAAAGGCTGAGCTATTTTAGGGGTTCTTCTAGGTTATCGAAGCTGCCACCCCCTCCTCGCAATAAGATCTTTATTTATTCGTCATCAAGCAGGGTGATGCATCCTTGCTCGAGTTGCTTAATTCTGGTGTCGAAACTTTTAATGGCTTCTGTATTTTTGGATGTCTGATACAAATAAGTTATTATACCTTTAGTTGTTTCATCAGGATCGCAGGCATAAGATTTTTCCAAATAGGCAACCGTTTTAAAGGCTAATTTTTTATAGTCTTCGAGTATTTTGCTGTGCAATGCAGCGTCGTTAGCGCTGGCCGCCTGGTTCATTTTTGCAACCATTTCCTTGCAATCTTTAGCATAAAAACTGCCCAAAGCCAAATAGGGTACGTAATACCCTGGCGTTAACTTAATGCTGCTTTCGTAGTACGAAACGGCTTTATCCATTTGATTGCTTTCCTCGTAAAGTCTGCCTAAATGATAGGTAACGTTGGCAATTTGCTTTGTCTTTAGTTCGGCTTTTCTGTTTAGTAGCGATAAGCCTAAATCAATCGCTTCTGCTCGTTTTGCTGGCGCCATCCTAACCATTGTATAATCCCAGTACAAATCTTCGATACTTTTAGTTTGGGCGAAAACAGAATTAATTCCAATAAATAATAAGAGGGCTAATAGATAATTTTTTTTCATGTAGTAAATTTAATGTTCGAAAATAAAAATAATGTTAAATCATCAGCTTTTTTGTATGGACAAAAAAAAAGCATCAACTTTTGCTGATGCTTTTAACTTTATACTTTCAACTTATTCAAGCTTTATTTCTTCAAGCCAATTTCTCTTAATCTTTCATCCAAATATTCACCTGCAGTCATATCGCTGTAAGCTTTAGGATGTTCTGCATCGATTGTAGATGGTAAACTCGTTAAATCCATATCGCTACGCGGATGCAGGAAAAATGGTACCGAAAAACGAGAGGTCTTCATTAACTCACGAGGTGGATTTACCACTCTGTGTGTAGTCGATTTTAATTTATTATTGGTTAAACGTTGCAACATATCGCCAACATTTACTACAATATCCGTGTGATGTGCTTTTATTGGTAACCATTCATTGCTGCGGGTTAATACTTCAAGTCCATCGGCACTAGCACCAATTAATAAAGTAATTAAGTTGATGTCTTCGTGTGCGCCTGCACGAACAGCGTCATCAGGGATAACTTCAGGGTTTTCAATCGGGAAGTAATGGATACCTCTTAGTATCGAATTTCCGTTATGTACATGCTTGTCGAAATAATCAATTGGTAATTCTAAATAAGTAGCAATGGCACGTAAAAGATGTGTTCCATTCTCTTCCAGTTTTTTGTATATATCGCCTGTTACTTTATTAAAATCAGGTAATTCTTCTAGGATTTCATTATCTGGGTATTCATTTTTAACTGGATCACCATCGGTAACTTCCTGTCCGATTTGCCAAAACTCTTTCAAATCAGGCGTTTTAGCACCTTTAGCGGTTTCCTTACCAGCGCTGGTGTAACCACGCTGACCTGCAAGTTCAGGTTTTTCGTATTTTCTTTTAGTTTCTACTGGTAAAGCAAATGCCGACTGAATGTTTGTGTAAAGTTTATCAATCAATTCCTGACTTAAGCCATGGTTAGTGATGGTTACAAAACCAGAATCGTTAAAAGCTCTTCCAAGCTCATCAGAAAACTTTTTGCGTTCTTCTTCAGTTCCATTGATGTATGAACCTAAATCTAAACATGGAATATAGGGTGTAGACATAATTTTTTATTTTAATGTTCTACGAATTTAAAAAAGAATTGTTAATAAGTGTTTGGAGGCTTGTGATTATGGCTTTATTAATTTAATTATCAGTGTTTTAAGTTATTAACATTGAATGCAAAATCCACGAAATATCGCTTTGTCACACAAAATCCATTATTAATTATTGAGAAACTTTAAGTCATTTTATTTCGTAATATAGTAAGAAGAATGTTAATAGCTTTAGCTACAGTATTCTTAAAAATCACACACACACAACATGAAAAAAATAATTTTAATCTTATTATCGGTGTTGGCCTTAAACCAGGCCAATGCGCAAGGGAAGAAAACGGAAAAGGCAACATTTGGAATGGGTTGCTTTTGGTGTACTGAGGCTATATTTCAAAAATTGAAAGGTGTAGTTTCCGTAAAATCGGGTTATGAAGGCGGCAAAATTGCAAATCCAACCTATGAAGAAGTTTGCACGGGCTTAACTGGTCATGCCGAAGTTTTAGAGATTACCTATAACCCAATGCAAATTACTTATAAAGATTTATTGGAGGTTTTTTGGAAAAGCCACGATCCAACAACTTTAAACCGTCAAGGTGCAGATAGCGGAACCCAGTACCGTTCGGTAATTTTTTACCATACACCAGAACAAAAAGAGTTGGCAGATAAATACAAGGCAGAGTTAAACGCAGCGAACGCTTATGGCAAGAAAGTAGTAACAGCGATCGAACCTGTAAAGCCGTTTTATGTTGCCGAAAGTTATCATCAAAATTATTATAAAAACAATGCTGATGCGCCATATTGTAGATTAGTGATTTTGCCGAAACTAGAAAAACTGGAAAAGATTTTTAAGGCAAAACTTAAATAAGGATTTAAAGACAATAATTTATGCTCAGGCAAAATCTCTAATTGAGTTTTTTGCCTGAGCATTTTTGTGTTCGGCAGAATTTTTTGTTTATAAACCTGATTGCAATGGAAAGCCCGCACCCCAATTTAAGCACAATTATTAATTTTTATGGTTTGCTTGATTACTTCGCAGGTTTTATGAGGGGGCGGCTTGCAATGAAAAGCAGGAACAAGCTTTAACTGAAATACAGGTATTGCTTTTCGATTAAAATAAAGCGTATTTGATTTGTAAATTGTCAATTAATTGTTTTGAGCAATTAAACAATTAACCAACTCCGAACTTTCCGATGGTAAATATTACATTTGCAATATGAATACTGGCTTACAGCTTTACAATACGCTTACTCGTAAAAAAGAACTCTTTCAACCTTTAAATGCGCCCAATGTTGGGATGTATGTTTGCGGTCCTACTGTTTACAGCGATGTGCATTTAGGTAATTGCCGCACATTTATGTCGTTCGATTTAATTTTCAGGTATTTAAAATACGCTGGATATAAGGTTCGATATGTACGTAATATTACCGATGCCGGGCATTTGGAAGGCGATCGGGATGAGGGTGATGATAAATTTGCAAAAAGAGCAAAGCTGGAGCAATTAGAGCCAATGGAAATTGTGCAGAAATACACATTAGGTTTCCATGATGTAATGCGCATGTTTAATACCTTGCCGCCAAGCATCGAGCCAACCGCTACAGGGCATATTATTGAGCAGATTGAAATGATTAAAGTAATCATCGAAAATGGCTATGCCTACGAAATTGGGGGCAATGTTTATTTCGATGTAGAAAAATATAGCAAAGAATACAATTACACCATTTTAACCAATCGTAACCTCGAAGATATGCTGAACAACACCCGCGAACTGGGTGGACAGGATGAAAAACGCGGTAGACTGGATTTTGCATTATGGATTAAGGCGAAGCCTGAAACTTTGATGCAATGGCAATCGCCCTGGGGAATGGGGTTTCCAGGCTGGCATATAGAATGTTCTGCAATGAGTGCTAAATATCTAGGTGCCGAATTTGACATTCATGGCGGTGGTATGGATTTAGCCGCAACGCATCATACCAACGAAATTGCCCAGTCTGAGGCTTGCAGTCGCCACCAGCCTGCTCGTTTTTGGATGCACACCAATATGCTAACCGTGAATGGAACCCGCATGTCTAAATCAGCTGGTAACGGATTTCTTCCTTTACAGTTATTTACAGGCGACCACCCGCTTTTGAAAAAAGGTTATAGTCCGATGACGGTTAAGTTTTTCATGATGCAGGCGCATTATCGCAGTACTTTAGATTTCTCTAACGATGCACTTGATGCATCGGAAAAAGGATTTCGCAGGTTAATGGCTGCGGTTAATTTATTGGATAAATTATCAGTTTCTGAGCAAAATGAATTTGATATCAATGCATTAAAGGAAAACTGTATAAATGCAATGAATGATGATTTTAATAGTCCTGTTTTAATTGCAGAGTTGTTTGAAGCGGTAAGAATTATTAACACTGTTTACGATAATAAAGCAAAAATTTCGGCCGATGAACTGGAGAAATTAAAGGCTTTGATAAACGATTTCGTTTTTGATATTTTAGGTTTAAAAGATGAAGAATCAGACAATTTAGAATTAAACAGCGTTTTAGATATGGTTATCGAATTGCGTAAAGAAGCTAAAGAAAACAAAGATTACGCTACATCTGATAAAATTAGAATTGGTTTGCAGGAATTGGGTATTCAGCTCAAAGATGGTAAAGAGGGTACAACCTGGAGTAAAGCATAGTTTTGAACTACGTTTCTTATTGCGATTTTAATTTTGGTAGTAGCCCATTCCCCCTTCGAAGGGGAAGCATAATGTTTATAGCAGGGCGCAGAATTCTATAATTTATAGGAAATTAATAAAATGAATAAAAAACTTTTAATACTGCCTTTAATTGCAATTATCGGATTTCAGGCCTGTAAGAACGATAAAAAAGCAACAGAAGAAACCACAGTACAAGAAATAAAATTGGTTTCGCCAGAATTTAATGCCGATTCTGCTTTTGCCTATACCAAAGCACAAGTAGATTTCGGACCAAGAATTCCAGGCACTGCGGCCCATCAAAAATGTGCCGATTATTTGGTTGCCAAGCTAAAATCTTTCGGTGCTGATGTTAAAATTCAAGGGGAGAAAACAACAACCTACGACGGTAAAAGCTATCAGTTGAAAAATATTATGGCATCTTTTAGTCCTGAGAAAAAAGAAAGAGTTTTGATTAGTGCCCACTGGGATGCACGCCCGTTTTCGGATCAGGATACAGACCCCGCAAACCATACAAAAGCTTTTGATGCAGCAAATGATGGTGGAAGTGGTGTTGCGGTAATTTTAGAAATGGCTCGTCAAATTCAGCAAAAAAAGCCAAATGTGGGTGTCGATTTTGCTTTATGGGATTTAGAAGATTATGGTAAAGCAAATGATGAAACACCTGATGAAACGACCTGGTGTTTAGGTTCTCAGTTTTGGGCAAAAAATGCAATATCTACTGGCTATAAAGCATTATATGGTATTAACCTCGATATGGTAGGGGGCGGAAGCGCTCAGTTTACTCAAGACGAAATTTCTCGTCAGGCGGCACCAGATGTTGTAAGTAAAGTTTGGAACATCGGTAGCGAAATTGGTTACTCATCATATTTTGTAAGTATTCAAAGTGGTAAATTGGTTGATGATCATTTCTGGATGAACAAAGCAGGTGTTCCATCGATTGACATTATTCACTACAACGATAACAGCGGTTTTTACATCAACTGGCATACGCAGTTAGATAATTTAGCTAACATTGATAAAAATACTTTAAAGGCGACTGGGCAAACGGTTCTCGAAACCATCTATCGCGAAAAGTAAAATGTTCAATTGTTAATTACTTTTACAAACACACTTCAAAGAAACTTTTATATTCGTCATACCTTATTAAAACACAAATGAAACAACTATTCTCAACCACAATAGCGGTTGCTTTAACTTTAAGTGCTTTTGCGCAGAAAAGCGATGGAACCACAAAATCGCTTGTAAACGCTGAAAATGAATTCGAAAAATCAATTGCTAAAATCGGTGACAAGGATTCGTATCTGGAATATTCTTCGGCAAATACATTGGTTTTCAGGCCTAACCCTGTTAATGCAAAAACTTTTTATGGTGCGCAAACTAAAGGCATGAACGAAGTAAGTTGGGAACCAAATTTAGCTAAGGTTTCAAAAAGTGGTGATTGGGGTTTTACAACTGGAACTTATCAGGTTGGTAAAACCGATAAAAAATATGGTCAATACCTTTCTATTTGGAAGGCTGAAGGTGGTAAGTGGAAACTTGCTATCGATTTAGGAACTGAAAGTAATAAGCCTCTTGCTAAAATTGCAGATAGATTTGTTGAGCCTAAAGAACGCATTGCACCGAAAACTTTTATCAATGAAAAAGAAATAAAGGCAGGTAAGGATGTTATTCTTACTACCGAAAAAACACTTAATACCTTCCTTAAAACACATGGTATTGGTGCTTTTGGTGGGTTTTTAACTAATGATGCCCGTTTGCTTTTCCCTGGCAACGAAGCCATTGAAGGAAAAGGAAAAGTGCTTTCTTTTTTAAACGGTATGATCGGTAAAATCAATTTAAAAACGACAGGTGTTGATAAAGCAGCGGGGAGTGATTTTGCTTATACCTATGGTGTTGCAACTGTAGATTATAAAGCAGATTTACGCGAAAGTTTTAACTATGTATTTGTTTACGAAAAAGCTGCCGATGCAAGCTGGAATTTAATTGTTCAGGCCTTTGTACCCGCAGAAAGATAATATTTTAATGTGAATGTTGAAAAGGGCTCTCCGTAAAAAGAAAGCCCTTTTTTTATAAGTAAATCCCTAATTTTACGTTTATTCCTAAAACAAGTTTCATGTATAAAAAATTATTTCTTTTACCGCTCTTCACGCTATTGTTCTTAAATGTATTTGCACAAAAGCAAAAATTCGATGTACAGGGAAAAGCTGGTGCTCGTGGCATTATGCCCGAAAACACAATTAAAGGCATGTTAAAAGCATTGGATTTAGGTGTAAATACATTGGAAATGGATGCAGTAATTTCGAAAGATAAGCAAGTTGTTTTATCGCAGGAACCTTATTTTAATAACGAAATTTCTTTACAGCCAAATGGGAAGGCAATTACCTTAAAAGATCAAAAGAACTTCAATATTTATAAAATGAATTATGATGAAATAAGGAAGTTTGATGTCGGAAGTAAAGTGCATAATCGTTTTCCTGGGCAAATGAAATATAAAGCTTCCAAGCCTTTACTTTCTGAAACCATTGATGCTGTTGAGCAGTATGTAAAGGAAAATAAGCTGGCCAAGCCTGTTTATAGTATCGAAACGAAAACAATTAAAAACGGCGATAATGAATTTCATCCAGAGCCGGCAGAATTTGTCGATTTGATTATGGATGTAATTAACAATAAGAAACTTGCAAAAAGGGTTATTATCGAATCTTTCGATATGAGAACCTTGCAATACTTACATGAAAAATACCCTAAGATTCAAACTTCTTTACTTATTGATGAAAAAGAACCTTTTGAAACTTATATTGAGAAGCTTGGTTTCAAACCTACCATTTATAGCCCATATTCTATTTTAGTTGGAAAAGGACTGGTTGATCGCTGCCATGCAATGGGCATTAAAATAATCCCGTGGACGGTAAATACAATTAAGGATATTAAATATTTTATGGATTTAGGTGTTGATGGCGTAATTACGGATTATCCTAATTTAATCAGCCAGATTAAATAGCTTTCCAAGAACAAAAAAAAGCGCTGATGTAAGTGAGGGCACTGAAAAAGTGGACTTAAAATAGTTTGTTTTTGCAAAGCGGATGAATGAGTGCTGAACTCTTCATCCGCTTTATTTTTTTTATGTTATTTGATATTTAGGTTTATGCTGTGTTCAGCATTTCTTAATTGAGCTTAGTGGCTTTTTCTACGGTTCTTAAAGATTTTTTTAGATGAAAAAGTCTCCAAACCTAGAATTTGAATATTCTTTTCAGATTTACTACAAATATTGCTATTGCCCCTTGCATTTTCATATTCTCTATGCCATAGGAATCCGCCCTGCCATATCCATGAACGTTTTTTAATTCACTGTTTTTTGCTTCAATCTTGTATCGATGACTGGCTTGTTCCTTGTAGTAGCTGGTTTCCTGAAAGTCCATTTGTTCCTTATGCAGATCGGACTTTATGGATACTGAATAGCTTTTAGTTTTTGCTCCCGGCTTATAACAATTCTCCCTCAATGGACAGATCTTGCACTTTTCAACGTCAAAGTAGTAGGTATCTACCTGATTTGTTCCATCTTCCTTTTTCCCCTGCCTTGCTTTTCGAATAGCGAGATGCCCTGCCGGGCAAACAAACATACCTGCGTCCTTATTGTAATCGAACTTATCCTCATCCTTTCTAAAGCCCTGTGTTATTGAAGGGTTTAATCTAGCCACTATTTTGATTTTCTCGCCATTGCTATCCTTTAAACTAAGATTCTCTTTACCTGAATACGCCGAATCACCAATTATTGTTTCTACTTCCATTCCATTATCCTGGCTCAATTTCAGAAGACCCGGTAACTCTGGTCCATCTCCCTTTTCACCAGAGGTAACGATAGCTGCTGTTATGATCCGTTCCTCGCTCATTGCTAAATGGGTCTTGTAGCCAAAAAAGCTACTATCCGCCGTTTTATGGCCGATCCTGGCATCCATGTCCTTAGATATTGTATAGTTCTCTTGTGTATCCTCAACAGTCTCCTTCAGTAGGTTTAGCTTCTCCCTTACAGCAGGAATTTCACTCAGTGTAATATCAGATTCAATACGCTTTTGCAACTCTTTGCAATATTCTATTTCCTTAAGAATATCATTCGAATCGTTTTTATCTGGCATTTGCCCCTTAAAATCATCATCCATCAAATAAACCGCCTTGCGCAGCAATTTCGAGCGTTGTCTTAGCACCTCAAGTGGCGAATATGGATTGGATCTGGAAAGGGAGTGTGTTGCATCTACAATGATGGACCTGGATTTAATAATTCCTCTCTCTAGTGCGATGGAGACGGTTTTACCTATGAGTAGATTTAGTAAATCCATGTCCTTGAGCCTGAGCTTTCGGAATTTGGTCAGCGAGCTCGCATTGATCACATCATCTTCGGGGGACATCTCTAAAAAATACTTAAAGGACATATCGTAACGTGAACGCTCAACCACATCAACATCCGAAATAGTAAAGATAGTTTTCAGCAGCAGGTACTTGAACATACGTACAGGACTCTCTGCTAAACGCCCATTATCCAAACAATATTTATCTAAAAGCTCATCATAAAATGAAACCAAAATCTATCAATTCATTAATCCTGCGAAGAAGGTTATTCTTGGGGATAATCAAATCATAAAGACGGGAAAACTCACTAAACTGAATTTTTTGCTGGGAAACAAGCATCTTAAAGAGTATTATAATATACCTTTAAAATACAAAAAAGGGAGCAGAAAACATAGTTTCTAACTCCCTTTTTTAAACAATTCTATGGGTGGACTTTTTCAGTGCCCTCATGTAAGTCAGCGCTTTTTTTTATGTCCTGTTATTTTATCTTAATGATGTGGCTCAGCAGTTTCTGCTTTCTCATGATGTGCAGGTGCTTCAGTTTTTTCGTGAGATGACTTAGGTTCTTCGTGATTGAAAATTGGTCTGGTAAATGCAACGCAAAGAATTAATACAATAATCCATGCGGTTAATGGCAATGCCCAAATACCTTTTGTTTCTTGAACTGGTGCGTGTGAGTCGTGAGCTGACATATCGAATATTTTTGATTTAAGATTTTATGCTTTGTAATTGTCTGGTAAAGATAGCAACAAAGTTTAAATTATAAAGATTTGAATTTATTTATCTAAAGAATCAGACGATCTACTATGCCCGATTTTTTCCAGCCTTTACCATTCGTTCGCTTATAAATCACACATGTATCTGAAAAATAGTTCTCTTCGTTTTTGCTTTTAGAACTAAATGCGGTGAAATTAATGAATGCATATTGTCTATCATTGCTGAAAATTGGTTCAGATGTTTTAAAATAAAAAGTCTTTATTTCTGATGACAATTTGATCGTTGAGTAATTTGTACCTTTTAAATTAATTTTCTTTGGTTTTGTCAATTTTGCCTTGGCGCTCAGATATTTTTTCTCCTCATCAGAAAATTTAGAATTTAGTTTTTCATCCTTGAACAAATATACATTGTGATATGGATGATGTTCATCGTCTTTTATTTCATCAAGAACTTTTGCTGATTTTAAATTAATTCCATCCAACCAAAATCTTTTAGAATAAAACGGTTCAGTTGTGTTAATGATATAAATTTTTGAAGGTTGCTTATTGCCTAAAGCCGTAGTAATTTTGAAATTTGATTTATCAGAAAAAGTTAATCTATAAATTTCTTCTGATTGGCCATACCCGTTTTTGAAGCACAAGAAAATTAATATGATTAAAGAGTATCTTAACATATTAACTTACTATTTCAGTTTCACAACAAATCTTTAATAATTTTTTCGATAGATAAGCCTTCAGCTTCGGCACGGTAATTACGCACAATACGGTGGCGCAGGATTGGTTCTGCAACAGCTTGTACATCCTCGATATCGGGCGCATATTTACCTGAAATTGCAGCGTGACATTTTGCGCCTAAAACTAAAAACTGCGAGGCACGCGGACCAGCGCCCCAACTGATGTACTTATTAATTGCATCAGTTGCAAATTCGCTATTCGGACGGGTTTTAGCGGCAAGTTTTACCGCATATTCTAAAACGTTATCCGTTACCGGAATATCACGAATTAACTTCTGGAAATATTGAATATCATCTGCATGGATGATTTTTTGAAGCTGAATGGCTTTATTACTCGTAGTGTTTTTAACAATTGTTAACTCATCAGCAAAAGCTGGATAATTTAACTGGATGTTAAACATAAAACGATCCAATTGCGCCTCAGGAAGCGGATAGGTGCCTTCCTGTTCAATTGGGTTTTGAGTGGCCAGTACAAAAAATGGCTTCGGTAAAGTATGGGTTTGACCTGCAGCGGTAACCGATTTCTCTTGCATGGCTTCTAATAAAGCAGCCTGAGTTTTTGGAGGTGTACGGTTAATTTCATCGGCAAGAATTATATTTGAAAAAACAGGCCCTTTAATAAATTTAAAGTGCCTGTCTTCTCCTAATATCTCTGCGCCGATAATATCGCTCGGCATTAAATCGGGTGTAAATTGAATTCTATTAAAATCAAGGTCTAAAACCGATGCTACTGTTTGTACAAGTAAAGTTTTTGCTAATCCAGGTACGCCAACCAACAAACAATGTCCGTTGCTAAATATGGCGATTAAAACAGATTTTATAATGTCGTCCTGACCAATTACAACCTTGCTGATTTCAGCTTTAATGTTATTAAATGATTGGTGAAGAGCATCTACAGCTTCTACTTCGTTCTTATACTGCATTGGCGTTATTTAGTTTCGGTATTCTTTTTAGTCCAGATTTTTAACTGGTCGCAATCTTGAAATTCATCATCAATTTTAATGAAAGTACTTTCACGACGTTTCTCAAACCATTCGCTTAAGGTACGATTTGTTTTGTCGCTTTGTGCGGCCTCCTTAATTTTTGGAAAATCCTGTGCTAAATTTGCTTTATGTGGTGGTATTTTAGATTTTAAATATAAAATACGATAACCTTGCTTACCATCAGCAGCCGTAAATAAATCGGGCTTAGAAACACCGCCAACTTTCATTGTATCAATAACTAAAAATACAGATGGATCTAATTTATCAATTGGAATAAATGTGGTTCGTGCCTGTACGTTTTCTGCATTAAGCATCATACCGCCGTTATACTTAGTTTCTTTATTATCAGAATACAAATTTGCACCAGCTGCAAAAGTTAATTTTTTAGCGATAATGTTGTTGTAAATACTATCTGCATGAATTTTTGTTCTATCTAAACTCGCCTGTGTACTTTTTGGCATAATTAAGATGTGACGGGCATGAACTTGTTCTCCTCTACGCTCGATTACCTGCAAAATATGGTAGCCAAACTCCGTTTCAAACACTGGCGACATTTCGCCTGCTTTAAGTTTAAAAGCCCATGCTGTAAATTCTTTAGCCATCATACTTCTGTCGAAGAAACCTAAATCGCCACCATCACTAACCGAACCTGGATCTTCTGAATAAGCTTTAGCTAAAGCACCAAAATCCTCGCCACCTTTAATTCTTAAACGTAATGCTTCAATTTTATCATGAAACCGCTCTTTTTCTGCTTTAGTTAGCTTTGGGTTTAAAACAATTTCACCGATTTCAACTTCTGTATTAAACTCTGGAAGAGAATCACCTAAGGATTTGAAATATTTCTCAACTTCCATTGGTGTAACATTAATGTGTTCGGTAATTTTCGATTGCATTTTTTGGGCAATTAACTCATCCTTAATCGATGGTCTCATTTCATCCTTATATTGCAATAATGATTTATTTAAAAATTGCTCCAAACGTTCTTGTCCGCCTGCACGTTGAGTCATCGAACGCATTCTTCTGTTAACCTCATCATCAACCTGATTATCTTCTACCATAACCGAATCGATTTCGGCTTGCTGTTTCAATAATTTCTGGGTTAATGTTTGTTGTAAAATCATACACTTAATACTTGGGTTGGGTTGATTACCCTGATATAAGTATTGCGTATATTGTTGATTTAAATCAGATAATAAAACAATGTTATTACCTACCACAGCAGCAACTTTATCAATATTATGCTTGCCTGGTTGAGCGTAAGTATTTAAAAACAAGCTCAGTAAGGCGGTTACTGCTAAAAAAACTTTCTTCATTCTATTTATTATATTTTCAAATTTAATACTAATGGTTTAATTAATGCGGATTGAAGGCGATTTATAACTTCGCTAATTTTTTCACTTCATTCTCATTAATCTTTACCAGATACTTTTCGCGAAGATTTTTTAACCAATCTTCTTCCAGTTTCTGTTGATAATCGGCGATAACTTCGCCTCTTATTTCACTTAATTCTTTATTGTAATTCTTTTTGTTTTTTCTGTAAAAATCGTCAATTGCCTGCTCGTCTTCCTGTGCTTTTTCCCAAATTTTTTGTTCAGAAACGTTAAACATTAAAACGCCTTCTTTATATTCATTTACCAGATAATTATGGTCTTTACCCGAATTGCTTATTTTTTTATGCGTAGTTAAAGCACTTTCATAAGTTTTAACTTCTTCCTGGTAGGTGGCATTTTTATCCAAACCCATCTCACGGGCATCCAATACTTTTAATTTAAAATCAATGTATAAGTTTAGGTAAGCCAGTAAGTCGTTATAATCTAAAGGTGTGTTTCCGTTATGACTTTTTTTATAAGCCCACATAAACTCCTTACTACTTAAAGGTTTACTGTTAATTATGGCCACGTTTTGAGCAAACGCTGAACTACATAACAAACTGAAAACAAATAAGCAATATGCTTTTCTCACACAGAATATTCTATAAATTTTAAAGGATAAAAGTAACAATAAGCAGGGCTATTATAAGATATTTAACTAATTTTAACAGAAATTATTATACTGCAAAAATACGAATGGAAAGTCAGGTTACCAACAATGCGAATGCTTTACGATTATTTTTTACAGATGATGTTTTCGTTGTGGAAGATAAATCTGTTGAAATCGTGCTTCCTGCTGTTACTGAGGCGGTTTCTGCAACTGTTTCTATTCCAAAGGTTGAAGCAAAAGAAGCAGTTGTTGTAGTAGAAAACACCGTAATTCCTACCGAAAAACCGTTATCACCATCAGAAAGTTATGCGCAAAAGGGCGAAATTCTGCCTATTGTGGAGGAACCTTTACAAGCTAAAGCATTTAAATTTTTAGGAGGAAATAAAAAATCGGTATTGATTTTAGTAAACGATGCAGCTTACGATGTGAGCACAGAACAAGGTAGAGAATTACTTAGAAAAATTGTAAAAGCAGTTGATTTAGCTACACCCGATTTTGCCTTATTAAATTATGCTAATTATAAGGGAACAACTTACGCGGAATTACATCAATTTTTTAAACCACAAATTATGCTTTCGTTTGGGGTAGAGGCAAGCCACTTACAACTTAATTTAAACTGGGCAGGAGAAATTATTGTTCATGAAACAACGAGGATAATTTTTGCGCCTAATCTTCATCCTTTAGATAGCGATTTATCAGCCAAGAAATCGCTTTGGGGAAATCTTCAGAAGATTAAATAATAGTCAAATTTCCAGAACCATTCACATTTCTTATGACAAAGCTTGTTTTCGCAACGAATAATAAAAATAAAACAGAAGAGATTCGTTTAAGCCTTAGTGGCCAATACGAATTGCTTAACCTGGAAGATATAGGTTGTTTTACCGACATCCCAGAAACGGCTGATACTTTTGAAGGTAACGCAACATTAAAAAGCAGTTATGTTGTAGCGCACTACAATTTAGATTGCTTCGCTGATGATAGCGGCCTTGAAATTGAGGCTTTAAATAGTGAACCTGGTGTTTATTCTGCCCGATATGCTGGAAGCAGAGATCCTTTGGATAATATTAAACTGGTTTTGCATAAACTAGAAGGCATAGAAAATCGAAAGGCCAGATTTAAAACGGTAATTTCCTTAATGCGTGGTGGCGAAAATTATTTATTTGAAGGCGTAATCAATGGCACTATAAGAACAGAATTATCGGGTGCAAAAGGTTTTGGTTACGATCCGATTTTTCAACCTGATGGATACCAGATTACATTCGCCGAAATGGAAATGGCTGAAAAGAATAAAATTAGCCATAGGGCAATTGCACTGCAAAAGATGATCGCGTTTTTAAAAGGATAATTTTTTTTAAAGGAAACGATTACTCTTCTTTTTACTTTGTCTGTTATCCAAAAAAGTAACAATTTCCAGCGTATTTTCATTTGGTCTCAATCTGTAGACTATAGAAATATGCGGAATTACTGAACCAATGTAAGTAAACTTGGTTTTGTAAGTTTTTCGGCAATAAAAGGCTCTTTGCTAATCGTTTCGATTATGGAGAAACCCGATTTGTAAATTTAATCTATTGCTTAGTCGGAATTCTTTCAACCTTAACAGAATCTTTCTTAGGTAAAATAGGCTTAATTCCAAAATTTGGAAGTGAATCTGTTTTTGAAACAACTTTAGGAGTTGCAGGTTTTTGATCCGCCGCCTTAACTGCTGCAGGTTTTAAATTGGTTGTTTTTGCAGTTGATATAGCAGTTTTAGCAGGCGCAGTTTTAGGTTTTACTTTGGCTTTCCCCGATGCACCAATAGCTTCTTTTTTAGATTTTGGTCTTTCTTTCGGTTTCCACGAAAATCCTTTAAGCACATTATCTTTTTCTACTTTATTTTCTGGATTAAGTGCGCCCTCAATATTATTTACATAAACAATATGTTCGATGTCGTTATTTTTAAAAATGAATTTTATCCGACTACTTAAAGTCTGGTTCATTTCCTTGTAAACCTTCGTGCTATCATCCTGAGTATAATAAATACTCTCTGCATTACCATCCACAAATAAGGTTTTTAACTTACCCTCGGCAAAAAAGCCCGTCATAAACCGACCTTTAATCTGATTAAACCTTAATGAATCTGCGGGTGTATTAACCAAAAAAGCATTTTTAAAAGCCTGCAGGTTATTTAGCTTATTCTGTTTAAACTGAACATAAATCGTATCGCCAATGACCTGAGAGCCTTCTGACCATATAATTGGGTTCCCATAACAACGTAAAGTCGAATCAGCCGAAGTGTAAAACAAACTGTCCGTTTTAGCCTGAATGTTACTTTTGAAAATTTTCACATTGTGATAAGCTCTAATCACACGTGTAGTTACGGTATCGGCGGGGTTAAACACCGAATCGGGTTTTACAATGACTGCTTTTAAATTTGAAACCGTTTTATTTAAGGTGTCCATTATGCCCTTGTTATTTAGCTTTTTTGAAATACTGTCTACGCCAGGTTTTGGTGTCTTCTTCAATACATCATTAATTGCAGTTTTCTTTTTTTGTAAGCTGTCTTTAGCTTTCAGCATAGTTTTGGCAACCGAGTCGGTAACTTTTTTTGCTAAAAGGATTTTCTGCAGGCTATCTGTTTTTAACAGGTTTTTAGCAACAGAGTCTGCCTTAAGTTTTAAACTATCTGGAATATTATCAGTTAAACCATCTGATTTCTCAGAATTCTTTTTGTCCTTCTTGCTTTTAGGTTCTTTGCCACTTTTTACGGGTGGTTTAGTACTGCCCGTTGCGGTTGGTGCTGCTTTTGCTTCGGGTTTTGCCTTAACTGGTTTTTCGGTCTCATCTTCATCTTCGCCAATCTGATTATCTGCCTTAACCGAAATTTTAGGAATAAGCTTTAAGGTTTTTTGTAAAACCATTTGCGTTTCGAGTGTGTCGGCGCCCAAGCGTAAGGTATCGGGTATTTTTTTGTTTTTAACCGTTACCGAATCGCCCGAAATAAAGTCTACAAAAGCATTTTTCGTTACCAGTGTTCGCTGATCTATTTTGTAATAATAGCCTAAATCGCCGAACATTTTGGTGCCATCTTTTTTGTCGGTAAAAACAATGTTTTTTACCGCTTTACCATAACCAACTTTGCCAAAATAATATAAGCTATCGCCCTTTAATGATTTTGTACCCTGGCTATATAAGTTCTTCTTTCCAAAATAAGCATCCTCGCTTAAAGTATTATAAGCACCGTTTTCGGTATATAAATTATCATCTTTACCCTTAATGTTGGTAGGGCCATAAAAATATGTCCATTTACTATCGAGGTTGTAGCGCATGGTATCCGACTTAATCGTGCTTTGAGGCGTAACCACCACAACATTATACCTGAAATAAGAATCGCTGCTATTACTAAAATAATAACCGTTTTTGCTTGTAAGGGTTACATCCTGGGTTTGAATTTTGCCACCAGTAGTATAGGTTCCAATTTTGCTTGCCGTATTATAATCTAAAACGTTGGTTGTTAAAAGCGATTTAGGGTCCTTCATCTGAACATTACCCGTTAAATGCGCTTGTTTTTTATTCCCGTCATATTGCAGCTCATCCGAATAAATATCGGTTGTTAACTGCTGTATGTGTACATTTTTATAGGCTTCAAAATAGTTTCTTTCGGTATAAAGAACCGCACTATCGCAACTTAATGTTGCATTATCCTGCTGGAAAACAGGGTTTTTTAGATAAGAAACTTTCTTTTTCGTATCTCCAGTAATTTGAGAAGAGCTAATGATTTTAATGATAGAGCCCTTTTGCTGACCGAATAAGAATACGGGGCAAATCAGGAAAAAAAGAAAGATAAATGTTTTTTGCACTCTACAAAGTTAGTTTTTTGTTCCGAACGTTGGAAACTGGTTAAAATTAAATATTTTTGATGGATGTTACCCTTAAAACAATTTCAGGATTTTATTGAACAACAGGAGCTGTTTAAAAAGGATAACAGAATTCTATTAGCCGTTAGCGGGGGTAAAGATTCGGTACTAATGTTGCATCTTTTTAAAGCTATTGGTGTTGATGTAGGTGTAGCGCATTGCAATTTTAATTTAAGGGCCGATGAAGCTCAACGAGATGAAAATTTTGTAAAAATGCTTGCTCTTTCTTTAAATCTGCCTTTTTATGTAACGCATTTTGATACAAAAAAATATGCCGCTGAAAATAAAATTTCGACACAGATGGCCGCAAGAGATTTGCGCTACAATTGGTTTGAAGAAATCAGGGTAAAAGAAGGCTATGATTTTATTGCTTTAGCGCAACACCAAAACGATTCGGTAGAAACTGTTTTGATTAATTTAGTGAGAGGAACAGGAATTAGCGGACTGCATGGTATTTTGCCCAAACGAAATAAATTAATCAGGCCATTACTTTTTTTAAGCCGCGAAGAAATCAATCATTTTGTTGATCACGAGAACATCAACTTTGTTGAAGACAGTTCGAATGCGAGCAAAAATTATCTTCGAAATAAACTTCGTTTAGATGTTATTCCCCATTTGCAACAAATAAATCCTAATCTGGAGCATACATTCGCCGAAAATATTAATCGTTTTGCAGAAATAGAAACGTTTCTGAATTTGCAAGTTGAGGAGCTTAAAACAAAACTGCTTTTAAATAAACCCGATGGAATTTACATTTCAATTGAGGGTATAAAAGATTTGAAGCCGCAGAAATTATTACTATACGAATTGCTGAAGTCTTATGGTTTTGTTGAGTCTGTAGTTGCGGAAATTATAAGTGCATTAGATAAGCAAAGCGGAGTGAAATTTTTAAGTCAAAGCCACCAGGCGACTATTAATCGCGATGATTTAATTATTAGCAAAATAATTTCTACAGAAAATGAGCATCGGGTTATTCATTCGAACGAAAGTTCGTTTGAATTTAACGGGAATCAATTTGAACTTAGCTTTTCTGATGATTTAAAATTTGAAGTAAGCAAGAACAAGATTTTTATTGATGCTGATATTTTGTTGTTTCCTTTAATTATAAGGAATTGGCAAAATGGCGACCGATTTATTCCCTTTGGAATGCAAACCTTAAAGAAAATAAGCGATTTCTTTATTGATGAAAAAGTGCCTTTGCATTTAAAAAGTAATATTCCGATTTTGGTTAATGGAAATGGAGAAGTGATTTGGATTGCAGGAATGCGACAGGATAACCGTTACAAAATATTAAAGTCAACAAAAAAAGTTGCTATATTCGAACTCAAAATAAATTAAGTGGAAAGCAGATACGCATATATCGAAAAACAATACATCGGCAGAGATTATGTTCGCATTTTCATTAGGTTGATTATGGCTGCATTTTGTTTTGCAGCTTATGTTTACGAACGCGATCGAGATAATACACAAGATTTGTTTTTGGTTGTTGGTTTCGGAATTATTGGTGTTTCGATGCTGTTACTTTTTTTAATTCAATATAAAATTGTTGTAGATAACGGAAGTTTAATATTGGATGGACTTTGGACTACCAAAAGAGTAAAGATTGACTTAAATAGTGTTGTCGAGGTTAAAAAGGCAATCTACAGTCGCTATTACTTTAACAATCCTGTTTATAATTTACATACAAAAGGGACCATTCGTTTCTACTCTTCGGGTAAAGACGCCGTTGTGTTAACCGATCGGGATGGCTTGGAGTATTTTATTGGTACTCAAAGGCCTAACGAATTGCTCCTGGTTATAAAGGACGAAATGAAAAAGCTGAAATAGTTCATTTTCCAACGGGGAGCTTTTTTCTCGAAATTCATCAATTAATTTTTTCTTTAGATTGCAAACCGCTCTGTATTAGTTTGCAGTGGTTTTTTTGTTTGGGCATGCATATTGGATTATGTTAACCAAACATGCTACTATGAAAAAAATATTATTCTTCCTTTTTGCGCTTGTAATTTCCTCGTTCGTAAATGCGCAAACTTACACGCCGAAAGTTTCTAAAGATTCTGTTGGTATTTTAACAAACAGAATTGACGTACTTAAAGCTAGTATTAAGCTTTTAGAATTGAAAATTGCCGAATCAAAAGAAGAAACTGAAGTAGAAAAACTTAGATTAAAGTTGTTAGAAGCTAATGGAAATTCAAAAACATCAGCCGAGCGCGTTAGTAATCACAGTGCCAAAACGGTTTCAGGTTCTTCTGTAGATTTAAAAGCAATGGAAAAGCTATCTAAAAAATCGAAAGCCGATGCTGAAAGTGCAATTAAGGCTTTAGAACGTTTTAATAAGCAAATTTCGAGCGTTGAAGACATTTGTTCGCAAATTCAAAGCGAAGAACGTAAGCTGGGTTACAAAAGCCCTAAAATAGTTTACACTTACAAATAAAATATTATTTAATAGTTTAAAATTACGCGCTCTCATTTGCGTGATTTATTACGCCCTCACTTTTCTTTAATATGGCTAAAAACCATCAGGATGAAGAATTTCTTTTTAAAGAAGAATGCTTCATCCTAACCGAAATTGCCGAACAAATTCATAGAGACTTAGGATTTGGCTTGCACGATTCGGAATATAAATTGGCTTTTGAATCGAAATTGAAATATCACGGCTTCGACTATGAGGCACAGAAAAAATTTGCATTCAACTTTAACGGCATTATTTTACAGCATAAATTCTATGCAGATTTTGTAATTAATGAAAATATAATTGTTGAGATAAAATCGGTTCCTTATCGGCTTAATGATTATGATTTAAAAGTGTTTGAACAATTAATTCTTAACAAGCCTAAAGCTGGGCTGGTTATTAATTTTTACAAAGAAGAACTACACTTTAAAAAGATCGTTTTACTGGCTTAGTAATGAACAGGTTTCAATATATAAAAGGTATAATTCCTTTGGTTGTTTTTTGATAAGCAATGTATTCTGCACCGAAATAAGCTATTAAAACTTTCTCTTCAATTTTAATGCGGTATATAAATGAAGTTAGTGCGGCTAAAGTAACAAGGCTAAGTGAAACCCAATTGTTAAGGCTTAACCCAAACCCGATAAAGGATATTAATGATGCAAAATAGGATGGATGTCGTAGAAAACTGTAAAAACCATCTTTTTTTAGTTTATGATCTTTTTTTATGGTAACATCAACCGTGAAGTATTTTCCTAAGGATTTAACGATAATTAATCTGAATATTACGCCTGTAATAACTAAAGCTAAACCTATATAACGAATCAGTTGGTTTTCGTGAATAGGCAGGTAATATTTTGTTGCAATGTACCCCGCAAGGAAAATAGCGATAACAACCGTTATCCAGATAATGACAAGGGAGTGCTGATCTGCATTTTGTTTATCTGTAGATTTTGAACGCAGAAGTCTGTTTAATACGATTTCTGATAAAATCCAGATGATGTAGGTAATTGTAAAAACGGATAACATATTGATGATTATAGAACTAATATATTGAAATAAAATAATTGTTCACCTGTGTTTCTGTTTTAATAAAAGCACGGTTTTAAATTTCTGTTATTTCGATTAATAAAATCTGGCTGGTTTGCTGGAGCCCAAATAAAAAGCTACTTAGTAATTTAAATAAACCCGGTTGTAGCGGAAAACCCGCAATGAAGGTAGGGCTGAGCGGGGTATGAGGATTTGAAGCGAAAAACGGGACTGACGCTGATTGAAATTGCTGCTTTTCCTTTTCAAAAAAATAATAAATGTATGTAGAGTCACCCTGCTTTGATAGCCTCGGTATAACAAACTAAAAATTTAAGGCAACGTTCTCAAATTTGGTGTTTTTTATTGCAATAAACCGACACGCATTATAGATTAAAACTGGCTACATTTGCGATAACAACAATACATTTATAATGAAGATAGGAATTGTTTGCTACCCCACATTCGGCGGTAGTGGAGTAGTTGCAACAGAGCTTGGCAAGGCGCTTGCTAATGAAGGTCACCAGGTTCACTTTATAACATATAGCCAGCCAGCAAGGCTCGATTTCTTTTCGGCAAACTTGTTTTACCATGAGGTTTCGGTGAGGGATTATCCTTTGTTCGATTATGCGCCATACGAATCGGCTTTGGCAAGTAAGCTGGTAGATGTTGTTCGTTTCGAGCAGCTGGATGTTTTACACGTTCATTATGCTATTCCGCATGCTTCGGCAGCGTTTATGGCCAAACAAATTTTGGCTAGTTACGGTATTCATATTCCCGTTGTTACCACGCTACACGGTACCGATATTACTTTGGTTGGTAAAGACCCAACTTATAAACCTGTGGTTACCTTCTCGATCAATCAGAGCGATGGGGTTACAACGGTTTCGCAGGATTTAAAAGAGGATACTTACCGCCATTTTGAAATTACGAAGGATATTAAGGTAATTCCTAACTTTATAGATTTTAGCCGCTTTAGTTTACAGGCTAAAGATCATTTTAAGAAAGCAATTGCGCCAAACAACGAACGTATTTTAATTCATACTTCTAACTTCCGTAAGGTTAAACGTACCGCCGATGTGATTCGCATTTTTGAGAAAGTACAGGCGGTAATTCCATCGAAACTGTTAATGGTAGGCGATGGCCCTGAGCGGGTATATGACGAACAGCTTTGCCGAACTTTGGGCATTAGCGACCACGTTCGCTTTTTAGGCAAGCAAGATGCTGTTGAAGAAATTCTTTCGGTTTCTGATTTGTTTTTGATGCCTTCTGAATCGGAAAGCTTTGGTTTGGCTGCATTGGAAGCTATGGCTTGCAAGGTGCCGGCGATTACTTCGAATGCAGGGGGTTTGCCTGAATTAAATATTGATGATTTTTGTGGTTATATGTGCGATGTTGGCGATATCGAAGATATGGCAAATAAGGCAATTACTATTTTAAGTAATGATGAAACGCTGAAGTATTTTAAAGAGAATGCATTTACAAGGGCGCAGGATTTTGATTTGAAAAAAATACTCCCTTCTTATGTAGATTTTTATAAAGAAGTGATCGAAAACTCTTTGCAAGCAAAATAATAAGAATTTATTTTTTAGTTAAAAGTCATCTGGTTATTCGAGGGCACTGAAAAAGTAGACTCAAAATGGTCTATAAAAAGATTAGCGGATGAGTAGGTCATAAGATCTCCATCCGCTTTTTGTTTTTTGAGTGTTTTTATATTTTTTACTGATTCCAATTCA
>Ga0247813_10000194_pt1 | contig 70865 bp, 39 predicted proteins | sample UWRJL169409C1_FD_180719 | JGI IMG/M metagenome (GOLD analysis project Ga0247813, IMG submission 180719) | Plant litter microbial communities from Arlington Agricultural Research Station in Wisconsin, United States - UWRJ-L169-409C-1 | ecosystem: Environmental > Terrestrial > Plant litter >... | reverse complement strand
TGCACCAACAAAACATAATACAGATGAGAACTTATAAAAGAAAAACACCTGTAAAAAAAGTTCTTACAGGTGTTTAATTAAATATTATTGTCTAATAATCTGTATCGATTATTTAGGACTAGTCAGTATGAAATTATTCTTTTTTACATCGGTTCCCAAAGTTCTATTTTATTACCATCGGCATCCATAATATGGACAAATTTTCCGTAGTCGAAAGCGGCAACTTCATCTAAAATAGTAACACCGTTTTGTTTCAGTTTTTCCAAAAGTCCTTCAAGATTCTGCACTCTGTAATTAATCATAAACTCTTTTTTGGATGGCGCAAAATAGTCATCTCCTTTTTTGAAAGTACTCCATTGAAGCGCTTCAATTTCATCCGGATTATTGATGTTTCTGGATTCAAAAGTCGAACCCCAATCGTTTACATCAAGTCCTAAATTTTTTGCATACCAATCTTTTGTATCTTTTGGATTATCTGAAAAGAAGAAAATCCCTCCAATTCCAGTTACTTTTGGTATTTTATCAGAAGCTGAGTTGTCTGATTGTTTTTTTGAGTCTTCCATACTAATTCTATTTTTGGGTTGTGGCTTCACAAATTTAAAAAACTATTCCTATCAAGACACTCATTTACAATAGAATATCATTTTTTTAGTCTTTATTTGAATTTCTTAAAAAAGAACTACTCTTTTGTCAGTCGATCCATTTCTTTCAGCAAAGTTGGCATTCTGAATTCGCCGGCCATACTTTCTATCTTTTGAAAAGCATCATCCAACTCAATTCCAATTGCCGTAACGTACAACGGTTTTTGACTATCACCTCGCAATAAACTGCGTTTGTATTTTTCAATAGAAGCAAAATTAGTTTTGGCAACACCAATTATTGGAATTTTCTGATTCAGTTTTTCATATAAATGACCACCTAAACCATACTTCTTTTCATCATCTAAATAGACAAATCCATCCACAATAATTACCTCAACCTTTTTCAAGTCAATTTTATTTAACAAACTCAAAATGCAAGGCAGTTCTCTTTTGTAAAATTCGCCCGGAATATATTCGGCTACGTTATCAATTATTTCTGTGTGAACTTTGAAATCTGTGCTTTGGTTCCATTGCTCAAATTCCAGACAGATTGTTTTTGCTTTTCCGTCGTAGTAATACGTATCAAATGCTAATATCATATAATTTTAATCTTCATCAGGATAAAACATTTTACTGATTAGATATTGAAATCCAAAGCCAACAATGAAGCAAATTCCCAGTGGTAATAAGAGCTCAAAATATCTGAATTCACTTCTTGATCCAAAGAAAAAATTAAAAGTTACAGGAAATAAACCTGCTATAACTATAGAGCGAATCATTCCCGCCAAAGGCTTTTCATTGTATCCTAAATAACCTGCAATGGCGCAGACAATAACAACAAATAAATACCAGGCAGGATTTGTGACTCCAAATAAAGAGCCGGAAACGGAGGCAAACAATACGACGCAGTCTGCAATATGTTTTTCCTGTTCATTTTCTTTCTTTTCCTCAGCGTCCCTAAAAAGTTCTTCTCTGTATTCTTTAATGACTTTATTAACCAGATATTCTGCAGTATATTCATCAAATCCGGCTACAATTAATTTTATAACCTGATTTTCAATTGCTAACTTATCTTCTTTTAAATGGGCTTCTTTTATGGCTTCTATTTGTTGAGGCGAAAGTTTTTTTTCCATAAATTTTATTTAGGTTTAAATTATGATATAACAATGAATCTATTCTTGTACGGGATTTGCCTCTTCATTAAAATTTATTTTTCCGTAAAGCAAGTTTTAAGTCCATTTATTTAGTAGGGGTTTTTGGTTGGTATTTAATGCTAATATAAATTTATTTTTCTTTAAATTATTAAAAATCAATTCTCCACCAAACAAATCTCAAAAACAGTATTGCCAACCTCGCTTTTATATGAAATATATCCGCCATGCGCTTCAATAATATTTTTAGATAAAGTCAGACCAATTCCCGCGCCTTCATTTCTTGTTGTGAAAAATGGTAAAAATATTTTGTCTTCAATTTCTTTTTCTATTCCGGTTCCATTATCTGTAATTCTAATGAAAGTTCTGTTTTCTTTGGCTTCCGCCGAAATGAAAATCTTCTTGTCAGAAACATTTTTCAACGCATGAATACAATTGGTCAAAAGATTAATCAAAACCTGTTCGATTTGTTGTGAATCTACTTCAATCCAACGTTTAAAAGTAATTGCATTCACCACTTCAATTCCGTTTTCTTTGAATAACGGATTCATAACCTGTATACCATTATCAATCAAGTGTTGTAATTCTATTTTTTCCTTTTTTGGGGAAGGCAACATTGCCAGCTTTCGATACCCTTCAACAAATTTCTGCAAATGATCACTTCGTCTTAACATCGTTTCGACACTGTTTTTCACATCTTCTAAATCTTCAGCCGACAACGAATCCTGCCCTACCAAATCCTGTAAATTTTGACAAATAGAACGAATTGGTGTTATCGAATTCAAAAGTTCATGCGAAATCACTTTCATCAGATTTACCCACGCATCTTTCTCTTTTTTCTCAACTACATTCTGAATCGAATCTAATAAAACAATAAAATAATCTTTTTCAAATATTTCTGTGCGTGAAGCCTGCAAAACAAAAGTTTGTTTGTTTTGTTCGTTGATGCTGATTTCCAGTGACGTTTTTATTTCCTGAAAATCATCTTCTTCGATAATTTCGCACAACGATGGCAATTGATTTTTCAGGTATTTCCATTTTGAAACTTTCGGAACATTAAATTGTTTCGAAAAATAGTCATTCATTAAAAAGACATCCCAATCTGAATCCTGTTTTTGTAAAATGATGATTCCCGTTTCAATATTATTTAAAATTGAACGGTAAATAATGTCTTTTGAAACCTGCTCGTTTTGTTTGTTTTTCAACACATCGTACAATTGAAATAAATCATTGTAGCTTTTATTGAATTTATGATTCGAAAAATCTGATGTAAAATCATTTTGCAGGATCGAAGCAATCGTTTTATCGTAAAGCAAAACAAAATTCCGAACATAAAAATACATTTCGCGCACTAGCAAAAAGACAATAAACAGCCCGAACACACCTGTGAAAAGCAATTCGGTTTTAAAGAAATAAATAGAGATTTCGATCATCGCAACAATCAGTATCAATCTCAAAAATAATAGTTTATAGGTTTGAAATGTTTTGAACATATTTTAAGAATTAAAAATTGAGAATTAAAAATTAAAAATTTTTGAAACCTTAATTATATCCATCGGTTTTGATATTGATGTTATACTTCTCTAAACGACGGTATAAAGCACCTCTTGACAAGCCCAATTCTTCGGCCGTTTTACTGACATTGTTGTTGTTTTTTAATAACGCTTTCTCTACAGCCGCTTTTTCTACAGAAGAAAGCTGAATGTCATCCGGAGTTTCTTCGTAAGCCGTTATGGTTTCTAAATCTAAATCAGAGACCGTGATTTTATTGTTTTCACAAAGAATGACGGCGCGCTCAATTTTATTCTCCATTTCGCGGATGTTTCCGTTCCACGCATGTTTTTCAATTTGTTCCAATACTTTTTTGTCAAAAGTAATTTCGTCTCTTCCATATTTGACAATCATTTTTTCAAGAAGATATTCGGCCAGCGGAATTTTATCTTCATTTCGCTCGCGTAACGGAGGTAAAACAATTTCCATCGTATTGATTCGGTAGTACAAATCCTCCCTGAAATTTTTATCGGCAACTTCTAGTTTTAAATTTAAATTGGTAGCTGTAATAATGCGGACATTCAATGGTCTTGATTTCGTCTCGCCTAATCTTGTTACCGTTTTGGTTTGAATTACCTGTAACAATTTAGATTGCAAATGCAACGGAACGTTCCCAATTTCATCTAAAAAAATAGTTCCGTTTTGCGCCATTTCAAAGCGTCCGGGAGTATCCAACTTGGCATCTGTAAAAGCGCCTTTGGCATAACCGAATAATTCACTTTCGAAAATATTCGAATTTAGAGAACCTAAATCAACCGCTATAAAAGGATTATTTTTTCTTTCAGACTGACTGTAAATATGATGTGCCAAAACAAATTTACCAGTTCCGTTTTCACCCAGAATCAAAACATTAGCATCCGTTTTTGCTACTTTATCAGCTAAAGAATAGGCCTTTTTTATAATATCAGAAGTTCCAACAAAAAAGTCATTTTCAATTTCGACATTCTTGGTTTTCTTTTGGTCTTTTCTGGCTTTATCAACAGCTTGCTTTACTGATTCTAAGAGTTTTTTGTTTTCCCAAGGCTTCAGGATATAATCAAAAGCACCATTTTTTAAACCTTCAACTGCCGTTTCTACTTTTCCAAATGCTGTCATTAAAATCACGACTGTTTTTGGCGAAAGCGTTTTTATTTCTTTCAATAAATACAAACCTTCCCTTCCATCTTCAAAACCTATTCTATAATTCATGTCTAATAAAACGACATCAATTGTTTTTTTCGACAATAATTCGACAACATTTTTCGGATTATTGAGCGTATAAATGTCTTCAAAATACTTTTTCAGGAACACTTTCGACGCAAAAAGGATGTCTTCCTGATCGTCGATGATTAATATTGAGGCATTTGTCTTTTTCATTTTTGTTCAGTTTTGGACGAAAGCTGTCCAAAAATGGACAGTTATAATTTCTCTTAAAAAATAAAATTTTAAAAATAAGGCAGTTACAAGCTTTAAATTTTTGGCACGAAAATCACATTAAGACTAACAAATCATCAAATATGTAAAACATTATTGTTGGTAAAAGTAACAAAAATAGGGAGCTAACAAATATATTGTGAATTATCTTAATTCCGAATTTGTTTCTATTACATCGGCAATAAAAATTATTAAAAACATCAATCTAAAACAACAATTATGATCAGCATTACAAAACTTTCAAAAATTTTTAGAACCGAAGAAATAGAAACAAATGCATTAAGCGAAATTTCATTAACCATCAATCAGGGCGATTTTGTATCCATCATGGGACCATCGGGAAGCGGAAAATCAACTTTGTTAAATATCATTGGTTTACTGGACAGTGCTTCAGGCGGAAGTTATCAGCTTTTAGGTCAGGAAATGATTGGCACAAAAGAAAAAGCAAAATCGAAGGCCAGAAAAGAAAACATTGGTTTCATCTTTCAGAATTTTAATTTAATTGATGAATTATCGGTTTTTGATAATATTGAATTGCCATTAATTTACAACGATGTTCCATCGGCTGAAAGAAAGAAAAAAGTAAACGAGATTGCTAATAAATTAGGTATTTCACACCGTTTGAAACATTATCCACAACAACTTTCAGGAGGTCAGCAACAACGTGTGGCGGTGGCAAGAGCTTTAATTAATGATCCGAAAATTATTTTGGCCGATGAGCCAACAGGAAATCTGGACAGTAAAAACGGAAATGAAGTAATGGAATTACTAACCGATTTACACGCAAACGGAGCCACCATTTTAATGGTTACCCACTCCGATTACGATGCTTCTTTCTCTCAAAAAACAATTTTGATGAAAGACGGAATCATTCTTTCAGAAAAAACAAACAATAGAAATGTTGATGTTTTAGTAGCTGCTTCAAAAAACTAGAATCATGCTGCAGAACTGGATTAACATATTTATATACCACATCAAAAACAACAAGCTTTTTACGGCATTGAATATTTTGGGTTTGAGCATCGGGATTGCCGGTTTAATCTTCTCTATTTTATATTGGAACGAAGAGCAAAGTTACAACGATTGGAACCCAAACAAAGAAGTTGTTTTTCAATCTATTTGTCAGGTAAGTCCAACGAATTTCTGGACAAATAATGTTTCTACATTTGAGGAATATTATAAAACCGATTTTAAAGAACTTGAAAGTTATTGTTATTTAGATACCTGGTATTCTCAAAAAATAATTCAACACGATAACAAAAAAGGTATTTTTAAAATTATCGATGCTCAAAAAACTTTTTTTGAAATGTTTCCTTTTCATTTTATAAAGGGAAATGCTAAAACGGCCTTAAGAGATGCAACTTCTATTGCAATTTCTAAACAAACGGCCCTGAATTTATTTGGCAGTGTAGATGTATTAGGCAAAACAGTTACCTATTATGATAAAAAGCTGATTGTAACAGGTATTTATACGATTCCGGGAAAATCTTCATTAGCACCGGAAGCAGTGACCAATTTTATAGACGAAAGAGTTCCAACAGAAAAAGACGACTGGGGGAATTTTAATACCGGATTGTTACTAAAATTAAAGAATCCGGCAGACAAAGAGAAAGTGATTGCCAAAATGGAAAATCTCTTGTATCAAAATCGTACGGCTAAATATGCTAAAGCGGAAGGATTGACTGTTGCCGAATGGGAGAAAAAAAATGGAGCTGAGAATATGAAAATATTTCTGGAACCTTTAAAAGATGCGAGATTAAAATCTATTGTAGAAGGCTACGCAGAAGGGAAAGGCAATTATCAATTTTTGATGATCATGATGGGATTATCTATTTTGATTTTAATATTATCTCTTTTTAATTACATCAATCTGGCTACGGCAAATGCTATCAAAAGAGCCAAAGAAGTAGGCATTAGAAAGATTGTAGGAGCATCAAAAAGTAATATTGTATTGCAGTTTATTTTTGAAACTTTCGTAATTACTTCGTTTTCTATTTTACTATCCTTAGTCATTGTGGAGTTATCCCTTCCTTTTTACAATAATTTTTTAGAAAAGCAACTTAGCATTAATGGCGCATCCTTTTTTTATGAATTGGTTATCATCTTTATTGTTACAGTAGTTCTTGCCGGAATATTTCCTGCTATTTACATTGCAAATTTTGAAACATTGAAAGTATTGAAAGGAAATTTTAGCCGAAGTAAAAGCGGGATCTGGCTGCGAAACGGAATGCTTATTTTACAATTCTCTATTGCTTCTTTTTTTATTATCGGCTCTTATGTTGTGTATGAGCAAGTGCAGTTTTTAAATCAGAGAGATCTGGGGTTTAAAGGCGATCAGGTTTTAGAAATCAATTACAGAAAACCGGAAATTAATTCGAATGACGAAAAAGCACTTAAAGGATTATTTACAAGATATGAAACCCTAAAGCAGGAAATTTCAAAAATAAAAGGAGTTTCACAAGTAAGTACTGGTTCATTTTCATTTGGCGGTGGCGGAGGTTCTGCCTCTACTTTTACCTACAAGGATAAAAATATTCAGGGCCAAAACATGGCTGTTGATTATGAGATGCTGAGGATGCTAAAAATCAAACTGAGTCAGGGTCGTTATTTTGATAGCCGAATTTCATCAGATACTATTACCAATATGCTGATAAATGAGTCGGCATTAAAATTAATGAACGAAAAAAATCCGATTGGCAAAATCGTGAATTGGAACGATCGAAAATTTAAAATCATTGGCGTTGTAAAAGACTTTAATCTATGGGGGCCAAAAGCTGAAATCCCGCCAATGCTATTTTTTCACTTGAAAACCATCGACTGGATGAATCTAAATGTCAATCGGATTTTTGTGAAAGTGAATCCAAATGAAATGGAAAATACTATTGCTGATCTGGAAAAATTCTGGAAAAAGAACATTACGTCTGATTTTCCTTTTAAATATGATTTTGTAGATAAGGCGTATGCCCGAAATTATAAGGAATATGTAAATCAGAAAAATCTTTTTTGGTTATTAAATATCATCGTAATGCTAATTGCCCTTTTTGGACTTTTTGCATTAGCATCTTATTCCATTCAGAGTCGAATGAAAGAAATAGCAATCAGAAAAACACTGGGTGCCGAAACGAATACTTTATTAAAAGAACTTTCTAAACAATACATTCTTTTTTGCGTAATTGGATTTCTTATTGCTCTGTTTCCTGCTTATTATTTATTGAGCAAATGGTTAGAGGATTTTGTTTTTAGAATTGATATTTCAGTGGCACCATTTGTCATAGGTTTTATAGCATTATTGTCCTTAACGTTAATTGTCGTGCTATCGAGAACCTATCAGGCAACAAAAGTCGATGTATTAAAATATTTAAAATACGAATAACATGCTAAAAAACTGGACTAACATATTTATATACCACATCAAAAACAACAAGCTTTTTACAAGTTTGAATGTTTTGGGTTTGGGAATTGGAATTGCGGGATTGATTTTCGCTATTCTATATTGGAATGAAGAACATTCCTACGATCAGTGGAATCCTGAAAAAGATAAAATTTACGCTGTTCTCAACGATCTTGGCGGTGGTAATGTTTGGGCTGTAAATTCTCCTATACCAGCTCCTATCTTAAAATCAACTTCTTCTACTTTGCAGGAATATTGTTATTTCAATACTTTTTACACTAAAGAAACCATACAATGTAATGGCAAAATAGAACTGGTAGATAAAATTTTCTCTGCACAAAGTAATTTCTTTTCTTTTTTCCCTTTTGAATTTATTCAGGGAAGCGGAAAAAGTGCCATCCATGATCGTAACAGTATTGCTTTATCTGAAGAAACAGCTTCCCGTTTGTTTAAAAATGAAAACCCAATGGGCAAACAGGTTAAATATGCTGAGAAATATTTCGTTGTTCGCGGCGTCTATCGATTATCTGAAAAATCTTCGGTTATGCCCGCTGCTGTCACCACTATTGTTGAGGAAGATCTGGAAAAAAACAAAGAAAATTGGGGTTTTAGCTACGGCTTAATGCTAAAATTAAAAAAGCAAAGTGACACAACTGCTATTCTTAAGAGTTTAAATAATATCTATGTCGAGAATAACTATAAAAAACAAGCAAAGGACGAAGGTATTTCATATGATGCATATTTAAAAAAGTATGGAGAGGTTACAAAAGCAAAATTTCTTCCGTTTCGTGGTTCACGGCTTTTTCAGGGAAATTACCCTTTTCCGGAAGGAACAGGAAATCTTCAATTTTTAAGAATCTTAATGGGATTATCCATTCTAATTTTATTATTGTCGATTGTTAATTATATTAATCTCGCTACGGCAAATGCTATAAAACGTGCTAAAGAAGTTGGAGTGAGAAAAATTGTAGGCGCATCAAAAGCACAAATCATTACTCAATTTGTATTTGAAACTACCTTAATTACGTTGTTTTCGCTCTTATTGGCATTGGTAATTGTTGAACTTTCATTGCCTTTTTACAATTCGCTTTTAAGCAAAGATTTAATTCTGAAAGGTTCTCAGTTTTATTTGCAGCTGATCCTCATTTTTATAATTGTTATTGTAGTTTCAGGAGTTTTACCTGCCATCTACATTTCGAATTTCGAACCTTTAAAGGTTTTAAAAGGCAATTTTTCGCGAAGCAAAAACGGAATCTGGCTTAGAAACGGAATGCTTGTTTTGCAATTTGCTATTGCAACTTTCTTTATCATTGGCTCTTTCATAGTATATCAACAGGTCAATTTTATGACCCAGAAAGATTTAGGTTTTAAGGGCGCACAAGTAATGGATATTTCTTTTAAGCCTAAGAAAGGTCAAAAACAATTTGACAGATACAAAACAATCAAACAAGAACTTCTAAAAATAAAAGGTGTTCAGGCTGTTTCCGCAGGAATATTTTCTATTGGAACAAATATTAATTCGTGGTCTGGTTTGCATTATAAAAATAATAAAGAAGTTATAACACAACAAATGGCTATTGATTTTGGAATGCTCGATGTTTTAGGCATTCCGGTAATAAAAGGAAGAGATTTATCTGCCAAATTTGCCTCAGACAGTATCAACAGTATTTTACTGAATGAAACTGCGGCTAAAACATTGTTGGAAAAGGATCCAATAAACAAGGAAGTTGTTTGGGATGGTCAAAAATTCAAAGTGATTGGAATTGTAAAAGACTTCCATTATTTTGGACTTGACAACCAAATTTCTCCAATGGTTTTTTTACATATCAGGTCGATCGAAAGAATGGAGAATGATTTACAAAATATCTCTGTAAAAATCGCGCCACAGAAAATGCCCGAGACGATCGCTGCCATCGATAAATTCTGGACAACTAAAGTCAATACGGAATATCCATTCGAATTCAACTTCGTCGACAGAAACTTTGCCAGAACATATAAAAAATATCAGGACCAAAGTCAGTTGTTTTCACTCTTAAACGCAATTGTAATTCTGATTGCCGTTTTCGGATTGTTTGCTTTAGCTTCTTTTTCTATGGAAAGAAGATTGAGAGAAATCGCCATCAGAAAAACTTTAGGCGCTGAAACCAATATTTTACTGAAAGAATTATCTAAACAATATGTGATTTTCTGTCTAATTGGTTTTGTGATCGGAATAATTCCCGCCTATCTTTTATTGCGAAAATGGCTTGAAAATTTTGCATTCAGAATTGATATTCCGTTACTTCCTTTTTTTATTGCCCTTGTTTCTTTGATGTTTTTGACCTTAACAATTGTTTTGGCTAAAGCTTATCAGGTAACTAAAATTGATATTTTGAGATATCTCAAATATGAATAAACCAAAGTCCTCTTTTTTTTATTCTTAACTCTACCATTACAATATGATACAAAACTGGACTAACATATTTATATACCAAATCAAAAACAATAAATTCTTTACGGCTTTGAATGTTTTGGGTTTAAGTATTGGAATCGCGGGATTAATTTTTGCGATTCTGTACTGGAATGATGAACATTCTTATGATGATTGGAATTCTTCTAATGATAAAACATTTATCGTTATGAATGATGTGGGAGAAGGAAATGTCTTTGCTACAAACTCTGCTATTATCGCGCCGGCATTAAAAGCAACTACTTCCTATTTAGAAAATTACTGCTATTTTGATACCGAATACACGAAAGAAACCATACAACATAATGGCAAAATAGAATTAGTAGACAAAATATTTTCAGCCCAAAATAGTTTCTTTTCTTTTTTTCCATTTGAATTCAAATATGGCGATGCAAAAACTGCGCTATACGATCCGCAAAGCATTGTTTTTTCTGAAGAAACCGCTTTTCGTTTATTTAAAAATGAAAACCCTCTTGGCAAACAAGTAAAATACGCTGATAAAATATTTGTTGTTCGCGGTGTTTATCGAATACCCGGAAAATCAGTTGTCATGCCAAATGCAGTAACGAACCTTATCGAAGAAAATCTGGAACATTTAAAAGACCATTGGGGTTTTAATTTTGGTTTAGTACTAAAATTAAAAAAGAAAAGTGATGCTCCACTAGTCATTAAAAGTCTGGAACAATTGTTTCTCGAAAAAAACTACAAGAGGCAGGCGAGAAAAGAAGGCATGTCACTTGAAGCATTTATAAAAAAGTTCGGAGAACCCTTCAAAGTTAAATTAATCCCATTTGAAAACTCAAGACTTTATAAGGGAAATTATCCCTTTCCGGAAGGAACAGGAAACCTGCAGTTTTTGCAAATCTTAATGGGACTATCCCTATTAATCTTATTATTATCAATTGTAAATTATATCAACTTAGCTACGGCAAATGCCATAAAAAGGGCAAAAGAAGTTGGTGTTAGAAAAATTATTGGTGCTACAAAATTGCAAATTATCTTACAGTTTGTATTTGAAACTGCTTTGATCACATTATTTGCCATATTATTGGCACTAGTAATTGTTGAGATTTCTTTGCCATTTTACAATCAGTTTTTAAACAAAGAATTAATGCTGGCCGGATCACAATTTTACCTGCAGCTCGTTCTAATCTTTGCAATCGTGATTTTTGTTTGTGGAGTTTTTCCGGCAGTTTACATTTCAAATTTTGAAGTTTTAAACGTTTTAAAAGGTAATTATTCTCGCAGTAAAAGCGGAATATGGCTCAGAAACAGTATGCTCGTTATACAATTTTCCATTGCAGCTTTTTTCATCATTGGTTCTGTTATAGTTTACCAGCAGGTCAATTTTATGGTAGAAAAAGATTTGGGTTTTACTGGATCTCAGGTACTAAATATTGCTTTTAGAGAACAAAAAGGTAAAGGTAAATTTGCCGAATACAAAAGCATACAACAGGAAATACAAAAAATCAACGGTGTCGAAGCTGTTTCTGCCGGAGCATTTTCTATTGGAGAAAATGAAGTTTCAAAAGGCGGCTTATATCACAACAATAAAGTTACGGTCGTTCAGCAAATCGGATTTGATTTTGGAATGCTTGAAATGTTGGGAATAAAAGTTATAAAAGGAAGACCGCTAACAGAAAAACTTGCATCAGATACTATTTCTAATGTTTTGCTGAATGAAGTAGCGGCCAAAGCTTTGCAGGAAAAAGATCCTGTAAATAAGGTAATCGAATGGAACGGTCAAAAATATACCGTTGTGGGAATCGTCAAAAACTTTCACTATTCTGGCTTAGACAATGAAATTAATCCTATGATTTTGTTTCATATAAATACTCAGAAATGGACACAGGGTAATATAGAATACATTTCTGTAAAGCTTTCGCCAAAAGACATTTCAAAAACTATTTCTTCTTTAAAGACTTTTTGGTCTAAAAAAGTAGATGCTGAATATCCTTTCGAATATAATTTTGTGGATAAAAACTTCGCCAAGACCTATAGAAAGTATGAAAATCAAAGAAATTTATTTGGCTTATTAAATGTGGTTGTAATTCTAATCGCCGTTTTCGGATTGTTTGCCTTAGCCTCTTTTTCTATGGAAAGAAGATTGAGAGAAATCGCGATCAGAAAAACTTTAGGCGCTGAAACCAATATTTTACTGAAAGAATTATCTAAACAATATGTGATTTTCTGTCTGATTGGTTTTGTGATCGGAATAATTCCCGCCTATCTTTTATTGCGAAAATGGCTTGAAAATTTTGCATTCAGAATTGACATTCCTGCACTCCCCTTCTTTATCGCCTTTATTGCGTTAATGTTCCTGACCTTAACAATTGTACTGGCAAAAGCTTACCAGGTAACCAAAATTGATGTTCTTAAATACTTAAAATACGAATAACATGCTAAAAAACTGGATCAACATATTTATCTATCATCTCAAGAATAACAAGTTCTTTTCGGCTTTAAATGTTTTAGGATTATCAATAGGAATCGCGGGTTTAATATTCGCTTTACTTTATTGGAACGACGAACAAAGTTACAATGCCTGGAATCCTGAAAAAGACAATGTTTATCAGGTTTTGGTTAAACTAAGCGATATGCCCGCGCTATCAGATTGTGCCTTATTCCTGAAACCGGCTTTAGACCAGGATCCAAATGTCAAATCTGTATTATATGCTGATTCCTGGTATCAAAAGGATAAAATTATTTACAAAGGAAAAAAGGAATTTGTAGATAAAATTATCAATGTCGAACAAAATTTCTTTTCTTTTTTTCCTTTCAAAATTATTAAAGGTGATTCAATTTCAGCTATAAAAGATGATTCGAGCATTGCTATTTCAGATATTACGGCTAAAAGAATTTTTGGAAATGAAAACCCAATTGGAAAACAAATAAAATGTTTTGACCAGCTGTTTTCTATAAGGGCCGTGTACCATATTCCAGGAAATTCTTCGATTGCGCCAAATGTCATCGTCAATAGAATGAAACAATATACAACTGCCGGATTGACTGGTCCGTTTGTTTTAAAGTTACTATTAAAAGTAAAAGACCCATCAAAAGTGGATCTTACAAGACAGAAACTCGAAAGAATTTATAACCACGATTTTATTGCAAAAATTGCCAAAGAAGCAGGTTTTACAGTCGAAGTTATGACTAAAAAAGTGGGGCATTTTACAGTTATTCTTGAACCTTTATCAAAAGCCAGATTACATTCGATAATAGATGGTTATCCTGAAACGCGAGGAAATTATCAGTTTTTAATAATCATGATGGGTCTGTCTCTTTTGATTCTCGTTTTGTCGATTGTGAATTACATCAATCTCGCAACTGCTAATGCTGTAAAGCGGGCGAAAGAAGTTGGCGTCCGTAAAATTTCGGGTGCATCAAAAGGCGATATTGTTAATCAGTTTCTTTTTGAAACGGTTTTAACCACGACTTTTTCTATTTTACTGGCGCTAGTAATTGTAGAGTTGACTTTGCCATATTATAACAACTTTTTAAACAAAAACATTGTACTTCTTGCCAGTCAGTTTTACATACAATTGCTATTGATCTTTATCGTTACAATTTTGGCGGCAGGATTATTTCCGGCCATTTATATATCCAATTTCGAAACTTTTAAAGTTTTGAAAGGAAATTTCGGAAGAAGCAAAAACGGTATCTGGCTGCGCAACGGAATGCTTATTTTCCAGTTTGCCATTGCTGCCTTTTTTATTATTGGCTCCAATATCGTCTATCAGCAAATTAAATATTTACAGAATAAAGATCTGGGTTTTAAGGGCGATCAGGTAATTTCCGTTTCTTTAAATTTTCCATCGGTTGATTACCAGGGAGAAGATGCAGCCCAAAATATTTACAACAAATACAACATCATAAAACAGCAGTTCAGCAAAATTAACGGAGTGGAACAAGTCTCCACAGGCCTTATTACGTTTGATGGCTCAGACAATTCTTTATCAGGGGTTTTATACAATGATGAACTTTTTAAACAACGCGTTATCCCTTTAGATTTCGGCATGTTTGAAATGCTGAACATCAAAATAATTAAAGGAAGAAATTTTGATAGAAAACTGGTTTCAGACACTATAAATTCTGTGATCATAAACGAAAGCGCATTAAAATTAATGAATCTTAAAGATCCTATTGGCAAGGAACTTTTAATTCGGGAGCAGAAAGTAAAAATAATTGGAATTGTTCAGGATTTCAATCTATTAAGTCCTGAATTAAAAGTGCCGCCAATTGTTTTTTACAATATCAAAATGTTTGGTATGACACAGAACATTAACAAAGTTTATGCAAAACTAAAACGGGATGATCTGGGAAATACGATTGCCAATATCGAAAAATTATGGTCGAAAGTCAATACCGAATATCCGTTTCAATATGATTTCGTAGATAAAGAATATGCGAGAACCTATGAATCGTATGTGAAGCAAAAAAACTTGTTTTCACTGCTAAACATTGTAGTAATTCTAATTGCACTTTTTGGTTTATTCGCTTTAGCATCCTATTCGATACAAAGACGTATGAAAGAAATCGCCATCAGAAAAACACTTGGCGCGGACACCAATGTTTTATTGAAAGAATTATCCAAGCAATATATTTTATACTGCGTTATTGGCTTTATAATCGCCTTGTTTCCGGTTTATTATTTCCTGAACAAATGGCTGGAGAATTTTGCTTTTAGAATAGATATTAGCATTTTTCCATTCGTTCTCGGATTTGTTATTTTATTAATTCTGACTTTACTAATTGTGCTTTCAAGAGCTTACTCGGCTACAAAAACAGACATCTTAAAGTATTTGAAATATGAATAAAATCATCTTACTATTTATAATCTTAATTCATTAAAAACAGAAAACTCCATCAGCCGCGTCTGATGGAGTTTTTTTTTATTCTTAGTCGAAAGAAAACAAAATTAAAATTGATTATTTATTCTAAAATAATTTTTCAGTTTTAGTTAAAAATTCTTCCGTAGCTTCTTCAATATTAATATTCATTCTCTCCGCCAAAACGGTAAGCCACCAAATAGATTCTCCTAATTTGTGTTTTAATTCTTCTTCTGTATTACCTTTTGGCCATCTCCCCTGCTGCGACATTACGTGGCGTCCCACTAAACCTGCATCGGTTAAAAAAGCCAATGCATCTTCTTCAACAGTCCATTCGCTTCCGTGATGCGTGAGTTCCAGTTCACGATATTTTGCTCTTATCTTTAAAGAACGTTCCTTTAATTGTTCAAAGTTTATTGATGCCATAATTAATTTTTATTAAATAATTCCTGAAAAGAAACCGGACTAATATTAGTTTTTTTCTTAAATAATTTATTGAACGATTGCGGATGTTCAAACCCAAGTTTATAAGCAATTTCAGAAATGGATAAAGTTCTTTTTGCAATGTATTCTTTTGCTTTTTCGATCAACTTGTCATGAATAAACTGCTGTGTGCTTTGTCCCGAAATACTACGTAACAAATCACTTAAATATCTTGATGATAATTGCAATTCATCTGCTACGAATTGTACGGTGGGCAAACCATTTTCAAGAGGCTTTTCAGTATTAAAATAATCTTCGAGCAAATTTTCTAATTTAGAAAGCACATCATTATTGACCGCTTTCCTGGTAAGAAACTGTCTGTTGTAAAAACGATTGCTGTAATTAAGCAAAAGTTCTAATTGCGAAATAATAACATCCTGACTAAAATGATCAATACGCTGATTTAGTTCGTCCTGAATATTAGCAAAAACCGCCAGAATCGTTTCCTTCTCTTTCTCTGACAAATACAAAGCTTCAGCAGCTGAATATGAAAAAAACCCATACTTTTTAATATTTTCATTTAAAGTATAAGGGCGTATAAAATCAGGATGAATATTGAGTGACATTCCGCTATAGTCTGCTTCTTCTTCCTGCATTTTTAAAATTTGTCCCGGTGCAACAAACGACATTCCCCCTTCTTCAAAATCATAAAAAACATGTCCGTAACGCAATTTGCCTGAGAAATTTGTTTTAAAAGATATTTTATAAAAATCTAAAATAATTCCCTGTTCAAAATCTTTCGGGTCAAAAATAGCTTTACCATAATCCAAAACACTAATTAGCGGATGCATAGGCTTTGGCTGTCCCATCGCTTTATGCAATTCTGATATCGACTGGAATATTTTAGGCTGATTTTTCATTTTTTTGAATAGTGTCGTACAAATTTACAAAATGTTCTATTGGTGCAATGTTCCAGCTGACAGTACTTTGATCGATCATATCATGTACAACTGAATCACTCAATTCTGTCATCAATTTATGCATCGCGTTTGTACCATCTTCGGTGCTATCCCAAACGAGCATGTCATAAACAACGCCTTTTTTTAATTCGAAAATCGTTCTGGAACAAAACCCCTTTTGGCGTTTTAAAAATGCATCAATTTCAGCATTAGCATCGATAAATTGTTGTGTTGTAAAACCATTTAGTTTAAAAGTAGTCAATTCTATCGCTTTATTTTTCATACGATTTCGAAATTAAAAAGTAAACATTGTTTTGATATTTTGTACCTGCACTTCGGCCCCCAATTTTAAACGTTCATCGTATAATGCGTTGGCATCGTTTCCGGCAACATATCGCAGTTGATTTTTATTATCGGTAGCCGCTTCGTAGATAATTTGGGCAACATCTTCGGCTTTGGTATAACTCTCCAATTTTTCCGGGCTATAGCCTTTGCTAACTTCAGCAGTTAGTTTTTCATAAGCAGGATGTTGTCCAACTTCCATAGATCGCACGGCAAAATCAGTTTGCATTCCGCCCGGTGCTACTATTTTTACCTGAATTCCAAATTGAACTAATTCAGATGCTAAACTTTCAGAAAAACCATCAACTGCAAATTTGGTCGCGCTGTAAATCGAACAAGTCGGAAAACCTATTAATCCGAAAGTCGAAGTCACATTAATAAAAGTGCCTCTTTTCTTTTCACGAAAGTGAGGCAAAAAAGCTTTTGAAACTTTAATAACTCCCAATAAATTAGTTTCAATTTGACGTTCGATTTGTTCTTCTTCTAAAGATTCTAAAGCACCAATTAAACCATATCCGGCATTGTTCAGCACAACATCAACAGCATATTTCTCTGTAACATTTTTGATTGTTGCTTTTATTTGTTCGGAATTAGAAACATCAAGTGGAAGTAGAATTACATTTTCTAATTGATTCAGTTCTGTTTCCTTTTCCGGATTTCGCATTGTAGCGATTACCTGCCAGCCTTTGCTTTGAAATAATTTTGCTGTTGATTTCCCTAAACCTGATGAAGCGCCTGTAATAAAAATTGTCTTTTGCATTTTTAATTGTTTTAAAATTATAATGCAAAGATGGGCCGAAGTATAAAGTTGGAATTAGCCATTTTGGAGGATGTGTTAGCCAAAATGACGGATAAAAAAAACTCCATCAGCCACGACTGATGGAATTTCATTATTACTATATGAAGAGATTATTTTGAATGAGACGCAATTACATTTCTTTACTTTATAAAAACCTGCTAAACCCGCAAAATCTTTTCCATTTTTTTGCCTTTTGCCAGCTCATCTACCAATTTATCTAAGTAACGAACCTCACGCATCAGCGGATTCTCGATTTCCTCAATGCGATATCCGCAAATTACGCCCGTAATGAGCGAAACATTAGGATGGAGACTGGCTTTTTCAAAAAAGTCTTTAAAGGTTATTTTTTCATCAATCAGTTCTGCTAATTTCTTTTCGTCATATCCCGTCAGCCATTCGATTACCTGATGTAATTCAGCTATGGTTCTGCCTTTTTTCTCCACTTTAACTACATAATGTGGATAAACCGAAGCAAATGTCATTTGGGCTACGCGTTCATTTTGTTTGTCGTTAGGTGTCATGGGCTCTTTGAATTACGATAATATCAATACGAATATAGTAGTTTTCAAATAAATATTTATTCTAACAATTACAAAAATCAGATGGAAAAACAATTATTCCCTGTTGCGTTTGAATTCGTATATTCGGCCTTTATTTTGAAAAAAGAAAATGATTGCAAAATTGAATGAAAAAAAATCCTATCCATGGATTGTTGTTGGCTTGTTGTGGTTTGTTGCTTTATTGAATTATTTAGACAGACAAATGCTTTCTACTATGAAAGCAGCGATGATGGATGACATTCCTGAATTGGCTAAAGCTGAAAATTTCGGTCTTTTAATGGCTGTTTTTCTTTGGATATATGCGCTGATGAGCCCCGTTTCCGGAGTTATAGCAGATCGATTTAACCGAAAAAGAATAATCATAGCAAGTCTTTTTATTTGGTCCGGGGTTACTATGGCGATGGGTTATGCCACAACTTTCAATCAAATTTATATTTTGCGTGGCATTATGGGTTTTAGTGAAGCTTTTTATATTCCGGCTGCATTATCCTTAATTGCAGATTACCATCAGGAAAAAACACGCTCTTTTGCTATTGCAATTCATACTACCGGAATTTATTTAGGACAGGCGCTGGGTGGTTTTGGAGCCACTATTTCTAAGCATTTTTCCTGGCATTTCAGCTTTCACTCCGTGGGTTTACTCGGTGTACTTTACAGTCTAGTACTGATCTTTTTTCTACAGGAAAAGAAGACTTACTTTTTTGATACTACAAAAAAATCATCTGTCACCTATGAATTCAGGCAGATGTTCAAAGGATTAGGAATTTTATTCGGTAATATCTCCTTTTGGGTTTTACTCTTTTATTTCTCGGCACCAAGTTTACCGGGTTGGGCGGCCAAAAACTGGTTACCTACCTTATTTACTGAAACTCTACATTTAGACATGTCTCTGGCGGGACCAATTGCAACGGTAACCATTTCGATGTCTTCCTTTTTTGGCGTTTTAATTGGTGGCGCTATTTCAGATCGATGGGTGATGAAACATCTTAAAGGAAGAATTTACACCAGCGCTATTGGATTATTTCTTACTATTCCGGCATTGTTTTTATTTGGTTACTGCTGTGACATAGAAGCTATTATTTTTGGCGCTATCCTTTTTGGACTTGGATTTGGAATATATGATACCAACAACATGCCTATTCTTTGTCAGTTTGTTGCGCCTCGTTACAGGGCTACCGGATATGGAATTATGAATTTTGTAGGTATATCGGCCGGAGCTGTTATCACCGAATTTTTAGGAAAAGCCGCTGATAATGGCGGAATGAGACACGTTTTTGTACTTCTATTATTTGTAGTTGTTTCTGCCATTGTTTTGCAATTGGTTAGCCTGCATCCAAAAACTATAGATATGACCGAGGGAAATGAGATTTAATGTTGTAAACAAAGAACTCCATTAGCTTTAATGGGGTTCTTTGTGTTTTATTTTGAGATTTGAACATTTCGCTCCTCTGGAGCTTTTAATAAATTGGTCAATTCTTGCTATAAATATTTCGCTCTTCCAGAGCTGAATACTTTTCTACTCCCATTTTTTTAAAAAAAACTCCAGCGGAGTTTAATGTTTATAGAAAACAATTAAGATTAGGATCAAAGCCCCAACGGGGCGACATATAAATTCAACAAAATTAATTAACCTTTACATCCAGAACAGAAATCGGAATTCCATTCCCAGTAGAGGCCTTCAACTGAATATTTTCTTTCTTCCCATTCGACTGAATAATCGCAATACATTTTCCATTAAACAATTTACAGGAATTTGCTTTAAAAGAATCTAAATTGGCTTGATAACCGTTGTCAACACCCACTAATTTTCCTCCGCCCAAAACTTCAAAATTGATTAAATCATTTGCGTTTGGCAAAAGATTTCCGTCTTTGTCAACAATAGAAACGGTTACATAAACTAAATCATAACTATCATTTTTAATAGTTGGTTTATCTACTTTCAAATCTATTTTAGAAGCTTCACCGGCAGTATGAATTTCTTTTTCTAAAACCACTTTTCCATCTTTTCTGGAAATGGTTTTTAGTGTTCCCGGCTCAAATTTTACGCGCCATGATATATGCAAATCATCATTTTGTTTTGATTTTTTTCCGAGAGATTTTCCGTTTAAGAATAATTCGACTTCATCGGCATTATTGTAGTAAGCCCAAACATCAACTTCTTGTCCTGCTGTCCAATTCCAATGCGGAAAAATATGCAGCACCGGTTTGGTTGTCCATTCACTTTGGTACATATAATAGACATCTTTTGGAAGACCCGCCAAATCTACAATTCCGAAGTAAGAACTTCTTGCCGGATACGGATACGGATCTGGTTCGCCAATATAATCAAAACCGGTCCAGATAAAAGTTCCCGCCATGAAATCCTGTTTCTTGATCGTTTTCCAGTTTTCTTCGTGCGTTGCGCCCCAATATGATTTTACCTGATCGTAAGCTGAAACCGTCCAATCTGCATTTCCATCAAAAGAAGCACCATATTTTGTTGGCCATGCTTTAACGCCATCCGCAGGAAAATCATAATGACCACGCGTTTCCAAAGCAGAAACACTTTCAGAAGCAATTATTTTTTGCCCTTTAAAACGCGTTGGAAAATCTTTATAATCTTCGTGTTTGTAATTAAATCCCAAAAGATCTAAAGCACCCGATTGATAAATGAAATTTTTCTCAATAACATTCTCTGTCAAAGCCGAAGTTACCGGACGTGTTGTATCTAAAGACTTTACAATTTGCGCCAATTCTCTGGTAATCGCAATTCCGGTACTATCAAATTGCTCCCTGATTTCGTTACCAATACTCCACATCATTACCGATGGATGATTTCGATCTCTTTTGATAAAATCTTCTAAATCTTTTTTATGCCACGCATCCCAGTCTTTATGATAATCGTTGGTTACTTTTTTCTTTTTCCAAACATCAAAAGCTTCGTCCTGAACGATAAAACCCATTTCATCACACAACTGCATCATTTCTAAAGAATGTGGATTATGCGACATTCTGATCGCGTTGGTTCCCATTTCTTTTAGAATCGTCAGTTTTCTTCTCACCGCATGAATATTTTCTACAGCACCCAAAGCGCCATTATCGTGATGTAAACAAACACCCAGAATTTTCATTGGTTTTCCATTTAATGAAAATCCTTTTTCGGCATCAAAATTAAAATAGCGAACGCCAAGCGGCGTTTCGTAACTGTCGACTAAAGTTGATTTCTCATAAATTTTAGTGACAATTTTATACAAATACGGATTTTCTGTATCCCAAAGAATCGGATTCTTTAAAGTGAAATTTTGAGTCTTTTTTAAAGTGGCATTTGGTGAAATTGTCTCTGTTGATTCCGCTTGCGTTACTTCAACATTATTCTGATTTAAAATAGAAGAAACCATTCTGAATTCCTTTTCCGTTTCCGAAGCATTCTTAACCTCAACTTCTAAATGAACCGAAGCTTTTTCTTTTGAGATTTCAGGCGTCGTAACAAAAGTTCCCCATTCTGCTACGTGCAATTTATCGCTGGCAACCAATCGCACATTTCTATAAATTCCGGAACCTGTGTACCATCTTGAATTGGGTTGAGCCGAATTATCAACTTTTACCGCAATTACATTCTGACCTCCGAATTTCAAATATTTTGATAATTCATAAGAAAAGGAAATATAGCCATTCGGACGAATTCCCAAAGAGTGTCCGTTTATAAACACTTCGCTATTTTTAAAAACACCATCAAATTCTACCGAAACCGTTTTGTTTTCCCACTCCTGCGGAATCGTAAATGTTTTACGATACCAACCCAGACCAGCCGGCAAAAACCCCTGCGCTTGTTTTGTTTTACTGTCTTTGTCAAAAGCGCCTTCAATACTCCAATCGTGTGGTAATTGAAGCGCTCTCCAATCTGAACTATTAAAATCTGATTGAATGGCTGTTGGATAATCGCCTATTTTGAAATTCCAGTCTTTATTGAAATCTTCGATTATTCTGGCATTTTTACTTTTTGTGGCGCAGGCTGTTAAGAGTAATAATGCTAGTATTATTGCTGTTTTTTGTAGAATGTTTTTATTCATAAATCTATTTTTATAATGCCATTTCGTGCAGTTTTTCATTCCGAGGAACGAGGAATCCCCGCAAGTAACTCCGTACAGAAAAGCAGCCAATCTTTGTCGAGCTTCTCGTGGGGATCCCTCCTCCGTCGGGATGACAAGATTGTGGTTATGTTATTAACCCCTCAAACCATTTTTGTAGAGGCGCACAGCAGTGCGTCTAATACACAGTATGTACAATTGGAACGCAGACGCACTGCTGTGCGCCTCTACAACTCTTTACTCTTTACTCTTTACTCTTTACTCTTTACTCTTTACTCTTTACTCTTTTCTTACTGAAACTCAAAATTATCCAACATCAACCCTTTCAAATCATCCCCTTCCAACGTAATTTTATACGTTCCCGCATTAATATATCCTCCGGAAGTCGTATTTAAAACCTTCCATTTTTCTGTCGCCGGGAAAAATTCGATTGTATCATTTCGCATCATAATTCCGTAGGCATCTTCCATTTTGAATTTTACTTTTAATGGCGTGTCGTTTCTGTTCATGAACTTGAATCGCATTAAGTAAATTCCGGCAACACCGGGTTTTACTTCAAATTCAATGCTGTTATTGGTCTTTTTGGTGAACTCAATATAATCGGCTTTTTTGAAATTTCCTTTTACTATATCGGTTCCGGTTGTTTTGGCATTTTCAGCTTCAAGAACTAAGGTTTGTCGAGAATCATCTTTTTCGCCCATATCGTAAGTTGGAACCACAATAAAAGTGTTCAGCGTTTCAGCATTATCGAAAATGATTTTTTCGTCTTTTTTTACTTTTTTACTATAAACAGAAAACTCAATATTATTGCTGTTTTTTGCTATTTCTTCTGATTTTTTATAATCTGATAACCATTCAAATTGAGTTTTAATTTTGTTATCAATCAATACATAAAGATCCGAATCTTCTTTAACCGTAAACGAACCCGAAGTTTTTGATTGGGAAAAAAACTGCAAATAATCGGCTCCAAAAACTTCAGAAGGTAATTTGGTAAAAACAACTTCTGAATCTGAATATTGTTTTGAATTGATATCGAGCCACGAAGCTACTTTGTTAATTGTTTTATCGTACGACTTTAAAACCAGATTCTGAATATTTTTAGGGGATGCATCGGCCGGTCTGGCATGAATATCTTTGGTCGCAATGGCAATGGCTGAAATGATGGCTTCTCCCGCTTTTACATTCGGAAACGAAATTCGAATCTTTCCCCCGTTGCTTTTTACTATAAATGTTTTCTTCAAGGCTCTGTCATGCCCAACTTCTGACCAGATATCAAAATCTTTCAAAACTACATTATCATTAATCGCTACATCAAACAGTCGCCAGCCTTTGCAATCTAATCCACCGCCGGTTCCATACCACGGTTCTGTAAAATACAATTCAACTACATATTCGCCATCAGGCGCAGGAAATTCATAACTCAGTTTATCTGCTCCGTATCTGAAAGTTTGGAATAAGGCCTGATCTTTTGTTCCCGAAATGGGGTCGAAAGTACTTCTTTGACTCGCATAAAAATCTGGAAGTTTTTCAAATGTATCCGTCCACGATAAAGATCCCCAGGTATATTGACCGTTTTTATGCGTATCGGTAAACCAGGTTTTCCCAGTTGAATCTGTGAATTCAGAACCTCCGCAATTCACTCTGTAAATATAATTGTATCCTTTTTTTGATTTTGTAATATCCGCCTGATATGTATATAATGCATTTAGATTTGGTGCCTTTGGAAGTGTATTCAAAACCACATAATCTTTTGCAACTTCTTTTCCGTTTACATAGCCCACAGCATATAAAACATTATATTGAATGTTGACATTATTAAACTGAAAGTGCTGTCCTAATCCCGGATTTTTCAATTTTCCTAAAGATGATTTATCGACATCGTTGAACAATTCTACTTCATCACAATTCGAATAAATATCAATGCCGTTTTTTATTCCTGGTGAATCCCAGCGGTTTGGCCACGAATGCGAAACAATATACACCATCGGATTTGTTTTGTTCGAAACATAATTGGCGCGGTACATATAATACGCATCCAGCGGTTCGCCCCATACCGTAAAAAGTCCTTTGTAGTTTATTGGACCAACCTTATCAATATCTCTGAAACCTTCGCCATTTTGAGAACGTCCCGGATTTTCATGCGAGGCAAAAAGCCAGTTAAATTGTCCCGCGATTTTATCTTTTACCGATTCGGCTTCACTGACTTTAATTTCCATTAATTGCGAAAATCGGTTTTCACTCAAAATTCCTTTTTGGTCGAATTCTCCTTCGGTATGTAAATCTGCGGTTCGCCAGGCGCCGTATTCTCCGTTTAGGAGTTGCGTGCTCATTTCGAGATGATATTTTAAAGGATCTCCACCATAAGTTCCGGACCAGTTTTGAACGACATTCCAGTCTGTTCCTTCGCCTCCGTTACAAGTCGTTACGATTCTTTGAGAAGCGGATAACGGATCCATTTCGCGGATAATTTTGGTACATTCTTCTGCAAATTCCTTCGGAATCGTACTTTCATTTTGCAATCCCCAAAGTACCACTGACGGACTGTTTCTGCGTTCCTTGATCCATTCTCGCAATAAGGTTTTGAAATTCTCTTTGAATTCTGGTGTATCGTACCAAATATGTGCCGAAAACTGACTCCAAAAAAGGATTCCGTTTTCGTCTAATTCTTTTTGATATAATAAATTATGAGGTTGATGCGCTTCTCTAAAAGCATTAAATCCGGCGGCTTTTATTTGTTCAATTCGGGCATGAATTTCTTCATCTGAAAAAGAATGACTTTTCCCGATCAAATGTTCGTATTCGCAGGTTCCGTTTACAAACAAAGGTTCGTCATTAATATAAAAACGATTGTCTTTTCCGTCACGGCTCACTGGCCAACTCACCCAACGGATTCCGTATGGCGTTTTTAGTTCGTCTATTTTCTTTCCATTTTCATAAATAGTAGTCACTAATTCATATAAATAAGGACTTGCCGGTGACCATAATTTTGGGTTTACAATTTCAGGAAGTGTCTGTGCTATTTCTTTTGTTTCTCCTGAACTATTTTTGATATCGCTTTTGCTTATAGCAACCTTCTTTCCGGCAGCATCAAAAAGTATATTTTCAATGGTCAAATCGCGGTTTGATTTTCCGTAATTTTTGATTTCTGTTGTCGTATGAAGAATCGCTTTTTCTTTAGAAATTGATTTATCATTCCAGATATGAACACCAAAAGGTTCAATACGAACCTCATCTGTAACGACTAAAGAAACCGGTCTGAAAATCCCCATTGGCTGAGAACCTTCTGAAAATCCCCATTCTCCAGAGCAACCTCCACAAACCCATGGAAGGTCTGCAATAAACGATGGATGTTCTGCTTTGACCATCATATCATTTTTGCCATCAAAAGCAACGGCGTTTGTGATATCGATGGTAAAAGTCGTGCGGCCACCTTTGTGCGCTCCCACTTTTTTTCCATTTAACCAAACTGTTGCGTAAGAACTAACTCCCTCAAAATACAAAAAAAGGCGTTTGCCTTTATCTTTTTTATCGACGCTAAATGTTTTATGATACCAGGCTGTTCCGTGCAAATTACCGTGTTTCATTCTGCGGTATCCGTAATATTGGTCCCAATTATGCGGAACATCTGTTTTTTGCCAATTTGCATCAATTTTAGGATTGCTCACAAAAGCTTCTTCCTTTTTCAAAGGATCATTTATGATAATAGTTTCCCAAGATGAATTCAGCGAAATTTCTTTACGTAATTTCGCTGAATCACTGTTTTTCTGGCTCTTGGCTGAGCTAAAAACTAAAAAAATGCAAATAAAAAAAACTATTTTCTTCATGTTTTTTTACTGTCCTGCAAGGTTTTCAAAACCTTGTAGGTTTAAATTTTTATGCGATTCCTCTCTTGACTTTAATACCTACAAGGTTTTGAAAACCTTGCAGGAATCGTAATTTAATAAAACAACCAATCAATAGCTCCTTTTTCTCCTGCATCAATATAACCAACATCACGTGGCGTTATCGTTTGGTTGGCATCAATAAATCCTAAAATCAATACTCTTCCTTTACCTAAATTCAGTTCATTTTCTCCCGGCTGAAAGGTGTACGTATGAATGTTTACACGAGGCAATTCTTTAAGATTCATGGCGCTTGCCAAAATTACTTCAGCCTGACCGTAAGCATTTCCGGCAGCATCTGTTTCTAAACTTGGCGGAAATAAAAATCGTTTCTGATCTGAATTGAAATACCCTACAACCAGTTTTACGGGCTTGGTATTTTTGAATTTTAAATGTGTTCCCTTTTCGTTTTGTGCTGTTTCCTCAAAAGCAATTCCTTTAAGGTTTTGCAGTTCAGGCGCTATTTTAGTGAATTCCGAAATTGCGGTTCCGTATACTTTTGTACCATTTTTCACAGCATAAGTTCCTTTGCTTTCACTTAGTAAAGTTACGTCTGCGGTTTGCCATGGTTTTCCTTCTTTGGTTGCAATTTTTCCATCTTTTGATGCTTTCAACAACTCCAAATTTCGTTTAAAATTCACCAATTCTCTTTCGTAATGCGGCAATAATTCAGCCCATGTCTTGTTGTTTCCGTCATCGCCACCAATCGGAATACGGCGTTGAGCGGTTTGCATGCTGTTGGCATACCAATAATGATCTTTCGTTAAATTTACTAAAAGCTCATAATATTCGATGCTTTTTTCTAAATGCGGTTGCGCTTTATCTAAATCTGAAATATCATTTGAATAACTGTAACGTAAAACCAATAAGGCCGCTTTTACCTTTTCTGAAAAGAAATCGGCGAAAGCCTTATAGCAATGCATATCGTTTTTAAGACGTAAAAATTCGTCTTTGTCTTTGGTTACACTTGGTTCCGCCTTGTCGATTGCTTCAACAGCTAATCTTCCGTGTTCTGTAATTTCGGCAATAATCTGAGTTGGAAGTTCACCAATGTGTGGTTCGTGATTCCATTCTTTTTTAGCATATTCTAAAAGCAATTCTCCAACCGGACCACAAGATTCATGGAAACCAGGATAAACACGCCATTTCGTCGGATTGACCAACTGGCTTTCGAACATTCCTAAAAGCAATGTCTGACGGTTACCTTCTGTGATTCCGAAACGTCTTAAGGTTTTTGGAGCAATTTCTCCGGATTCATCGTATGCTTTTTGAATATTATTGGCTGCTTCTGTATCTGTTCCGTATTTAGCTGCTAAATCTTTGTCCCAAAATTTGATCTCTTCGTTTCGGTCTCTTTTACTGTCCCACGCATATCTCGCCCAGGCTTTGTACCAAATCCAGTCGCGATCCATTTCAAGTAATCGTTCACCTGTTTTGGTTTTATCGGCAGAATACGGCCAATCCCAGTAAGAAGCCTGTGGATATAAGTGCAATGCATTTGCTCCGTGAACGCTGTGCATCGCCTTAACTGTTTTCTGGATAAAATCTGGCGAACCGTATCTGAAAGGTTCCAGATTTGCCAAAATGTGTACATTTTCAATATGAATCGATTTTAATGCACTTAATTGTTTGTGCGTTTCTCCCCAAGGTCCGCCGGGTGTATAAGTCGTTAAAGATTCTCCAGTATATTTACTTTCTGTGTATAAGTTCTTGTAAAGTGGAAGCGATTTTTCCATTACCAGAGGACCATCTGTATCATGTGAACGCAAAATAATTGGCGGTTCGTCTGTTCTTCCCAACGCTTTCAAACCATCCTGAACTCCGGGAATAATCGTTTTGGTAAACCATTCCACATCATCATCAACCGTATTTATGGCTTCACCCAAACAAACCATTAGTCCTACATTGGGATATTTTTCGATAAAAGCAGCAATTGATTTTCTGGTATAATCAGAAAGTAAAGGCGTAATTGGTCTTGAACGATCCTGTGTTTTAATGTTATAATGCTCCGCAAAAGGTTTAGAAACGATAATATTGTAGAACATCTGAATTACCCAGATTCCTCTTTTGTTGGCTTCTACCGTAAGGAATTTATAAACTTCTTCGTTCTTTTTGAAATCTTCGTCGCTTACTTCGACCGCAAAAGGATATTCTTTTAATCTCACTAAAGAAGCAAAGGGATGTCCGTTCCATAAATAAAGTGAATTCATTCTGTTCTCTACCAGCATATCCAGATATTTTATCCATAGTTTTTTATCGTAAAACCACGGAAAAGTTTCAGGTGTATACGGATATTCGTAAACGTCTCTACCCGGAAGATAAGTCGTTTTTTGCACACCGATACAAGCACCTCTCAAAACCATTTCCGGACTGTCGTCAATATTAATTTCTGATGGAATTTCACCAGAAGTTTTAATACGATCTGCTAATTCCATTGCCCCATATAAAGCCCCGCTTGCATCAGTTCCTTCGATGTAAATAATGTTTTTTTGCGTGCGGATTTGAAAGCCTTCTTTCTTGATTAATTGGCTATCATCGATTTTGGCGTTTTTTGAATTTTGTTTCCAAAAATCAGTTCCTTTTTCACCAATTACAATGATTTTATCTTTTGAGTTTTTAGTTATTTTATCTGCAGCAATTACTTTGAATCCTTTAGTTGATGCTATTTCAGATAGTTTTTCAGCTCCAAATTGAGCTCTTGGCGATTTTGGATCACTAACGATAGTGATATTTTGCGCTGTTGCGAAAGTGGCGTAAAAACATAATAAAAGTAAGCTGAAGTATTTCATGGTATTGTAATTTTATTCATAACATTAAATCTGCCAAATCTGCTTAAATCTGTGTAAATCTGCGTGCAATTTTTTCACGCAGATTGGGCAGATTTAAGCAGATAAACGCAGATTAAAAAGTGTGAACGGTACTGTTTAACTTTTACATATTCAGCACTTTTTTAAACTTATTAATTCTGAAAAATCTTTTTTAAGTAGGCAACGTTTGCACCGTAATTTACCTTTACATTATGTACCTGTGTCACATCTCTTGAACGCTCCACAATTAACCAGCCGCTCCATTTCATTTCATCCAACGTTTTTTTGATTTCGGGCATGTTGATCATCGTATCATTTTCCAGCCAAACTTTATCAGTGTTTGATGCGTGAATTTGTGCTAAATGTTTTTTGCCTAATATTTTTAGTTCCGATGGAATATCTCTTCCATTATCTGCGGCATTGGCAAAATTGAAAGAGCTTTTGATGTGTTTTGAACCAATTTCTTCTAAAAGTTTTTTCTCTTCGGTTGCGTTCAGTGAAGTTTCAATGGCGATCACTCCGCCAATTTTCCCCACTTGTTTTCCAGCCCATTTTAGTCTTTCGATAACAATCGGACGCAATTCCGGATTTTTAACTAAATCACTTTCTGTTCCTAACGGAAGATAAGCCACTTTTACTTTCATGTCTTTCATTGCTTTTACGCAATCATTAATCATCGGTTCAATGGTTTCTCTTTTGGCAAAAGACTGTGCATAGAATCCAGACATGGCAATAGAACTTATTCCCACATGCAATTCCTTAGATTTATCTAAGAACTTTTGTTTTTCAACCGGATCGCCCAATTTGCTGTCAAAAGTTGGTCTTTTTCCTAAACCTCCAATGTCCAGTTCTATTCCGTCAGCTTTGATTTCACTTGCCAAACCAAAAGCACCTAATTTTTGTCTTTTTAAAATCATCCAGTCACAAACCGCAACTTTATATTGCTGTTTGTTTTTTGATGACTGGGCGGTGGCGCAACTGTTGAATGAGCAGGATAAAACTGCTAAAATTGCGATAATACTATTTTTCTTGAAATGAGCTAACTTCATAAATATTAGTTTTTACCATTAAGAGATTAAGAGAGTTAAGCTTGTTGTTTAATAAACTTTATGTTCTAAGAAAATTAAGCTTAATGAAACTTAATATCTTAATGGTTAATTTTTTGTCAACGTGCTGCTTAATAAACTTAATATCTTTATGGTTAAATTTTAAAATATTATTCCTCTTCAGCCTTAACTGCTGTTACGGTTTTGTTTTCGTCTCCAGGCCAGATTCCGTTTTTGATTGGAAGTGCTTTTAATTTACTTGGATCGATTTTTACATATTTTAATTTTTCTCTTCTCCACGTATAAACAATATGCACCATTCCGTCAGAACTCTGAATCATCGATGGATAGGAGTATTGACTGATTTTTGAATCTTCCAAAACCAAAGCCGCTTTCCAGTTAATTCCGTCATCCGAAATCGAAACGTTCAAAGGCGTTCTTGGCCCTTTTGCTTCCGTTCCCGGAGGCAATACGTGATTGTAAACCAATAAGTGTTTTCCGTTTTTAAGCGTTACCGCGTCGGTTCCTGAGTTGTTGTTTGGAAGTCCGATCAATTCTACATCAGACCATGTTTTTCCGTTATCTTTTGAGAACGTACTGAAGATCGCTCTGTTTCTGGTTCTTCCAATAGCCTGAATACTGCCATCTTTGTGGAATAATATACTGGGCTGAATAGCATTTATTTTTTGCTTTCCTCTCGGAAGCGTATCGCCCATTACCCACGTTTTTCCAAAATCAGGAGTCGATTCCATACGAAGTCTCCATCCATCACCTTCGATACTTGACGGACATAATAAAGTGCCGTTGCTTAATAAAACAGGTTTATTTTTGATTGGTCCTAAGAAACCATCTGGCATTTTTTTAGCCTCAGACCATGTTTTTCCGCCATCAGATGAAGTTCTGATTACGCCCCACCATTCCGATGGTTTGGGTCCAATTTTGTAGAAAAGCATTAAATCGCCACCCGGAATTTGATACAGAACCGGATTCCATGTTGGTAATCTCGGACCTTCTTTCATCACGCCATCGGCAACTTTAACGCCTTCACCCCATTTGTCACTTCCTTTCGGCTTGATGCTTACATAAATACAAACGTCGGGATGTCTTTCGTGCGTTCCTCCAAACCAGGATGAAACTAAATCACCATTTGTTGCTTCGACAATTGTAACTGCGTGGCAAGATGGATACGGCGCTTTATCATAGATAAATTCATCAACTAAAATTCCTTCTTTCCATGTCTTTTTTTCCAATGCAGATTTACAACTTCCTAAAAGCAATAAACCGAATAAAACAAAAGTTAACTTTATGATCTTCATTCCTAATTTTATTTTTGGATTATTTTTTTGAATTTTATGCAGTACCCATAATTTTTCGCACAAAAATATTTATTAAGTGTAAAAATGACACTAAAAAATTAAAGATGCATCCTGTACTGTCCCGAATTAACAATTTTAACGTTTCACACTAACATTATAGGTCCCGGAGGGTAATGTTAAAACAAGTTTATTGCCTTCTGCTTTAAAAGTTTCAGCAGTTATCTTTTTAGCATTCAAAGTAATATCTGAAACATTCGTTGTTGGCAAATAAATCAAAGCTGATGTATTCGACGGAATCGAGATATTCCACTGCAAGTTATTTTTGCTTTTCTTCCAGTTGCTTTTTATAAGTCCGTGAATGGATTCATAAGACGCATTTACATAAGTTAATCCAGCCTCAAAATCAGGTTTCATAATAATTTGTTTGAAACCCGGAGTTTCAGGATTACTCTTGATTCCGGCCATATTTTCGTAATACCAAATCAATAAATCGCCCAACAACATTACGTGATTTTGAGAATTCATACTAGGATCTGCAGTGTTTCCGTTCCATAATTCCCAAATGGTTGTTGCGCCATTTTCTACCATAAATCCCCAACTTGGGTAGGTTTTATTAGAAGCTAATTTATACGCCAAATCTCCTCTTCCAAAATTCGTCAGCGTTCGCATTAAAAATTGAGTTCCGATTACACCCGTGCTAATATGACCGTTTTTTGTCACCTCAACTTCGTCCACCATATTTTGAAAGACCTTGTCTTTTATATTTTCAGGAACGAGACCAAAAGCTAACGGCAATACATTTGCAGTCACAGTATTATTGGCGTACGTATTCGTTGCTGCATTTAAATATTTTGCATTGAATGCTTTACTAATTCTTTCTGATAAATTATTGTAATATTCAATATCAGTATCTGCGTTTGCGATTTTGGCAAACTTTTTCATGATTCCCAATAACTGATAATAAAACGCGCTTGATATTAATCCGCCATCCGTTAAACGAGCCGGATCTTTTGAACGAATTAATTCTAACGATTCCGGCGGCACGCACCAATCGCCATATTTATCCTTATCCATTAAATCGTTTACCAAATAATTTTCCTCCATATACAACATCCATTTTTTCATATATGGATATTGTTTTTTGATCACTTCCTGATCGGCAAATTGTTGGTACAACATATCGGCAACCGTAATATAAGTCCCTGGCCAGGTTACATTGTCACCATAATAACGCCAAAATGCCGGCGCAACATCTGGTAATCCTCCATCCTGAGTTTGTGCATTTTTTATATCATCCAGCCACTTGGCATATAAAGTCTGATTATCGAATAGAAAACTTTCGCCATAGGCTCCGGTAGTTCTGTCTCCCAACCAAGGCTGACGTTCGTTTCTTTGCGGACAATCAATTGGCATTCCTTTATAGTTACCTCTGATGCCCCAATACGCATTCTTGAAAATCTGATTCATTATCGCGTTTGAAGATTCGAAAGTTCCGATTGTTTTGATATCATCGTAAACCACTTTTCCAACAAAATTATCTACAGTCGGTTTTGTTGGAAATCCCGAAATTTCTACAAAACGAAATCCGTGATATATAAAGCGGGGTTCCCAAATTTCTTCGCCTCCACCTTTTAAAGTATAAACATCCGTAGTTTTTGCATCACGCAAGTTGGCAATATAAAGTGAACCATCAGCTTGTAAAGACTCAGCAAATTTCATTGTAACCTGATCACCGCTTTTCCCCTTAACTCTTAATTGTAGCCAGCCTACCATATTCTGACCCATGTCTAAAATATAAGTTCCTTTCGCAGTCGCTTTTATAGAAATAGGTTTTACTTCGCCCATTATTTTCATGTTCGGCGTCATTTGCCCTTCATAAAAACCACCCGGTTCCTGCACATATCTGGCTTTTTCCCAATTTTTATCATCAAAAGTTATTGTATTCCAGCCTTTCATTTCTTTGCGGGCATCATATTCTTCGCCGTCATATTCGTTGTTGGACAAGATTGGCCCGTCGGTCGTTACTTTCCAGGTATCATCTGTTCTGATAATATCCTGAGTTCCATCGGTATATTCAACAAACAATTGCAAAGCCATTTTTGGCAAACCGAATGATTTTATTTTATACGGTTTATAATCTTGTCGCATGGCAAAAAAACGTCCGTTTCCTAAAATGGTTCCCAGCATGTTTTTGCCTTCCTTCAATTGCGAAGTCACATCAAAAACATTGTATTTTACATTTTTGGTATAATCCGTAGGAACGGGTGCCAAAACCTGATCGCCAATTTTATTTCCGTTAATGTAGAGCTCATACAAGCCCATTCCCATGATGTAAACCTTGGCATTTTTAACCTGTTTTTTAAGGTTTATTTCTTTTCTTAAATATCTTGCAGATAATCTTGCATATTGAGAAACGCTGTCCTCTTTCGATAATTTTTCATAACCAATCCAACGTGTCGATTTCCAGTCGGCATAGGTTAAAATTCCGATGCTGAAATGGGCATTTTCATTTGATTTTATTTCTCCTTTATTGGTCCAAATCGTTACTTTCCAGAAAACATCTTGTCTGTTTTCCATTTTTTTTCCTTTGTAAATAATATTGACCGCTTCATTACTTTGCACTTTTCCGCTATCCCATAAATCGGCGTTATTAGCATTTAATTTTTCTAAAGTTGAAGCCACTAAAATTTGATATGCAGTTTGTTTTACATCGTTTACATCTGCATTAATTTGCCAGCTCAATCTTGGTTGCAAAACATCTATCCCTTCCGGATTGTTCAGCATTTCGCATTGCAAATTGGTAACGCTGATTTTATTTTGGGCTTTCGCCGAAAGTGTGAAAAGTGAAATGATTATTGTTAGATGTAAAAGAAACTTTTTCATAATTTTATTTTTAATGCTTTGCGGTGATTTTTGTTTCACGCAGATTTAAAAAAGATTTGAGCAGATAAACGCAGATTTAATTTTTCTTTTGTCATTTCGATAGAATTCAAGATTAAAAAAATCAAATTAAATCTGCCGAAATCTGCAAAATCTGCGTGAAATAATTTAAGATTTACTCCGAAACCAACTTTTCCAATTTCTCAGAAACCGCAATTTCCTTACCGTTTTTCAAAATCCTAAATCCTTTTCCTTTATGATATTTTTCTCCGGTTTTATCCCAAAGAATCGTGATGATATTGCCGTGATACAAAACATTATCCAGACAAAACCAATCCCATTTTTCTTGTGGAATTAATGGATTCACTTCTATTTTTTCATCTGCTCTTGGTCGTAAACCAACCAATCCCGTAATCACTAAATCATTAAAAGTCGAGTGATTGTAATAACGGCTGCGTTCTCTTTCGCCCATTAACCAATATCCAGTCGTTTCATCCAGATATTCTCCTAAATAAGGTCTTCCGTGGAAATATTGTGATTCTACATACAAACTCATTTGTTTAAAATAATCCGGTTTACCCACAAAATTCTGATCGTAATTGTTCAAAACATTGGCTAAAGCCGTTAGCGTTTGTGAACTGGCAAAAGGCCAAATGGCACCGTCCCATTCACAAGTTCCGGTTCCGTGGGTTCTAAAACGCGGACTTCTTCTTTCTGCCGTTGTTAATCCAAATGGTGCTGAAAATCCTTTTTCATCCTTAATTTGTTCCCAGGCTTTTTCAAAACCTTTTCCTTTTTCAGGAAGATTAAAATACCACGGAATAAATCCGATTGCTTCTCTTACTTGTGCTAAAGTATCTTTTTCTGTAAACGTTTCAAAGAATTCACTTTTAGTGTTCCAAAGTTTTGTTTCAACTAATTGCTTCAAAACAGAAGCTCTGGCTTTGAATACCGTTGCCCCTACCGTATCGCCTTTCATCTCGGCCATTTTAGACATCGCTACAGCGTTCCCATACATATAACTATTTATTGTTGGTCTCGCATTTTGTACTTTTCGCCCGCCACTTAAAGATTCTTCCATCCCATCTTTTACATCATGCTGCCAAAACAAACCATCCTTGCGTTTTCTGTCACCTTCCCAAGCCAGATATTCAGCAAACAAATCCGGATACATATCCAGCAAAAATTTATCATCTTTATTAACCAAATATCTATTATACAAAGCATCTGCCGTCCAACTGCTAAAAGTACGAAGCTTTTTCATTGGTTTACCGTCATTTCCTCTGAACCATAAATGAACATCTTCTTCTAAATATTGGGGATTATGCAACCATCTAAATTCATTAATGTGATGTCCCAAAGCACAACTGATCATATTGTATTTATCTGCATACGAACGATCTACCAAAAACTCCGTAATCGCATATCCCTGAGGCGTTTTTTTGATGTGTTTTCTCGCACTCCACCAACGGAAATAATAAATTTCCTCAAAATTTTGCTGCGGACATTCAAACAACGGAATATTTTTTTCCATCCAAGCCCACGCGGAATCATTCGGAATTGCAAATTTTAAATTTTCGTCTTCCATCGTGTTGAAATAATCAACATAATGTTTGAAGTTTTTTTCTTTTAAAATAACCGCTTTTCCTTTTTGAGAATAATCCGCACTAGATTTACAGCTGTTTAAAGTTGTAATCAAAATTACTAAAGCGGCTATTTTGTATTTAAAATGATGTAACATATTCAAATTATTATTTTTAAAATTCTTTGGGCGTCCCCCTCCGGGTCGTGCTGTCCGTTCCCCGCTTCCCGATGAAAAATCGGGAGAGCTCCACTTCCATCACTCACGCGAGAGAACTTTACGTTTTCCCACTCCTGCAAGGTTTCCAAAACCTTGTAGGTATAAGTTCTTTTTTTACAATCTTGTCATTTCTGACAAACTAGACGTAAAACCATAAATACCTACAAGGTTTTGAAAACCTTGCAGGAAACGTAACCAGACCTAACAGGTTTAAAAACCTGTTAGGATAACACATTTATTAATTCCCTGTAAAAGTATACGTCTGCCCCGCTTTCATATTTACATCGTAAATAGTATAATTTGGCAGTTTTACTTTCTCCAGTTTCGCTTGATCCGAAATAATTGGTTTCTTCACTTCCACATCATAAAACAACGGATTCGGATTTTTTCCTTTTGCTTTTTTAAGCGACGATCCTTTTAAAGTATTCTCTACTTTTAATCTACAGTTTCCTCCTATTTTAGAATAAATTTTCAACTCCGAAACTTTATTGTTTTTCCATGTCATATCGATTACAAATCCGCCTCTGGCAACTAAACCTTTAATGCTTCCCTCTTTCCAAACGCTTGGCAAGGCCGGTAATAAATGAATCGCATCTTCCTGACTCTGCATTAACATTTCGGCAATTCCGGCCGTACAACCAAAGTTACCATCAATTTGAAAGGGCTGATGCGCATCTAACATATTTGGGTACGTTCCACCACCTTTTCTTTGGTCGGACGTTACCAAATGCAGTTGGTCCTGAATCAGTTTATAAGCATGATTTCCATCTAATAATCTGGCCCATAAATTTACTTTCCATCCCATAGACCATCCTGTAGATTCGTCTGTTCTGTAAATCAGAGATTGTTTGGCTGCTTCAAATAATTCGGGTGTTTTGATTGGTGAAATCTGATTACTCGGATACAAGCCGTACAAATGCGAAACATGTCGGTGATTATCTTTTGGATTATCCCAATCGTCTTGCCATTCCTGTAACTGATTGTGTTTTCCCACTTTCATTGGCGCCATTTTTGCCAAAGCCTCGCTTACTTTTTTCACATACGCAGCATCTGGCGAAACCAATTTAGAAGCTTCGATAACATGGGTAAACAAATCAAAAACCAACTGATTATCCATTGTTGTTCCAGATGCAATTGTCGCTTTTCCCGTTCCGCCTGCATGCGTGTTTTCTGGGGAACTTGAAGGAACAACTACCAAATATTTTGTATTCGGATCGATAACCATAAAATCAAGGAAGAAATCTGCGGCTCCTTTTATGATCGGATAAATTTCAGCCAGATATTTTTTATCTCCGGTATATAAATATCTTTCCCATAAATCCTGCGAAACCCACGCGCCCCCAGTTGGCCACATTCCAGATGCCGCCTGATCTACCGGAGCTGTCACGCGCCAAATATCTGTGTTATGATGCAAAACCCAACCGTTTGCATTGTACATTTTTTTTGCTGTTTCCGCTCCCGTAACACTTAATTCTTTTGCCATTTGAACAAAAGGCTCGTGCATTTCCTGAAGATTTGTAACCTGAGCCGGCCAGTAATTCATTTCGGCATTTATGTTTGTGGTGTATTTACTATCCCATGGCGGTGTCACCATATCATTCCAAATTCCTTGTAAATTAGCTGGTTGTCCGCCTGGTTGTGAACTTGAAATTAAAAGATAACGTCCAAACTGAAAATACAAACTCGCCAATTGCGGATCGAATTGTTTTGAGAAATCCCTGATTCTTTCGTTTGTCGGTTTGTTTGCTGCTTCGTTTGTTCCTAAATCAAAAGAAACTCTGTTGAAGAATTTTTGATAATAGGCAATATGATCTTTTTTGATGCTTCCGAAATCTTTGTTTTCGGCTTTCTCCAAATAGCCTTTACTTTTCGCCACTTCATCTTCTGAAATATCCTGATAATTTTTGAAATTCGTTGCGATCGAAATATAAAGTGTTACCTCATCGGCTTTGTTAATACTAATGATTCCGTTGCTTGAAGAAACTTCCCCGCCTTTATTTTTCGCCGCTAATCTTCCCTGAAATTTAACTTTCCCTTTTACATTTTCAAAATTAGTCCCAATTCCGGAAAGCAAAATTTGATCTCCATCTGAAGCGGAAACGGTTTTATCAATCGGACTGTTCATGAAAACATTACAAGTAATTTGTCCCGGTTTACTGGCAGATAGTTTCACCGCAATTACCTGATCTGAAAACGCAGTCAAAATTTCTCTGGTAAATTCTACTCCGTTTACGGTGTATTTTACTTTAGCGGTAGCATTTGAGATATCTAAATCTCTGTAATAATTGGTATATTTTTGATGACCCGGAAACGAAATATAAACGCTTCCAAAAGTTTGATACGGCATTCCGTCATTCGTTTGCGACATAATATCCTGCGTAGCCAATTCCTGTGCTTCATCAAATTTTCCATCAAAAATTAACTGACGAACAATCGGCAAAGCTTTTATCGATTTACTGTGTGCATTGCTGTTTGGTGAACCTGCCCAAATCGTTTCTTCATTCAATTGCAAACGCTCCACCGCCGGATCTCCAAAAACCATTGCACCTAAACGACCATTTCCCAAAGGAAGTGCTTCGTTCCAGATCGTAGCCGGTTTATCGTACCAAAGTTTTAATTCATTGTTGGTTTGCGCCGTTACAGCAACCGAAAAAATTCCAAAACAAATCGCCGTTATTTTATTTCTTAACTTCATAATATATTTTTCTTTCGCCACGAATTCACGAATTTAATTTTTTAAAATAATTCGTGAATTCGTGGCTATCTTTTTTTATCTTACTTTTTAACCTCATAAATCTTGTTATTCTTCTCGCCAAACATTTCATATAATTTGTCGATATCTTTCAAAGCATTTTTAGGTAAATTTTCGGCTTTATTTCCAAAAACATATAATTTGTCATATGTCTCAATCACACAAGTGGATTCATCGATTTCGCCTTTTTCATTTTTGACTTTGTTCAAATCCAAACCTAAATATTTCGCCATAAATGGATATAATGCCATACGTTTTGAAACTCCAAAATCATGTCCTTCTTTAGCAAAATGAGCATTTTCTACTAAATCTTTCTTTCCATATAATTCATAGGTTCTTTGAATAAAAGGGAATTCCAATTCGGGAACCGCCAATGTCCAGTCTTTTCCGTCTGAAACAATCAATTGTGGTTTTGGTGCCATCATGGCTGAGATTTCTGCATTGTTGGTTCCGTTTCCGCAAAGGTGAATTCCGCGTCCGCTTTCGCATGGACATCCACCAGAAAAATGAGAAGAAACCATTACCACCGGAGCAGAAACTGTAATTCTATCATCTAAAGCTGCCAAAAACATCGTGTGCGATCCTCCGCCTGAACCGCCGGTTACACCAACACGCGTCATGTCTACACTTTTTTGAGTAGCTAGATAATCCAATAAACGAATTCCGGTTAAAACCTGTACTGTGGATGCAATACTATTTCGGTGTGTTTGTTCAGGGAATTGAAGCAAAGATTCTCCCCAGGCAAATAAGTCGTAACTCACTACAATCGCACCCATTTTAGCCATCATCGCGCAACGGTATTGTTCGTCTTTTCTATATCTTCCGTCTCCAAAATGTCCGTCAGGAGTTAAGATTACCGGCGCTTTTTTATTTAACGGATAAGGTTTGTAAATAGAACCTGTAGCATAAACGCCTGGCAAAATTTCCAAACCGATATTTTCGACACTGTAATCTTTGTAAATTCTTTTTGGAGTTAAAGTTGGTTTTGATTTTGGCATTGGTGGCGCTTTATCCAAACCAAAAGAGGTAATCATACAGGCTTTAATTTCTTTTTTACGCGCTTCCCATTCCGATACATTCGAATATAAAGTCGTCAAATAATCCAAACGCTCTCTTCCTTTATCCACCGAAACTTTATGGTTTTCATATTTTCTGATAATATAAGTTCCGTCTGGTTGTTTGAAATACATCAATTCGAAAGGTGCTAAAATGTTCGTTAAAGAAATTGCCAAATTGCCTGGTTCAATTCTCCAATCGGCATAATCTAATTCTTTTCCTTTTAATAAACCTCTGTCATCGTTAATGGTAACATGAAAAATAGATTCAATCTTTTTCAGGGTTTCTGAAACTGGTTTTCTAAAGTTTTCATCAGATGTTATTTGCGCATTTGAAAGAGTCAATGCGAAGATTGAAAGTAGAAATGCGAGTTGTATTCTTTTTAAATTTTTCATTTTATATCTCAAACTTTTTTGAATTGCCTCCTACTTTAGTTGGAGGACAAGAAATTGTTTTTTCTAAATTGGCTTTAGCCTAACTTTTTAATTTGGCTAAAGCCTTTTGACTTGCGTATTTTGAACTCCAGCTAAAGCTAGAGGCTATTCAATTTTATTTTTATTGTTTAAGTATCAAGTGCAATTAACTATCAACATCTTGACAAATCACATCTTGACAAATCACATCTTACATTTCACATCTTACATTTCACATCTTACAATGTACATTCAATTGTATATTTCCCGGAACCTAATTCTAAATTTTTAGCGACTTTTCCGTTTATTTTTATTTCTGTATTTTTCGGAACAGGTAATTTTATTGTAGCTGAAGTATTCACAGGAATCTCCACTTTCAAAATTAATTTCCCGTCTTTCTTTTCCCATTCCGAAGCAATAGTTCCGTAAATCGATTGGTAAGTTGCTTTCACAAAAGTCATATCGCCTACTATTTCCGGCTGAATAAAGAAATGTTTGAAACCAGGTTTTTTATTGTCCGGAACAATTCCGGCTAAACTTTGGTAGAACCATTCTTCAATTTGTCCCATCATAAAATGATTCCACGAATTTCCTTTTCGCGGATCCCATTGTTCCGTTAGAGTTGTTAATCCGAATTTAATTTGAAATCCATAACCCGGCGCATCGTAATGATTGTTCATTCTGTACATCGTTTCGTTCTCGCCATTTTGAGCCAAAGCCTGAAACAAATAACGATTTCCAACATCACCTGTTGTTAATCGGTCGCCTTTAGCTTTTATATCTGCCAGTAAATTTTGCATTACGGCCGCTTTGTATTGCGGTTCTACAATATCCATATAAACCGGAACAGCATTACTAAACTGGCTGTTTGTGCCATATTGTTTTGTTTCAGGATTGAAGAATGCTGCGTTGAAAGCTGTTTTTATATCAGAAGTTAACGTTTCATATTTTGAAATATCTTCTGTTTTGTTCAACAATTTTGCTGCTTTTGCCACTAAGCTTGCTCCATAAAAATAATGCGAAGTGGCCGAAAGTGCAATTGGACTATTTTTTGAATATCCCGCAGCGTGCGTTCCGTAATCGTACCAATCGCCCAAACCGTGAGACACAATATGATCTTTCGCTTTTGTTCCTAAATAATCCACATATTTTTTCATTACCGGATAATATTTCTGCAATAAAGAAGCATCGCCGTAATATTCATAATACATCCAGGGCAGAATTACTCCGGTTACACCCCATTCCGGTGAATCGGTAAAATCGCCTCCAAAAACTACATACTCAGGAACTATGGTCGGAATTAAACCATCCTCTCTTTGTCCGTCAGCGATGTTTTGCATTATTGCCGGAATGTAACTTTCCAGATTGTAATTGAACATTAATCCCGGGCCGTTTAAGTGAATTTCTTCTAACCAACCCAATTTTTCTCGTTGCGGACAATCGGTAAAAACACTCTGAAAATTACTTTTTATGGAGTTGTTAATCAGTTCGTGTGCCTTATTGAAAATTACGTTTGAAGATTCAAAAGTTCCCGCTTCTCCAGCCGAATTATAAATGAAATTCGATTTTAAATCTACCAGCGTTGGTAAGCTTTTATCTTTAGTTTCTTTGTAATTGATACTTTCAATCTGAACATATTGAAACCCGTAGTAACTAAATTTCGGCTGCCATTCTTCAACGCCTTCGCCTTTTAAAGTATAATCGTAATAGTATGGTTTTCCAGATCTTCCCTGACCAATAGTTCCGTCATCATTCAATCCTTCACCCACCCAAACACGAACCGTTTGGCCTTTTTTCCCTTTTACTTTTATGGTTGGAAATCCGGAAAGATTTTGTCCCATATTAAAAACATAAAAGTTAGGTTTTAACTCTTTTACTTCTTTTATTTCATAGCGTTTCTGAATCGTAATTGGTGGTGCCGTTTGCGCTCTCAAAACTCCTTTTGGTGCTTCCTGAACCACAATTGGTTTCCAATTTGAATCCTTAAATCCTTTTAAATTCCAGCCTTTTTGTTCTAAGTTAGCATTGTAATCTTCACCTCCAAAAATACTGTTGTACGTGATTGGACTTTTACTGTACTTCCAGCTTTGATCTGATTTTATGATTTCCTCTGAACCGTCTTTGTAAACCACTTTCATTTTGAAGAATAAAGTCGGTGGACCAAAACTCACAAAAAACTTGGTATATCTTTCTGCCAGCGTGTTGTACATTCCGTTTCCTAAAAGAACGCCAATTACATTTTCGTCCTTTTGCAATTCTTCAGCCGATAATTCGTAGGTATTATAATTTACAGTTTTGTCATAATCTGTCCATAAAGGAGCAAATTCACTATTGCCGATTTTCTTTCCGTTAAGCGTTAATTCATAATGCCCTAATCCGGAAATATAAACAACCGCTTCCTTAATTTCTTTAGCAACATTAAATGATTTTCGAAGCATAATACTTCTGCGTGAAAGCGAATCTGAAGCATTAATTATCGCATCTTTTTTCTCTCTTTTATAAGTCGCCGAGTGAAAATTTCTGCCTTCCGGCAAATGACTATCGGCTTTTGTAATCGCCCCAATCCAGGTTGGATTTAAGTCTGATTCGTCTGGCGCAATTCTGAAAAAAGCAGTTTTACTCCATTTAGAAATTTTACCTTTTTGATTCCATACTTTAACTTTCCAGAAATATTTGGTTTCGGCTTTTAAAGGACTTCCGCCATATGGAATGTGCAGATTTTTACTGGAATTTACTCTTAGGCTATTCCAGATATCAGCTTCGTCATTTTTCAGTTTTTCGTCAGAGGAAGCCACCAAAATCTGATACCCGATTTGTGATGTATTAAATTCTTTTGAAACCAATTTCCAGCTAAATCTTGGTTGTTTTTGAATAACCGCCAATGGGTTTTCTGTCATTTCACAAGTCAAATGCTCAGCAGCAATTTGTCCATTTGAAATGAAAGTTGTCAGGAGACAAAAGAGAAATAATATGTTTTTTAAATTTTTCATTTCTTATTGTTGCGAATTTGAACGCGGATGAAACGGATTTACTTCGTAAAAACGCGGATAAAAACGGATTTTTTAAATATTTAATTTAGCAAATTGAATAAAAAATCCGCGTCAATCTGCGTCTTCGCGAAAGCGAATCTGTGTCATCCGTGTTCTATTTTTTATAACTTTTTCGTAACCAAGGATTTAATATTGAATACCGCTTCCGGTATTAGTTTCCCAGTGTCTGGCAAATCAGTAAAATCTGGTGTGTCTGGTTCAGTATCGGCATTTGGTGTGTAACGCTGATCTCCTGTGCGGAACATTATACGTGAAATACCATCAACCGGAGCATAGAATATTTTATTGGTTTCTTTTCCGTCATTTACTTTCACTGTGTAAGAACGGGAAGTAACATCTAATTTGACTGTTATCGTATATTCTTTTCCTGCTTCATATTTACCAAGTCCGCCATGACGTGCGCCATGTTTTACTTTTAATTCTCCATCTGAATCAAATACCAAACGAATAGCCGGAAGACCTTGTTTGTTTTGGAATTCAACTTGCAATAAACCGTGATTGTTTTGGTCCGGTTTAACCGTAAAAGTCGCTTCCATTTTTTGTGCAAACGGAATTACACGCTCTGCACGTGAGTAATCAAAATAATCCTGATCTCTTAAGGTTAACCATTTTACGCCATCTGTTTTCTTTTCTATTTTCGTAGAAGCCCATGATAAATCGTAGGTATTCCATAGTTTCAATTCTTCGCCGTTTGGCAAATTATTAAAAATATCATTGACATTTTCTTTCACTTCGCTGGTCACCGGAACCGGAATCGATGCTACCCAAATATCTTCTTTGTTGACACTGTAACTTACCCAAAGTTTTCCGTCAGGCGGATTTCCGTCCGTTTCCGGAATTCCACGAACGTATTGTGGTCCGGCAGATTTGTAGTTTCCACCATAACGCATTGGTGTAATTTCACCATGAACTAACAATAAATCTTTATAATTCAGTCCGTCATCACTGGTTGAAATAGCCAGTGGCCAACGGTATTCTGATGGATTGTAAACGGTTGCATAACGATTATCTGAGGTTTTTTGTCCCCAGATTTTTGCATTACTGTTTACAAAACCTGGTGCTCTTGTTGGTGTATATTGCCAGGTTTTCCCATCGTCTTTACTGATTGAAGTCAGGGCAAATTTCCATAAACCAACCACGTTTCCGTTTGGTAAATGGTAATAATTGAAAGCTTTGTATTGTTTTTTCAATGGAATCAAAGCGTCATCTCTGTCGGCTTCTTCGACCCATTGTTGCATTAATAAAGGTTTTGACATCATTTCATCGCAAGCTTTGATGAATCTCTTGTCTTTGCTTTTCGTATAAAATGGAAATGTTGTGGGTACTGGATTTCCGTTTTTATTATAACGAACAAAATAAACCGGACCGTAACTTCCGTCTTTGTAAATTTCTCTTACTACACGACCGATTCCTTTTCCATCATTTGGATCGTCTTTTTTGTCTAATGCCACTCCATAATACCCGACTGCAAGCAATCGGTTATCTGATGAAACATAAAAGCCCATTCGTTGGTGCATTACTGCGTCTAAATTTTTAGCCACACCTTCAACACCTTCTTTTTTAAATCCGTCAGGCACGCGGTAAATCGGGAAAAGTATTTGAGGTTTTGTCCACGTCACTCCGTCTTTTGAAGTCATCATAAAAGTCTGTCCGGGCGGAATATGTTCTCCTGAAGGATCGCTCAAATAATGCAAATAGAAAGTATTGTTCCAATACGCCATCATTGGCTGGTGGTTGTACGTCCAGCCAAAACCATCTGCTTTTTCAGGATGTTCTCTGCTGGCGCGCATAATCTGTGTCGCGTGAACGCCCACCGCCGGACTCAATTGCCCGTGATGATAATCGACATTTGAAAGTGTTTTACCAACATAACGAACAGTGTCGTTTTGGGCATTTACAACTGTACAAGTCAATAGAATTGCAGCTGTAGTTAGGATGTTGGTTTTTACGTTTTGGAAAGTAATCATTGTATTTTCTTTTTGATCATGATCAGACCTAACAGGTTTTAAAAACCTGTTAGGTCTCTCGTTGAAAATTATTTCTTCTCAATTAATCCTTTTAAAATTGTTGGCGAAATTGTCGTAATCGTTCCGTGTTTGTGTCCTTCCGGAAGACTTATTTTTGAAGACACATCTTCAAAATGAACAAAATCTGTTGTGCTCGAGGCTTTATAGTTTTTCTCACCATAGTTGTCATAATAAATCAGCCATTCTTTGCCGACTTTTACAACTGTTGGTCCTTCTGATAAATGTGCTGTAAAAGGTTCTGAACTTTTTCCGAATGGCCCTAAAGGTGATTTTCCGAAAGCCACTTTTATATTTCGCATGGGTCTGGTGTTGTCTTTCAAAACCAAAACATACTCTTTTTTTCCTTTTTTAACGATAACACAATCGATTACGCTAAAACCTGGTTCGTAATATAATTTCGCATCAGAAAAAGTTTTAAAATCTTTCGTTGTTACGTAATACATACGGTGATTGTTTTTCTCTTCTTCTATTCCTTTTTCAAATCTAAACGGAATTGTCGAAGCCCAAATAATGATATATTCTTTTTTGACATCATCATAAAAAATTTCCGGAGCCCAAACGTTTACCACTTCTGGTTCGTTTTTCATTACCGGAATGTATTCTTGTTTTGACCAATGAATTAAATCTTTAGAACTGGCGTATCCAAAACCGTTTCCGCCTTTCCAGTCTGTTGTCCAAACCAAATGATAGGTTCCATCAGCACCTTTCGTAATCGAGGGATCACGCATGATTTTACTAGATCCGATTTCCGGTTTTAAAAACGATCCTTCAAGACCTTTCCAATGATAGCCATCTTCGCTGTATGCTAAATACAAACCTTCTGTAGCCGGTTCCCGAAACGACGTAAAAAGATAAATTTCTTTCTTTTTCTGCGAATAACTTATCGTAGAAAGGAACAGGATTATTATGATGAATATTTTCTTCATGCTTTTGAAATTAAACACTAATTTCACTAATTAACACAAATTTAATTGGTGTAAATCTGTGAAATTAGTGTTCTATTATTATGCTATTCTGTAATTGCTTTTTTATCCAGGTCTTTTCCTTTTTTCAAAACCGTATTTACATTATTAAATACATTGTTTTTCAGGAAAATATTTTTTGTTTCTTTTCCATCGGCTTCGATGAAAACATCTGTCGCATTAAATGGAAAATTATTGTTGATCATAATATTCGACGCATTATCAATTTTGATCACCGGAACTCCTTTTATTGGCGTTGATGAACCCACATTATCTAAAATAAGGTTTTTAGCATCTGATATTTTGAAAGAGGAACCCACTGATGCATTTACTTTTACATCATGGAATTCAATATCTGTTGCCGTAATTACCGTAAAACCTTCTTTTCCATCCATATTAATATTTGAGAAAGAAATGTTTTGAATTGGCATTTCAGAAATTCCGCGAACGAATCCTGCTTTGTTTACATTTCCACCCGTAACATTGCTGATGTGAATGTTTCTGAAAGTTGGTGTACGTTCTGTAACTGGTTCTGCAGCGTTATCTTTATCATAGAACAAGTCCAAAATAATGGCTTCTTCTTTGATGTTTTTCATCACAATATTATCTACGCGAATATCTTCTACAACTCCGCCACGACCACGAGCCGATTTGATACGAATTCCACGATCGGTTCCGTCAAAAACACAATTTGAAATTGTTACTTTCTTGATTCCGCCCGACATTTCACTTCCAATAACAACACCTCCGTGACCGCTTAACATCGTACAATTGGTGATGGTTACATTTTCAGTTGCTTTACCGTATTTACGACCGTCTGCATCTCTTCCCGATTTGATTGTAATACAATCGTCTCCAACGCTAATGTGGCAATTTGAAATATGAACGTTTGTACAAGACGAAGGATTGATTCCGTCTGTATTTGGTGAATGTGGATTAAAAATTGAAATTCCGGTAACGGTTACGTTATCACAAAATTCAGGATTGATTGTCCAGAAAGGAGAGTTTTGAAACGTTACGCCTTCAATCAAAATATTTTTACAACCGTAAGCCTGGAAAAAAGAAGGACGAAAAAAGTGTTTGTCAATCGTTCTTTTATAGTAAGGCTCATAGACAATTCCTTTGTTTTGCTCGGTCCACATTTTTTGGTATTTGGTTTCGGGAATTGGTCCTTTTGCTGTTTCAATTCGGTACACTTCATTCCACCATGCTTTTCCTTGTCCGTCGATTACACCTCTTCCTTTAATGGTGATATTTTCGGCATCTTTGGCGTAAAATAATGGAGAGAAACTTTTCATCACCAAACCTTCGTAACGCATTTCTACATAAGGCAGATAATCATCAAAATTGTCTGAAAATTTCAAAAGTGCACCTGAATCCAAATGAATTGTGATGTTACTTTTGAGTTTTAAAGCACCCGTTAAATATTCCCCGGCAGGGAAAAAAATTGTTCCGCCACCATTTTTTGAAGCTTTTTCAATTGCATTCTGAATGGCTTCGGTACATTTTATTCCTTTGTTATTTCCGCCTTCATTTAGGATATTCAACCAGCCGTCGTTTGCGAAAGCGGTGTTGAATCCTGTGATGAAGAAGAGTACTATTATAATTGATTTGATTTTCATAATGTTTTTGGTTTCACGCAGATCTTGCAGATTTTGGCAGATTAGCGCAGATTTATTGTTAAAAAATCTGCAGAATCTGCTTAGATCCTTTTTAAATCTGCGTGAAATTTTTGCTCGCAGATTTGGCAGATTTTACGGATTTTTTTTCATTTTTGTTTATTGCGAGGAGAGAAGCAACCACATTTACAAAATCAAACTTTGTGGCTTATTGTTAGTGAGGTTGCTTCGTTCCTCGCAATAACATACTTTGTGGTTACTTCGATCTCAAAATCAAAACCCAGTCATTACCGTCTTCTTTTTTTCCTGTTGGTTGAAAATTTTGAGTTCCTTTATTATCAAATGTTCCAATTTTTGTTTTCTTTCCATTTCTTGGATTGTACCAAATCGCTTCGAATTTATCACCGGAAATTTTTCCTAGTTTTACTTCTATTATTCTTCCGTTGTAGGTGTATAGTAAAGCGTATTTTTCTCCTCTTATTGCTGGAATATAATCGTATTTTTCTCCTTGATTAACAACTAAAGAAACATCTGGAATTCCTTCTAAAAAAGGAACTTCTTCCATCAATTTCTTAATATAAACCATTTGACCTGCACCTTCAGCATTAATTGCTGACGTCCATAATTCTTTGTTTCCGTACGCTGGTTTATCGCCTTTTCTGAACATTTGCATTACCGCATTATGACCGTAAGTATAACCTGCAGCGCCTGATAAAACTGACCAATAACCGTATCTTCTCACGTCACTTGCTTTCCATTTTGGTTGTAAAGTATCGTGCAAACCATGCGGAATTCCTTCGTAAGATGGTTCTCCGTCAAGGGTCGGTTTTGTTGGTTTTAATTCGAAATCTCTTAAAACGAATTTGTAATTGTCTTCTTTGAAATTCGTTTTTATTGAATCCTGATCGTATCTTCTGTGACCTGATTGGAACATATTGAAATCTAACCAGGTTGCTGTATGATAATCATCTGAAGAATCGGTTCTTCCGAAAGGGTGAAAAGTCACCAATTGCTCTGGATTATTGGTTTTTAATGTACTTCCGATCGCGTTCCAGATATCTTTGAATTCATTTCCATGGGTGTCTCCTCCGTTTAACCAGATTACATTGGTTTTGTTTTTATAGCGGTTGGCCAAAAACGTTGCATATTCAATTGCCTGTTCTTTGCTTACTTTATTTCCTTTTGCAACATTAGTTCCCCAAACGGGTACCATCGCAAGGTAAATTCCGTTTTTGCGGGCTACTTCTAAAGTATAATCTACGTGATCCCAATAGTCGTATTCTTTTTTGCTATTGAAATTATTTCCAGCCGTAATGAAAGGTTTAGAAACATCTTCGTTAATCAAAGCGGCGCTTCCATAAACATTCACCGCATTCAGGTTATGCAAAACCATTACCTGAACGACATTAAATCCTTTTGCTTTTCTGTCTTTAAAATATTTATCTACTCCTGCTCTGTCCAATTTTCCGAAGGTTAACCAACCGGTATCGCCTAACCAGAAGAATGGTTTTTCGTCTTCGGTTACGAAATAATGCTGATTTTTTGAAACTTTAATTTTTGGCAAAGCACCTTTTCCTGCAGATTGAGAATATCCGCTTTGTGCAGCTAACATTAAGCTTAGACCCAGGGCGTATAGATATTTAATTTTCAGATTCATTTTGGTTTATTTTAATTATATTTTTTTGGTGTTTGTTCGCCACGAATTCACGAATTATTTTTAATAATACTCAAATTAAAAAATTCGTGAATTGCTTCGCCTGTTCGCTATCGCTCGAGTCGTGGCCAACCTCTATTTTATTTTTTCACTATAAAAAGTACTTTCTCTTTGATCTCAGAAGCTGGAATGGTAACATTTTTTCCTCCTTTGATGTTTGCTTTTTTGGTAAAAGTTCCAGTTGCGGCGTTTATTGCGTATACTTCGAAATCTCCTTTGTAAGCTGAAAGATCAATTGAAACTTCTTTTTCATTTTTGATGTAAAAAAGATAGCTGTTTCCTTTATTTTCTAATTTCCAGATGTTGTCTGAAAACGTATTTCCTTCAACTAATTTCATTTGGCTTAAAGCCGAATAAAATTCCGGAAGTGCTATTTTTGGAATATTAGGCAATGAAGCTCCTCCCATTAAAGCGGGCCATCCAAATCTTGATGAACCATCCGTAGAATATAAAATTACTTTTTCAGGATATTTTTCGCGGTATTCACGAACGGCGCGATACACCTGATCGTCTGTTTCTTTTCCGGTTTTTATTTTTCTGGCGTGTTGTCTTGGTGCTAAATTTAGACCGCCCTGAGGCGCATACGCCGATCCGTCTTCTTTATAATACCAGTAACGAATGTCAATTGCATCAACTGTTTTGGCTCTTTGGGCATCATTCAAAATAGCATCCTGAACATCTTTTGTGGCACTTAAACCAATGATTGCTTTTTTACCGGTTTCGTCTTTCCATTTTTGAACTTCATCCAACCAAAATTGCATAAAATGAAGTGGTCCCGTATATTCGGCACTTGTCAACTGAATTACGTTGCTGTTGTCCGGAAAATTTTCCAATGATTTACGAATAAATCCCTGATGTAATTTTCTTCTGGCAGGATTATTAACATCATAAAATTGCTCTGCCATGAAAATACGTTTGTCACCCGCATAAGGCGGCGGTTCCGGAAAACCTGTACTGTTTATATTGTTTGCCGAACGCCATGGAGAACTGGACCAATGCGCGCCTGCCTCGATAATATTATGTTGAAAGTATTGTTGGTTGACTAATAATTGTCCTTTCACCTCCGCTAAATTTGCAAATTCAGACAAACGATCCCAATACCAATCATTAAATTTTGTCAAATCGTATTTACTCAATTGATCCCAGGCTAAATCCTGTCCACTTCTTGCAAAAGGCTGCTCATAAAACGGCGGCCAAACATCAGCATCAAAACGGCGCACTCTTTCGTGATCGTCCATTCTTCGTTCGTACCATAAACCGTAATTATGTTCTAAAGCGACCATATTATTGGTACTCAAATAATCTGAAACGTCGTTGATATTATCTGTAAATCCGGTTCCTGTTCTTCCGGGAACAAATCTTGTAACATCCGGCAATGATTTCGAAATATCACTATCTCTCAAACTTCCTCTCCACCATGGCACGCTTAATCTGTTACCGGCAATTACTTTGCCATCATAAGTAAGCCAGCCATTTTGTGTTATGACTTTAATACCAGAATTATTATTTTGTGCCGAATTGATTTTTAAATCATTGGCGTTTTTAAGACCTGAAGGATTGATATTAATAGGATTTGCTTTTGAAACTTCGGCAATCCATTCTACTAAATTCTCTTTTCGCTCAACTGAATTTTTAGTTAATTCCTGTGCCACTGCAACCTCTGGACTTGATGAAGGTTCTGAACCTAAATCATAAATAAAGGGTTTTACAGGAAGTTGACCCAAACGAGTTTCTAATTGTGCATAAAACAAACTTCTTGGACTGATATGACCGTTCACCTCTTTCCAGTGACCATCTCCCGCCATAATGCCGCCCCAAACTCCAAAAGCCCAGTTTTGTGCCGTTGGCGGATTATACAATTCTATTTTAGATGCCGAAGTTTCCCAGATTACGCTATTAGCAGCAGTCCAGCCTGCACCCCTACCATTTTGTTCTCTGTTGTTGTAACTTAAAGCATGTCCGTCAACATAAGCAACGTCAAATAATACTCCGGTTGCCCAACTGCCAATGGCTCCACTATTATTAAAAGGCAAATACGATTCACATTGTACGAATACATTTGGACCCGTAGTTCCAAATCCGCCTACTGCAAAATCGTGGTAACCGTATTCAGAATAACAACGCTGAAATAAGGTTTGTTGTCCTTCTGTGTAAAAAGTATGACGTCTAAAACCACCGATTTCAGAAATTGGTTCGGTTGCGATACAATCTTCAACGGTAATTTGTTGAGCTGACTTTAATAACGCCACTGCACCACCGGCAAAATGCTTGAAACTGACTTGTTTTACCCATGCATTTTTTGTGTTTTCGATGCTAATTCCTAACCATCTGTGTTCTTCGTCTTTTGGTTTTGACTGATCATAAGTTGATTTTAGCAGCATATTTTCAATTCCGATTTGCTCAATTCTTCCTGCCCAGGTAAACGCTGTTACTTTTGCAGTTCCGAAAGTATCCTCCAAAGTCATTGTTAACGGAGCGTTTAGTGTCACTTCATTGCCATTGATTTTAGTTACAACTCTGTTCCATGAAATATCCCAATCATTTTTTTTCCAGCCTATCCAACCGGTTTCTGCACCAAAATCATCCATTTTTAACTCTTTAATCCAATTATCGGTTAAAGGTTTGGTGATGATAATTTCGTCAAAAGGTTTTAATTTAGCAGTATTTTTTAATTGGATTTTTGTTGTCCCAAGTGGTGTGTAAGTTGTATTGAATTCAAAAGTTTCACTTAACTTTTTATCATCAACTCCTAAAATTCTAATTACGGCTTCACGTTTTAATCCGGTTCCTAAAATAATGGTTCCGTTTTCATTGTTTCCACTTCCGCGTAAAACAACGCCTGATTTTCTAATGAATAAAGTTCCGCTGATTTTAAATGTTCCTTTATCTAAAAGAACAGCACCACGAAAACCTGATTTATTTGGTTTCAGATTACTTACATAATCAATCGCTGCCTGAATTCTTTGAGTAGCATCTGCTTCTTGTTTAGGAACAAAAATTTTATTCTCCACATTCGGAATTGCTTTTTCAGAAGCCATATATCCTGCATATGAAAAGTCAGGAATTTGATTTCCTTTAGCATCTGTAGTAAAAGAAAGTTTTCCTTCTTTTGTTTTTACGATGTCAGGGAAAGTGTTTTGTGCTATTGCGATGTTTGTCATTAAAAACAATGCGGAACACAGCAAAAACAGCTTGTTCTTTTGAAGAGAAATTATATTTTTTAGTTGGATAAAATTCACTTTAAAATATTTTTGTTGTGATTATCCTAACAGGTTTTCAAAAACTGTTAGGTATTCGTTTTTACGGTCTTATTTTCTAAATAATTTAACCTATATTCTTATTCTAATCTATATTCTTAAATACCTAACAGGTTTTGAAAACCTGTTAGGATAAATACGTTGAGAATTTTCTTCTGAATAAATTTAAAAAATTACTGCAATAATACCTTTGATAACGTATCCGTATTATTTTCAAATTTTGTCCAATCTACTTTTTTAGTCGGATCGATTCCGTTAAAATATTTTTCAAGATTGGTATAACCATCACCGTTTGAATCTTTATTAGCATCTGAAGCATCGTTTGGATTCAAGCCAAATTTCTTTTCCCAGGTATCTGGAATTCCGTCATTATCAGAATCTTTATAAGCCTTTCCTTTGTATTCAGGATATCCTCCAACCTGATTTGGATTGGTAATAATTCCTTTTTTATACGAGTCAGCTGGCAATCTTCTTTTGATAAATTCCTTACCTATTGCATTTTCCAAACCATCTTTAACTTCAATTTTTCCTGTACGAACTTGTTTCAAAATTCTTTCATCAACAGCATCTCTTTTTGGGAGATTTGCTCCAACATTTTTCAATACAAATTCATATGCTTCTTCAGCCTTCATAATGGTGATGTTTGGCATTGAGAATGCTTTTGGTTGTTTGATTAATTCCAAATATTCTTTAGTTTCTGCTTCTGATTGGTCTTCCAATTGTATACCACCATTCCAGTTATCAGCTGTAACTTCTGGAGAACCCACTATATAATTTCCGTCAACGTATGCTCTTCCGTATGTTTTAGGTTTCATATAACCTGATTCCGGTTTTAGAATTCTGTAACGAATTGGCTGATCTGTTGGTGTTATTGGTCCTGGTTTGAAATAATTATTGATGATGTTGAACATCGAACGATAATCACCTCCATCCAAAGAACGGTTCCACCAGTTGAAAATCACATTATTCACAAAATTAAAATCACCGTACATTCCGATAGACGCATTTCTTGAAATGTTATCGGCCCATAAGTTACGCATAAATGTGCTATTTAAACCACCAATTGTACTTCCAAATGCGTGATTGTAAGTATCTAAGCCTTCAGAAGAAATAGTATTTTGAATCGTAATATTACAAGCAGGCAATTTTTCTAGTTTTGATTTATCGTTTGCCGCAAACTGATGTCTGTATAATGAAATGTTTTCATCTAATCCCCAGCTTACAGAACAGTGATCTACAATAATATTACCGATAGGATTTCCACCCAATGCGTCATCTCTGCGGGTTACATCGGTTTCACCTCTTCGGAAACGCATATGTCTGATGATTACATCATGTGTATCGATTTCCAAAGTTTCTCCGGCAATACAAATTCCGTCTCCTGGCGCAGTTTGTCCGGCAATTGTAACGTAAGGCGCACGCATGCTGATACGTTTTTTTAATCTGATGATTCCCGAAACGTTGAATACGATTGTTCTTGCTCCAACAGCTTCACAAGCTTCTCTGAAAGTTCCTTTTCCGCTGTCTTCTAAACTGGTCACAACAAATATTTTGCCACCTCTTCCACCTGGTGTAAAAGCCCCACCACCTTCAGCTCCCGGAAAAGCAGGAATATCAGCATGAACAAAATCTTTTGGATAAGAAGCCCAAGGTAAATACGGGCGGCCTAATTTGGCTTCAGCCTGAATTGTACTTGAATTGGCTTTCCAGATTTCGGCTAATCTTTTTTCTTCATCCGCTAAAATCGCGTCGGTTTTATCCTGAAGCGCCTTTGGAATTTCCGGATATTGTGCGTAGGCAGCAGAGAAGAAAGAACAAAATGACAGGATCATCATTGTTCGTTGCAGGGTGGTCTTTTGGGAATTGTTTTTCATGAGAGTTAGTCTGAAGTTTATAGTTAGAATAGTTTGACACTCTAATCTATAAAAGGTTTAATTTAAAAATGTTAAATTTACACTTATAAAAAATTATCTATTATTCCTTCTTTTTATTCTTCTCTCTTTCTTCAATACGTTTGTGCCAGTCAGCACTTTCCTTGTTTAAATCGTACCCTTGTTTTGATAAATAATTATTGATTCTTCCTTTGTATTTACCAAACCAGGCATGTTTTTCTTTAGATGAGCCACCATCCATTGCATGTTCTCTGGCTTCTACTAAAGCTTTGTAGATGTAATCTTTTTGTTCTGCTGTTAAATTTGGCAACATATCATTATAACCCGCAACTGTTATCGGAAGCACTCCGTAGGTCATTCCGTCTTTAACTTCTATAATTTTATCTTCAGATAATTGAGCTCCTAATTTTTTCAAATATGCTTTGTGCAATTTATCAATTGCTGTATCTGCTTTTGATTTTAACTTATCGATTTTCTCGTTTTGCTTTTCTTTTGCTAAACTAGTGTCTTCTTTTACCTTTTTGATTTCAGCATCTCTTCCATCCTGAATTTCGCTTAAATCCCTAAATTGTTGTGCAATAATTTCAGTTACTGCTTTTTCTTTGGCAGGATTTGCCAACTCGAGTTTCGCTACAATTTTAGAAGCTCTTTCATTGGTTACTTTGATATATTCCGGATCCAAATGTTGTTGTGCGATTCCGTTGAAGAATACTAATAACAACATCAAAACACTTATATTTAATTTACTTTTTGACATGATTTTAAATTTTAAAGTTTCTGTTTTGAAAAAACATTCTTATCTCACGATTTTCATCATGAAATAAGAATGTCATTATAAAACTACTCTTGTAAAGGCTTAACTAACGTTTCCTGATTATTACTTAAATCTTTCCAGTCTACTTTTTTAGTAGGATCGATACCGTTGATATAATCTTCAATGTTAGTGTAACCATCATTGTTTGAATCTAATTTTGCATCAGCCGGATCGTTTGGATTTAAACCATGTTTTTTCTCCCATTTGTCCGGAATACCATCTTTGTCTGTATCTACATAAGGTTTCCCTTTGTATTCAGGATAACCTCCAACCTGAGAAATATCAGTAATAATACCTTTTTTATAAGAATCCATCGGTAAACGTCTGTGCTCAAACTGATAGAATTCTTTTTTCTCTAGTCCTTTTGCATATTCAGGAACTCCTGTTTTAACCGTTCTAACGATTCTTTCATCTACTTTATCTCTTAATGGTAAAGTTGCTCCCACATTTTTCAATACATATTCATAAGCTTCATCTGCTTTCATGAAGGGGTGAAACCATGGCATTGGGAAAGGTTTGTCTGCTTTCATTTTGTCGAAATAAACTTTCGCTTCATCATAAGCCATTAATTCTCCTTTTTTATTTTCAAGTTGAATTCCACCATCCCAGTTGTCTTTGGTTACTTTATCATTATTAGCAACAATATTTCCATTAACAAAAGCTCTGCCAAAAACCATATAAGGCAATTTGCTTCTTCCTGATTCCGGTTTTAAGATTCTGTAGCTAATTGGCTCATTCAAATTCGTTACCGGTCCTGGTTTGTAATAGTTGTTCATGATGTTGTAGTTCGCTGTGTAATCACCACCATCTGTAGATCTGTTATACCAGTTGAAAACTACGTTGTTTGCAAAATTGAAAATACCATTCCATCCGATTGAAGGATTTCTACCTGCATTATTTGCCCACATATTTCTGATAAAAGCACAGTTTTCTCCACCTAAAGTACTTCCGAAAGCGTGATTGTACGTATCTAGAGCTTCTCCGAATAAACTATTTTGGATCGTAATATTTACAGTACCAACTTTAATATCAGGATATCCCGCACCAGGATTGTACATATGTCTGTACATTGACATGTTTTCGTCTAATCCCCAAGTTGCAGAAACGTGGTCGATCATGATATTTCCAACCGGATTTCCTCCAATAGCATCGTCACGACGACCTACGAAAGTTTCTCCTCTACGGAAACGCATATGTCTGATTATAACGTCATGTGTATTGATCCAGACTGATTCTCCTGCCACACAAATACCATCGCCGGGAGCAGTTTGTCCTGCAATTGTGATATAAGGCGCACGAATAATCAATGGACTTTTGATTTTGATAATTCCGGAAACATTGAAAACAATAATTCTGGCTCCACCTTTTTCGCAAGCTTCACGTAAAGTTCCGGGTCCGCTGTCTTCTAAACTTGTAACAGTGTAGATATTACCGCCACGACCACCAAAAGTGTACATTCCTCCACCTTCTGCTCCAGGAAATGCAGGAATGTCTGCCTGAGGTAAATCGTTTGGTCTTGATGCCCACGGAATAAAAGGTTTTCCATGTTTGGCTTCTTCTTCAATGATTACAAGTGCTTTTTCCCAAGCCTCGTCAGAACGTTTTTCAGCTGCATCCATAATAACTTTGGATTGTGCCTGAACTTCCGGGCTAATTTTGGGATACTGTGCAAAACATTGGAAACTTCCTAAAAACAATAGAAAAGCAGCCGATAAAGTGAAATTTTTCATACTAATTTTTAATTATGATAATCTTTTTAAACAAATCACCTGTACTTTTTCGAATACAGGTGATTGTTTTTTAGGTTTTAAATAATTTTTTTTGGGGCAAAAATTATTCCTGATAATTGAAAGTTCCTGCACCACCAGTTGCATCACCCCATCCAATAGTTTGAATTAACCATGGATTAGAAGTTAAGGCAGTAGTATTAAGTCCGCTTATGTAATAATTCGGATTAAATTTAATTTTAACTGCAGCTCCACTAACGTTATCCATAGGCGTAACTAAAGTTGCACGTACAAAATTAGTATTATAAAATGTAGCCAAAGTTGCTAGTTGTGTTTGGAAATTAGCTGCATCAGGATCGGCAACTACATTTGCACGTAAAGTTGCTAAAGGATCTGCAGCAGTTGCAGGTGATTTAAATTGCAGGTAGTTTCCTGTTCTTTGCGTACCATTGATAGGAGCTAAACCTAATTTACTAACAGTTCCTGCGTTAACTCCAGGAAGTGCTGCATTATCATAAAGCATCCATCTTTGAACATCCCAAAAACGTTTTCCTTCATAAGCTAATTCTACTCTACGCTCATATAATACAGCTTCAATAGCAGAATATTTATCTGATAATGTACCAATTCCGTAATTATTTGCTGATGGAATACCAACACGAGCTCTAATTTTTCCTAAATAAGCAGAAGCGCTACCTGTTTGTCCTAATGCTGCATAACACTCCGCAATATTCAACAACAACTCTGCATAACGGTATTCCATAATATCCGTTGGTGAAAACTGATAATTAGTTGCATTAGTAGCCGTTGTATTTGTCATTTTTCTAACAAATGCAGGACTTGTTGATGTAGTATTAAGGTCATTAAAATAAGCTTTATTTGCATTATCTACCCAACGGTAAGACCAAAGAACCGCATTAGCATTTTCTTTATAAGCCCATTTTACACCTGAGAAAGCAAATGTTCTGTAAAATCTTGGATCACGATTCAGGAAGAAAGTAAAATCATTATATCCGTTAGCTGCAGTAGGTCTTGAACCATTTGCCATTGGAAATAAATCAATCATTTCCTTAGGAGCCGAAATACCACCAGTTCCACCCTGACTTGGTAAACGTATCGATTTTTCCCAGTTATTGTTTACGTTAAAGTTTACATCAGCACTTGCATTCCCTAAAAGTTGAACTGTTATTGCTTCTCTACACTTAAGATTATCAATCAAAAACATAGCATCCCAATCTTTAATTGAAGCTCCGTACAATCCGTATCCATCTTGCGTTAATTGATTTTCTGCTGCTAATCCAGCATCTAACGCTGCTTGCCAACGGTCATTAGCACTATCCCAATTTTTATTAAATAAAGGACTTGCATATGTTAATAACACACGAGATTTTTGAGCTAAAGCTGCACCTTTTGTAAAACGTCCATAATTTGCTGAATTCCAATCTCTCGGCAATAAACTTGCAGCCATATCGAAATCTTTTATTATTTGCGCCACTACTTCAGATACTTTTGCTCTTGGAAGTTTAATAGCCGGATCATCAACAGATGGCTGCATAACAGTCGTAACGATTGGAACACCTCCATAAGTACGCATCAAATCAAAATATTGTAAAGCACGCAAATAGTACATTTGTCCTTTTGCCTGATCACGGAAAGTTTGATCTAAACTTGCTCCTTTTACATCAATATCCTCAAGTAAATTATTACATTCTCTAATTCTGGTGTAGGCATTATTGACAATACCAGTACCAATTTTGGCACCAAAATAATCTTTAGCTACATCAGGAGTATTAAGGATTTTACTTGGATTTGTATAATCCTGAACTCCTCCTTGCTCTTCAGTTAATTTTGTATTTGCATCTGTGTAAACACCAACCACACTAGCTGTTGGCCCTTTAAAAGCTGCAAAAAACTCAAAGTATTGATTATCAACATAAGCTTGAACACGTGCCTGACTTTGATAAAATGAATCATCATACTGCCCGATAGGCTTTACATCTTCCAGGAAATTGTCGCTACACGAAACACTTAAAACAACTACAAGTGCTAAGGTTATATATATATTAAATTTTGTTTTCATAATTGATATCGAATTTAAATTAAAATGATATGTTTAAATTAAACGACCATGATCTAAGAGTAGGGTAACCTGCTGAAGAATTGTCGTACATATTACGATAATGACCCGGATAAGGATTATAAAGATCCCAAAGATTATTACCCGTTATACCTACAGATATATTTTGAATTTTAGTTTGAGCTAAAGCCTGCTTAGGAATATCATAAGCAACTGTTAAGTTTCTAACAAAACAACGGAAAGTACTTATTTGCCAAAAATCTGAAGAATTTAATACTCCCGCTTGTGCTAAATTAGGATATTTTCCATTTGGATTATCAGTTCCGTACATGTCGTTCCAGAAAGGCTCGCGTGCCCACATATTACTTGCACTAGAAGTTGCCTGACTCACTAAGTCAACAAAATTAGCTCCTCCCCAAGAAGTTGAAATTTGGGTTCTAACAGATAAGTTGCTGTACTTCATACCAAAATTAGTAGTAAATCCGTATGTTCTGCTCGTGTTTGCTAATTTCGCATAATCATTTCCTACAAGAACCTGACCGTTTGGTCCGCTTAATGTTCCATCATCGTTTAATACACCGGCAACATCCTGATAAGCTAATGAACCTTTCATAATTTTAGTAGGATCAGTTGTACCTAAATAGCTTGGCGTAGTTCCCGCTGCTGCTGCATTTTGACTTAGGTAATTCCAGTAATTTGTAATATCCTGATCTGTACGCAAAATACCATCTCCTGTTGAAGTTTCTTTCCATGTTTTGAATCCCCAAACTGGATTAAAACCTTCTGAATATCCTTCTCTACGTGTGTTATTAGATGGAAGTAAATTCCCTTGATATGGATATTTTACGATTTTATTATCTCCATAAGCAAAATTCACACCTACATCATAGCTAATTTTACCGGCAATTTTATCACTCCAGTTAATACTAAACTCTGATCCCCAGGCATCAACATGTGCATAATTCTGTTCTGCAAATGCTCCACCAATAGCAATTGGCACACCTGTAGCACTACCCATGTCAGTTAACATATCTTTTGTAATATCATAATAAAAGTCTGCTGTAAACTGCAATCTGTTTTGTAAAAAAGCCATATCAAAACCAAGATTGTTTTTTAAAGTAGAATCCCATTTTGCATCTCTGTTTGGATTTACTTTAGGAGTTAACCCTGATGTTAATAAACCTCCGTTTGGTCCAAAGCCCCAACCTTTATTCACGGTTAAGTCATAAAATTGAAACCATTTCCAAGGCTGTAGGTTATCCTTACCAGTTTTACCAATAGAATATCTTATTTTAAAGAAATTTACTGATGGAAGATGTTTTTCAAACCACTCTTCTTTAGAAGCTACCCAACCCAATTGAAGAGAAGGAAAAGTTCCCCAGTAATTTTCTGGTGCGAACTTCGTAGAAGCATCACTACGGATAAGAAATTGTACTAAATATTTTGATTGATAGTTATAATTCAAAGTTCCGAAATACGAAAGTGTTGCATTATTTCCTTTTAATGCTGTTGAGTTACCTGTATCAACTATTCCTGCTGTACGCCAATCTCCAAGATAATCTTTAGGAGTATTGATATAAGCTAAACGAGTACTTTGCCATTCAGACTCTGATCTCTCAGCTCCAAACATCGCACTAATATTATGACTTCCAAAACTTCTGTTATAATTGGCAAAAAAGTTTGCCTGAGTACTTTTAGAAAAATTACTATTGTAATATACTCTTGAATTTCTAACGTTAGTTTCAATTGCATAATCAACCATACCACCAACTTCTGGATTTTTAACAATAGCACTTGGGTAAGCTGCACTTGCAAGGTGATTATCCTGTAATTGATAATTTGTGATCCTTGCCAAATCATAAGGCAATTGAATTTGTTCAGAATAAGTTGAGTTATTCGTTCTTGCAAAAGTTGCTTTAAAAGACAAACCTTTAATTGCCTCTACTTTATAATTTAACGACGCATTCACATTGAAAGAAGCATCATCAGTAGTTTGGTGAGAACCATTATCTAAATTCGCAAAATAGTTCCATCCTGCAATGTTATTATTTGCATTTGCACTTCCAAAGTTTTTATTGGTATTTGGAAATGGAGACATATAATACTGTTTACCATCAACTACTGTTTCCCATGGAATAAATTTTGGCATATGCACCAAATATCCATAATCAGCCTGTTCACCACCAGCGGCAGTACCGTAACCACCATCACTAATGTTTGCTGATGCCTTTGTAAATGATTTATCAATAAATGCAGTTGTTCCCGAAATAGAAGCAGAGAAATCTAAATTTTTTGCAATTTTTGCATTAATCCCTGTACGATAATTCCATTTGTCATATTTCTGGTAACCAAGGTTTGCATCTTGTGTTAAATAAGTAGCTCCTGCGAAATAAGTAATATCTTCACTACCTCCGCTTATATTAAACGAATGTTTTTGTTGAATAGCTGGTTTCCAGGCTTCTTTTAACCAATCGTAATTCAAGCCTTTCATTTCTTCCAATTCAGCAGCAGAAAACAAACTTGCCGGTGCAATCGTTGGATTTTGACCCGTTAAAAATCTATTGTTAAAAACTCCAAACTCGTAAGCATTCATTGTTTTAGTATGACTAACAGCATCATTAACAACAAATTGACTATTATAGCTAAATTTAGCCTTACCTGCTTTACCTCTTTTAGTTTTAACAACAACGGCACCTTGTGAAGCACGTGAACCATATATAGCTGCTGATGCATCCTTTAGGATAGTAATACTTTCAATTTCTGAAGGATCCAATCTGTTAAAAGCATCTAATGTAGCCTTACCAGTAGCGGGATCAACCTGAACCATATCATCAATTACAATTAATGGTATAGTTGAATTTCCATCTTTTGAAAAACCAAAAGTTTGACGAATTTGAATACTTGCAGCATCTCCAGGACGACCTGAACCTCCTGTAACCGCAAGACCAGGAACCAATCCTTTTAAAGCGTCAGATAAGTTGGTTACCGGCAAATCCATTAAATCATCTGGTTTGATGGTAGCGATAGCACCAGTAAGGTCCTTCTTTTTCTGAGTACCATAACCTACAACTACAATGTTTTCTAATTGATTAGAATCTGATTGCATTTTTAAATCAACTTTGGTACGTCCAGCTAAAGGAGTTTCAACTTTCTTCATACCAATGTAAGAGAAAACTAATGTTGCTCCTGCTTTCACCGTAATTTTATACTGTCCATCAAAACCTGTAGTAACAGTATTTTTTGATGATTTCTCTGTTACGTTAACTCCCGGAAGCTGGCCTCCAATATCATCTGTAACAGTTCCTGTAATTGTAACACTGCCTGAGTTTTGAGCAGAAGCTGCCATACTCAACAGCATAAACAAAAGAAAAACATATTTCTTTATAAATGCTTGTTTCATAAATGTTTTGTTTTGGTTAGTCATTATTTAGTTAGTTAGTTTTTAATGAAAAAATGCATTCCTAATTAAATTAACATTTGATGCTTTTAAATGTTAAAAATACATTTATTTATTTGTGATCCAAAAATATAACGATTGCGTAGTTCAACCGTCCTGTGCTATCCTGTTTTATTTTATTATTCCAAAAAAAGCTTCTAAAAAAAATCATATTAGTAAAAAAATGAAAGAAAAAATATACAGAAGCCAATAAATACAAAAAAAGTTTGAATATTCAGGAATATCCAAACCATTTTTTATGCAAAATTCACAGATTATGTAATAAAATGAATTATAACTTATTTAATTCGTAAAATGAATTACGGCTCACAGCTGTTATTGAAGTATTTAAGCCCAATTTTTTACAAATACAATTCTTGTAAAAATCTGAAAAAAGACATTTATAAGAATAAAAAACTTACAGATTAAAAAAGTAAATAGTTAAAAGTATCCTATAAACTTCAACCAAAACTTTAACATTTTTTCGCGCGAAAAAAAGTAAATTCTTACACCGTACTAAACGCCTTCCTACATAGAAGTAAGATTAATGCGACAACCACACTGTCATTTCTGCTGCAGCATGGTTTCCCCAGGCGAAATATGGAATTAACTTCACATTAAATTCTTTCCCTTTTTGAGATGATAGCGGCTGATATAATTTTTTATCCCAAGGTTTGTCCTGATTTAAAAATGAAGTTGCATTTATAGTTAATAATTTTCGATTATTTACTTCAATAAAATTAGTTGTAAATACTGAATTTGCATTTAAAAGCACTTCATTAATACTGGTATTGGCAGGAAGCTGATCCGATTCTAAACAATAAACAATCGGTCCTCTTTTTACCGCAACCTGATTTTTTACTTCTTCTACTAACGGATTTGCCTGCATTAATTCAACAGGCATTGGAAGATTCAATTCGATAACATCACCTTTTTTCCATTTCTGATTTACTTTTGAATAAGCTCCTGAAGTAACTGCAGCATCTATCTTTTTTCCATTAACTGAAATTAGAGCGCCTTGACTCCATCCTGGAATTCGTAATAAGAAAGATTGTGCCTCTTTTGGAGCTTTTACAATCTTTAATGTAATTTTTCCGTCCCAAGGATAATTGGTTTGCTGTTCAATTTCAATTTTCTCGCCATTAGGCAAGGTCGTTTTTAACGAATTACTTCCGTATAAATTAACATACAAACCTTCTATTGAGATACTGTAGGCATAGTTATTAACCTCAGCAATTGTACGCGTTACATTCGGCGCACAGCAATTGGATAGTGCAATATAACCTTCGCGTTCTTTGCTCCATCTTTGCTTAAAGGGCAAATCTTTAGAAACATTTAGCGGATTATTGTAACAAAATTTCGTTCCTTCTAAACTCATTCCTGATAAAACGCTGTTATAAAGTGCTAACTCCACAATATCTGCATATTTGGCATCGCCCGTAATTTGAAGCATTCTCCAATTCCATAAAACATTTCCAATATTCGCACAGGTTTCGGTATGGGCCGTCGCATTTGGTAATTGAAAAGGTCTTCCGTAAGCCTGATGAATTTTTTGTACATCGGTTGGATTATAAGAAGTTCCGTCTGGCGAAACTCCGTCATATAAAGAACCGCAAGCTCCTGTAATATACATTTTTCGGTAGGTTACATCGTCCCAAATCGATTCCAGATTGTCTAATAATTTCTTTTCTCCGGTTTCTGCATATAAATCGGCTACTCCGGCATAAAGGTAATTTGCTCTTACGGCGTGACCCATAGCAGTCGTTTGCTGTCTAAACGGAATTCTATCCTGATTATCATCGGTGCCATCATTTGTTGTTCCTCTGATATCAATTAAATTATTTGCCAATTCTAAATATTTGGGATTTTTAGTAGTACGATACATCTCTACAATTCCCATATAATGTGATGGACAAATGGCATTTCGCGCCAATTCCGGTGAAGCTTTTTTGTAAAAATCATATAGATAATCGGCTACACCTTTTGCGATATCCAGGAAATTGGTTTTTCCAGTCGCACGGTAATGTATGCAAGCTGCGGTCATCAAATGCCCCATGTTATATTTCTCAAAACCTAGTTGCTTTTTAACTTCTTCCGGGCCTAAAGTTCCCCAACGTTCGTCAATTAAAACCGGAGTATGAATGTAACCGTCTTTGCGTTGCACTTTTGCAAATAAGGCAATAGCCTGATCCATTTCTGCATCTAACTTTTTGTCTTTTGTTACGGCATAAGTGGCCGCCATTCCTTCAAAAATTTTATAAAAATCACCATCATGAAATGAAGGCCCTTTAAAAGTTCCCTTACTTTCTCCGGCTGCAATTTCAAAATTTTTATAGGCATGTGAAATCGAATCGTTATGATACAAATCCCACATGTAAGGCAAGGTGCTTTGGGTCTCAACATCAAATTGCTCTTTCCAAAAACCGTTTGTCCATTTCACATCTTCTAAACTTACACTTTGTAATTTAGAATACGGGCTGTTTGAATTTGCCACTAAACCTTTATTCTGAGCAAAGAATGAGGTTGAAATTAAAAACGCTGATATGATGATATTCTTTTGCATTATGAATGTTTTTCTTTCGCCACGAATTCACGAATTAGAATATTATTAATTCGTGAATTCGTGGCTAATTAATTTTATTTCACAAAGAAATTTATTGTACGGCTCATTGAATCTCCATCAGCATCTTTTACGGTAATTACCACAGATGCAAATCCTTTTTCGATAGCTGTAAATTCAATGTCTTTTCCTTTTAAAACTACTTTTGCATTTTTAAGATCTGAGAAAGTATAAACTGGTGCTTTCTCGTATCCTCTAAAATAATCCGCTGCCGAAAGTTCTTTCTTTTCTCCTGAATTAATGAAGAAATGAGGTTGTGCCATCCAATCTAAATATTCATCCAATTGTGTAAAACCATCTTTGTCTGCATCCAAATTTGTATCAGCAAAATCTCCCGCTTTAGAATTTTCATTCAATCCTTTTGCAGTTTCCCACCAGTTTGGTAATCCGTCGTGATCTGTATCCCAATCTGCTGCACGTTTTTCAGTAACATATTCACCTAAATCTCCTAAATCTTTTTCAGAATCAATCATTCCTCCTAAACCGCTTTTGCTTCCTTTATAAGTAAATGTTCCCTTTAAAGTTTCCTGAATAATTCTGTTATCATGTTTATCAAAAAACGGTTCACTCGCTCCAACATCCGAAAGGACATTTTTATAAGCTGCCGTTGCACTTTCTGTTTTTACATACGATTCAAAAAATGGCTTGTCAACAAAAGTTTCATACTTCACAATTTCATTATGCGAAATTGTAGATGTTCTGCCTTTCTCTTGCGTTTTTTCATCAAAATAACCCTGCATTATATTTCCGTCAAAATAATAACGTTGCATTCCTTTTCCAACACCTTCATGTTGTGCATTCAAAGCATAGAAATATTTGGCAGATGCTCCTGGTTTGTAATAATTATTTACAAAATTAACTTCATTTGCACCTCCGTCAGTTGTTCTTTGTCCCCAGTTATAAACGACATTATTTCTAATGTCCAGTCTTCCTGTATAATAGCCATCTCCATTCAAACCTCCACCTATACTCCAGTTTCTACCGTAGTTATGAGCTAGTAAATTATGGTGAAAACTACCTACATCGCCACCAATTGTAGCAGCAAATCCGTGCATTTTTCCTTCTGGATATTTATCATGCCCTGCCACATTCAGTGCTTCAGAAATCAAAGTACGCTGTAAAGTAATGTTATGTGCACCACGTGAGCTGAAAGATTCGTCGATTGTCCAACTAATAGAGCAGTGATCAATAATACTATTATTGGCACCGGTTAATCCCATTCCGTCAAAGGTTTTTCCGCTTCCAATTCTCACTTTCAAAAATCGGATTATACCATCATTTCCGGTTAATCCAACAGGTGCTTTGCTAATCGTAATTCCTTCACCTGGTGCCGTTTGTCCGGCAATTGTGATGTACGGATTATTTACTACCAAACGATCTGTCAATTTAATATTTCCCGAAACATTAAATACAATAGTTTTTGGACCAGTTCCTTCGTTTACAGCAGCTCGGAAACTTCCCGGACCGTTATCATCCAAATTCGTAACCTCAACTACTCTTCCGCCTCTTCCTCCAACGGCAAAACGTCCGTATCCTTCAGCTCCAGGGAAAGCCAATTGTGCAGGCTTAAATGACCAAACGGTTCCTAAAGTTGTATTTCCTTTTGCATCGACTTCGTCAACACGCCAGTAATAGGTTGTCATGCTGTACAAATCAGCAACTGCAAATTTAGTATCTGTTTGTTTTCCTTTAAATTCCGGTGATTTATCAGTAGCGTCTGTAACTGCTTTTAAATTTGTTCCGAAGTATACTTTATGGGCAACTGCCTCTTTTGAAGCTTGCCAGTTCATTATAAATTTATCTCCCAAAACAACATGTTCGTCACCATTTTCAGGTTTTGGCGTATGAGATTGTTTTTTAAGATTTGGTGTATCGATTTCAAATCCGTTGATGACCAGTTGCTGAATTAAATTGGCATCTTTTGAATCTAATTCAAAACGGATTACCACATTTTTACCTGCCTGAGCATTAAACTCAATGTAAGCGGTTGCCGCCTCAATAGTTGAAGTTGCTCTGTTGGTAGACGTTACCGTTTCGGCCAATTTATTATTTACAAATATTTTTATGGGAGCAAATGATTTTCCTTCGATCTTGTCAAAAGTGTTATGAAAAGTAAGCAATGAATGTTGTCCTGCTTTTAATCCGCTAATGGTTAGTTCTAAATTTTTATCAGTAAATAAACCATCACTTGTTAATCGACCGTAAAATGGTGCATTCATTCCGACTTTAAACCATTTCGACGAAAAATTTCCTTTTAATTTAAATGTTACACCATTAAAAGTTTTCTCCGCTTCCGTTTGTTCCGTAATCGGCCATGAACTATAATTTGGGTCACTTACTTCTTCTGCTCTTCTTCCCGAAAAATCGAAATCGACTTTTACGATTTGTTTTTCAGCTGTTTTCCCTGCTGATTGTGCCTGCCCGTTTGTTGACAAAAGCAGTGACAAAACAGCAGCGCTCATTAATTTCTTTATCATTGTAATTGGTAATAGTTAGTTAGTCTAATTTTTTCTTTTGTTCTATTGAAATCCCTAACAGATTTATAATGTCTTTTTCTCTTTCCTGAGGAACCACTTTGATAATTTTCGTAATTCCGTTTTGAAGCTCGGCTTCTATAGTAGTATTTTGAGTTGCATGTAATTTAAAATGAACATTCCAGTCTTTTGGCCAGGCCGGAAAAAGATAGATTTTTCCGTTGGCTTCTTGCAATAACATTTCCTGCATTCCAATCATTCCGGCGCCACCCCAATTATGATCTGGAACCCAGTCGAAACCAGGACCCCAAAATGCCGAAAATCGTCGCCCCGAATCACTCATTTTTAATAAATTGTATTTTGCAGCTTCTTCGGTTAAACCTAATCTTGCAGCAAAAATATTGTCTTGTTTCCAGCCAATATGACTTCTGAATTTAATGGCATCGGCATCGTATTTCCAGGTATTCAAAGCCGTTTCTAAATCTGGTTTTCCTACTCCATAAATTCCCCAAGGATAAACCGGATATAATTGTGGTACTTCAGAATTATTAACTCTTTCCCACGACTTTGCCGGGACCAATACTTTATGATTTTCGTTTGTGCCAAAATTTAAAGGCGGAATTCGGGTTTGAAAACCTTTTAAGTACTCCAATTCTTCTTTCGATAATTGTTCCGCAGAAAGATTTAATAGTTTTTCTGTAATTACCTGCAAAGCGGCTACTGTGCTATTGGAATTATTCGCCATTTTATACGTTTCAGCACCTGAACCCGGAAATAAAATTAATTTTCCGTTTCCGTCTAAAGCCTTTCTTCCACGTTGTTTAGCCAGATATTGATAATGTTCATCAAAAAAATGAAGGCAGCTTATGATAAAGGAATTGTATTTCTGAATGTCTTCTTTTGCAAACTCCTTTTGCTGCAGCATCATTTGGCAGAATTCAAAAACCGTGTCCCACTCATATTCCAGCCAGGCATTATATTCCATTCCCGGATCGTAATCTGCGGGACGTTTCCATTCGTATTCGGCCGGATTTGGTAAACCGAAATTTTCTAATTGCTCTGTAAATGCTGCACCGCCGTGTTTCCAATAAACCTGAGAACGCAATTCGGCATTTTTTTGCAAACTCAGATAATAATCCAATTGCGATTTCATCATATCAAAATCACCACTTTTTAGCATCGGAAAATAAACCAATCTCTGATTTTGAGCGGTCATCGTTCCTCCGCCCCAATTTCTAAAATCGGATGTGAAATTTAAATCGGGATTTGTAAAAACCGGATCAACAGTGAATAATCCTCCGTTGAATTTTGTTGGATATTTTCCGTAAGCATTGCATCCTAACATATATCGGAACAACTGATAATTTTTTCCGATTTGATATACTGAATCCGTTTTAGAATTACTTTTTTGAGTATAAATAAAACTGCGGTTCCAGAAATTATTCCACCAGTTGATGGTATTTTTTTCTGCTTTTTTGGAATTGATTTTATAATCTGAAATTTGATTCTTCAAACCGTTTTCCCAGGAAGTTTGTTGAGAAGATTGATTAGTAAATAAATGAATTTGAAAATTTTGTTTTTTGGATGGTTTTATACTTGAAAGTGCATAACCTTTAAAATCCGTATCCTGATATTTTCCTTCATAAGTTCCGTCAGATTTTAAATTGCTTCCCGTCATGAATCCACCAAAAGTTAGATTCGCCAAAGGATTTAGCATTTGGTCTTTTACCGATTCCATTTTTTGTTGTTTTATGGCAACATCAAAAACGGTTTGTTCTCTGTTTCTATGGTAAAATTGGATTCCATTATTTTCAACTGAAACCGAATCTTTAAAGGTAAAAATTTCACCTTGTGGTGCCCATTTATAAGAATTGGCATTATTTGCTTTTCCTTTGGAAGGACGATTGAAATGACGCCAGGTTTCATAAGAAGCTGTCAATTTCAACGGAGTTTTACTTTCTAACTCTAAATGAATTACGGGTTTAAAAACATCAACCCAAAGTTTGATTTTAGTATTATTTTGAGCAATCGAAATATAACCGTCTTTTAAAACTAGTTCCTGTTTAAAACCTTCATTATCCGTAAACGGATTGGGTGTTAAACTCACTTTTACTCGGCCTAACTTCAATAATGTATTATGTTCATCGAAAGTTCCGCTGCGTGAAAAGTAGAAATATAAATCTCCTTTTTCAACCCAAACATTCAAACCAATGTCGCCTCCGCCCAAAGGCATCGATTCTGATGAATTGGTGCTTTGTGTATTCCAAACCGGATTGTAATTTTCAAGCACAGGAGTTTGCGCTTTGGCTAAAAGCGTGATGAAAAGAAAAAATAAAATTATTGTATTTTTCACACTTATTTGTTTAGACGTAAAATTACTTCAAAATGGAAAACCATTTTATATTTGCTGTTTAAAAACTATGTATTTGTTGTTTTTGTTTATCATCTGACAGAGGAGATTTCTCCTCCGTCGAAATGACAAAGCTGTTCTTTTGCTCAGGAAAAACCTGAAAGATTTTTAAAACCTTCCCGTTCAATCCAAAAGAAATCTTTTAACTAATTAAGTAATAACTTAAATGAATTGATTAGACTTCTTATATTGTAAAAGGTTTAATCGACTACCACTCATCTGTTCGAAAAGAAGAAACCGGTAAACCTCCTGCACTAAATAATTCTGCTTTTGCAAAGTCTTTAAACAGGTAACGAACTGCTACTGGTTTAGCCACTTT
>Ga0247813_10000193_pt1 | contig 70938 bp, 71 predicted proteins | sample UWRJL169409C1_FD_180719 | JGI IMG/M metagenome (GOLD analysis project Ga0247813, IMG submission 180719) | Plant litter microbial communities from Arlington Agricultural Research Station in Wisconsin, United States - UWRJ-L169-409C-1 | ecosystem: Environmental > Terrestrial > Plant litter >... | reverse complement strand
CCACTTGAGCGAATTGATGGCGTCGCTGGAGGGGCATGTGCTCTCGCTGGGCGACGATGTGCAGCGCAAGGAGCTGAAGCTGTACGTGGCCTTCAAGCGCCTGAAGAACTTTGCCACCGTGGTGCCGCAGAAGACGCGCTTGCTTGTGTACCTGCACGTCGACCCAACCCAGGTGCTGCCGCTACCGTCGAACGGGCGGGATGTCAGGCAGCAAGGCCATTGGGGAACTGGCGATCTGGAACTGTCCCTCGCGTCGCAGTCCGATCTGGATGCAGCGAAGCCGCTGATCCTGTTGGCGTATGAAGGTCGTGCGATGGTTGCGATGACTTCATCAGGAAGTTGACGGTCAGCAACAAAGCCGGTGTTGCACAGAAGTCGGCTCAGCCGGCTCCGAAACGTCCTGAGTGGTGGCCGGTGCGCGGCCCGAAGCGTGAGTTCGAATGGTAGCGGAGGCGTCGCCTCCTCACTCCACCGTCACACTCTTCGCCAGATTCCGCGGCTTGTCCACATCCGTCCCCCGCGCACACGCCGTGTGATACGCCAGCAATTGCAGCGGCACCACATGCAGCAGCGGTGACAGCGCACCGTAGTGCTCGGGCATGCGGATGACGTGGATGCCTTCGCTGTTCTCCAGGCGCGTGTCGGCGTCGGCCAGCACGTAGAGCACGCCGCCGCGGGCGCGCACTTCCTGCAGGTTGCTCTTCAACTTTTCCAGCAGCGCGTCGTTGGGCGCCACAGCCACCACGGGCATTTCGCTGGTCACCAGCGCCAGCGGGCCGTGCTTGAGTTCGCCGGCGGCGTAGGCCTCGGCGTGGATGTACGTCACTTCCTTCAACTTGAGCGCACCTTCCAGCGCAATCGGGTAGTGCAGCCCGCGGCCCAGGAAGAGCGCGTTTTCCTTGCGCGCGAAGTCCTCGGCCCAGCTGATGATCTGCGGCTCCAGCGCCAGCACCGACTGCAGCGCGACGGGCAGGTGGCGCATGGCCTTCAGGTAGCCGGCTTCGGCCTCGTCGCTCAACCGGCCCTTGGCCTGGGCCAGCGCCAGCGTCAGCAGGAACAAGCCGGCCAACTGGGTGGTGAACGCCTTGGTCGACGCCACGCCGATCTCCACGCCGGCGCGCGTGATGTAGGCCAGCTTGCATTCGCGCACCATGGCGCTGGTCGCAACGTTGCAGATGGTCAGCGTCTGTTCCATGCCCAGGCTGCGTGCGTGCTTGAGCGCAGCCAGCGTGTCGGCGGTCTCGCCCGACTGGGTGATGGTCACGACCAGCGTGCGGGGGTTGGGCACCGAATCGCGGTAGCGGTACTCGCTGGCGATCTCGACCTGCGTCGGCATCTTCGCGATGCTCTCCAGCCAGTACTTGGCGGCGCAGCCGCTGTAGTAGCTCGTGCCGCAGGCCAGGATGAGCACCTGGTCGATGTCCTTGAACACGCGGTGTGCACTGGCGCCGACCGCGCCGTTCTGGCCGACGCCGTCGAACAGTTCGGGCACGATGCCTTCCACGCCTTCGAGCGTGTCGGCAATGGCGCGCGGCTGCTCGAAGATCTCTTTTTGCATGTAGTGGCGGTACGGACCCAGTTCGGCCGCGCCGCTGTGCGCGAGCACCGTGCGCACCGGGCGTTGCGCCGCCGACAGCGGCTTGTGCGCGCCGTCGACGATCCAGTACTTGCCCGGCTGCAGGTCGACCGCGTCGCCCTCCTCCAGGTAGACGATCTGGTCGGTCACGCCGGCCAGTGCCATGGCGTCGCTGGCGAGGAAGTTCTCGCCGCCGTCCTTGCCCACGCCCAGGATCAGTGGCGACCCGGCGCGCGCGCCGATGACGCGCTGCGGCTCGTCGCGGCAGATCACGGCAATGGCGTAGGCGCCATGCAGTTGCTGCACTGCGGCCTTGACGGCGTCGAACAGGTCGCCGTCGTAGAGACTGTCAACCAGGTGCGAGATGACTTCGGTGTCGGTCTGGCTGGCGAACACGTAGCCCTTGGCCTGCAAGGCCGCGCGCAACGCCTCGTGGTTTTCGATGATGCCGTTGTGAACCAGCGCGATGCGCGCTGGCCGCGCGCTTTCTGCGTCCTCACCCGGGCCGTGGCTGAAGTGCGGATGCGCGTTGTGCACCACGGGCGCGCCGTGCGTGGCCCAACGCGTGTGCGCGATGCCCGTGAGCCCTTCCAGATGGTCGTCGGCCACTTGCGTGAGCAGGTCGGCCACGCGCGACGTGGTGCGCGCACGCGTCAGGCCGCCCGCATGAACGGCCACGCCGCAGGAGTCATAGCCGCGGTATTCCAGCCGCTGCAGGCCCTGGACGAGGACGGGAACGATGTTGCGATGGGACGCTGCGCCGACGATGCCACACATGGGAGACCTGCCTTTTTTCGATGAGTGAGTGGGGACCGAGCCCTGGACTGTACAGATCGTAGAACGCCATGGAAGATTAAGTATTTCTCATTTTTAAGACTTATGGAATAAAAATTCACTCAAACCATGAAAAGAACTTTTATTTCATAATGCTTTAAGTCATGGAATCCATATCACTCGACGCCATCGATCTCCGCCTGCTCGACGCCCTACAAAGCGACGCGTCGGAGACCAACCAGCACCTTGCGGCCCGCATGGCGATCTCGCCGCCGACCTGCCTGCGCCGCGTCCAGCGCCTGCGCCAGGCCGGGTTGATCGAACGCGAGATCGCGCTGCTGTCGCCGGGCCGCATGGCCGCGGTGCAGGGGCATGGCCTGGAAGCGGTGGTCGAAATCTCGCTCGACCGGCAGGACGAGGCCTCGCTCGCCGCCTTCGAGGCGCGCGTGGCCGACGACGACGCCGTGCAACAGTGCTACCGCGTATCGCCGGGCCCGGACTTCATCCTGATCGTGGGTGCGCGCGACATGCCCGGCTACCTGGCGCTGGCGCAACGCCTCTTCAACAGCGACGCGAACGTGCGCAACGTCAAGACCTTCTTCAGCGTGAAGCGCGCGAAGTTTGCGCCGCGAGTACCGCTGGGCTGAACCGCTGAACGAGGCAAATGGCACGTGGCCGAAGCGCGCGCCTCGTGCCCACTCGACCTCCGGCCACGTGCCGCGTCAGGCCTTGTCGATCTTCTTCGGCCGCTGCCAGTTCGCAAAGCTCACCTGCCGCGCGCGCCCGACGGTGAGCGCGCCCGGCTCGGTGCTCTTGGCGATGGTGGACCCACCGCCGATGGTGCCGCCCGCACCGAGGGTGATGGGCGCGACCAGCACGCAGTTGCTGCCCACGTGCACGTCGTCGCCGATCACCGTGCGGTGCTTGTTGGCGCCGTCGTAGTTGGCCGTGATGCTGCCCGCGCCGTAGTTCACTCGCTCGCCCACCGTCGCGTCGCCCAGGTAGGCCAGGTGGTTGGCCTTGGCGCCCTTGGCCAGCGTCGAATTCTTCACCTCGACGAAATTGCCGATGTGCACGTCCGCACCCAGCTGCGCGCCGGGGCGCAGCCGCGCGAAGGGGCCGACCAGCGCGCCCGCGCCCACGGTCACGCCGGCCTTCTCTCCGTCGATGTGGGTGAACGGGTGGATCACCGCGCCCGCCTCGATCCGCGCATTGGCGATCACGCAGTGGGCGCCGATGCGCACGCCGTCGCCCAGCGACACGGCACCTTCGAACACGCAGTTGACGTCGATCTCCACGTCGGTGCCGCAGTCGAGCGTGCCGCGCAGGTCGAAGCGCGCCGGGTCGGCCAGGCGCACGCCGGCTTCCATGAGCGCGTCGGCCTGGCGCAATTGCCAGGCCCGCTCCAGCGCGGCCAGCTGCGCCGGATTGTTGATGCCGGCAACCTGCAAGGCGTCGGTGGTCACATGCGCCACCACCGGCACGCCGTCGGCCACGGCCATCTTCACGATGTCGGTCAGGTAGTACTCCGCCTGGGCGTTGCGGTTGTCCAGGCGTGCCAACCAGCCTTTGAGAAGGCGGGCCGGCACGGCCATGACGCCGCTGTAGATCTCGCGGATGGCGCGCTCGGCGTCGGTGGCGTCCTTCTGCTCGACGATGGCCTGCACGGCACCGCCGGCCTCGCCGCGCACGATGCGGCCGTAGCCCTTCGGGTCGTCGAACACGATGGTCAGCAGCGCCAGCCGTTCGCCCGCGCTCGCGGCCAGCAGCGCCTGCAGTGTGTCGGCGCCGATCAGCGGCACGTCGCCCGACAGCACCAGCACCGTGCCGTCGTCCGGCAACACCGGGGCGGCCTGCTGCATGGCGTGACCCGTGCCGAGCTGCGGCATCTGGCGAACGAACTGCAGCGGCACCACGCCCCGCGCGCCCGCGCCGAGGGCCGACTCCACGACTTCCGCGCCATGCCCTGTCACCACGACCACCTGGCGTGCGCCCACCCGCGCGGCGGTATGGATGACATGCATCGCCAGCGCACGCCCACCCAAACGATGCAACACTTTGGGCAATGTGCTCTTCATCCGCGTGCCTTTGCCCGCGGCCATGATCACGACATCGGTGGCCATCTCCGCGCCTTGCGCGTCTCGTATTTGCTGTGGAATCTGCGTCATGTTTCTTTCCCGAATGCGTTTCGCAAGGTCAGTGAAGATTATCGGCGCGCTCCTGGCGACCGCTGCTCTCGCTTCCTGCAGCACCATCAAGCTGGCCTACAACAACCTGCCTGAGTTCACCTACTGGTGGCTCGACGGCTATGTCGACTTCAACGGCGCGCAGACGCCCCGTACCCGTGACGAACTGACCGCCCTGCTCGCCTGGCACCGCCGCAACGAGCTGCCCAGGCTCATCGCCCTGGTGCAGAAGGCCGAAGCCATGGCGCCCAACGACGTGACGCCTGCGCAGGTCTGCGCGCTGGCCGACGAAGTGCGCGCCCGCCTGGTGGCCGTCGGCGAGCAGGCGGCCCGCCCGGGCACCGAACTCGCCATGAGCCTGGGCGAGGCGCAGTTGCAGACGCTGGCGCAAAAATACGCAAAAAACGACGCGAAGTTCGCCAACGACTGGGTCGACCGCACGCCCGAGCAGGTGCACCGCAAGCGCTACGACGACTTCCTGGAGCGCAACGAAGACTTCTACGGCCCTCTCGACGTGGAGCAACGCGCGCTGATGCGCCGCCTGACCGACCAGTCGCTGTTCGATCCCAAGCGGGTCGCCGCCGAACGCCGAAAGCGGCAGGCCGAATCGATCGCGCTGCTGCGCCAGGCCAGCACGACAGCCATGGCGCCCAACGACGTGCAACGCGCCATCGTCGCCTACGTGCGGCGCGTGGCCGACCCGGCACCCGGCCCGTGGCGCGACTACCAGCAGGCGTTGACGCAGGAAGGATGCAGCAACGTGTCGATCCAGCACAACGCCATGCGGCCAGCCCAGCGCGAACGCGCCGTGCAGCGCCTGCGTGCCTACCGCGACGACCTGCGCACGCTTGCGCTGCAGGACAGCGGCGCACCGTGAACGCCGCGAAGCCGCCAGCCTTGAAGGGTCAGATGAGCGGCACCGCGCGCAGCGGCCGCTCGAAATAGTCGCCCAGCGCCTCCAGCGCGTGCGGCTCGAGGATGCGCAGCCAGCCGTTGTCCAGCTTGTGCAGCCCCAGGCGCTGCAGCCGGCGCAGCGTCTTGTTGGTGTGCACCAGCGACAACCCCAGCGCATCGGCGATGTGCTGTTGGTTGAACGGGAATTCGACCCAGCCGTCCTTGATCATCCCGGCCCGCTCGGCGCGGCGAAAGAGCTGCATGAGCAGCATCGCCACACGCTCGCTCGCATTGCGGCGGCCAGCGGTCACCAGGTTGTCGTCGACCAGCTTTTCCTCGCGGGCGGCCAGCCAGGTGATGTCGTAGCCCAGCTTGGGCTGGACCTTGAACATGTCCCAGAGCCGGTCACGGCTGAAGGTGCACAGCGTGGCGCCGGTGACGGCCTCCACGCCATGCGTCTGGCCGTCGGCGAATTCGTCCTGCAGCCCGATGAAGTCGCCGGGAAGCAGAAAGCTGAGGATCTGGCGGCGACCGTCGCTCAGGGTCTTGTAGCGAAATGCCCAGCCCGAATAGAGCGTGAAAAGCTGGGTGCTGCGCCGGTGCTCCGAGACGATCGCGCCGCCGGCGTCGACCTCGCGTTCGCCGGTGCGAAAGTCTTCGATGAGCTGCAACTGTTCGTTCGACAGCGGCAGAAAGGCCGGGTTGTTGCGCAGGCCGCAGGCCGCGCAGGGATGGGCGCCGCGCGGCGGGCAAACGGGTGCCGGGTAGTCCTCAGGTTTCACCCCGTAACTATAGGCGCAAGCGTCGTGTCTTTTGACATCTGCAAGCGCTCCGGAGCTTCCTAAACTCCATGGCCTTGACCGAACTCCACGAAATCCTCTACTGCAGCGTCCTGGCAGACGACCAGTCCCCCACCGTCGTGGGCCAGATCGTGACGCACGCCCGAGCCCGCAACCCGGGGCGCGGCATCACCGGCCTGCTGGTGTTCGATGGCATGCGCTTCTGCCAGCACATCGAAGGCCCGCGCAACGCGGTGTTCGAACTGGTGTCGTCCATGGAAATGGATGTGCGGCACGCGGACATGCGCGTGGTGTACGACGGCGCGTTGCTGCAGCGCCGCTACCAACGCTTCGACATGGGCTTGGCCGAAGGCGATGACGTGACCGGCCTGGCCGAGATCTACACGCTCGACGGCCAGGTCGCGCTCGACCGCTTTCTCGCGCTGCGCAGCGGTTTCGACGTCAGCGGCTGATCAGCTCGCAGCGCCGGGCGTGGCGGCGTCCCAGCTGCAGGTGGCGCCATAGCCATCCCACGGTTCCAGCACGAGGCGCTGGCCGGCGGCCACGCGCAGCGATTCTCCGGGCGCCAGCACCAGGTCTTCGCTGCCCCACGTGGCGGTGGCATCGCAAGTGACCCAGATGCGGCCCTGCCGCACCCGCAGCACGCTCGCTTCGGTGGCCTTGAGGGTCATCGCCTCGCCCACCTCGATCCGCCATGCACCGCGGCGCACGGCCGACGGCACGGCGGCAGCAGCAGCTGCTGCGCGCGTGGGCAACGACAGGGACGGGAGCGAAGAGGATGCGGCGGACATGAGGAACTCCAATGGGCGTTGTGACGAAACGCAACGGCGCGATTCGGGAATGAATGATCTTCCTGGCCCCGTTGGCAGTCCAATGAAAAGGAGTTAGCCTACTGATTCCGTTTTCGCATCAATCCATGCAGCACTCACAAACGCACCTGCGCTCCCGGCCGATCGGCGCCGGCCATCTGCGCGCCTTCGAGGCCGTGGCGCGCCATCTCAACTTCCGCGCCGCGGCCGAGGAAATGGCGCTCACCCAGTCGGCCGTGAGCCGGCAGATCCAGTCGCTGGAAGAAGAAGTCGGTGTGAGCCTGTTCCTGCGCCACACGCGCGCGGTGGAGCTCACCGGCGCCGGTGCGCAACTGCTGCTGGCCGTGCAACAGTCGCTGCCCCGCATTGATGGCGCGGTGCGCCAGATCCGCCAGAGCGCGGGCCGCAAGAGCGTGGCGCTGACCACCTTTGCGTCGTTCGCGTCAATGTGGCTCATCCCGCGGCTGGAGGCCTTCCAGCGTGACAACCCCGACATCGACATCCGCATCGACGCCAGCGACACGGCGCTCGACCTGGACGTGGCCGACGTGGACATTGCGCTGCGCTACGGCCCCCGCGAGAACATGCCGCTGAACGCCCTGCGGCTGTTCGGCGAAACCATCACGCCGGTGGCCAGCCCCTGGCTGCTCAAGAGCAACCCCGCCATCAAGGGCCCGGCCGACCTGGCCCGCTTCACCCTGATCGAGGCCGGGGACGCGCACCGCACGCACCTCGAGTGGCTGACCTGGCGGCGCTGGTTCGAAGACAACGACATGAGCCGCGCGCAGCCCAAGCGCTGGCTGTACTTCAACTACGCCTACCAGATGGTGCAGGCCGCGCTCACGGGCCAGGGCGTGGTGCTGGCGCGCAGCTCGCTCATCGCCGAGAGCCTGGCCAACGGCGACCTGATCGAGGTCTTGCCGCGGCACCGCATGGACTCACCCATGGCCTACTGGCTCATCGCCGGGCCGCGCAGCGCGCTGCGCCCGGAGATCAAGGCGTTCTGCGAATGGCTGCAGGGCCAGGCCGCTACCACGCGCGAGACCATCGGCGAAGTGCCCGACGCCGACACCATCGACGACTTGAGCTGAAACCTCAGCCGATCGGCCAGACCACGCCGTTGTCGTTGAGGATGGCGTCCAGCGGCACGTCGTGTGCCTCGGGCTCCAGGTTTTCCAGGAAGCCGTTCGTGAAGCCCAGGCCGACCGTGAACGGCCGTGGCTCCAGCGACGCCAGCGTGCGGTCGTAGAAGCCGCCGCCATAGCCCAGCCGATAGCCGCCTGCGCTGTAGCCCAGGCAGGGCACGAACAGCAGCGTCGGCACGATGAGTTCCGTGTCCTTGGGCTTGGGAATGTCGTAGGCGTCGTTTTCCATCGGGCACCCCGGATACCACGAGTGGAAGGTCATCGTCTTGTGCGCACGGTTGACCACGGGCAGCCCGATGCGGCGGCGATGCGGCTCGTCGAGCAGCTCGCCGTCTTCCTTCCAGCGGTGCAGCGCCGGCAGCGGATCGAACTCTCCCTTGATCGGCCAGTAGGCGCCGATGACCGTGTCGGGCCGGCCGACCAGCCAGATGCGCATGACGCGCTGGAGCAGGTCGGCACGCTGCTGGCGGTCGGGCAGCGCCAGGCGCTGCTCGATCAACGCGGCACGCACTTGCGCCTTGAAAAAGGCGGCCGTCCCGGCATGACCTTTTTCCTCGTTTCCTTCGTGTGGCTTGTCCATAATCACCCGATGCAGTTTTCAGGCATTTTGGCACCCCGGCGCCACCTCTTCGGCGCAATCACCCTGGCTTTCGCGGTACTCGCCCAGCCCGCGTGCGCGCAGACCCCCAACGACGACGTGCTCGTCCAGATGAAACAGGCGTTCCAGCGCGGCGACAAAGGCCGCCTGAGCGCGCTGCTGCCGCAGGCGCGCGGCCACGCACTCGAACCCTGGGCGGCCTACTGGGAACTCAAGGCCCGCCTGCAGGAAGCCAGCCCGCTCGAAGTGCAGGACTTCCTCGCGCGCTACGCTGGCACCTACCAGGAAGACCGTCTGCGCAACGATTGGCTGCTGCTGCTCGGCCAGCGCCGCGACTGGGACGGCTTCGCCGCCATGCATGCCGGTTTCCGCATGCGCGACGACCCTCAGGTCGGCTGCTACGCCGTGCTGGTCAACGTCATGCGCACCGGCGTCTTCGCCAAGGCGCAGGGCGACGAGGTGCGCGACAACTGGCTGCGCCAGCGCGAGGCCGACGACGGCTGCCTGACCGCCGCCGACCGCATGATCTCTGAACGTCTCATGACGCCTGCCGACGCGTGGAAGAAGGCGCGGCTGTCGATCGAAGCCAACCGGCCGCAGGCCGCGCGTGGCGCGATCACCATCGTCGCGCCCGAGGCGCTGCCGATGTTCGACCAGCTCAACGCGAGCGCGCCCAAGTTCCTGGGCAGCGCCGTCGTGGCGGCGTCGAAGTCGCGCAAGGAAATGGTGGTGCTTGCGCTCATCAAGATCGCCATCGCCGACCCCGACATGGCCGCGGCCCAGCTCGACAGCAAGTGGTCGGCCATGCTGACGGCCGAAGAGCGCAACTGGCTCTGGGGTGCCATCGGCCGCCAGGTCGCGACCAAGCTGCAGCCACAGGCCAATGCCTACTTCGCCAACGTCACCAGGAACAGCGACCTGTCGGACGACATGCTCGGCTGGAAGGTGCGCGCGGCCCTGCGCGCGGGCCAGTGGAAGGACGTGCAGGCGGCCGTCATGGCCATGAGCACCGAAGCCCAGCTCGACCCGACCTGGGTCTACTGGCACGCGCGTGCGCTGACTGCGCAAGGCGGCGAAGCGCGCCGCGCGCAGGCGCGCGTGCTGCTCGAGACCATTGCAGGCACCCGCGGCTTCTACGAGCTGCTGGCCCTCGAAGACCTGGGCCAGCGCGCCATGGTGCCCACGCGCCCGGCCCCGCTCACCCAGGAGGAAAAGAACGCAGCGCGCGCCAACCCGTCGCTCGCGCGCGGCCTGTACGCCATCGCCATCGGCCTGCGCTCCGAGGGCGTGCGCGAATGGAACTACGCCACCAACCTGCACGACAAGGGCGGCCTGGGCGACCGCGAGCTGCTGGCCGCGGCCGACCTGGCCTGCCAGCAACAGGTGTGGGACCGCTGCATCAACACGAGCGAGCGCACGAAAGGCATGATCGACGTCGAACAGCGCTTCCCCATGCCTTTCCACGACACGGTGCTGCGCAAGAGCCAGGAGATCGGTCTCGACCCGGCCTACGTGTACGGCCTGATCCGCCAGGAAAGCCGTTTCATCATGGACGCGCGCTCCGGCGTGGGTGCCTCGGGCCTGATGCAGGTCATGCCCGCCACCGCACGCTGGACCGCCCGCAAGATCGGCATGACCGGCTTCACTGCCGACCAGATCAACGACCGCGAAACCAACATCACCATCGGCACGGCCTACCTGAAGCTGGCGCTGGACGACTTCGACGGTTCCATGGCGCTGGCCGCCGCCGCGTACAACGCAGGCCCGGGCAGGCCACGCAATTGGCGCAACGGCCCCGTGATCGATGCCGCCATCTGGGCGGAGAACGTACCGTTCAGCGAAACGCGCGACTACGTGAAGAAGGTGCTGGCCAACACCACCAACTACGCGGCCATCATCAGCGGCCAGCCGCAGTCGCTGCGCGCCCGCCTGGGCAACGTCGGTCCGCGCAACGCAGCTGAACCCGAGCCGAACAAAGACCTGCCCTGAGGCCGTGGCCGGCGTGGTGCGCGACACGAGGTGTCGCGCGCATCAATCCGCTCGTCCAACGGCATCAATCGTCCGGCCGTAGGTCGCTAGGATCGGCTTTTCGAACGGGAACCCCCATGCTCAAGCTCTACATCGGCAACAAGAACTACTCGTCCTGGTCCATGCGTCCGTGGGTGCTCATGACGCAGGCGGGTATTCCTTTCGACGAAGTGATGGTGCCATTCGGGTCGGATTTCTCCAGCCCCGACTCGGCGTTCAAGAACACCGTGCGGCCGATCAACCCCGCAGGCACGGTGCCCTTTCTGGTCGACGGCGACGTCGTGGTATCCGACACCCTGGCGATCGCCGAATACCTGGCCGAGTCCTTCCCCGACAAAGCGCTGTGGCCAGCCGACAAGGCGTCACGTGCGCGGGCCCGCAGCGCCTGCGCCGAGATGCACGCGGGCTTTCGCGCCCTGCGCAACCACTGCGGAATGAACATCGAGGCCGACCTGGCATCGCAAGGCGGGCTTCTGATGCGCGACCGGGCCGACGTGCGCGCCGATCTGGAACGGCTGGTCGAACTGTGGAGCGGCTTGCTGGCACAGCACGGCGGCCCGATGCTGCTGGGCGAGTTCAGCATTGCCGACGCGTACTTCGCACCCATGGCGTCTCGCCTGAAAACCTATGCGTTGCCAGTGCCGGACGCCATCGCGGCCTATGTCGAGCGCGTTCATGCGGTGCCGGCCGTGAAGGCCTGGACCGATGCAGCGCGCGCCGAACGCACCTTCGTCGTCGAAGACGAGCCCTACAGGCTCGCGCGCTGACTCTTCGTCAGAAGGTGTAGGTCAGCCCTACGTAGGAGACGATCGGGTTGAGCTTCAGGCGCGTCTCGCTGGTCGCGACATCACGTCCGCCCACCGACGTGGTCAGTGTGGCCTTGGTCTTCAGCGGAATGTACGAGAGCGAGAACGCCAGACCCCAGTTCTTGTCGAGCTTGTAGGCCATGCCGACGTTGAACACAGGCGCAAAGGAACTGTCAAGGTCGGCGGACGTGCGGGCCAGCGCGGCCGGTACGCGGATCTGGCCGGCGATCGCGCCCTGCAGGCTCTGCGACAGTTCGACGTTGCGGTAGAACACGTAGGTGCCGCCGACGCCCAGGTAAGGGCGAAAGGTCGCGTTGCTGTCGTTGAAGTAGTACTTGGCGAGCAGCGTCGGGCTGTATTGGCGAGCCGTGCCGATCTCGCCCAGCCGGCCCAGCGTACCGTCACCGCTGAGCTTGAACTTGGGTGGGACGCCGAGCTCCACCTGGGCGGCCCAGTGCCCATCGATGAAGTAGGTCGCGTTCAGGCCCAACGTATCGGCGTTGCCTACACTCGCGCCAGAGCCTGGAACCTCGCGACGCACGGGCGACGTGAAGGCCAGCGGCTCGCTTGAATCCTGGGGCGCGAAATGCAGCCAGCCTGCACCCACTTGCCAGTCTCCCGCTTGCTGCGCCAGCGCGCCGGTCGATGCCAGGCCGGCCAGCAATGACGTAGCCAGGACGATGGTTGTTTTGACGTTTTTCATGAGCTTCCTGAGTGAATGGGCTGCGCCGCAAAAAATAACCGCTGGCGTACATATAGTTTAAGAACGATCGTGCTTTTTGCGGATGAGGGCTATCCCCAGGGTGGTGCAAAAACGCCACGTCGTGACATGCCTACACTTCCCCCATGAAGACTTATCTCGTCGGCGGCGCAATCCGCGACGCCCTGCTCGGACAACCCGGCAGCGACCGCGACTGGCTGGTGGTCGGCACCACCCCGCAGGCCATGGCCGCACAGGGCTACCTGCCGGTGGGTCGCGACTTCCCCGTGTTCCTTCATCCGGCGACCCGGGAGGAATATGCGCTGGCGCGAACCGAGCGAAAAAGCGCACCGGGCTACCGCGGCTTCACCATCCACGCCTCGCCGGAAGTCACGCTGGCCGAAGACCTGGCGCGGCGCGACTTGACGATCAACGCGATCGCCCTGCCCGTCGCGCAGGTGCCGGCCGACCTGCGCACGCTCGACACCTCGCAACTCGAAGACCCCTTCGACGGCCAGCACGACCTGCAGAACAAGGTGCTGCGCCACGTGACCGACGCCTTTCGCGAGGATCCCGTGCGCATCCTGCGCGTGGCGCGCTTCGCCGCCCGCTTTGCCGATTTCAGCGTGGCCCCCGCCACGCAGGCCCTCATGCAGGAAATGGTGGCCGACGGTGAAGTCGACGCGCTCGTGCCCGAACGCGTCTGGCAGGAACTGTCGCGCGGGCTCATGGAACAGCGCCCTTCGCGCATGTTCGAAGTGCTGCGCGCCTGCGGTGCGCTGCGGGTGCTGCTGCCCGAAGTCGATCGGCTCTGGGGCGTGCCGCAAACCGCCCTGCACCACCCGGAAGTCGACACCGGCGTGCATCTGATGATGGTGCTCGACATGGCCGCTCGACTGAACGGGACGCTGCCGGTGCGTTTCGCCTGCCTCACGCACGACATGGGCAAGGGCACGACCCCGGCCGACGTGTTGCCACGTCACATCGGCCACGAGCAGCGCAGTGCCCGCCTGTTGCGGGACGTGTGCGAGCGCTGGCGCGTGCCGGTGGAGGTGCGCGAACTGGCCGACGTGGTCGCGCGCGAACACGGCAACATTCACCGCAGCAGCGAACTGCAGGGCGCGGCACTGGTGCGCCTGCTGGAACGTTGCGACGCCTTTCGCAAGCCGCAGCGCTTCGACGATGTACTGCTGGCCTGCGAATGCGACGCGCGCGGCCGGCTGGGTTTCGATGAAGCGCCCTACCCGCAACGCACGCGCCTGCGCGCCGTGCTGACCCGCGCCCAGGCCGTCGACACGGCGTCGATCGCCGAAGCGGCCCGCCTGGCCGGCGCGACCGGCCCGAAGATCGGCGAGGCCATCGCCCGTGCCCGCGCCCAGGCCGTGGCCGCCGTCGACTGAACGCAATGCGCGGCGTTGGCCGACGCTGCATCACCCGTGCACCTGCTAAGGTCATTCGCTGATGCAAACGCTACCAACGCCCCCCCAACTCACGCCCGACGTCGCCCTGTTCCTCGATTTCGACGGAACCCTGGTGGCGCTCGCCGAGACCCCGGAGGCCATCGAGGTACCGCCCGCACTGGTCGCCCTGCTGGGTGACCTGCACCACCTGCTGGGTGGTGCCGTGGCGGTGGTCTCGGGCCGCCAGATCGACGTGCTCGATCGCTTTCTCGCGCCATTGCGCCTGCCGGCCGCTGGAGAGCACGGCGTGCAGCGCCGCAACGCCGAAGGCCAGATGCGCGAGGTGCAGCCGCCCGACCTGAGCAGCGTGCTCGACGCGGCCAACGCCCTGGCGGGCGTGCACGAAGGCCTGCTGGTCGAGCGCAAGCATGGCGCCATCGCACTGCACTACCGTCTGGCGCCCGGCCTTGAAATGGTCTGCCGCGAAGTCATGGCGCGCGTCATCGAAGGCCAGCCCCAGCTCGAGCTGCTGCACGGCAAGTTCGTGTTCGAGGTCAAGCCGTCCAGCGTCAACAAGGGCCTGGCGATCGAGGCCTTCATGCAGGAAGCGCCCTTTCGCGGGCGCAAGCCGGTTTTCGCGGGGGACGACACCACTGACGAAAGCGGCTTCGTGGTGGTGCAGCCCATGGGCGGCATCGGCATCAAGGTGGGTTCCGGGCCGACGCATGCGATGCATCGCCTCGACTCCACCCGCACCGTGTACGAATGGCTGGTCGCCACCCGCGACCTGCTGGCACAACAGTCGACCGGCGGGGAGGCGCACTCATGAGCCGCCTCGTCGTCGTCTCGAACCGCGTGGCCGACCCGCGCAAACCGGCAGCGGGCGGCCTGGCCGTGGCGTTGGGTGAGTCCCTGCAGCAGACGGGCGGCATGTGGTTCGGCTGGAGTGGCACCATCATCGAAGACGGGCCCACCGGCGAGGGCGAACTGCACAAGCAGCAAGCCGGCAAGGTGACGCTGGCCACGCTCGACCTGAGCCGCGACGACCATGACAGCTATTACCTGGGCTACAGCAACAAGGTGCTGTGGCCCGTGTTTCACGATCGGCTCGACCTGGCGAACTTCGACGCCGGTTTCATCACCGGCTATCGGCGTGCCAACCAGCTGTTCGCGCGCAAGCTGCTCCCGTTGCTGCGTGACGACGACATCATCTGGGTGCACGACTATCACCTGATCCCGCTGGCGGCCGAACTGCGCGCCATGGGCTGCAAGCAGCGCATCGGCTTCTTCCTGCACATTCCCTTGCCGCCGCAGATCATCATGGCCGCGATCCCGCAGCACGAATGGCTGATGCGCTCGCTGTTCGCCTACGACCTCATCGGCTTCCAGGCCCAGCAGGACGTGCAGCACTTCGAGCGCTACGTGCTCAACGAGGCACACGGCCAGGCCATGGGCGACGACATGTTCCGCGCGTGGAACAACACCGTGCGCGCCAGCGCCTTTCCGATCGGCATCGACGTCGACGAGTTCGTGGCGCTTACGCACGCCAAGGAATCGCGCGACATGTACGACACGATGAAAAAGGAATACTCGACGCGGCGCCTGCTGCTGGGCATCGACCGTCTCGACTATTCCAAGGGCATCCCCAACCGGGTGCGCGCCTTTCGCGAACTGCTGGCGAACTATCCGGAGAACCGCCGCAGCGCGACGTTGATCCAGATCGCATCGCCTACCCGCGAGACGGTCGATGCCTATGGCGACATCCGGCGCGAGCTCGAATCGCTGTGCGGAGCCATCAATGGCGACTACGGCGAGCTCGACTGGATGCCGGTGCGCTACATCCACCGGATGGTCGCGCGCAAGCGGGTGCCGGGGCTGTGCCGCGCGGCGGCCGTCGGGCTGGTCACGCCGCTGCGCGACGGGATGAACCTGGTCGCCAAGGAATACGTGGCCGCGCAAGATCCGGCGGATCCCGGCGTTCTGGTGCTGTCGCGATTTGCCGGGGCTGCGGAGCAGTTGAAGGAAGCGCTGCTGGTGAACCCGTACGACACGCACGGCACCGCCGAAACCATCCAGCAAGCCCTGCAGATGCCGCTGGAGGAACGCAGGTCACGCCATGAAAGGCTGCTGCAGCGCATTCGCGACCAGGACGTGCACTGGTGGCGCGAAACCTTTCTCGAGGCGCTCAAGGAAGTGCCCAGCCAGAGGCCCTGAACGCTCAGTCGAGCAGCGCCAGCGCTGCCAAATCAGTCGAGCAGCGCCAGCGCTGCGTAGTCGCCCACCTTGTCGCCCAGCCCCGCCGCAACGAGCGTCACGCCCTGGGTCAAGGCAGGCAGCTTGCCGTCGATTTCCGCCTGCAGGCGCGGCAGGAGGAAGTCGCGGTTGTGCCAGAACACGCTGCCGCCCAGGCTGATGCGCTCCAGGTCGAGCGTCACGATCAGGTTGTAGAGCATGCGGCCCATCACGCGGCAGAGGGCGTCGGTCGTTTCCAGCGCTTTCGCGTCACCGGCGCCCGCCGCTTCGAACAGTTCCGCGGCGGGTTGCGAGAAGCGGCGCTCCAGCGAATTGCCGGCCACGAGCCCCTCCACGTCTCCCACGTTGCCGCAACCGCACAGCGCATGCACGTTGTCGTCGTCCGACACGAAAGTGTGGCCGACGTGGCCTGCGTTGCCGTTCTTGCCGCGCAGCACATGGCCGCCCACGCACAGGCCGACACCCACGCCCGTGCTCCAGGTGACGTAGGCGCAGTTGTCGATGCCTTGAAGCGCGCCCCAGCGGCGCTCGGCCTCCAACGCGGCCACGGCGTCGTTTTCGACGCGCACCCGCGCAAAGCGTTCGCGCAGCGGGCCTTCGAGCACGGCGGTCATCCAGTCGTTGGGCAACCCGCGCGCCGGACCCGCCAGCCCGCCGCAGATGTTGGGCGTGGCCAGCTCGACGCAACCGTCCTTCAGCACGAACGGCCCGGTCGACGACACGCCGATGCCGTCGAGCGACGACACCTCGACGCCGGCTTCGGCACACGCCGCGTCGATCAGTTGGAGCACCTGCCGGGCCACCGCGTCGTTGCTGCCGGTCTTGGCCGTCGGCGCGGCCTGCCGCACGGTCAGTTTCTGGCTGCCGGGTTCGGCAAGGCTCACGGCCACCTTGGTGCCGCCAATGTCGACGCAGGCTTTCATCGATGCAGACTTTCTGTTCTTGTCGGTTGAATCAACACGGGAGACCCGTCAGACCAGCCTGGCCACGAGCGCCGCGATCATGCTCAACAGCACGGTGCTCGCCAGCGGGATCTGCCATTCACGGCCAAAGGCGCGAAAAGCGAAGTCGCCAGGCAGACGGCCGAAGCCGAAGCGGCGCAGCCACTGGGTGAGCCCGCTCATGAGCACCAGCGCAAGCACGACGACGATGAGCCAGCGAATCATCGTGCCAGCTTAAACGGCCAGCGCCGCCAGCGCCTGTCGGTGAAGTTCGGGTGTGGCCGCTGCTACCACGCGCCCGTCGGACTTCAGGCCGAGCGGCTGGCCCTGCCAGTCGGTGACGACGCCGCCGGCCGCCTCGATCAGGCCCGCCGGGCCGAGGTAGTCGTACGGCTGCAGGCCGGTTTCGACCACCAGGTCGATGGTGCCGCCGGCCAACTGCGCGTAGCCGTAGCAGTCGCCGCCGAAGCGGCGCATCCCACAGCGCCGGCTCAGGGTGTCGAACGCCTGCCAGTCTGCGGCATTGAAGATGTCGGGCGAGGTGGTGACGATGCGCGCCGCTTCGATGCTCGTGCATCCGCTCACGCGCACCGCGTTGCCGTTGCGGTGCGCACCCAGTCCGGCCTGCCCGATCCAGCGTTCGCCGAGCACCGGCATGTCGACCAGGCCGAGCGTGACGCGCCCGCCTTCGAGCACGCCGATGAGCGTGCCCCACAGCGGCGAGCCCGTGATGAAGCTGCGCGTGCCGTCGATCGGGTCGAGCACCCAGACGCGCGCCGCCTCGAGCTGCGTGGCGCCGTGTTCCTCGCCGTAGATGCCGTCGGCCGGGAGCGCCTGGCCGAGGATCTCGCGCATGGCGGTTTCGGCCGCGCGGTCGGCCAGCGTGACCGGGCTTTCGTCGGCCTTGGTGATGATGTCCAGTGGCTGGCGGAACCAGGCCATCGACTGCGCGGCGGCTGCGTCGGCGAGCGCATGCGCGGTGCGCAGGATGTCGGAGGGAAGTGTCATTGCAAAGTGCTCGCGAAGTTCGACAGCGGGTCGGCGGGAGGTCGGCAGAAGATGGAACTCGATTAGAACCGAGACGCTACAAGGTGTGCGAGCGGTCGCCTTCGCGAAAGCCGATGGCGTCCCACGGCTCGCCGACCGACAGGCCGATCACCTTGAAGAGCTCGCCCATCTCGTGCTCGTGGATCAGCATGCCGACCGTCGCGCGTTGCGCCACGCTCGCCCGGTCCGACAGCGTCAGCAGCCCGCAGTTCAGCAGGAAACGACCCTGGCTGCAGTAGCCCATCACCGACAGCCCCGCATCCTGTGCCGCCAGCGCAATGCCGGTGAAGTTGACGTGTGCGGTGATGTCCTTCAGGCCCACGTCGACCAGCGGATCGGCGTCGGCCTGGTGTGCCCGGTGGCACATCACCGTGCCCATGTGCCGCTGCGGGTGGTAGTACTCGCTCTCGGGAAATCCATAGTCGATGAAGAAAGCCGCGCCGCGCTTCAGGCGATCGGCCAGCGTGGCGATGAAGGCTTCGGCCTGCGGATGGACTTCGGTGAGGTAGTCGTGCGGGCCGTCGATGGCCAGGGGCGGCCGGCGGTCGGTCGGCCGGTCCTCCCAGGCCCATCCCGCCGGCGTGGCAGCAGCAGCAGCAGCAGCAGCAGCAGCAGCATCGTCGGCCGGCCCGGGCACCGGCACCACGCCGCGTTCGTACCACTGGCCCTTCACGCGGGCGATCAGGTTCACCGGCATGGCGTCGAGCACTTCGTTGCCCACGACCACGCCCTGCATCTCGTCGGGCAGCGCGTCGAGCCACTCGACCTTGGCCGCATGGCGGGCCAGCGTTTCCTGCTGGCGCGCCCGCAGCGTGCCCGACAGGTCGACGATGCGGTAGTGCGTCACCTGGTCGCCCAGCGTGTCGAGCAACTGCAGCGCCAGCGCGCCCGAGCCGGCACCGAATTCCCACACGGTGTCGGTGCCGGTCTGCGCGAGCGCCTCGCCGACCTGCACCGCCAGCGTCTGGCCGAACAGCGGCGACAGCTCCGGCGCGGTCACGAAATCGCTGCCCGAGCCGGGCATGGTGCCGAACTTGCGACTGCTGTTGGCGTAGTAGCCCAGCCCCGGCGCGTAGAGCGCGAGGGCCATGAACCGGTCGAAGCCGATCCAGCCGCCCGCACGTTGAATGGCCTCGCCGATGAGTCGATCGAGGGCGGTCGTTAAAATTTCGGGTCCTTTGGTCACGCTCCCGATTGTCTCTCCGATGTCCCCACCCTCTCCCGCGCCGTCCCTGCGCACCGTTCTCGTCACCGGCGCCGCCAAACGGCTGGGCCGCGAGATCGCACTCGCGCTCGCCGACGCCGGCTGGCAGGTGGCGGTGCATTACCGCCATTCGGCCGACGAGGCACGCCAGACCGCCGCCGACTGCGCCGCGCGCGCCGGCGCACCGGCCGCGCTGGTCGGCGCCGACCTGGCCGACGAGGCGCAGGTGCGCGCGCTGGTGCCGCAGGTGGTCGAGCGCTTCGGCCATCTCGACGCAGTGGTCAACAGCGCGTCGCTCTTCGAACACGACGACGCTTCGAGCTTCGGCTTCGCCTCGCTCGAAGCGCACCTTCGCAGCAACACGGCCGCGCCCATCCTGCTGACACAGGCGCTGCATGCCCACATGCAGACGCGCGGCGACGACGCGCAGGGCGTGGTGGTGAACATGCTCGACCAGAAGCTCTGGAACCAGAACCCCGACTTCCTGAGCTACACGCTGTCGAAGGCCGCACTGGAAGCCGCCAACACCATGCTCGCCCTGGCGCTGGCGCCGCGCGTGCGCGTGGTCGGCGTGGCACCGGGCCTGACGCTGACCAGCCACATGCTCAGCGAGGAAAAATTCCGCAGCCTGCATTCGGCCAGCCCGCTGGGCCGTTCCTCGACCGCTGCCGACGTCGCGGCGACCGTGCGATTCGCGCTGGAAAACCGCTCCATCACCGGCACCACCCTGCTGGTCGACGGCGGCCAGCACCTCATGAAATTCGAACGCGATTTTTCGCTGATGTGACGCCATGCTCACCAAAGGCACCCAGATCCTCACGCTGAGCAACCTGCGCTTCGACGCCAGCCTCGGCATCCTCGAACAGGAAATCGACAGCCCGCAACAGATCCAGGTCGACGCGGAACTCAACCTCGGCACCCAGCCGCTGCTGCCGTCGGACGACGACATCACGCACGTGCTGGACTACCGCAAGGTGCGCCGCATCATCATCGAGGAGTGCAATTCGGTTCACATGAACCTGCTCGAGAGCATGATCGGCAAGCTGGCGAACCGGCTCATGCAGTTGCCCGGCGTGCTGGGCGTGCGCGTGAAGATCGCCAAGCTGAAGATCTTCGACGACTGCGAAGTCGCGATTCGCGTAGAGACGGGGCAATGGTCATGAGCGTGATCTGGAACGAAGAAGAGGTCGTGTCGGCGGACAAGGCCATGAAGATCGAGCGCGAGACACACAAGCTCGAAAAGCGCCTGTGCCGCGAGGTGGGCCGCGCCATCGTCGACTACAACATGATCGAGGAAGGCGACAAGGTCATGGTCTGCGTCTCGGGCGGCAAGGACAGCTACGCGATGCTCGACATCCTGCTCAAGCTCAAGGCCCGCGCCCCGATCCACTTCGACCTGATCGCGGTCAACCTCGACCAGAAGCAGCCCGGTTTTCCCGAAGACGTGCTGCCCAGGTACCTGAGCGAACTGGGCGTGCCTTTCCACATCGAGAACCAGGACACCTACAGCATCGTCAAGCGCGTCATCCCTGAAGGCAAGACGACCTGCGGCCTGTGCAGCCGGCTGCGCCGAGGCATCCTCTACCGTGTGGCCGATGAACTCGGCGCCACCAAGGTCGCGCTGGGCCACCACCGCGACGACATGCTGCAGACCTTCTTCCTCAACATGTTCTTCGCCGGCAAGTTGAAGAGCATGCCGCCCAAGCTGGTGAGCGACGACGGCCGGCACATCGTGATCCGTCCGCTGGCCAACGTGGCGGAGAAGGACCTGGTGCGCTGGGCGCAGCACCGCGAATTCCCGATCATTCCGTGCACGCTGTGCGGCAGCCAGGAGAACCTGCAGCGCAAACAGGTGGCCGAAATGCTGCGCGAGTGGGAGAAGAAGCACCCCGGACGCATCGAGAACATGTTCACCGCGTTGCAGAACGTCGTGCCTTCGCACCTGCTGGACGGAACCCGCCACGATTTCAAGGGTCTGAAAGCCACGGGCGTGGCAGACAACGACGGCGACAAGGCCTTCGACGCGCCCGACTTCCCCGCACCTTCGGCCGTGGCTTCGGCATTGCGCATCGTGCAGCTTTGAACGCTGCGCGCGCACGTGGCCCGGCAGCCTGGAGAATCGATATGAGACGCTGGTTCCTTGCCGTTCTTGCACTTGCAACGCTGTCGGGCTGTGCCACCTCCTGGGTGGTCGACAGCAACGTGCAGAGTTTTTCCCGGCTGAGCACGGTGCCACCGGGCGCCACGTACCGCTTCGAGCGCCTGCCCTCGCAGCAGGCCGGTGCCGGTGATGCGGCACAGCGGCAGCTCGAAGCCATGGCCGCGCCTGCGCTCGAACGCGCCGGCCTCAAGCTGGACGAAGCCGCGCCGCGCTACACCGTGCTGGTCGGTGCACGCGTGACGACGACGCTGTCGCCCTGGGCCGACCCCTGGCTGCGCGGCGGCTGGGGCGGTTGGGGCCCGGGTTGGGGTCCTGGCTGGGGTCCGCGCTTCCACGGCGGTTATGCCGGTTACGGCGGCTGGGGCCCCGGCTACTACCGCTATGGCGGCTTCGGCCCGATGCCGCTGGCCGACAACCCCTGGTACGACCGCGAAGTGAGCGTGGTGCTGCGCGAACTGCCTTCGAACACCGTGGTGTACGAAACGCGAGCGCAGAACGACGGCCCCTACACCTCGAGCGCCGCCATCCTGCCGGTGATGTTCGATGCCGCACTGCAAGGTTTTCCGAATCCACCACAGGGCGTGCGGCGGGTCGACATTCCGCTGGCGCCCCGGCAGCCGCAACCCTGATTTTTTCCTCCTGAAAGACCCGCAGCGCCATGAATGCCACGCGACTGATTGCCGTTCGCCACGGTGAAACCGAATGGAACGTGGACACCCGCATCCAGGGTCAGCTCGACATAGGGCTCAACGCCAATGGCGAATGGCAGGCCGGGCAACTCGGCCGCGCCCTCGCGGACGAGCCGATCGGCGCCATTTACGCGAGTGACCTTTCGCGTGCCTGGCACACCGCGCAAGCGATCGGCCGCGCCCGCGGGTTGCCGGTAGTGGCCGAACCGCGCCTGCGCGAGCGCGCTTTCGGTCTTTTCGAAGGGCGCACCTTTGCCGATATCGAGTCGCAACTGCCCGAAGAGGCCCGGCGCTGGCGCACGCGCGATCCGCACTTCGAGCCCGAAGGCGGCGAGTCGCTGCTGCGCTTTCGGGCGCGCATCACCGACGTGGCCGCCGAACTGGCGGCGCGGCACCCGGACGAGCTGATCGTGCTCGTCGCGCATGGCGGCGTGATGGACGTGCTCTACCGCGCAGCCACCGGCCAGGAACTGCAGGCACCACGCACCTGGCATCTGGGCAATGCCGCCGTCAATCGGCTGATGTGGACGCCGCAGGGCTTCACGCTGGTCGGCTGGGGCGACACGGCCCATCTCGAGCAGGCGCGGCCGCTGGACGAAACCACGGCCTGACCCGGCGGGGCCCCTGTCGGCGTCCCTGCCTTCGAGGCGATCCGCGGTTCAGCCCTGCGCCTGGATCTGCGACGCCGCTTCGCGAAGCAGGGCGACGAAGGTCCGGCGCGCGACCGAAGGCTCGGCGTCGCTGCGCAGCAGCAGCCCAACCGGTTCTTCGGTGCCGCCGGTGTCCACGTCCAGCCGCACCAGCGCCCCAGATGCCAGGTCGTCGCGCGCCGCGCCGAACGGCGTGAACCACACCGCGTCGGACCGCACCAGCAGCGCACGCGCCACCGCCAGGTCCAGCGTCTGCGTGGCGGCGGTCGGCAGGCCCAACCCGAGGCCGGAGAGAAAACTTTCCGTGTGGTGGCGCGGGATCGTCCCCTCGCTGTAGACCACCAGAGGACAGGCGAGCACGGCCTGCATCGACGGCGACCCGACCCCCGCCAGCGGATGCCCGGGACGCGCGACCAGCGCCAGCGGCTCGGTGTAGAGCAGCTCGAAGGTCAGCCCGGCCATCAGGTGCGGGTCGCTCATGCGGCCCGCGACCAGATCGAGTTCGCCAGCGCGCAATGCATCGAGCAAGCCCGCGTTCGCGCCGGTCTGCACCTGCACCTGGAGCGCCGGCAGGCGCACCCGCAAGGCCGTGAGCGCGTCGGGCAGCAGAGAGGGCGCAACGCTCGGCAGCGTGCCGATGCGCAAGCGTTCCAGGCGCTCGCCGACGCCGGGCAACACGGCCTGCGCGCTGGCGTCCACGGCTTCGAGCACGCGCAGCGCGTGGATCAGCAACTGCTCACCCGCCACGGTGAAGCGCTGGATGCCGCGCCGCCCGGCGGTGCCGCGCTCGACCAGGCGCGTACCGGCCAACGCCTCCAGTTCCGCGAGGGTCTTGGACATGGCGGGCTGGCTCAAGGCCAGACGCTCGGCGGCACGCGCCAGATGACGTTCCTGCGCGACCGCCACCAGGCAACGCAGGTGGCGCAGTTGCACCCCGCGCACGAACAGTGCCGAACTCGCCGTCATTGAATTACCCCTGGTTATGAAAATTCATGGAATGGTCAATTTACATCAGCAATTCGCATGAATACAGTTGCGCATTCCACGATGAAGGAGACCTCCATGTCCACGCCCACCGGCAAAGCCCTGCCTGCACTCGATCCGCGCGACTGGGAAAGCCACCCCAAGCACATCTACGACGGCTACAAGTCGACCGCCAAGCGCGGCCCGACGCAGCCGCTGATCCCGCTGAAGACGTCGCTGGGCGAGTTGCGCCAGCCGGTCTACGGCCACAGCAGCATCGGCGAGTTCGACCACGACCTCACGCGCAACGCGCGACGCAATGGCGAACCGCTGGGCGAACGCATGATCCTCACGGGTCAGGTGCTCGACGAGCGACGCCGCCCGGTGCGCAACACGCTGGTCGAGCTCTGGCAGGCCAACGCCTCGGGCCGCTACGTGCACAAGGTCGATCAGCACGACGCGCCGCTCGACCCGAACTTCCTGGGTGCGGGCCGTTGCCTGACCGACGACGAAGGCCGCTACCGCTTCCTCACCATCAAGCCCGGCGCGTACCCGTGGGGCAACCACCCGAACGCTTGGCGCCCGCAGCACATCCACCTGTCGCTGTTCGGCCAGCACTTCGGCAGCCGGCTGGTCACGCAGATGTACTTCCCCGGCGACCCGCTGCTGCAGTACGACCCGATGGTCACCGGCACGCCCGAGAAGACGCGCAATCGCCTGATCGCCGACTTCAGCCTGGACATCACCGAAGAAGGCTACGCGCTGGGCTACGAGTTCGACATCGTGCTGCGCGGCGCCGACGAGACGCCTTTCGAGAACCGCTGAGGAGACACACACCATGATGAGCTCGCTTGAAACCAACTTCGGCCAGACGCCCTCCCAGACCGTCGGCCCCTACTTCGCCTACGGCCTGACGGCCACGCAGTACGGCTACGACTTCAACCAGCCCTTCGATGCGCGCGTGGCGCTGGATGGTGCCACCGGCGAACGCATCCGCCTGGAAGGCCGCGTGATCGACGGCAACGGCAGCCCGATCAACGACGCGATGGTCGAGATCAGCCAGGTCGACGGCAACGGCCACTACCCGAGCTCGGTCGAAGACGCCGCCGCGACGGGCTTTCGCGGCTTCGGCCGCATGGGCACGGGCACCGATGCGCAGAACCGCTTCGTCTTCGAGACGGTCAAGCCCGCAGCCGAAGCACCCGGCGAAGCACCGCACATCAACGTGATCGTCACCATGCGCGGCTTGCTGCTGCACGTGTTCACGCGCGTCTACTTCGCCGATGAGGCGGCAGCCAACGCAGACGATGCGGTGCTGCAGAGCGTGCCCGCGGCACGGCGCGGCACGTTGGTCGCCGAGCGCCGCGTGGAGGGCGGACAGGTGACGTACCGCCTCGACATCCACATGCAGGGTCCCGACGAAACGGTGTTCTTCGACGTCTGATCGACGCTGCCGTCGGGCGCCAGCCGGCGCCCGATGCGCGCGCTCAGTTGCCCGCGTGGTGCAGGCGCGATTCCGGCACTGTCTTGACTTCGCCAGGCAGCGAACCGATGTAGCCGGCCAACGTCTTGAGTTCGGCGTTGCTGAACTTCTTGGCGATGCCGCCCATCACGCCGTTCGAGCGGCCGAGCTGCGCGTTGTTCTCGACCTTGTACGACTTGAGCGCGACGTACAGGTAATCGGCGGGTTGGCCTGCCAGCTTGGGCACCGTGCCGTCGTTCGGGGTGTTGAAATTGACGCCGTGGCACTTGGTACAGGCGTTGGCCGTGTCGCGCGAGATCAGGGCCTGTACGCGCTCGTTGGGCTGTTTGGACGGCGTGGCCGGCGGCGCGTCGCCTTCTCTCACACCCAGCTTGGCGTAATACGCTGCCAGGTCCGCCATGTCCTGTTCGCTGAGCGAATCGGCGATGGCGCGCATGGTGGGGTGCTTGCGATCGCCGGCCTTGTACGCACTGAGCGCGGCGACGATGTAGGTGGGGCTCTGGCCCGCGATCATCGGGACCTTGTGGATCTCCGGAAAGCTGGCCTGGTAGCCCGGAATGCCGTGGCAGCCCACGCACATCTGGGTTTTCTTGGCGCCGTTGTCTGCATTGCCCGTGAGGGTCTGAGACTGGGCGGAGGCCGTCACGCAAGCGACAGCCAGGGCAAACATCGTGGTCAACAACTTGTTCATTTTGCGCGCACAATCCCGTGGAGATACAGTTACAAGCCAACATTTCATTATATGCAGGGGCTCTTCGCGGGCCATCCGGGGAGTCACCTAAAGCACCTGCGGCGCCAGTCCCCCGACTGCATGATGGAATGAGCCGATTCAACCTTCCTGCTCGACGCCATCCATGAAATTCCAGGGTTCAGACAACTACGTTGCCACACGGGATCTGATGCTTGCGGTCAACGCCGCCATCACCCTCCAGCGCCCCCTGCTCGTCAAGGGCGAGCCCGGCACCGGCAAGACCATGCTGGCCGAAGAGGTGGCACAGGCGCTCGACCTGCCGCTGCTGCAGTGGCACATCAAGTCGACGACCAAGGCGCAGCAAGGGCTCTATGAATACGATGCGGTGAGCCGGCTGCGCGACTCGCAGCTCTCCGATGTCGACGGCGGTGAGCGCGTCAAGGACATCCAGAACTACATCGTCAAGGGCGTGCTGTGGCAGGCCTTCACGGCCGACCGACCCGTGGCGCTGCTGATCGACGAGATCGACAAGGCCGACATCGAATTCCCGAACGACCTGCTGCGCGAAATCGATCGCATGGAGTTCTACTGCTACGAGACGCGCGAACTCATTCGCGCCAAGCACCGGCCGGTGGTGTTCATCACCTCGAACAACGAAAAGGAACTGCCCGACGCCTTCCTGCGTCGCTGCTTCTTCCACTACATCAAGTTCCCCGACGCGCCGACCATGCAGAGCATCGTCGACGTGCACTTCCCCGGCCTGAAGCAGGAACTGCTCGCCGCGGCCATGAAGACGTTCTACGACGTGCGCAACCTGCCCGGCCTGAAGAAGAAACCGTCGACGTCCGAATTGCTCGACTGGCTCAAGCTGCTGGTGGCCGAAGACATCCCGGTCGAGGCGCTGCAGAGCAAGGACGACAAGGTGGCCGTGCCGCCGTTGGTAGGGGCGCTGCTCAAGAACGAACAGGACGTCACCCTGTTCGAGAAGCTCGTGTTCATGCAACGCAACAACCGCTGAGGCCACACGCATGAGCGAAGGTCCGCACCCGCCCCGCCAGCTGTTCAAGCTCGGCCTGGCGCAGGCTGTCTTGTTCGTGGTGGGCGCGCTGCTCGGCCGCGGCATCGGGCTTTTGCTCGGCCTGGATGCTTTCGCCAGCACGGGCTACGGCAACAAGGAAATTTTCGGCATCCTGCTGATCGGCCTGGGCGGCGGCGCAGGCGCCCAACTCGGCCGGCGCTGGTACGTGCGCAAGTACGGCCACCCGAGGAACTGAAGATATGGCATTCGTCGAACCAGTCACGCTGTCGGCGCCGGGCGTCGTTCTGGTCCCGCTGTCGCTGGCGCACGAGGACGGCCTGCGCCAGGCCGCGGCAGATGGTGAACTGTGGAACGTGCGCGTGACCTCCGTGCCCGAGCCGGAGAACACACGCGGGTACATCGAGTCCGCACTGAAGATGAAGGACGAAGGGAGCCGCTTCGCGTTCGCCGTGACCGACGAAGCCACGGGCGCCGTTCTGGGCACCACGAGCTTCCACGACATCGTGCCGGCGGTGAAGCGCGTCGAGGTGGGCTACACCTGGTACGCAAAGCGCTGCCAGCGCACCCATGTCAACACGACGTGCAAGCTGCTCATGCTCACTCACGCCTTCGAGGCGCTCGGTTGCGCCACGGTGGGCTGGCGAACCGACAACTTCAACTTCGCCTCCCAACGCGCCATCGAGCGACTGGGCGCCAGGAAGGATGGCGTGATCCGCGGCCACGCGCTGCGCCGCGACGGCACGGTGCGCGACACGGTGATGTACAGCATGACCGCGGGAGAGTGGCCCGAGGTCAAGGCCCACCTGCGCCACCTGCTCGACAAACCGCGCACAGCCCGCGAGTAACAAGCATGCTGATCGACTTCTTCTATACCCTGCGTTCGGCCAAGCTGCCGGTGTCGGTCAAGGAGTACCTGGTGCTGCTGGAGGCGCTCAAGGCCGACGTGGTCGGACCCAACTCCGACGGCAACTTCGCGCTCGACGACTTCTATTACCTGAGCCGCACGGCGCTGGTGAAGGACGAAAAGCATTTCGACAAGTTCGACCGCGCCTTCGCCGGTTACTTCAAGGGCGTGGAGTTGCTCACCGACTTCACCAAGGACGTGCCGCTCGAGTGGCTGCGCAAGACGCTGGAGCGCGAGTTCTCGGCCGAGGAAAAGGCCAAGATCGAGAAGATGGGCTGGGACGAGCTCATGGAAACGCTCAAGAAACGCTTCGAGGAACAGAAGGAGCGGCACGAGGGCGGCAACAAGTGGATCGGCACCGGGGGCACCTCGCCGTTCGGCAACGGCGGCTACAACCCGCAGGGCGTGCGCATCGGCGGCGCCGGCAAGAACAAGAGCGCGGTGAAGGTGTGGGACCAGCGCGCCTACAAGGACTACGACGACACGCAGGAACTGGGCACGCGCAACATCAAGGTGGCGCTGCGCCGCCTGCGCAAGTTCGCGCGCGAGGGCAACGTCGAAGAACTGGACCTCGACGAGACCATCAGCAAGACAGCAGCCAATGCAGGCTACCTCGACATCAAGATGCGCCCGGAGCGGCACAACAACGTCAAGGTGCTGCTGCTGATGGACGTGGGCGGCACGATGGACGAGCACATCCAGCGGGTCGAGGAACTGTTCTCCGCGGTCAAGACCGAGTTCAAGCACCTGGAGTTCTACTACTTCCACAATTGCGTGTACGACTTCGTGTGGAAGAACAACAAGCGCCGCTTCTCCGAGAAGTTCGCGACCTTCGACATCCTGCGCAAGTACAACAAGGACTACAAGCTCATCTTCGTCGGCGACGCGACCATGAGCCCGTACGAAATCCTGCAGCCCGGCGGCAGCGTGGAGTACAACAACGAAGAGGCGGGCGCCGAATGGCTGCAGCGCCTGACGCACACGTTCCCCAAGTTCGCCTGGATCAACCCGGAACCCCAGGGTGTGTGGCAATACCGCCAGAGCATTGCCGTGGTGCAGCAGCTGATGTCCAACCGCATGTACCCGCTGACGCTCAGGGGGCTTGAAGAAGCCATGCGAATGCTGTCAAAGTAGACGCTCCACCCCACCCGTCGTCCTGCGCCTACAAGGGCGGCACCTGGCATGCTGTCAGAATGCGGCGATGCTCAGGGTGGAACCGTTTTTGTCGTCGGCTTGGATGCCGACGCTGCTTGTCGCTGGCGTCCTGCTCTTGCAGGGCTGTAGCTTGCTGCCTCAGAAAAATGCCGAGGCGACAGCCGGTGCACGCCCGGTAGCGGGTGACACCACGTCGTCCGAGGCCGGAGGCGACAAAGGTGAGGAAGGCCAAAAGCGCGAAGCGTTCACGCTCGACGTCAGGGGCCCCGACAAGGTCCGCGAGTACCTGGCCCAGAATCTGGAAATCCAGCGCTACAGCCGCATCCCTGACCTGGGCGCCACCGAACTCTCGCGCCTCATGGTCGCGGCCGAAGCCAATGCACGCGAACTGCTGGCCACGCTGGGCTACTTCACGCCGACGCTGACGCTGGAACTCAACGAAACGCCAGGCAGCAGCAAGGCGCCGCGTGAAGTGGTGGTTACGGTCGACCCGGGTCCCACCACCCAGGTGACGAGCGCGCAGATCCTGTTCAACGGGCCCATCGAAAACGACGCGAGTGCCGCCGAACAGCGCGATGGCGTCCGCCGGGCCTGGTCGCTGCCGCCGGGCGCCCTGTTCACGCAGCAGGCGTGGGACAACGCCAAGACCGTGGGCTTGCGCAACCTCACGGCCAAGCGATACGCCACGGCCAGCGTGGTCACCAGCCGCGCCGACATCGATGCCGACACCCAACAGGCCAAGCTCGGCATCACCTACCAGTCGGGCCCGGCCTACCGCTTCGGTCCCTTGAAGATCAGCGAGAGCCAGCGCTACGACCCCGACGCCATGCGCCGCGTGGCCCGCGTGCCCACCGGCGAGGACTATGACCAGCAAAAGCTGCTCGACGCCCAGCAGCGCATGGCCAGCAGCGGCTATTTCGATTCGGTCTTCCTTACGCTCGACACCGAAGCCAGCGATCCGCTGGCCGCACCGGTCCTGGCGCAGGTGCGCGAAGCACCGCTGCAGAAGGTAGTTGCCGGCGTGGGCTTCACCACCGACAGCGGCCCGCGCCTGTCGCTGGACCACATCCACAACCAGGTGCCGCTGCTGGGCTGGCGCGCGGTATCCAAGCTGTCGATCGACAACAACACGCGCTCGCTGGGCACCGAGCTCAATTCGATCCCCAACGACAACGGCTGGCGCTGGGTCAATTCCGCGCAGGTCAAGCGCGAGAACGCCGGCACGTACGACGTCGACAGTGGCCGCTTGCGCAGCGGCCGCAGCAAGGCCGAAGACCACATCGATCGCGGCTACTACCTGCAGTACGACTACGCCAAGAACCGCGGCGCGGGCGCCCCGCCCTCCGCAGCTGCGGTGAGCGGCAACTGGGCCTGGACGGCCCGCTACTTCGACAACAACGCCACGCCCTCGCGCGGCTTTGGCGTGGCGCTGGAACTGGGCGCGGGGTACACGCTTATCGGCGAGCGGCTGCCCTTCACCCGCACGTTCGTGCGCGGCCTGGGCTTCATTCCGCTGGGCGACGTGACCGCAGCCGACGGCAGCCAGGCACGCAACAGCCGCATCCAGTTGCGTGGCGACCTGGGCGCCGTCATCGCCAAGGACGCCGCGCAGATTCCGTCGACGCTGATGTTCCTGACGGGCGGCGACACCACGGTGCGCGGCTACAGCTATCAGCAGATCGGCACCGAACGTGCCGACGGCACGATCGTCGCCGGCCGCTACCTGAGCGTGGTCAGCGCCGAGTGGCAGAGACCCGTCGTCTGGAACGGCAAGCTGACCGAATGGGAAAGCGCGGTGTTCGTCGACGCGGGCGCCGTGGCCGACAACCCGGGCGACCTCAAGACCAAGGTCGGGGTCGGTGTGGGCGCGCGCTGGCGCAGCCCCTTCGGCCCGGTTCAGGCCGACATCGCGTATGGCGAAGCCACCCGCAAGTTCAGGCTGCACCTGCGGCTGGGCTTCACCTTTTGAGCCGCGCCCTGCATGACGCCTGAAGATTCGACCCCCACCACTGCCCCCGTATTGCCTTCTTCTGTGGCTTCTGCCGCACCCGTACGGCGATCGCGCACGCGCCGCGTCCTGCGCGCCGTCGCATGGACGCTGGGGGGCCTGCTCGTCCTGCTGCTCATGCTCGGCGTCGGCAGCTGGTGGTGGTTGGGCACCAACCAGTCGCTCGCCTTTGCGCTGAACAAGGCGGCCAACTACCTGCCCGCCGGACAGACTTTGCAGAGCCGCGACGTGACCGGCTCGCTGCGCGCCGGCGGGCGCATCGGCTATCTGCGCTACGAGAGCCCGACGATCGCCGTCGAGGTGAAGAACGCCGACATCGGCTGGCTGCTCAAGCCCCTGCTCAGCCGCAAGGTCGAACTTGGCAAGGTGAATGCGGCAGACGTGCTGATCGAGCGGCGCGGGCCGGTGGTCAACGACAAGCCGACGCAGCCTCTCGAACAGCTCGCGCTGCCCGTGGACGTCGACCTGCCCTTCCACATCGACCGCCTGCGCTGGGCCGGACCGCCGATGCTCGAAGCCACGCAGCTCGACGGGCACTACCGCTATGACGATGCGCATCACCAGCTGGAGGTGAAAGGCGTCGACATCGCCGACGGCCACTACAGCGCCCGCGTGCGGCTGCAGGGCCCGGCGCCCATGGCCATCGACGCGGCGCTCGACGGGCGCGTGAAGGCGCCGCTTGCCGAAGGCCGCAGCATCGACGTGATCGCCGATGCGACCGCCAAGGGCACGCTGTCGGGCGAGGCGGCGCGCTTGCAGGTGGCCGCCAACCTAAAGCCCGCCGAGGAAAACGCCGACGCGCCGATGCGCGCCCAGCTGCAGGCGCAGATCGCACCGTGGCTGCCGCAGCCCGTCGTCGACGCCAAGGCCGATCTGCAGAACGTCGACCTGGCCAGCCTCGTGCCAGCCGCACCTGCAACGCGCTTGACGGGCAGCGTTGTGGCCGGCCCGGGCGCCACCGGCAGCGGCATCACGTGGCAGGGCAGCGCGGACATCCGCAATGCGCTGCCAGGGCCATGGGACAGCGGCAAGCTGCCCGTGGCGCAGGTCGAAGCCCGCGCGCAGTTCGATGGCAGGACCTGGACGATCCCCCAGGCCACCGTGCGTGCTGGCGGCGGCCGCGTCGACGCGGCAGGCGAATGGCGCCCGGCGCCTGACCCCTGGAAGATCGATGCCACCGTGCGCAACGTGCGCCCGGGCGAACTCCACACGCAGCTGGCCGGTGCGCCCGTCAGCGGCACGGTGAAGGCCGAACAACGTGACGCCGCACTGGCCTTCGACGTCGCGCTGCAAGCAGCGCGCGGCGGCGCAGGCAGCACGGCGCTGAAGGGCATCCAGCTCGAACGCGCGCTCGCCAAGGGCCAGTGGAAAGACGAGGTGCTGGACCTGGACACGCTGCGCATCGACGCGGCCCAGGTGCGCATCGACGGCAAGTTGCAGCTGCGCGTGGCCGAGCAGGCCGGCAGCGGCAAGCTGAGCGCCGTGCTGCCGGGTGCCACGGCCCAGGTGCAGGGGCGCATCGCGCCGACGCAAGGTGGCGGCGACGTCCAGGCCACCGTCGCCGACGCGGCGGTGCTGCAGCGCTGGGTGGAAAAGCTGCCGGGCCTTTCCAAGGTGTTCGGGGGCACGACGGCCGAGGGCAACGCGCAGCTCGACGCACGCTGGCAAGGCGGCTGGAAAGCGGTCCAGCAACGCCTGCAGAATTCCGGCCAGCCCGCCCCCCGGGGCGTGAACGAGCCCACGATCAAGGCGACGTTGAGCGTTCCGCGCCTCGACGTGCGGCTGGCACCGCCGGCACCGAGCGCGACCCCCTCCGGCAATCCGGTCGCCGCCACGCCCATCGCCTTGCGCGGGTTGCGCGCGGAACTCGACGGCAGCCTGGCCAATGCCAGCCTCGTGCTGCGGGGCGACGCCACACTCGGCACGCAGAAGATCACGCTCGACACCCGCGCCAGTGGCGGCCTGGAGCGTGCCAACCAGTGGCGTGCGGCCATCGCCAGCCTGCGCGTGCAGGCGCAGGACAGCACCCGGCCCGGCCCCTGGACGCTCACGTTGAACGACCCGATGACCGCCACCGTGCGCGCGGGCGCGGCGCGGCTCGAAGTCGACACGTCCGCCGGCAGCGCCAGCGTGCAGGGCCCGGTGCCCGGCACCGTGCGGCTGGCGTGGCAGCCTGTGCAATTGCGCAAGTCGGGCAGCGGCGCCAATGCAGGCGTGCGGCTGCAGTCCAAGGGCACCCTGCAGGGCCTGCCGATGGCCTGGGCGCAGGCGCTCAGCGGCAACACGACGCTCTCGGACGCCGGCATCACCGGCAACCTGCTGTTCGACGGCCAGTGGGACATCGACGCAGGCGACAAGCTGCGCGCCAGCGCCCGGCTCGCGCGCCAGAGCGGCGACATCCGCGTGCAGGCCGGCGAGGCTGCGCTGGTCACGCGCATCCGCAGCACCGGCACGGGCACCGCGAGCGAAATGAAAATGGAGACCGCGACCGGCACCGCCGCCAGCGGCCCCGCCACGCCCGCCGGCTTGCGGCAGGCAGAGCTGCGCATCGACGCGGACGGTGACGCCGTCCGCGCCAACCTCGTCTGGGACAGCGAACGCGCCGGCGAGGTTCGCGCCAACATCGACACGCGCCTGCAGCAACGCGACGGCGGCTGGCAGTGGGCCGAAGACGCACCACTCAACGGCCGCATCACCGCACGTCTGCCGAGCCTGGGGGTCTGGTCGATGCTCGCACCGCCGGGCTGGCGCATCGCGGGCACCTTGAATGCCGATGCCACGCTGTCGGGCAACCGCGCTGCGCCGCGCTGGAACGGCACGCTGGGCGCCGACCAGCTCGCACTGCGCGCACTGGTCGAAGGGCTCGACCTTCGGGACGGCCGGATGCGCGCCACGCTGTCGGGCGACCGCGTCGAGATCACCGAATTCACCCTGAAGGGCGGCACCGGCAGCACGGCGCGCATTGCGGGCCAGAGCGGCAATCTCAGCACCGTGTCGAGCGAGGCGGCGCGCGACGGCGGCACGCTGTCGCTTACCGGCAACCTGAGCTGGGGAGCGGCCAGCGGCAGTACGTCGGGCATCCGCATGGCGATGCAGGGTCAGTTGCGTTCGCTGCGCCTCCTGGTTCGGTCGGACCGCCAGGTGACCGTTTCGGGCAACCTGAATGCGCGGCTCGAGGCTGGCCAGATCACCGTGCGCGGCGACCTGAAGACCGACCGCGCCGTGATCATCCTGCCCGACGAGACGGCGCCCAGCCTGGGCTCCGACGTTGTGGTGCGTTCGGCGGCCAAGGACAAGGAAATTGCGGCGGCTGCGCAGCGCGAGGCGGCGCGCAACAACGAACAGGTGACCCAGCCCGAAACCGCGAAGGCACCTGACATTGCAATCAACTTCGACCTGGGCAACGACTTCGCAGTCCAGGGCCGCGGCATCACGACGCGCCTCGAAGGTGCGCTGGACATCCGCACTGGCGCGTTGAACGCGCCGCCGCGCATCACGGGCGAGGTGCGCACCGTCAAGGGCCAGTACCGCGCCTACGGCCAGCAGCTCGACGTCGAGACCGGCATCGCACGCTTCAACGGTCCTTACGACAACCCGTCGCTGGACATTTTGGCGATCCGGCCCAACATTGCGCAGCGCGCGGGTGTGCAGGTCACCGGTACGGCCCAGGCGCCGCGCGTCAAGCTGTATTCCGAACCGGCGCTGTCGGACGCGGAAACGCTGTCATGGGTGATTCTGGGCCGTGCGTCGGCCACCAGCGGTGGCGAGTCTCAGCTGCTGCAGCAGGCGGCCCTGGCCGTGCTCGGCGGCCTGGGCAAGGGCGGTTCCGGCGGCAGCCTGGCGAGCCGTTTCGGCCTCGACGAAGTCGGTTTCAAGGGCCCGGGCAGCGGCGGCGACGTGCGCGAATCGGCCGTCACGCTGGGCAAACGCCTGGCCAACGACTTCTACGTGACCTACGAGCGCAGCCTGTCGGGCACCTTCGGCACCCTCTTCATCTTCTACGACCTGACGCGGCGCCTGACGCTGCGCGGTCAGGCCGGCCAACAAAGCGGCATCGACCTGATCTACACGGTGAAGTACGACTGAATGAACTGGTAAAGTCACGCTCGCGCCGTCTTCGTAGTTCAATGGATAGAACGGGGTCCTCCTAAGACTCAGATACAGGTTCGATTCCTGTCGAAGGCACCAATTGAGTTCTCCTGCGAGTCTTACTCCGCGACCCGCAACATGCGGAACTCACCCCCTTCGTAGAGCACCAGGGCGACTACCTTGCCACTGTCATCACGCTCGAACTGCAATTCAATTCGCGCGTTCTCGTAGACAAAGCGGTCCGGCCGGCCCGCCACGGGAAACACCGGCCGGCGCTCCCAGTTGGCGGAGCGCACGCCCAACTGGCCCGCTTCCGAAGTCACGTCAAAGTCAAGATTGCGCCGAAGTGCTCGGCCCAGGTGATAGCTTCCAACGTAGTTGGCCTCCCTGTCCGGCGCGACCACTGCCACGGTGGGCGCCGCTTTGTCGGTGCGCGTGGCCTGCATGCGTCCGCCGCCCTGCGTGAAGCCCACGCGGGCCAGCACACCGTTGTCTCGGCCGAAGACGTAGACGGCGCCCGCATCGACGTCGATGAAGGTGTCGTTGCCCGCAAACTGCAGCGCCCGGTAGCCGCCACCGATGATGCGCCGGTAGAGTTTGCCGTCCTGGGGCACGAAGGTGAACGTCGTGCTGCGGTCGATCTGGTAGACGCCTGCATAGGTGGCCAAAAGCGCGGCATCGAGCGCGATCGGTTCCAGCTTCACCGGATAACGGCTGGCCGCGAGGCCGATAAAGACACGACTGGGCTGCGCATGCGCGCTACTGGCGAGCACGACAACCGCCTCCTGCGTGTCGGGTGCGATCATCCACAGCGTGCGAAATCCTGCGGTCACGCCGAAGTGGAAGTAGGTCCGCTTCTCCGGTGGGCCGCGCATCATCACCGCATAGCCGATCTCGCTTTCGCGATAGCGCCCCAGCGGCGTGAGCAGGCGTTCGACGGCAGGGCCGAGGGGGCCGCTGCGCCCCGCCATCAGCGCACGGCTGAAGATCAGCAAGTCCGACGGGGTGGAGCGCAGTGCACCGGCCGCCGCAAGCGCATCGAAATCCCACAACGGTGCGGCGACCCGGTGATTGAAAGCCGGCGCCATGCGATCGGCCTTGTCGCCCAGATCCTGTACGGTGTCCTGCATGCCCAGCGGGCCTGTAATGTTCTCGCGCACCAGTTGCTGCCATGGTTTGCCATAGCGGTCGGACAGCACGAGGCCGACCACGCCCAGGCCGAAGTTGCTGTAGGCCGCGGCACACGGCGGCGCGCTTGCCATCGGCTGGTTGGACAGCGCGGCCAGCAGGCGCCGCCGGCTGAACTTCGAAAACGGATCGCTCGAGGCATAGCCCTCGAAATCCGGCGGGTCCCACGGCAGGCAGGCGCTGTGCGTGACGAGCTGGCGCAGCGTGATGGCAGCGACCTCGGGTGACAGCGCGGCCTTGCCCTGGAGCAGCGTGCCAAGGCTGTCTTCCAGTGCAAGGTCACCGCGCTCCACGCTCTGCGCGAGCAGCAGGCCGGTGAAGACCTTGGTGATCGAACCGATCTCGTAAAGCGGCAGCTCGGTCGCATCGACCGGCGACGGCGACGGCTCGCTCGAGACGCCTTGTCCGCTGTTCTGCAGAAATGCGAAACGTGCCTGGCCGGCGTGCCACAGTCCGACCGACACCGAGCCGCGTTCGTCGCGCAGCGCCATGCGAGCCAGCACCGCGGGATCGGTCGCAAAGCTCGGCGGCTGCGCACTTGCGTCGACCAAGGCCAGCAGGCTGGCCAGCCAAAGCACGGTGTGCCACCGCAGCGCACCGGCGTAACCGATCTTTCTCATAGTTTCACTCCTCGTTTTGATTCTTGCGCTATCAGCCGGCGCGGAAATCCGCGTTCGGCACGCTGACCCGAAAGCCGACGCCGTGGCCGTCCAAACCCGCCGTGAGCGTCGCATGACCACCCATGCCTTGCGCGGCCTGCCGCACGATCGCCAGACCCAGACCGGAGCCTGCAACGTCGATGTGATCGCTGCCACGCCAGAAGCGCTCGAACGCGCGCTCCCCGTCCGTTGGGGCGATGCCGGGACCGTCGTCGCGCACCAGCAACGTAAGGCGCTCGCCTTCGTCGAGCAGATACACGACGACGCGCCCGCCGTGCCGGCCGTAACGCACGGCGTTGTCGACCAGGTTGTCGACGATGGAGCCGAGTGCGGCCTCGTCAACCGTGGCCATCAACGCGTCAGGAGCCTCAAGTTCGAGTTCGATGCCGCGCGCCATGGCGACGGTGGCCATCGGTGCCAGCCATTGACGCACCGCCTGAGTGACGTTGCTGCGCTGCGGCGTGGGTCGCCGGCCTTCATCGAGCGAGGCCAGCAGCAAGAGCTGTTGTGCGAGGTGCGAAGCACGCGACACGGCGTGGTTCAGGTGCTGCAGGCCCTCTGCGCGCAACTGCGATCCGCTGGCATGCGCCAGCACATGGGCTTGCGCGGTGATCACCGCCAAGGGCGTGCGTATCTCGTGTGCCGCGTCTTGCACGAAGAAGCGTTCGCGTTCGACCTTGTGCTTGAGGCGTGCGAGCAGATGGTCGAGTGCTTCGGACAAGGGCTTCAGTTCCCGGTGCCGCACATGCAACGCAAGCGGACTGAGATCGCCCGGTGCGCGCTGCGCAATGTTGTACGCCAATTGCTGCAGGGGCGTGAGTCCGTGACGCACCGACAGCCACACGGCGCCGAGGATGATTGGCAATGCCAGCACCAGGTAAGGCACCAGCCAACGACCGTTGTAGACGAGGAAGGCGGCGTCGGTGCGCAGTGGCTCGATGACCCGCAGGGTCCACCGGGCTGAGCGTGATTCGTAGACGTTGTAGGAAATGCCGCCGACTTCCGTCGGCCTTAGAGCGTTGATTCCCGATGATGCAGCGGGCAGCACGGCCCCAGCCAGTGGTGGCGAAGCCCACACACGGTGGCCCTGCAGATCCAGCAATTCGAACAGCCGCACACCGGGCAGGCGACCCTCGGCTTTGCGCCGCGCATTCACCCATTGGCTGGTGGCAGCCATCACCGCTTGTGCCTGCGCGACGTCGGTGATGGTTGCCAGCGAATCGCCGAACGCATTGCTGAACAGGTCGAGTCCCGGCGCGCTTGTCTCGATGCGGCGTGACTGCACATACACATAGCCCAGCAAAACGAGCCATATGACCAAAAAGGCGATAAGCACCGAAATCACGCCACGTCGTTGCAACGTGGGTTCGGCGACACGCGCACGCAGCGTGGGCAACACGGCCAACAGAGATGAAACCATGTTCATGGCGTTGCCAGCAGATAGCCGACGCCACGCACGGTGCGGATGCAGTCGGCGCCGATCTTGCGTCGGAGGTTGGACACATGGACTTCGAGCACACCGGCATCGACCGCCTCGCCCAGCGGCGCAAGGCGCTGGGCCAACAGGTGCTTTGGCATGACGGCGCCAGGATCACGCGCGAGCTCGAGCAGGATCTGAAACTCGCGCGGCGACAAGGCCACTGGTGCACCGGCCCGCCGCACGCAGTAGCGGCGCGGCTCAATGACGAGGTCGCCGATGATCCAGCGCTCACTGGCTTGCCGCGCGACCCGTCGCACAACAGCGTGAATGCGTGCAATGAGTTCCAGCGTCTCGAAAGGTTTGACGACGAAGTCGTCGGCACCGCCATTGAGTCCGTGCAAGCGGTCCTCCACGGCACCGCGCGCGGTGATCACGATGATCGGCGTCAGACTCCCCTCCTCGCGCCAACGCGCCAGCAGGTCGAACCCGCTCCCATCGGGCAGGCCCAGGTCCAGCAGCGCGCAGTCGAAGGCATCGGCATCGAGCCGCACGGGCGCATCGGCCGCACGCCGTCGCCATTCGCTGGACACCGCCTCGACCGTCAACGCGGACTGCAAGGCGCGCCCCAGGTCAAGATCATCTTCTATCAACAGCAGGTGCATGTGCCTATTGTGGCGACGCTCACGCGACAAAAGGCATCGAAACGCTCGGCCTTTGGCTGGCCTTCAGAAAGAGACCTGACTGGCCTCGACGCACCCACCCGAGTTTGCAAGCACGCCACACACCCCCCTGCAAACGCGCCTACAAACGCGTCATGAACACAGACGACAAGACGGCGGCGCGGTTGAACATGGCCGCGGGCAAGCACCAGGCCATGCGCATCGCCTTTCTCACGCTGGTTCGATGCCTGCCGGCCGACGCGCGCGCCGAGTTCGAGCTGGCCTATCCGCTCAACGTGGAAACGGTGCGCGGCAACGCCATCAGCTTTCCGCTGGCCGACGAATGGCTCCAGGCGCTCGAGGACGAGGCTGCGTCGCTGGTTCGCTCGCTGGCGCAGGGCACGCTCTAGCTAGACGGCCATCCCGACCCCGATACCGGCATTAACACCAGCGCCTCGGCGCGCAGACCGCAAGGCGTCGATTGCATCGGCCAAGTACGCAGCGTCGCGCGCCACGCCCGAGAAGCGCCCTGAGCCCCAGGTATGCAGCCATGGCAGGCCAAGAAAGTACAGGCCTTCGACACCCGTCACGCCGCGCAGGTGCACCGGCTCGCCACGGCCGTTGAACACGGGCGCATCCACCCAGCCGAAATCCGGCAGGAAGCCGATGCACCAGACCACGCTGGTGATGCCCGACGTCCGCAGGCTCAGCGTCGTGCGCTCCGCGTCGGGCGTCCACACCGGCTCGTAGTGCGCCTCGGTCGGTGCGTCGATGTTGCGGACGGCGATGAACCGGTCGATGGACGCATTGATGCCGTTAAATATCTGGTCGGCATGGTCCAGGTGCTCGCGCAGGTTCGGCTGGAACTGCAGCGTGTCGCCGTCGAGCCCGGTCATCAGGCCAAAGAGTTCCATGCCTTCCAGCGCGAAGCGCCGCAGGTCGATGTCGCGGCCGCCATCACGGCCGGTCACGTAGTGGTTGGTGTTGTCGCGCACGCCTTCGCGCAGCGGATGTTCGGTGACCGGCATGTCGTAGTAGTTCATCTCCGCCAACCAGTCGACCACGTCCTTGCCGCGGTAGAAGCGCGCGCAGCGCGGCGCGTTGCCGGTGGCCAGGAACACCTTGCGCCCCGCCAGGTGCAGGTCTTCGGCAATCTGCGACCCCGACTGCCCGCACCCCACCACCAGCACCGCGCCGTCGGGCAATTGCGCCGGGTTGCGGTACTGGGCCGAGTGGTACTGCACGATCGACGCGGGCAGTCGCTCGGCCATGCGGGGCACCACGGGCTTGTGATAGCCGCCCGACGCGACCACGACCTGGTCGGCGGTGAAGCGGCCCGCACTGGTATCGACGGTGTAGCGCTCGGACTCCCCGGCCTTCGACACCTTCTCGACCGTCACGCCCTCGATCGCCGGCGCCTGCACCTGTTCGACGAAGCCGGCGAGCCAAGCGTTGATCTCGTCCTTCACCATGAAGCCGTGCGGATCGTTGCCGCTGTACGACCAGCCCGGCAGGTTGCACTGCCAGTTGGGCGTGACCAGGCAGAACGAGTCCCAGCGCTGCGTGCGCCACGCGTGCACGAGCGTGCGCTTCTCGATCACCAGATGGTCGATGCCGCGCTGCTGAAGGCAGTGGCTGAGCGACAGGCCGGACTGGCCGCCGCCGACGATGACGACGCTGTAATGGGTGGTCTTGGGAATCATGGCGATGCCTGTGTTTCGAAGAGGAAATAGAAGTGAGCGTGGCGCGCAGCTCAGTCGAACGCGAGCACGGCGACCTGCGCATCGGGCTGTGCCGCGAAGCGCGCGCCGATGTGCTCGATCTCGGCGAGTTGGTCCATGGCCTGCGAGCAGGCGAAGCCGAACTTGGCGCGCACGCGCTCCGACGCGATGCCCAGCGCCTCGCGCGTGCGGTGCATGAAGTCGTCCAGTGGATAGCTCTGGCCAGGCTGCAGGAAGTCCTGCACGACGAGCGAGGGGGAATAGCAGCGCGTTTCGCTCTGGTCGGGCCAGCGGACACGGAAATGCATGACGGGCATGGAACAGGCTCCTCAACAGGTGGCAAGAAAATCGCCGCGTGCCGCGCAGGATGCGCGGGCGGGCGTCGTGGCCTGCGCGGTCTTCGCTGCATCCACGGCCGCCAGGCCGCAGCGGTACAGCAGGGCGTGCCGCTGCGCACTCGCGGCCCAGCTGAAACGCGCGGCCAGCCGCGCGGCAGAGGCGGCGATGCGCTGCGGCGCACGGTCTTCCAAGGCATGGCGCAACGCGTCGGCAATGGAGGCCGACCGGTTGGGGTCGGCCCAGTGCACGTCGCCCGCTTCCAGGTAGTCGGTGAATGGCGCGATGCGCGAAGCCACCACCGGCACCCCGCTGGCCAGTGCTTCCAGCACGACCAGGCCGAAGCCTTCGTTGAGCGACGGCATCGCCACGACATCGGCCAGCCGGTACAGCGCGGGCATGTCGGCGTCGGCGAGTGGCCCGGTCAGCACGATGGGTCGACCCGGGCCCACGGCCAGTCCGCTCACCTGCGCGAGCAGCGCGAAGTCGCGCGCATACGGCGCGTGGTCGAGCAGGCTGGCGCCACCGGCGATCACCAGTTGCGCGTCGGGCCGATGCTGCCGGAGAAGGATGAACGCCTGCAGCAGCCGCAGCGTGTTCTTGCGCGCCTCCACACCGCCCACGGCCAGCACCACCGGTGCGCCCTGTCGTACGCCCAGGCGGTGTGCCAGCGCCGCATCGCCCGCCTGGGGCAGCGCGCTGAAGCGTTCGGTATCGATGCCGTTGCCGACCTCGGCCGCGGGCACGCCGTGGCGGCGCGTGAGTTCGTCCGTCCAGTGACGGCTGACGCAGAACACCTGCCGCGCAGCCTGGAAACCCCGTGCCTGCCATTGCATGAGACGCGCATCGTCGAACACTTCCAGGTGATGCACGGTGCGCACGAAGCCGTCGATCAGGCCGTGCTCCTGCAGGTTGGCGAGCGCGTTGCCACCGATCGGGTCGTGCGTGTGAAGCACGTCGAAGCGCGTGTGCGCGAGCAGGTCGGCGATGCTGTGTGTGAAGGCGTCGATGCGCATGCCGACCATCTCGACCATGTCGCGCGGCACGCCATCGACCGGCACCAGGTGCGTGCGGCACGGCACCGGGCGGAAGAAGGCCTGGCCGGGCGCGGCGGGTGCCATCACGGTCACATCATGACCGTCCGCGTGCAGCGCCTGCGCGAGTTCCAGGGTGTGCACGACGCCACCGCGCGGGTTGACGGAGTGCGTGAGCAGGCCGATCTTCAGCGGCGAGGGCGATGCAGGCGATGCAACGCTCATGACCGCACCTCGGCGATGAAGGGCTGGGTGTTCAGGTCCCACAGTTGCGCCTGCGCATCGCCCTGGCACAGCGTCAGTGTGCGCGTGGCGTCGACCTCGCCGATGACCGCGCAGGCCAGTTCGCGCGCAGCGAAGCGTGCCTGCACGGCCGCCACGTGCGCGGGCGGCACGCTGAGCAGAAATCCGAAGCTGGGGAAGGCCGTGAGCCAGCGCAGCAGCGACGCGCCGGGCGGCATCGGGATGGCGTCGACGTCGACCATCGCACCGACGCCCGAGCTCTCCAGCAGCATCAAGGCCGTGCCGAGCACGCCCGCCATGCTGATGTCCTTGGCTGCAGCGCACAGGCCGTCTTCGGCCAATGCGGGCAGCACTTCCAGGTCGGCACGCAGGCGCTCTCCCGGTGCGGTGGTCGACGCGTTCCAGTACGGAAAGGGTTCCTGGTAGGCGCCGCGCAGGTCGACGGCCATCAGCAGCCGGTCGCCCGGACGCGCGTCGAAACTGGTCAGCAGCTGGTGGGCGCGGCCGAGGATCGACACGGCCAGCTGCGGCCGCGCGCTGCGGTTGTTGCTGTGGCCGCCGACGATCGGCACACCATATCGGGCCGAGGCATCGACCATGCCCCGGAGCATCTCGTCGGCAGGGTGCATGCCGCTGCTCCACAGGGCGTTGACCACCGCGGTCGGTCGGCCACCCATGGCGTAGATGTCGCTCACATTCACCATCACGCCGCAGTAGCCGGCGAACCAGGGCATGCGCTCGATGAAGTCCTCGACCAACCCTTCGATGGCGAACAGCAGATAGCCGCCGTGCCCGTCTGGAATGGCCGCGCAGTCGTCGCCCACCGGCACTGCCTGTGCCAGGTCGGCGCTGCCGCCGGGCAGCATGCGGGCGAGCGCAGTGACGACGTCGCTGATGTCGCGCTTGTGCGCAAAGCCGCGGCTGTCGCGCAATGCCGCGGTGAGCTCGTCCAGCGTCATGCCTTGCTCCTCGCGCGCGACACGAAGCCGCTGACCGGGTCGTGGCACGGCGGGTAGTGCGCGAAGTCGGGCTGCATCTCGACGTGCGGCCGGCCGTGGATGCTTAGAGCGCCGGTCGTTCGCCAGTGCAGCTTGTGAAACAGCGCCTCGTTCTGCGCCTGCACATACGCCATGAAGGTGTGGGCGCCCTGCGCATGCGCGCGCGTCACGGCCAGCTTGATGAGCGTCGCGCCCAGGTGCCCCTGACTGCGGAAGGCCGCGTGCACCGCCAGCCGCGATCCCCACCAAAGTCCCGGCGATTCCTCGTGGATGCGCACCGTGCCCACCACTTGGTCGGGCATGCCACCGATGCAGGACATCGCGACAAGCAACTGCGCGCGCTCGTCGATGGCATCGCGATCGTCGCCGACGAAGAGGCCCTGCTCGATGCAGAACACCGCGCGGCGCATCGCGTGCGCCTCGTCGCGCTCCCACTGCTGCGCGGCCTCGCGCACCAGGAACTCGACCGGCGCGTAGTGCACGACCGGGTCGACGACGTCGTCGATGCAGCTCATGGCTCAGCTCTCGTACACAGACAGCGACGAACAGGCACCGCACTTGCCGCAGCCCGCCTTGATGTCGCTCGACCGCAGGTTGGCCGCGGCCACGCGTTGGCCCAGCGGCTCGAGGATCGACTTCATGAACTCGGGCGTCGGGGCCGGGTGGTCTTCCAGCGGCGTACCGCTGATCGGCACGAAGGGCACGACGAAGGGGTACACGCCCAGCGCCAGCAGCTGGTCGCAAATGTCGAGGATGGCTTCGCGCGTGTCGCCCAGCCCGGCCAGGATGTAGGTGCTGACCTGGCCGCGGCCGAACACGCCGACCGCCGCCTCGAAGGCGCTCATGTAGCGCGAGATCGGCACGCTGGCCTTGCCCGGCATGATCTTTTCGCGCACGGCCGGCGTCACCGCTTCGAGGTGCATGCCGAGCGTGTCGATGCCGGCGGCCTTCATGCGGTGGAACCACTGGTCGTCGTCGGGCGGCTCGCACTGGCCCTGGATGGGAATGTCGACCGCGGCCTTGATCGCGAAGGCGCTCTCGCAGAGGATCTGCGCGCCGCGGTCGGTGGCGTTCGGCGTGCCGGTGGTCAGCACCATGTGCTTCACGCCGTCGAGGAGCACGGCGGCGCGCGCCACCTCGGCGAGCTGTTCGGGCGTCTTGCGTGCCACGGTGCGTCCGGCCGCGAGCGACTGGCCGATCGCGCAGAACTGGCAGGTCTTCCGGCGGCTCTCGTAGCGGATGCAGGTCTGCAGCACGGTGGTGGCGAGCACGTCGCTGCCGTGCAGCGTGGCGATGTGCGAGTACGGCACGCCGTCGAAGGTCTGCATCTTCGTGAAGCGCGGCTGCTTCGGAAAGCTGATGCTGGCGATGGGGATGGTGCCGCGCGTGATGGTGCTGTTGCCCATCGCGTCGGGCGCCTGCGCGGTGAAGGGCGAGTTCCACGCGGTCGAGGTGTGCACCGGCACCATGATCGTGTGGCCGTCGACGGTGACGGCCTTGTGGTCTGACGGGCCCGCGCCACCGCGGCGGCTGGCCGCGCCGGCCGAGGGGTCAACCAGCCGCAACCCGAAGGACTGCAACTCGGTCATCAACTGGCGGCTGGACGGCGAGGCTGTCGTGGTCATGGGAGGTGCTTCCTTGGGGGGTGGTGGGAACAGGTGCGCCTGAACCGGCGTGTGATGGCATCGCGAAGGTGGTCGCGGCCGGGCGTTCGTTGATGGCCAGGCTCAGCAGCTCGGGGCGCGCGTAGTGGCCGACCGAATCCATCATTCGCTTGCGTTTGGTGATGAGCGCCATGTCGAGGTCGGCGACGACCATGCCTTCGCCGTCGGTCAGCGGCGGCGCGAGGTGCTTGCCTTCGGGCGAAATGATGGCTGTGTGGCAGCCGCCGCGCAGCGCCTTCTGCAGCCCGGCGTCGGGCGTGATGGCAGTGATCTGCGCATCGGTGAGCCAGCCGGTCGCGTTGACGACGAAGCAGCCGGATTCGAGCGCGTGGTGGCGGATGGTCACTTCCATCTGCTCCGCGAAGATCGGCCCGACCAGCGAGCCGGGGAACTGCGCGCAGTGGATCTCTTCGTGCTGCGCCATCAGGGCGTAGCGCGCGAGCGGGTTGTAGTGCTCCCAGCAGGCCAGCGCGCCGACGCGGCCCACCTTCGTGTCGACCACCTTGAGGCCGGCGGCATCGCCTTGGCCCCAGATCATTCGCTCGTGGTAGGTCGGCGTGATCTTGCGGCGCTTGAGCAGCAGGCTGCCGTCGGCGTCGAACACCAGCTGCGTGTTGTAGAGGCTGCCATGGTCACGCTCGTTCACGCCGAGCACGACCACCATGCCGTTGGCACGCGCCCGTTCGGCCACCGCGAGCGTGACCGGCCCCGGCACCACCACCGCGCGCTCCATGAGGCGGATGTGGGCCGGGCCCTGCAGCACGGGCGGCTGCACGAACGAGAAGTACGGGTAGTACGGCAAGAAGGTCTCCGGGAAGACGATCAGCTGCACGCCCTTGACGCCGGCCTCGTCGATCGCCGCGCACACCCGGTTCAGGGTGCCGTCGACGTTCTCGAAGTCGGGCGCGATCTGGACGGCGGCGGCGCGGACGATCCGGCTCATCTCAGAGGGTCCAGGTGTCGAGGATGACGGCGCCGGCCTTCTTGTGCAGCAGCACGATGTCGAGCACGTCGAGCGGGTTGATCGGCGTGATGCCCGGGATCAGCGCGCCTTCGCCATGGCCGTACAGCGCCTGCAGCGCGAAGCGGCAGGCGTAGACCTTGCCGCCCTCTTCCATGAACTTGACGATCTGCTTGTTGAAGTTCTGGTGGCCGGGGAAAGCTTCGTCGCCCAGCGTGGGGAAGCCGCGCTGTACGCCGAGCGTGACGCCGGGGCCGTAGAGCAGCACGGAGGTCTCGTAGCCCTTGCGCTTCAGGCGCGTGGCCTGCAGCAGGTTGACGAAGCCGATCGAGCCTTCGAAGGCCACGGTGTGGAAGGTGACCAGGGCTTTCTCGCCGGGCTCGGCCTTCACGTCTTGGAAGACTTTCTCTTCGTAGTCGACAAGGTGTTCGCCGGTGACGTTCGGGGCTTTGGTGACTGCGGGCATGGGGTGACTCCAGTTGAAAGACGATGGGATGGGTTGACTGCGCCCTTCTCTTTCGCATGCGATGTGCCACCCCGCAGACGCTTGCGTGCGATCAATGCGCGATCAAGCAACAGCGATGCGCCACGCGGCCGAAAAAAAATTTTGCAACGCGCTGTAGCGCCCGCGCCGGCGGCCGCCAAGGCACGACGGCGCACCCGATTGATGCGTTTCTTATGCGATCAATGCACCCGATCAATGGGGCTGTGTGCACACGATCAATGCATGAAGACCCTTGTGCCACGGCATGCTTCATGCGTTCAACCCATGGACCGATGCAATCAATGGATGCGATCAACTCCCCATGATCAAGATCACCCAACCCTGGCTAAAGCGCCTCGAAGCCAGCGACAAGCCGGCCTACCTGCTGCTCGCCGACCTCATCGCCGAGGACATCCGCACCGGCCGGCTGACGGCGCGCGACAAGTTGCCGACGTTGCGCGATTTGGCGGCCGAACTGCGGCTGAACTACACGACGGTGGCGCGCGGCTATGCGGAGGCGCGCAAGCGCGGGCTGATCGACTCGCGCGCGGGGACCGGAACCTTCATCCGCGGCACCAGCCCGGCCGTGCCGCTGCGCGGTGGCGGCGGCGCCGAGATGACGATGAACCTGCCGCCCGAACCGCAGGACGCCGGCCTGCTCGACCGCATGAAAGAGAGCGCAGCGCGCGTGATGGCCGACACCGACGTGTACGACCTGCTGCGATACCAGGACTTCGGCGGCACCGTGCGCGACCGCGAGGCCGGCATGCAGTGGATCCGTCCGCGCATTCCCGACTGCCGGCTCGACCAGATGCTGGTGTGCCCCGGCATCCACAGCGTGCTGGCTGCGCTGTTCTCGCAGCTCGCGCGGCCCGGCGAGCTGATCTGCGTCGAGGCGCTCACCTATCCCGGCGTGAAGGCGATCGCCACGCAGCTCGGCGTGCAGCTGCATGCGCTGCCGCTCGACGAGGAAGGGCCGATGGGCGAATCCTTCGAGCATGCGTGCAAGACCCTCAAGCCCAAGGCGCTGTACGTCAACCCGACCATCAACAACCCGACCACCGAGACCATCTCGCGCGCGCGGCGCGAAGCGCTGGCCGACATCGCGCTGCGCTACGCCATCCCGATCATCGAAGACGACGCCTACGGCCTGCTGCCGCGCCAGATGCCGCCCACGCTTGCGTCGATGGCGCCCGACCTCACTTACTACATCACCGGCTTCTCGAAGACGCTGGGCGCGGGCCTTCGCAATGCCTACGTGCGCTCGCCCAGCGCGCGGCAGTCGCAGCGGCTCGCCGGCGCATTGCGCGCGACCACGGTGATGGCGTCGCCCATCACCAACGCGCTGTCGACGCTGTGGGTGGAAGACGGCACGGCCGATGCGATGCTGCAGGCCATCCGCACCGAATCGAATGTTCGGCAAGCGATGGCGCAGAAGCACCTGGGCGCCTACGGCATGGCGGCGCCGAGCGAAAGCTTCCACCTCTGGCTGCCGCTGTCGTCGGCCTGGAGCATGGTCGAGTTCGCGTCGTTCCTGCGCACGCAGAACGTGGGCGTGGTCGCCAGCGCGGCCTTCTCGACCGACGGCAACCCGCCCGAGGCGGTGCGCATCTGCCTGGGCGGCCCGATGTCGCGCGACGACTGCGACCAGGCGCTGCGGCTCATCGCCGACACGTTGGCGCATCCGCTGCACCCGCATGCGACCGTGATGTAGCGATCAAGGGCTGTAGGCAGGGGACCACGCTATCGGATTGCGTTTTCCCGCACGCACCGGCCGTGCGGCGGCCTTAGGCTGAATGCTTACTCAATCAATGGACCGGAGACATTCCATGGAAAGCATCATCCTGTGGCTGTGCGGCGTGCCCGTGGTGGCAATCATCGCGCTGAAGATCTTCGGCATCCTCTGATTGCAGCGGTCGAATTTTTTATTTTCCCGACTCGATTTCCTCTGACATTGCTTTCCTCCTCCGGCGCATCCGCGCCGTTGAAGCGCCCTTCGGGGCGCTTTTTTTTGCGTCCGTACAGGCAGCGCCTGCTCAGGACGCAGAGGGAGATTCAGTCAGCCGCGCGTAGACCTGCATCGCCGCCGCCAGATCTTCCAGCGCCGTTCCAACCGACTTGAAGACCGTGCGGCAGCCAGCATCGCACCGACCTGGCGCGCGCCCACTGCACAGGTCGGCCAGCGTGCCAGCCACCTGATTGGCCGCAAACACACCGCGCGACACCGGCCCGAGCAGTTCGCCGCTCTTGTGCAACGCCTCCGCGGTGTCGACATACAGGCGCACATTGCCGGCGAAGCACGCATCGTCGGCTTCGCGCATTTGCGGCGTGAAGCTTCCGATCAGGTCGAGGTGGCTGTCGTGGCGTAACCAGGCACCGTGCACCACCGGTTGCGTCGCGAGCGTGGCGCAGCTGACGATGTCGGCCTCGCTCGCCGCAGTCGGCAGGTCGGTGACGGCGTGTGCGTCGATCCCCCCGGCTCGCCACTGCTGCGCCAACGCCTCGGCCTGCGCCGCGTTGCGCGCCCAGACGCTCACTCGCTCGATCGGCCGTACCGCACGGTAGGCGTCCGGCAGCAGCGCTGCGACCCGGCCCGCGCCGACCACCAGCAGGTGCCGGGCATCGGCCTGCGCCAGGTACGACGCCGCCAGCGCCGAGGCTGCCGCAGTGCGCCGCGATGTGATCTCATTGCCGTCCATCAACGCCAGCGGAACGCCGGTCTGCGCGTCGTACAGCATGTAGGTCGAATGCAGCCCCGGCAATCCGCGTTGCGCGTTCCCGGGAAAGATGCCCACCGTCTTGACGCCCAGGTACCGGCCGGGCTGCCACGCGGGCATGAGCAGCAGCGTGCCCGCAGGCGCGCCTGCCGGATCGGCGAGCGCGTGGGTGTGTCGCAACGGAACTTCGCAGCCGGCAGCGAACATGTCGCGCAGTGCCGGGATGAGCGTGTCGAAAGGCAGCGCGGCGCGGGTGGCTGCGGCGTCGATGAGCTTCATGCCGGCGTCGCCATCGCGTGCATGGGCGGTCGCCTCAATGCGTTTCGCGACGCAGTGCCTGCACGTCGGCGTGCAGCGACTGCGCCCAGCCACGGCGCTCGCGGGCGAACGACGACTGCGGCTCGCCAAAACGCACGATGGCCAGCAACGGCGGCGCCTTGAGCGTGTTCCACAGGGACACGGCCAGGTTGTCGTCGTCGATGTAGCGAGGCGCCTGGCTGGTCTCGCCGGTGGCGGCGTCGGCATAGCGCAGCGCTGCCGGTATCACGGGCGCGCCCGACGAAATGGCGGCCTGCAGCAGATTGGCGTGAAAGGGCAGCAGGCCGCGGCCGTCGCTGGTGGTGCCTTCCGGAAACACGGCGATCAGGTCGCCTTCACGCAGTGCTTCGGTCATGTGGTGCACGACGCGCATGGCGTCGCGGCGTCGCTCGCGCTCGATGTAGAGCGAGCCCGCACCGTCCGACAGGGTGCCGATCACCGGCCATTGGCGCACGCCCGACTTGGAGACGAAGCGCACGTGGCGCGCGGCATGGATCGACAGGATGTCGAGCCACGACAGGTGGTTGATGACCAGCAGCAGCGGCCCCTGCGCGGGCGGCGTGCCCTGCACCACCAGCCGGATGCCCATGATCTCGAGCATGCGCAGCGCCCAGCGCTGCACGCGCGCCTCGCGCTCGGCAACCGGCAGCTTGGGGAAGGTGCGGCGGATGGTCCACCAGCCGCTCAGCACGTGCGCCAAGGCGCGCACCAGCCTGCCTGCAGCGGTCATGGCCTGCATCGCTTTTTCTCGATCAACGTTCGAACACGACTCGGCCGCCCACCACCGTCACGCGGGCATGGCCCTGCAACGGATATTCGGCGAACGGAGTGTGCTTGCCCTGGCTCAGCAGCGCCTCGGGCAGCGCCTGCCACTCCACGGCCGGATCGATCACGCAGAGGTCGGCGGCGCCGCCTGCCACGAGCCGCCCGACGCCGGCCGGCGCCGCCGACTGCAGCAGCGCGGCGGGCGCCGAGGTCACGACCTGCAACGCACGCGCCAGCCCGGCGCCGCTCTGCGTGCCCCACTGCAGCGCGAGCGGCAGCAGCAGTTCGAGGCCGGTCGCGCCGGGTTCGCTCTCTGCAAACGGCAGCGTCTTGGCATCGGCGTCGACCGGCGTGTGGTCGGACACCAGCGCGTCGATGGTGCCGTCGGCCAGCGCGGCCGACAGCGCATCGCGGTCGCGCTGCTGGCGCAGCGGCGGGTTCAGGCGCGCACGGCTGTCGAAGTAGCCGATGTCGGTATCGGTGAGGTGCAGCGAGTTGATGCTGACGTCGCAGGTCACGGGCAGGCCCTCGGCCTTGGCTGCGCGCACCAGCGCCACGCCGGCCGCGCTCGAGAGGCGGCACAGGTGCACGCGCGCGCCGGTGCTCTTCATCATCTCGAAGAGCGTGAAGAGGGCGATGGTCTCGGCCGCCACGGGCACGCCCGACAGGCCCAGGCGCGTGGCGATGGCGCCGCTGGCGGCCACGCCCTTGCCCAGGTCGCGGTCCTGCGGCCGCAGCCACACGGTGTAGCCGAAGGTGCTGGCGTACTGCAGCGCGCGTTGCAGCACCTGCGTGTTGCCCAGCGGCACGTCGGCCTGCGTGAAGCCCACGCAACCGGCCTCGGTCAGCGCCACCATCTCGGTGAGCACCTCGCCGGCCAGCCCGCGCGTGAGCGCGGCCAGCGGGAACAGGCGCGAGCGCTGGAGCTTCTGCGCGCGAAACTGCAGCATCTCGACCAGTCCGGCCTCGTCGAGCACCGGGTCGGTGTCGGGCAGGCAGACCAGGCTGGTGATGCCGCCGGCCACCGCGGCCGCGGTTTCGCTGTCGAGCATGCCTTCGTGTTCGAAGCCGGGCTCGCGCAGGCGTGCAGCCAGGTCGACCAGGCCGGGCGTCACCAGGCAGCCGGACGCGTCGATGGTGCGCTCGGCCTTGAAGTCGCTGGGCGTGTTGCCGATGGAGAGGATCTTGCCGTCGGCGATGGCGACGTCGCCCTGCTGGTCGAGGCCGGAAGCCGGGTCGATCACCCGGCCGTTCGTGATGAGGATGTTCATGCTTCGTTCCCGGCCACGATGCTCATGACCGCCATGCGCACGGCGATCCCGAAAGTGACCTGCGGCAGGATCACGCTCTGCTTGCCGTCGACCACGGCCGAGTCGATCTCGACGCCGCGGTTGATCGGCCCCGGGTGCATCACGATGCAGTCGGGTTTGGCGAGTTGCAGCTTCTCGGGCGTGAGGCCGTAGGTCTTGAAGAATTCCTGGCTCGACGGCAGCAGCGCGCCGCTCATGCGCTCGTTCTGCAGGCGCAGCATGATGACGACGTCGCAGTCCTTGATGCCTTCTTCGAGCGTGTGGCACACCCGCACGCCCATGCCGGCCATGTCGCCGGGCACCAGCGTCTTGGGGCCGACCACGCGCACCTCGGCGCAGCCCAGCGTGGTGAGCGCATGGATGTCGGAGCGCGCCACCCGCGAATGCAGCACGTCGCCGACGATCGCGACCGTGAGGTTGGCGAAGTCCTTCTTGTAGTGGCGGATCGTGAACATGTCGAGCAGCCCTTGCGTCGGATGCGCATGGCGGCCGTCGCCGGCGTTCACCACGTGCACGTGCGGCGCGACATGCTGCGCGATCAGGTACGGCGCGCCCGACTCGCTGTGGCGCACGACGAAGATGTCGGCGGCCATCGCAGAAAGGTTGGCGATGGTGTCGAGCAGCGATTCGCCCTTGCTCGCCGACGAACGCGCGATGTCGAGGTTGAGCACGTCGGCCGACAACCGCTTGGCCGCGATCTCGAAGGTGGTGCGGGTGCGCGTCGAGTTCTCGAAGAACAGGTTGAACACGCTCTTGCCGCGCAGCAGCGGCACCTTCTTCACTTCGCGGTCGTTCACGCTGGTGAAGTTCGCGGCGGTGTCGAGGATGTGCGTGAGGATGCTCTTGGGCAGGCCCTCGATCGACAGCAGGTGGACCAGCTCGCCGTTCTTGTTGAGCTGTGGATTGCGCTTGTAGAGCACCTCAGGCCTCCTTCACGTCGAAGCTGAAGACGCCCGCATCGCTGCGCGCGAGGGCGAGCGATCGCGTGGGCGGCAGCGTGAGTGTCGCGGCCGCGAAATCGGCCGCCACCGGCAGCTCGCGCCCGCCACGGTCGACCAGCACCGCCAGCCGCACGCAGGCGGGCCGGCCGAAGTCGAACAGCTCGTTGAGCACGGCGCGGATGGTGCGTCCGGTGTAGAGCACGTCATCGAGCAGCAGCACGTCGGCGCCGTTCACGTCGAAGGGCAATGCGGTCTGCGCGCTGGCCGACAGGCCACGGCGCGCGAAATCATCGCGGTGCATGGCCGACGAGATGACGCCGGGCGCACCGGGCAGGCCCAGGTCCTTCTGCAGGCGCTCTACCAGCCAGGCGCCGCCCGACGTGATGCCGACCAGGCGGGTGTCGGGCCGCATCAGCGCTTGCACGCCGCGCAACAGGTCGCCGTAGAGCGACTCGGCTTCAGGAATGGAATTCACGGGAGGGTCCTCAAAAATTGCTCCAGAATGATGCAGGCAGACGCCGCATCAGCGTCGCGCGCGCCCGCGGACAGCGCCTCGGTCGTGCTGTAGCGTTCGTCGACTTCGTAGACGATCAGGTTGAAGCGACCGCGCAACTGGCGCGCGAACTTCTGGGCGGCGCGCGTGTTGTCGTGCGGCGCACCGTCGGGATGGAAAGGCACGCCGATCACCAGCGCGTCGGGCTGCCACTCGCGGATGCGCGCCTCGACCAGCGCAAAGCGCGCGTCGCCCTCGGCCTTGATGGTGGGCTGCGGCGAGGCCGTGCCCAACAGGCGGTTGCCGGTGGCCACGCCCGTGCGCTTCTTGCCGTAGTCGAAGGCGAGGAAGCTCTGGAAATGCGCGGGAACGGGAGCCTTATCAGGCGGCGTCGCGCTGTTCACGCGTGGCCCGCGTCCGGCGACAGCTTCCAGGCTTCCAGGCCCAGCAGCAGCAACGCCTTGTCGTAGCGCTCGCCGATCGGCGTGTCGAAGATCACGGACGCGTCGGCGCCCACGGTCAGCCAGCTGTTCTCGGCCAGCTCGGATTCGAGCTGGCCCTCGCCCCACGCGGCGTAGCCGAGCGACACCAGCACGCGACGCGGACCGGAGCCCGTGGCCATGGCCTCGAGCACGTCCTTGGACGTGGTCATCTCCAGGCCGCCCGGAATGGTCATGGTCGACGCGTAGACCGATTCCTCGGGCTTGTCGGCATCCGCGAACACCGGTTCGTGCAGCACGAAGCCGCGTTCGGTCTGCACCGGGCCGCCCTGGAACACGGGCGCATTGCCGAGTTCGGGGCGCGAGAGGTGAAGCTCGATCTTCTCGAACAGCACCTTGAGGTTGATGTCGCTGGGTTTGTTGATGACGAGACCGAGCGCACCACGCTCGCTGTGCTCGCAAAGGTAGACGACGCTGCGATGGAACGCCTCGTCTTGCAAACCTGGCATCGCGATCAAAAAATGATGCGTGAGGTTCATCGGGGCAGAATCGGAAGCCATGGCCCCGATTTTACTTGCCGTCGATAAGACTTACCCCAAGGGACTCATGTGGTTCCGCCGAGACCTCCGCGTCGACGACAACGCCGCCCTGTGGCATGCGCTGCGCGCCTGTCGGCAGGTGGTCTGCGTGTTCGTGTTCGACAAGGCCATCCTCGACCCGCTGCCGCGCGCCGACCGGCGCATCGAGTTCATCCGCGAATCGCTGGTCGAGCTCGACGCTGAGCTCAACGCGCTCGGCGGCGGGCTCATCGTTCGGCATGCCGTGGCCGAGGAAGAAATCGCCACGCTGGCCAAGGCGCTCGACGTGCAGGCGGTCTTTGCCAACCGCGACGACGAGCCCGACGCCATCGCGCGCGACGCCCGCGTGTTCGGCGCGCTGGCCGACGTCGGCGTGCTGCTGAACGTGGTCAAGGACAAGGCGGTGTTCGAGCGCGACGAGGTGCTGACCAAGGTCGGCCAGCCCTACACCGTGTTCACGCCCTACAAGCGCGCCTGGCTCGCCAAGCTGGACGACGCGTTCTACCTCAAGCCCTACCCGGTGCGCAGCTACGTCGATGCGCTGGTGCCACCGCCGGCGGCCTATCGGGCGCCCGTGCCGTCGCTGGACGCCATCGGCTTCAAGCCGACCAACCTGGCGACCCTGGAGATTCCGACGGGCGCCCAGGGCGGCGCGGCGCTGTTCGAGGATTTCCTGGAACGCATCGACCGCTACGACACGGCGCGCGACTTTCCGGCCGTGCGCGGCCCGAGCTACCTGAGCGTGCACCTTCGCTTCGGCACCGTGTCGATACGGCAACTGGCTGGCGCGGCGCACCGGCTGTCGCTCCAGGGCAACCAGGGGGCGGCCACCTGGCTGAGCGAACTGGTCTGGCGCGACTTCTACTTCCAGGTGCTCGCGCACCGGCCGGACGTGGCCGAGGGCAAGAGCTTCAAGCCCGAGTACGACAAGATCGTGTGGCACCACGGCAAGCATGCCGACGGGCTGTTCGCCGCCTGGTGCCAGGGCCGCACCGGCTACCCGTTGATCGACGCGGCGATGGCGCAGATCAACCAGAGCGGCTACATGCACAACCGCCTGCGCATGGTGGTGGGGAGCTTTCTGTGCAAGGACCTGGGGCTGGACTGGCGGCGCGGCGAGGCCTACTTCGCCACCCACCTCAACGATTTCGAGTTTTCGTCGAACAACGGCGGCTGGCAGTGGGCGAGTTCGAGCGGCTGCGACGCGCAACCCTATTTCCGCATCTTCAACCCCATCACGCAGAGCGAACGCTTCGACCCCGAAGGCAAGTTCATCCGGCGCTACCTGCCACAGCTCGCCAAGCTCGACAACAAGGTGATCCATGCGCCGTGGACGGCATCGCCCGTGGAGCTGGAGGCGGCCGGGCTGAAGCTGGGGGAGCACTACCCCAAGCCGATCGTCGACCACGCCGAGGCGCGGGAGCGCACGCTGCAGCGTTATGCGGTGGTGCGCAAGGTGACAGCGGGCGCTTAGCGAAGCTGCAGCAGCCCGATTGAAAGGCGCGCGTGGAGCCTGCTAAGGTAGCAGGCTCATGCGGCGCCAAGTTTCAGATTTCCACCATCTCGAAGTCTTCCTTGCGCGCGCCGCATTCCGGGCAGGTCCAGTTCATCGGAACGTCGGCCCAGGCCGTGCCCGCTGCAATACCATCTTCAGGAACGCCGACGGCTTCGTCGTAGATCCAACCGCAAATCAGACACATCCAGGTTTTCGTATTCATCGCAAGCTCAACGCCCCCGTGGAGGGGCAACAATTGTATTCAGGTGTATCAAATTTCGGACGACACACTGGCACGCAACCATGAACGCATCACCCCCCGAGACCACCGACCCAACCCGCGATCTTAGCGACCCGACGGACATCGAGGACATTGCCGCCGAAATCGAGCTCGACCCGCCCTGCGTCCTCGTCTTCAACGCCAGCGACCCGAGCGGCGCGGGCGGACTGGGCGGCGACGCCCTGGCCATCGCATCGGTGGGCGCACACATGCTGCCGGTCGTCACGGGCGCCTACGCGCGCGACACCGCCGAGATCTTCGACCACTTCGCCTTCGACGAAGAGGCCGTGGCCGAGCAGGCACGCGCCATCCTGGAAGACGTGGAAGTCAAGCTCATCAAGGTCGGCTTCGTCGGTTCGCCCGAGGTGCTCAGCACCATCGCCGAAACCGCCACCGACTACCCCGACGTGCCGCTGGTGGCCTACATGCCCAACCTGTCGTGGTGGGAAGAAAACCAGATCGACGCCTACCTCGACGCCTTTCGCGAACTGCTGCTGCCCCAGGCCACGGTGCTGGTGGGCAACCACAGCACGCTGTGGCGCTGGCTGCTGCCGGACTGGCACAGCGACCGGCCGCCGTCGGCGCGCGACATCGCGCGCGCAGCGGGCGAGTTCGGTGTGCCCTACACGCTGGTCACCGGCATCATGCTGCCCGACCAATTCATCGACAACGTGCTCGCTTCGCCGCAATCGGTGCTCGCCAGCGAGAAGTTCGAACGGCTGGAAGCCGTATTCGCGGGCGCCGGCGACACGCTGTCGGCCGCGCTCGCCGCACTGCTGGCCAGCGGCACCGACCTGCCCGCCGCCGCCTCCGAAGCGCTGAGCTACATGGACCGCTGCCTGGACGCGGGCTTTCGCCCCGGCATGGGCCACGTCCTGCCCGACCGCCTCTTCTGGGCCCAACCCGAAGACGACGACGAAGAAGACGACGGCCTGCCGCCCGAACCCATCGACTTTGCACTGCCTCCCCATGACACACGCCACTGACGACCAGAACGACATCCTCTTCGAACGCGCCCGCCGGGTGATCCCCGGTGGCGTGAACTCGCCCGTGCGCGCCTTCAAGGCCGTGGGCGGCACGCCGCGCTTCATCACCCGCGCGCAGGGCGCCTACTTCTGGGACGCCGACGACAAGCGCTACATCGACTACATCGGCTCCTGGGGTCCGATGATCCTGGGCCACGGCCATCCGGCGGTGGTCGAGGCGGTGCAGAAAGCCGTGCTCGAAGGTTTCTCTTACGGCGCGCCGACCGAGCGCGAGATCGAGCTGGCCGAGGCCATCCTCGCGCTGGTGCCGTCCATGGAGATGGTGCGCCTGGTCAGCTCGGGCACCGAAGCCGCCATGAGCGCGCTGCGCCTTGCGCGCGGCGCCACCGGCCGCAAGTTCATCATCAAGTTCGAGGGCTGCTACCACGGCCATGCCGATGCCCTGCTGGTGAAGGCTGGCTCGGGGCTTGCCACCTTCGGCAACCCGACCTCGGCCGGCGTGCCACCCGAGGTGGTGCAGCACACGCTGGTGCTGGAATACAACAATCTCGCGCAACTCGAGGAAGCCTTCGCGCTGCATGGCAAGGACCTCGCCTGCCTGATGATCGAGGCGATTGCCGGCAACATGAACTTCGTGCGTGCCACGCCCGAGTTCGCCAGGCGCTGCCGCGAGCTGTGCACGCAGCACGGCGCACTGCTGGTCTTCGACGAGGTGATGACGGGTTTTCGCGTGGGCCTGCATGGCGCGCAGGGCGTGCTGGGCATCACGCCCGACCTCACCGTGCTGGGCAAGGTCATCGGCGGCGGCATGCCGCTGGCGGCTTTCGGTGGCCCGCGCGCCATCATGGAGCAGCTTGCACCCTTGGGCCCGGTGTACCAGGCGGGCACGCTGTCGGGCAATCCGGTGGCCACGGCCTGTGGTCTCGCCACGCTGAAGGAAATCGCCAAGCCCGGCTTCTACGAAGCATTGGGTGCGCGCACGAAGTCACTGGTCGACGGCCTGAAAGCCGTCGCGGCTGCCGAGGGCGTGCCCTTCAGCGCCGACAGCGAGGCCGGCATGTTCGGCTTCTTCCTGTTCGACGAACTGCCGCAGAACTACGCCACCGTCATGACGACGGACAACGCCCGCTTCAACAAGCTGTTCCATGGCCTGCTGGACCGCGGCGTGTACATCGCGCCTGCGCTGTACGAGGCCGGCTTCGTGAGCGCGGCGCACAGCGACGAGGACATCGCGGCCACCGTCGCGGCGGCACGCGAGATCTTCAGGACGCTGTGAGGGCATCGCGGCGAGCCCGCAACCCGAAGATTTTTTGTTCAAGCAAGACAGGACGAGGCGACGCCGCATCAGACAGTTTGCGCATAAGCAAGCGAGAAAACATTCGTTCCCGTTGGTGCACACGATCGCTAGAGTCGCCGGCTGCTCTTTCAGAGCCCCGTCGACGGCACCACGGTCGCGCCAAGGCGCTCGGGTCCGTCGCGATGCCTCGCGCATTGCCGACCCTGAAACCCCTTCCCCGCCCATTCGTGATCCATTACCTCAACCGCAGATCCTTTCTCGCCGCCACGGCGGCCGCAACCCTGGCGACGCCCGCGTTCGCCGCGCTTTCCGACAAGACGATCCGGTTGGTCGTGCCTTACGGCGGAGGCGGCATGGGCACGGTGTTCGCCACCTTGGTGACGGAGGTGCTGACGGCACAGCTCGAGTCGCCCACGTATGCAGACTACAAGCCCGGCGCGAATGCAGCCATCGGCACGGAACTCGTTGCCAATGCGCCCGCAGATGGCTACACCCTCCTGATGGCGACGACGAGTTCGGTGGCCATCAACCCGGCCTTCCATCCCAGACTGAAGTACGACCCGCTCAAGGACTTCACACCGGTCGGCATCGTTTGGACGTCACGCAACGTGCTGTTCGGCAGCGGCGGGATTCGCACGCTCAAGCAGCTGATCGCGCTGGGCAAGACCAGATCGCTGTCGTACGGCTCTCTGGGCGTTGGCACCTTGGCACACCTGAGCGCCGAAATGCTGTTACGCGAGACGGGCATCGAGGCCGTGCATGTGCCGTTCAAGGGCCAGGGACAAATCATGACGGAGGTGGCCGCTGGCAGGCTTGACTTCGCCTTCACCGATCCGACGGGCATCGCACTCGCGCAAGCGGGCAAGGTGAATGCGCTGGCCGTCACCGGCAAGCAGCGCCTGCAATCGACACCGACGATCCCGACCATGACCGAGCTGGGCCATCCGCAGGTCGGCACCGAAAGTTGGATCGCGATCATGGCGCCAGCGGGAACGCCGCGCGACGTGGTGGAAAAGATCAGCAACGCGCTGAGCACCGGCTTCTCGTCGGACGCCATGAAGGCAAAGGTGGCCGGCACCGGCGCCGAGGTGGCGCAGAACATGACGCCAGCCTTCTTCGACCGCGAACTGCGCGGCGAACTGGCGCGCTGGAAGAAATTCCAGCGCGAAACCAAGATCAGCGTCGAGCAGTGACGCCACTGCTGCAGCCCAGGGAAGCCCAAGGAAGCCCTCCGAATGAAACCCGCCCATCCGAGCACCATCGCCGCTCATGAACGGCTTCGATCGGAGCTCGACTTCTCCGACACGGCCGACTTCGACGACGCCAGGCACGGCTTCATCGCCACACTGCCCGACGCGCACATCGCGGCTGATGTCGGCGGCACCTCGTGGTCCATGAAACCCTACGTCTTCCTGAACGGCGAGGCGCCCGACACCGTGAACCCGAGCCTTTGGCGCATGGCCCGGCTGAATGCGATCCACGGCCTGTTCGAGGTCGCGCCGCGCATCTACCAGGTGCGCGGCTTCTCGCTGGCCAACGTGACCTTCATCGAGGGCGACAGCGGCGTCATCGTGATCGATCCACTGCAGTTCACCGAACATGCGCGGGCCGCCATCGCGCTGTATCGGGCGCATCGGGGCGATCGCCCCGTGGTAGCGGTGATCTACACACACAGCCATCGCGACCACTACGGTGGCGTGCGTGGCGTCATCAGCCCTGAAGACGTGCGCCAGGGCGTGCAGGTGATCGCGCCCTACGGCTTCACAGAGGAGTCGTTTTCCGAATCCATCCTTGCCGGCGTACCCATGCGCCGCCGGGCGATGTTCCAATTCGGCTGGTCGCTTGAACCCGGGTTGATGTCGCATGTGGACAGCGGACTGGGCAAGGCCGTCGGCCGGGGCGGCGACGGATTCATCGCGCCGACGAAGCTCATAAGCCAGCCGGTGGAGCGCCATGTGATCGATGGCGTGGAGATCGTGTTCCATCTCACGCCTGGCACCGAAGCGCCGGCGGACATGAACATGCACTATCCGGGGCTGCGCGCACTCAACCTGGCCGAGAACGCGTGTCAGACAATGCACAACCTGTGCCCCATGCGGGGCGCCAAGACACGCGACGCGCTGGCCTGGGCCCGGTACCTCGACCAAGCGCTCGACGTGTTCGTGCCCAACGTGGATGTGCTGGTCGTTCAGCACCACTGGCCGGTGCGCGGGCAGGCCCGCATCGCGCAATACGTGGCCGGCCAGCGCGACATGTACCGCTACCTGCACGACCAGACCCTGCGCCTGATGAGCCACGGCCTGACGCCCAAGGAGATTGCAGCCGAGTTCATGATGCCGAACGAACTCTCCAAACGCTGGTTCGCGCGCGGCTACTACGGCGCCGTGGCCCACAACGTCAGCGCCATCTATGCGCATTACCTCGGCCCCTATGACGGCAACCCGAGCAACCTGAATCCGCTGCCGCCCCAGGCTGCGGGCGCAAAGTATGTCGAGTACATGGGCGGTGCCGACGCGGTCGTGCGCCGCGCGAGCGCCGACTATGCCGAGGGCAACTTCCGATGGGTGATCGAGGCGCTGAACCACGTGGTGTTCGCTGAACCCGGCCACCGCGCAGCCCGGGAGCTGTCAGCCGATGCCATGGAGCAACTCGGTTACCAGGCCGAGTCGGCCACCTGGCGCAACGCCTATCTGCTGGCAGCGCGCGAACTCCGCAGCACCACCGTGAGTGCGGCACCCAAGGGCGTTGCGATCAGTCCGGACGTGGTGGCGATCCTGCCGCTGCACAGCTTCCTGGAGTACCTGGCGATCCGGGTCAACGGCCCCACGGCCCAGCACCTGTCGGCACGCATCGACTGGCATCTGGTGGATGATCTGAAGGACGGCGCAGGCGATGCCGAGTCACAGCGCCTGACCTTGTCCCATGGCGCACTGAACCATCTGCCGGGCAGCCACGGTGCCGCTGCCGATGCCGTCGTCACCACCTCGCGCCAGCAACTGGGCACGCTGTCGGCCGGGCGTTCGGCCTTGCTGCTGGCGCTCGACCGGGGCGAACTGCAGCTCACCGGCAATGGGGTCCTGTTCCGCGCCTTTGTCGAATCGCTCGACGAGTTCGACGCGATGTTCAACATCGTCGAGCCCTGATTCGTTCCGCTCAGCGCGGCGCGGGCGGTGGCGAAGGCTGCGCCAACACCCAGCGCGCCAGCGCCTGCGATTCCGGCTCGCTCACCTGGGTCATGCGCGGCATGATGACGCGGCCCCAGGTGCCGACACTGCCGTTGCGGATCTTCGCGGCCAGCCGCCCGGGCGCCTCGGCGTCGTTGCGGTAGCGCTCGGCCACCTGCGCAAAACCCGGCCCGACCTGCTTGTGGACCATGCCGTGGCAGGCCATGCAGCCGTTCTTGCGCGCCACGTCCTGCGGCGGCAACACCGTCTGCGCCGTCACCTCCAGTGCGCAGCCGGCCAGCAACGCCACCGCAGCGACGTACCAGCCGACACCCGCGCGACGGCGTCGCGAACTGCGCAGACCGTGCATGTCAGTGGCGGAAATGCCGCACGCCCGACAGCACCATGACCACGCCATGCTCGTCGGCCGCGTCGATCACTTCCTGGTCGCGCATCGAGCCGCCCGGCTGGATCACCGAGGTCGCGCCGGCGGCCACCACCACGTCCAGCCCGTCGCGGAAGGGGAAGAAGGCATCGCTCGCCACGGCCGTGCCGGCCAGCGAAAGGCCTGCGTGCTCGGCCTTGATGCTGGCGATGCGGGCCGAGTCGAGCCGGCTCATCTGGCCGGCGCCCACGCCCATGGTCATGCCGTCGGTGCAGAACACGATGGCATTGCTCTTGACGTACTTGGCGACCTTCCATGCAAACAGCAGGTCCTGCAGTTGCGCGGGCGTCGGCTGCTTCTTGCTCACGACCTTGAGCTCGCTCTCGGCCAGCACGCGGTTGTCGGCGGTCTGCATCAGCAGGCCCGAACCGATGCGCTTGACGTCCATCATGTTGCGGCCGTTGTCCCAGTCGGTCGCGCCGCCGGCGGGCAGTGCGATCTCCAGGATGCGCACATTCAGCTTGGCCTTGGTCGCCTGGAACACTTCGAGCGCCTCGGGCGTGTAGCCGGGCGCCATCAACACCTCGACGAACTGTTTGTTCACGGCCTGCGCGGTCGCCACATCGACGACGCGGTTGAAGGCGATGATGCCGCCGAAGGCCGAGGTCGGATCGGTCTTGAAGGCCTTGGAATAGGCCTGCAGCGCGTCGGCGCCCACGGCCACGCCGCAGGGGTTGGCGTGCTTGACGATCACGCACGCGGGCACGTCGAAGCTCTTGACGCATTCCCACGCCGCGTCGGCGTCGGCGATGTTGTTGTAGCTCAGTTCCTTGCCCTGCAGTTGCCTGGCGGTGACCAGCGAACCCGGCGCCGGATACAGATCGCGGTAGAACGCGGCCTGCTGGTGCGGGTTCTCGCCATAGCGCAGGTCCTGCAGCTTGACGAAGCGGCCGTTGCTCTGCGCCGGGAACTGCGCGCGCACGGGTGCGGGCTGGCCCTGGCTCGCGTCGAAGTCGACGGCCGAGAGGAAATCGCTGATGGCGCCGTCGTAGTCGGCGATGCGGTTGAAGGCGGCCACGCTGAACGCGAACTTGGTCTTGTCGCTCAGCTTGCCGTCGGCCTTCAGTTCGGCCAGTGCAACGGCGTACTGCGACGCGTCGGTGAGCACGCCGACGTCCTTCCAGTTCTTGGCCGCGCTGCGCACCATGGCTGGGCCGCCGATGTCGATGTTCTCGATGGCGTCTTCCAGCGTGCAACCGGCCTTGGCGACCGTGGCCTCGAACGGATACAGGTTGACCACCAGCAGGTCGATGGTGTCGATGCCGTGTTCCTCGATGGCCGCGACGTGCGCGGGCAGGTCGCGCCGTGCCAGCAGCCCGCCGTGGATCTTCGGGTGCAGCGTCTTGACGCGGCCGTCGAGCATCTCGGGAAAGCCGGTGTGGTCGGCCACCTCGGTCACCGGCAGGCCGGCATCGGCCAGCAGCTTGGCGGTGCCGCCGGTGGACAGCAGCTTGATGCCCAGCGCGCTCAGGGCCTGCGCGAATTCGAGGATGCCGGTCTTGTCGGAAACGGAAAGGAGTGCGGTCAGTGCCATGGGGTTCTTCGTCATTTCAGTAATTTGTGTTCGACCAGTTTCTTGCGCAGGGTGTTGCGGTTCATGCCGAGCCATTGCGCGGCCTTCGACTGGTTGCCTTCGGCCCGCGTCATCACGACGTCGAGCAGCGGCTTCTCGACGACCCGCACGAGCATCTCGTACATGCCGTCGGGTTCGGTACCGCGCAGGTCGCGGAAGTAGCTGTCCAGACTGGTCCTGACGCAGTCCTCGATGGTTTTCTTGCTCATGGCTCTCTTCTCAATGCGCGGCCGATGCCGCCTCCTCGTCTTCTTGTCCGTACGCCCTTGCCGCGGCAGCGGCCGCATCGCCCGTGGGCATGCGATCGATGGTGGCCGCGAGGCTGTCGAAATAGTCGCCGACCGCGCCCAGTTGCAGCACGCAGTCCTCGATGCCGTTCATTCGGCCGCGAAACGCTTCGCCGCCCGGCAGGTCGCGCACGTACCAGCCGATGTGCTTGCGCGCGGTGCGTACGCCGGTGAATTCGCCATAAAGCACGTAGTGCTCCTGCAGATGGTCGAGCAGCAGCCGGCGCACCTCGGCCACCAGCGGCGGCGCCAGGTGGGTGCCGTGCGCGAGGAAATGACCGATCTCGCGAAAGATCCACGGCCGTCCCTGGGCGGCGCGGCCGATCATCACCGCGTCGGCGCCGGTTGCGGCCAGCACGTCGCGTGCCTTCTCCGGTGAGGTGATGTCGCCATTGGCCACCACCGGCACGCGCACGGCGGCCTTGACGGCGGCGATCGTGTCGTATTCGGCAGCGCCCCTGTAGCCCTGCTCGCGCGTGCGGCCGTGCACCGTCAGCATCTGCACGCCGGCGGCTTCGAAATCGCGCGCCAGCTTGACGGCGTTGCGATGGTCTTCGCTCCAGCCCGTGCGCATCTTGAGCGTGACGGGCACGCCGTGCGGCGCCGCTGCAGCCACCACCGCCTGCACGATCTCCAGCGCCAGCGGCTCGTCGCGCATCAGGGCCGAACCCGCCCACTTGTTGCAGACCTTCTTGGCCGGGCAACCCATGTTGATGTCGATGATCTGCGCGCCGCGGTCGATGTTGTAGTGCGCCGCCTCGGCCATCATGGCCGCATCGGTGCCGGCAATCTGCACGGAAATCGGCCCGGGTTCGCCGGTGTGGTCGGCGCGCCGCGAGGTCTTCAGCGTTTTCCAGAGATCCTTGCGGGAGGTCACCATCTCGCTGACCGCGTAGCCGGCACCCAGGGCGCGGCAGAGCGTGCGAAAGGGCCGGTCCGTCACGCCCGCCATGGGGGCGACGAACAGGCGATTCTCCAGCGCGATGGGGCCGATCTGCATGGTCGAGGGGAAACGGATGAGGGAAAGGCGAGCGCGGGGCTGCTGAAAAATGAGGCACGATTGTAGCGAGGCCGGGCGCCTTGCGCTGAAACCATTTGCCAGCGTTGTATCGATGATCACGCGCGGCGCATTTTCCGACGTGGCGCGCCTCGCGTCGTTCCTATACTCCAGCCCACACATGCAAGCCTGGCTCGACTCCCTCATGGCGCTTCTCGCGCTGCCCGAGTACGGGCTTTCGACGCTGTTCATCGCGGCCTTCGTGTCGGCCACGTTGCTGCCCGTGGGCTCCGAGCCCATTTTGTTCGGCCTGCTCAAGCTCAACCCCGAGATGTTCTGGCCGGCCATCGCCGTCGCCACCATCGGCAACACGCTGGGCGGCATGGTCGACTGGTGGATCGGCTACGGCGCGCACAAGGTGGCCGACAAGTACGCCCATTCCAAGCACCACGTGCGCGTGCTCGGGTGGCTGGAACGGCTGGGCCCCAAGGCTTGCCTGCTGAGCTGGCTGCCCATCGTGGGTGATCCGCTGTGCGCCGTGGCGGGCTGGCTCAAGCTGCCCTTCTGGCCATGCACGTTCTACATGGCGATCGGCAAGTTCGCGCGCTACGTGACGATGACGGTCGCCTTGCTGTACATCTGGCCGAGCTGAAGCGGCAGGCCGATGGCGCCGGTCACGCCGCTCGGCGGGTCGGCGCCGCGCGGCGTCAGCTGAGCAGGGCGTAGGGACCGCCGCGTTCCAGCGCACGCTGGTAGGCCGGCCGCGCATGGATGCGCGCCAGCCACGCCATCAGCCTGGGATGCTTCCCGTCGAGCCCGCCGCGCGCGGCTGCGGCTTCCACCGGAAAACTCATCTGGATGTCGGCGCCGCTGAACTCGGAGCCGGCGAACCATTCGCTGTGGGCCAACTCGCCTTCCATGTAGTCCAGGTGCGCATTGATGTTGGGCATCACGAAGCTGGCCTTGGCCTTGCCGGCGATCGCCTTGGCGATGGGCTTGGCGAAGAACGGCATCTTCGTGCTTTCGATCTTGTCGAACACCAGCTTGAGCAGCAGCGGCGACATGGCCGAGCCTTCGGCGAAATGCAGCCAATAGCGGTAGCGCAATGCGTCGGCGCTGCCCGTCGCGGGCGCCAACCGGCCCTGGCCGTAACGCTCGATCACCGCCTCGACGATCGCGCCCGACTCAGCCAGCGTGAGCCCGTCGTCGGTGGTCACCACGGGCGACTTGCCCAGCGGGTGAACCTTGCGCAGAGCCGCTGGCGCCAACATCGTCTTGGGGTCGCGCTCGTAGCGCACGACCTCGTAGGGCAGTTCGAGTTCTTCGAGCAGCCAGAGCACGCGCTGCGAGCGGGAGTTGTTGAGGTGGTGGACGGTGAGCATCGCTAAGGACCCATGGTTCTGCTGAAGACATCGCGGCCTCTTTGCGACAGAAACCGCGAAATTGGCTTTGCCAGGCCGCTGGTGTTGCCCCCGTTCAGGGGTTGGCGGAGCAACACGAAGTGCGCGGAGACTGGGGGCGAGCCTAACTGCTGAACAGGAAATTCATCACGTCGCCATCCTTGACGACGTAGTCCTTGCCTTCGGCGCGCATCTTGCCCGCGTCCTTGGCGCCCTGCTCGCCCTTGAAGGCGATGAAATCGTCGAAGGCGATGGTCTGGGCGCGGATGTAGCCCTTTTCGAAGTCACCGTGGATCACGCCAGCCGCCTGCGGGCCGGTGTCGCCGATGTGGATGGTCCAGGCGCGCACTTCCTTCACGCCGGCGGTGAAGTAGGTCTGCAGGCCCAGCAGCTTGTACGCCGCGCGAATCAGGCGGTCCAGGCCGGGCTCCTCCTGGCCGATTTCGGCCAGGAACATCTTCTTGTCCTCGTCGTCCATCTCGGCGAGTTCGGCCTCGATCTTGGCGCAGATGGCGACCACGGGTGCCTTCTGCTTGTCGGCGTAGGCGCGCAGGCGGTCGAGGTACGGGTTGTTCTCGAAACCGTCTTCGGACACGTTGGCCACGAACATGGCGGGCTTGGCCGTGATCAGCGTGAAGCTCTTGACCAGCGGCTGTTCTTCCTTGGTGAACGAGAGCGCGCGCACCGGCGTGTTCTCGTTGAGCGCAGCCTGGCAGCGCTCGAGCAGGCCGACCAGCTTCTGTGCGTCCTTGTCACCCGAACGCGCGACCTTGGTGTGGCGATGGAGCGCCTTGTCGACCGTGGCCAGGTCGGCCAGGCAGAGCTCGGTCTGGATCACCTCGATGTCGGAGATCGGATCGACCTTGCCGGCCACGTGGATCACGTTGTCGTCGTCAAAGCAACGCACGACGTTCACGGTGGCGTCGGTTTCGCGGATGTGTGCGAGGAACTTGTTGCCCAGGCCTTCGCCGGTGCTGGCGCCGGCCACCAGGCCAGCGATGTCGACGAACTCGACGATGGCCGGAACGATGCGCTCCGGCGTGATGATCTGGGCGAGCTGCTGTAGGCGCGGGTCCGGCACCTCGACCACGCCCGTGTTGGGCTCGATGGTGCAGAACGGATAGTTTTCCGCTGCGATGCCGGCCTTGGTCAACGCATTGAAAAGGGTGGATTTACCGACGTTGGGCAGGCCGACGATGCCGCATTGCAAACTCATGGAGGTCCTCTTGGGTCAACCCGGCATTTTAGGCGAGGACACGATTCACGGGAAAACCCTGAGAAGCAAACGTTTGCGCAAACGTTTGCTTTCGCTAAGAATCGCGGTCCCGGCACAGACCGGCATGTTCACTTCCCCCTTGGAGACACCATGAAATTCACCCGCCGCGCGCTCCAGAGCGCCATCGCCCTCACCGTTCTCGGCACCCTGACCGGCACGCCCGCCCTGGCGCAGGACAAGCCCAAGGTTGCGCTCGTCATGAAGTCGCTGGCCAACGAGTTCTTCCGGACGATGGAAGACGGCGCCAAGGCGCACCAGAAGGCCAACGCCGCGCAGTACACGCTGCTGGCCAACGGCATCAAGGACGAGACCGACACGGCGGCCCAGATCAAGATGGTCGAGCAGATGGTCGCCCAGAAGATCAACGCGCTGGTCATCGCGCCGGCCGATTCGAAGGCGCTGGTGCCGGTGATCAAGGCAGCCATCGACAAGGGCATCCTGGTGGTGAACATCGACAACCAGCTCGACGCCGCCGCGCTGCAGGAAAAGTCGATCCAGGTGCCCTTCGTCGGCCCCGACAACCGCGCGGGCGCCAAGCTGGTCGGCGACTTCCTGGCCAAGGGCCTGAAGTCGGGCGACAAGGTCGGCATCATCGAAGGCGTGTCGACCACCTTCAACGCACAGCAGCGCACGCTGGGCTTCCAGGACGCGATGAAGGCCGCCGGCGTGACGGTGGTCGGCGTGCAGTCTGGTCAGTGGGAAATCGACAAGGGCAACACCGTGGCCGCCGGCATGATGCGCGAGCATCCGGACCTCAAGGCCCTGCTGGTGGGCAACGACAGCATGGCGCTGGGTGCCGTGGCTGCCGTCAAGGCCGCCGGCAAGACCGGCAAGGTGCAGGTCGTGGGCTACGACAACATCAACGCCATCAAGCCGATGCTCAAGGACGGCCGCGTGCTGGCCACCGCCGACCAGTTCGCCGCAAAGCAGGCCGTGTTCGGCATCGAGACCGCCCTGAAGGCGCTGGCCGAGAAGAAGCCGCAGTCCGCCATGCCCGCCACGGTGAAGACCGACGTGGTGCTGGTCACCAAGGACAGCAAGTAAGCAGCCTCTGCTGCTTGCCCTGCTGCCAACACAACGGATACCGCCTTGCACGATCCCGCGCACCAACCGGCCTCTCCCGCAGGCGCCGCCCTGCCCATCCTGACGATCGACTCGGTCGGCAAGGACTACGCGGCGCCCGTGCTCGATGGCGTTTCGCTCACCCTGCGGGCCGGCGAGGCGCTGGCGCTCACGGGCGAGAACGGCGCGGGCAAGAGCACGCTGTCCAAGATCATCTGCGGCCTGGTCACGCCCACGCGCGGACGGATGTCGCTGGGCGGCGAGGCATTCGCGCCAACCTCGCGCCGCGATGCGGAACGCCAGGGCGTGCGCATGGTCATGCAGGAACTCGGCCTGGTGGCCACGCTGTCGGTGGCAGAAAACCTGCTGCTCGACCGGCTGCCCCACCGCGCCGGCTGGCTGCGCCGCACCGAGCTGCATGCGCAGGCGTCGCGCCAGCTCGCCAAGATCGGCATGCAGGGCATCGACCCGGGCACGCCGGTGTCGGCGCTGGGCATCGGCCAGCAGCAGATGGTGGAGATCGCCCGCAACCTGCAGGACGACACCCGCGTGCTGGTGCTCGACGAGCCCACCGCCATGCTCACCCCGCGCGAGACCACGCACCTCTTCGAGCAGATCGACCTGCTCAAGGCGCGCGGTGTCGCCATCATTTATGTGTCGCACCGGCTCGAAGAACTCCAGCGCATCTGCGACACGGTGGCCGTGCTGCGCGACGGCCGGCTCGTAGACGTGCGGCCGATGGCCGGCGTGCGCGAAGCCGACATCGTCGAGCGCATGGTCGGGCGCGCCGTGCACGAGCACGAAGGCCGCCCGCGCCGCCTGGCCGGCCAGGTGGTCATGCAGGCGCACGGCATCGGCCGCGCGCAGGTGGTGCGCGACGTCGACCTCAGCCTGCATGCGGGCGAGGTGATGGGCCTGGCCGGCCTGGTCGGCTCGGGCCGCACCGAACTCGTCCGCCTGCTGTTCGGCGCCGACCGCGCCGACCGCGGCGAAATCACGCTGCATGCGGGCACCGGCGACGCCGCCGGTGTGCGCCGCATCCCCAAGGGCTGGCGCTCGCCGATGCAGGCGATCCGCGCCGGCATCGGCCTGGTCACCGAAGACCGCAAGTCGCAAGGCCTGCTGCTGGCGCAGTCGATCCGCGTGAACACGACGCTCAGCGACCTGGGCGCGATCTCGCGCGGCGGCTGGCTGCGGCCGGCCTTCGAGCGCGGCATCGCCCGGCGCTTCGTCGAGCGCCTGCGCGTTCGCTCCAGCAGCATCGAGCAGCCCGTGGCCACGTTGAGCGGCGGCAACCAGCAGAAGGTGGTTTTCGCCCGCTGGCTGCACCGCGAATGCCGCGTGCTGCTGCTCGACGAGCCCACGCGCGGCGTCGACGTGGGCGCGCGCGCCGACCTGTACGCCGAGCTCGACCGCATGACCGACGCGGGCCGCGCGCTGCTCATGGTGTCGAGCGACCTGCGCGAACTGATGGCGATGTGCGACCGCATCGGCGTCATGAGCGGCGGCCGCCTGGTCGCCGTGTTCGAGCGCGGCCAGTGGACCGAACAATCGCTCCTGGCCGCGGCCTTCAGCGACGCGGCCGTGCTGCCGGCCACCGGCGCGCAGGCCGATGCCGGCCACCTCTCTTCCTCCCAGCCGGCCCGCTCGGCATCCACCCACAACGCCACGCCATGAGCCAGATGAGCCAGACCGCCCGCCCCACCACCGCATCCGATACGGCGTCAGCGCCGCGCTCCGCTTTCAAGGGCCAGCTGGGCACCTACCTGGGCCTGTTCGTGGTGCTCATCGGCATGATCGCGCTGTTCGGCAGCCTGAGCGACTACTTCCTCACGCGCGAAACCTTCGTGACCATCGCCAACGAGATCCCGGCGCTGGCCGTGATGGCGGTCGGCATGACCTTCGTGCTGATCATCGCGGGCATCGACCTGTCGGTGGGTTCGGTGCTCGCGCTCAGCGCCGCGGCCACGGCCGCCGCCATCCTGCAATGGCAGTGGAGCGTGCCGGCCGCAGCGGCGCTGGGCCTGGCCACGGGGCTGCTCTGCGGCGCCATCACCGGCGCCGTGTCGGTGGCCTGGCGCCTGCCTTCGTTCATCGTGTCGCTGGGCATGCTGGAAGCCGTGCGCGGCGGTGCGTACCTGGTGACCGATTCGCGCACGCAGTACGTCGGCGACGCCATCTCCGGGCTGGCCGCGCCCTGGCTGGGCGGCATCTCGGTGGCCTTTCTCGTGGCCGTGGTGCTGGTGATCGTGGGCCAGGCCGTGCTCACGCGCACCGTGTTCGGACGGCAGGTGGTGGGCATCGGCACCAACGAGGAAGCCATGCGCCTGGCCGGCATCGATCCGCGGCCGATCCGCATCATCGTGTTCGCGCTGACCGGCCTGCTGGCCGGGCTGGCCGGGCTGATGCAGTCGGCGCGCCTGGAGGCCGCCGACCCGAACGCGGGCGTGGGCATCGAGCTGCAGGTGATCGCCGCCGTGGTCATCGGCGGCACCAGCCTGATGGGCGGGCGCGGCTCGGTGATCACCACCTTCTTCGGCGTGCTGATCATCGCCGTGCTGGAAGCGGGCCTGGCGCAGATCGGCGCGAGCGAGCCGAGCAAGCGCATCATCACCGGCGCCGTGATCGTGGTGGCGGTGATCATCGACACGCTGCGCCAGCGCCGCGCCGACCGCCGCGGACACTGACCCGATGGCCACCATCAAGGACGTCGCGCTGCAGGCCGGGGTGTCGGTCACCACGGTGTCGCACGTG